>Ga0213872_10002388_pt1 | contig 11095 bp, 9 predicted proteins | sample VelepicomBERX_R2_FD_160071 | JGI IMG/M metagenome (GOLD analysis project Ga0213872, IMG submission 160071) | Rhizosphere microbial communities from Vellozia epidendroides in rupestrian grasslands, the National Park of Serra do Cipo, Brazil - RX_R2 | ecosystem: Host-associated > Plants > Roots >... | reverse complement strand
TGAAGATCACCGTCGATATCGATTGTACGCCCGAAGAGGCGCGCGCCTTTTTCGGCCTGCCCAATGTGCAGCCGATGCAGGACGCGATGATGAAGAAGATCGAGGAGCGCACCATCGCCGGTCTCGATGCCATGTCGCCCGAGGCGCTGCTGAAACATTGGCTGCCGGCCGGGGTTCAAGGCCTCGAACAATTGCAGACCCTGTTCTGGCAAAGCCTGCAGGGTAAAACACCCACCAGCAAGTAAGGTCATCATGTCCGAGGATTCCGCTCCCTATTACCGTATCCACGCCTTCGTCTGTACCAACCAGCGCGACGCCGACGATCCGCGCGGCAGCTGTGGCGCGAAGGGCTCGACCGAACTGCGCGATTATCTGAAGAAGAAGGCCAAGATGGCCGGGCTGCTGAAGGGTGTGCGGATCAACAATGCCGGCTGTCTCGATCGCTGCGAGCTGGGCCCGGTGATGGTGGTCTATCCCGAGGGCACCTGGTACGGCATGGACAGCAAGGAAGATATCGACGAGATCGTCGAGACCCATCTGGTCAAAGGTCAGAAGGTCGAGCGCCTGCTGCTGAAGCCGGAAGACCGCCAGCGCGAACACCCCATGAAGTGATGAACAGCACGATCTTTGCTCTGGCTTCCGGCGGCGGACGGGCGGCTTTGTCCGTCTATCGCCTGTCGGGTCCCGAGGCCGGGCCGGCTTTGCGCGCTTTGATCGGCGGCGATCTGCCGGCACCGCGTCTGGCCGCTTTACGCGTTCTGCGCGACAAGAAGGGCCAGCAGATCGATAAGGGACTGGTGCTGTGGTTTCCCGGCCCGACCAGTTTTACCGGCGAAGACGTGGTGGAACTGCATCTGCATGGGGGGCGCGCTGTGTCGCAGGCAATCTCCGCGGCCTTGCTCGATCTCGGTCTACGGCCCGCCGAACCCGGTGACTTCACCCGCCGCGCTTTCGAGGCTGGCAAACTCGATCTCACCCAGGCAGAAGCGATCGCCGATCTGGTCGACGCCGATACCTCGGCCCAGCGGCGCCAGGCTCTCGCCCAGTTGGAGGGTAGTCTCGGCCATCTTTATGAGGGATGGCGGCTGGAGCTGCTGCGCGGCCAGGCCCATCTTGAAGCAGCGATCGATTTCGCCGAAGAGGACCTGCCGGCCGATCTGATCGCCTCGTCGCGGGCGGCTTTGTCCGATCTGGCCGACCGCATCGCCGCTCACCTGGCCGATGACGGGCGGGGCGAGCGGCTGCGCGACGGCTTGCGCGTGGTGCTGCTGGGCGCGCCTAATGCCGGCAAGTCGAGCTTGCTTAATCTGCTGGCCGGTCGCGATGCCGCCATTGTGTCATCGACCGCCGGCACCACCCGCGACGTCATCGAGGTATCGCTCGATCTCGGCGGCTATCCGATCCTGTTGGCCGACACGGCCGGCCTGCGTGATGGCGCGGAGGAAATCGAGCGGGAAGGCGTGCGCCGGGCTCGGGAACGGGCCGATGCCGCCGACGTCAAATTGCTGGTTCTCGATGGCGCCAACTGGCCGCAGCTCGATGCCGAAAGCATGGTCCAGCTCGATGCCCGCTGCCTGTTGCTGCTCAATAAGGCCGATCTGGTTACCGGCAGCGTTCCGGAAAAGCTGCTGAACCATCCCCTGATCGCCGTCTCGGCCAAGACCGGGCAGGGCGTCGACATCCTGCTGGAAAAGCTTGCCGCAACCGCTGAAGACCGCATGGCCGGCAGCGGCGCTCCGGCCCTGACCCGGGCGCGCCATCGCTCCGCCTTGCTCGATGCCGAGGCAGCTTTGCGCCGGGCGGGACAACAAACTCTTCCCGAATTGGTGGCAGAAGATGTAAGAGTTGCCGCGCGCGCGATCGGGCGAATCACCGGCCGCGTCGATGTGGAAGCGATGCTCGACATCATCTTCCGCGAATTCTGTATCGGGAAGTGATCTATGGTTGATGTCATCGTCATCGGCGCCGGCCATGCCGGAGCGGAAGCAGCGGCAGCGGCGGCGCGTCTCGGCGCCGAAACCTTGCTGCTGACTCATCGCATCGAGACCGTCGGCGAGATGAGCTGCAATCCGGCGATCGGCGGCTTGGCCAAGGGCCAACTGGTGCGCGAGATCGACGCGCTGGACGGTGTGATGGGCCGGGTCATCGACCAGGCCGGCATTCAGTTCCGCATGCTGAACCGCAGCAAGGGCCCCGCCGTGCGGGGGCCGCGCGCCCAGGCCGATCGCAAGCTCTATCGTCAGGCGATGGCCGCGACCCTGGGGGAAATTCCCAATCTGACCGTGCGGGCCGCCGCCGTCGAAGATCTGCTGGTCGATCGCTCCGGCCGCGTCGTCGGCGTGGTGACGGGAACCGGCGAGGAAATCCGCTGCGCTTCGGTGGTGCTGACCACTGGTACTTTTCTGTCCGGCATGATCCATATCGGCGAGACTACCTATCCGGCCGGCCGCATGGGCGACGCGCCGAGCCTCGGCTTGTCCAAGACTTTGGCGCGCCTGTCGCTGCCGCTCGGGCGCTTGAAGACCGGCACGCCCTGCCGTCTCGATGGCCGCACTATCGATTGGGCCAGTTTGGAGTCCCAGCCGGCCGACGATCCGCCGGAGCCTTTCTCCTTCCTGACCGACAAGATCCGCGTCCCGCAGATCGCTTGCGGCATCACCGCGACGACGCCGGCGACCCATGAATTGATCCGGGCCAATCTGCACCGCGCCCCGATGTATAGCGGCCAGATCGGCAGTGTCGGTCCCCGCTATTGCCCGTCGATCGAGGATAAGGTGGTGCGCTTCGCCGATCGCGAACGGCACCAGATTTTCCTCGAGCCGGAAGGCCTCGACGATCCGACCGTCTATCCCAACGGCATCTCGACCTCGCTGCCGGAGGAGGTTCAGCTCGAGCTTTTGAAGACCATACCGGGTCTGGAAAAGGCGACCATGCTGCGGCCCGGCTATGCGATCGAATATGATTATGTCGATCCGCGCTCGCTGGGTCCGACCTTGGAGCTGAAGAGCGTGCCGGGCCTGTTCCTGGCCGGGCAGATCAATGGCACCACCGGTTATGAAGAGGCAGCCGCCCAGGGCATCATCGCCGGGCTCAACGCCGCTCTGCGGGCTGGCGGTTCGGCGGAACCGTTCGTGCTCGATCGCTCGGAGGCCTATATCGGCGTGCTGATCGACGATTTGATCACCAAGGGTACGTCCGAGCCCTATCGCATGTTCACCTCGCGGGCCGAGTACCGGCTGACCCTGCGCGCCGACAATGCGGATCGCCGCCTGACACCGCGCGGCATGGCGCTGGGCTGTGTGTCGTCGGTTCGTGCCGAGGCCTTCACCGCCAAGGTCGATCTGCTCGATAAGGGTAGGGATCTGATGCAAGGCCTGTCGGCGACACCGCCGGCTTTGAAGGCAGCAGGATTCTCGGTCAATCAGGATGGCGTGCGCCGCTCGGCGTTCGATCTGTTGGGTTACCCGACGGTGACCTGGGCTGATTTGACCCGGATGTGGCCGGAGCTGAATGACCTTCGCAAGGACATCGCCGAGCAACTGGAGATCGAGGGCGGCTATGCCGGTTATCTCGATCGACAGGAATCCGACATCGCCGCCTTCCGCCGCGACGAAGATTTGCGTCTGCCCGAGGACCTCGATTATGACGCGGTGGGATCTCTGTCGAATGAGATCCGTGCCAAGCTGAAGGCCGCTCGCCCGGCCAATCTCGGCGCCGCCTCGCGCATCCCCGGCGTCACCCCCGCCGCCTTGACCGCGCTTCTGGCCCATGTGAAGCGGCAACGCCGCGCGGCCTGAGCGTTTCACGTGAAACAGGACATGACCGAAGATCAGTTTTTCCAGACGATCGCTGTTTCACGTGAAACAGCGGACAATCTCCGCCTCTATGCCGAACTGCTGAAGAAGTGGCAGCCCAAGATCAATCTGGTCGGCCCGGCCACCATCCCCGATCTGTGGCGCCGCCACTTCCTCGATTCGGCGCAGATGTTCGCCCATCTGCCGGCCGGGCCGGTGCTCGATCTGGGCAGCGGCGCCGGTTTTCCCGGCCTGGTGCTGGCGGTGATGCGCGGCGAGGGGGGTGACCCCATTCATCTGGTTGAATCCGATGGCCGAAAAGGCGCCTTTCTGCGCGAAGTCGCCCGGGTGACCAAGGCCCCGGCAATTATCCACACCAGCCGGATCGAGGCGCTGAAACCGTTTGAAATCAGCGCCGTAACCGCCCGTGCCCTGGCCCCTGTAGCGGTTCTGCTCGGTCTGGCCGAAGCTTTCATCACGCCGTCGGTCGAATGCCTGTTTTTGAAGGGCGAAAAGCTCGAAGATGAATTGACCGAGGCTGGCAAAGATTGGAAGATGACCGTCAACCGGATCCCCAGTGTGAGCGATCCGAATGGGTTCATCCTCAGTTTGAAAGAGGTTAGACGTGGCCAGTAAAACCAGCCAGCCGCGCATCATCGCCGTCGCTAATCAAAAGGGCGGCGTCGGAAAAACCACCACCACCATCAATCTCGCCACCGCCATCGCCGCCACCAAGCGCCGCGTCCTGATCGTCGATTTTGATCCGCAGGGCAATGCCAGCACGGGTCTTGGCGTCGACAAGCGAAACGCCCCGGCCAATTCCTATGATGTGGTGATGAGCGACAAGACGGCGGCCGAAGCCATCGTCGATACCGGCATTCCGGGCCTGTCCATCATTCCGTCGTCGGAAGATCTGTCCGGCGCCGAATTGGAACTGGTGACCGAATTCGGCCGCGAGCATCGTCTCGCCAAGGCTCTGGGCAGCATTACCGGATTCGACTTCATCCTGATCGATTGCCCGCCGTCGCTCGGCCTGTTGACCGTCAATGCGCTGGTCGCGGCGCAGTCGGTGATGGTGCCGCTGCAATGCGAGTTCCTGGCGCTGGAAGGCGTCTCGATGCTGGTGAAGACCATCGAGCGGGTCAAGGCGGCGCTCAATCCGCAGCTCGAATTGCACGGCATCGTGCTGACCATGTTCGACAAGCGCAACAGCCTGTCGGGCGAAGTCGCCGCCGATGTGCGGGGCTATTTCGGCGATAAGGTGTTTAATACGGTGATCCCGCGCAATGTGCGGATTTCCGAAGCGCCGTCTTACGGCAAGCCGGTGCTTCTCTATGATTGGCGCTGCGCCGGGTCCGAGGCCTATGTCCATCTGGCCGGCGAAGTGCTGCGGCGTGAAAGGGAGTTGGTGGCGTGAACAGTGTGGAAGAGTCGCGTGGTAACAAGCGGGGATTGGGGCGGGGCCTGTCGGCTCTTCTGGGGGAACCGATCTCGGCCGCGGCTAAAAGTGACGTGGTCGCTCCGGCGGGTGAAAATGCCGCTGCCGGTGGCGTGAAGACCCTGCCGGTCGAATTCCTGCGCCCCGGCAAATATCAGCCGCGCATCCATTTCGACCAGGCCGCCATCGACGACCTGACCCAGTCGGTCAAGGAGAAGGGGGTTATCCAGCCGCTGCTGGTGCGCCAGCTGGCCGAGAATTCCTACGAGATCATCGCCGGCGAGCGCCGCTGGCGCGCCGCCCAAGCCGCCATGCTGCACGAAGTGCCGGTGGTGGTGCGCGAGCTGGACGATGCCGAAGCGCTGGAACTAGCGCTGATCGAGAATCTGCAGCGCCAGGATCTGACCCCGCTGGAAGAGGCGGAGGGTTTCCGCCGCCTGATGGACGAATTCCAGCACACCCAGGACGCCCTGGCCAAGGTGCTGGGCAAGAGCCGCAGCCATGTCGCCAACATGATCCGCCTGCTCGGTCTGCCCGATCCGGTCAAGCGCATGATGGACGAGGGATCTCTGTCGGCCGGCCACGCCCGCGCGCTGCTGACCGCCCAGGATCCGGTCGGGTTGGCAAAGCAGGTGGTCGAACGCGGCCTCAATGTGCGCCAGACCGAAAAGCTCGCCCAGGAAGCCGCGGGCGCCGTCGGCAGCGCCGGCCGCACCACGGCCAAGGCGGATAAGCCGGAGAAGGATACCGACGTGATCGCGTTGGAGCGGTCTCTGTCCAATCTGATAGGGCTGCAAGTGACGATTACCCAGCAGCTGCGCGGGGGTGAATTGTCGATCCATTACAATACTTTGGATCAGCTGGACGAGGTCATCTCGCGCCTGAGCGGCACGGCCGCTCAATAACCGAGGCCGTCACCCCCCGCGCAGGCGGGGGTCCAGAGTCAGAGTCCAGTCCCCTGGGTCCCCGCCTTCGCGGGGATGACGGCTTTACCGGCGTGCCGCCGCTGCCGCGCGGGTCAGCTGTAACACCGCTCGTCCGCAGATCTCAGGCGCCGGCAGGCCGGTCGTCTTGCAATCCAACTCAGCATTCAGAAGCAGATCCAGCGCTGTCGCCAGCTTGTCGCTCGGCCAGCGGCTAAGTTGGCCTTTCATGCGTCCGGAGACGCGGAAATGTGGCGGCGGGCGCAATCCAGCCAGTGCCTGATCTACGCTTTTACCTTCGGAAACGGCCGCAGCCGCCTGATGCATGCGGGTAAAATGGCGTTGCAGGCCGCGGATCAGGGTGATGGGGGAGACCCCCTCATGCAGAAGACGGTCCAAAACGCGCTGCGCGGTCGCCTGATCGCCCTCGGAGGCGGCCATGGCAAGGTCGTCCTGGTCGAGGGCCGCGGTATCGCCGGTGACCGCCGCGGCGTCCGCCATCGTCACGCGCTTTTCATCGCCCATATAGAGCGCCAGCTTGTCGAGTTCCGAGCGGGTCAGCAGGCGATCGCCGCCCAGATGGTCGGCCAGCCATTCGACCGCATCGGGCTCGGCGGTCAGGCCGTGATTTCTCAAGGATTCCGCGATCACCGCGTGCAAACTTCCGCCTTCGTCGGCGTAGCAGGGCAGGGCGGCCAGCTTGGGTTCGGTCTCGGCCAGCTTGCGTAGGGCGGAGCGCGGCGTCAGTTCGCCGGCTTCGATCAGCACCAGGGCGTCGCCGACCGGATTGGCGAGCCAGCTTTGCAGCGGGCCGGACAAGGCGTCGGAAGCATCGCGCACCCGAACGACGCGCCGGCCGCCCATCATGGAGAGGGCGGCGATTTCGTCGGATAGGCGGGCCGGGTCTTCCTTCAGCATCGCCATGGTGAGGTCGGTCAGGCGGAAGGGATCGGAGAGATCGGGCAGTACGGTCTTGGCGAGACGGTCGAGCCGTTCCTTCACCAGGCCGGAATCGGGCCCGTAGATCAGCACGGCCGGCACGTCGGGAGATTTCAGGAAGCTTTCGACGCGGTTGGCGGCGAGCTTCATTTAGCGGCTTTGTCTGCCGCGGCGGCGGCCGCTGCCTTGGCCTTCTGCTCGGCGGCGGTGGTGAAATAGATGGCCAGCCGGTTGTGGATTTCGATGGCGATCTGGTCGCTGACGCGGGCCCGGATGTCTTCCTGCGCGCTGACGTTGGCGTAGTGTTCCTGCAGGAAGTTGTAGGAGAAGATTTCCGGGAAGGTGCCGGTGGTCAGGATGGTCGATCCCTCATACAGGCGATATTGCACGTTGAAGCGCTCGACGTCGCGCGTCGCCGTTTCGTCCGAGGCCAGCGCGGCCTGGGATTCGGTGAGGTTGTAGCCGACGATCAGGGTGTAGCGCGGATTGGAGGGCGGACCCTCCGGCGTGATGGTCTTGATCAGGGCGTTGTGGATTTCCTGGCCCTGGCGGTCGCGCATCGGCGCCACCGTGATCTGAGCCATCTCTTCGTGCAGGTTGGAATCGGCGCCCGATTTGCTGTAAAGCGGGTGGAAGCCGCAGGCCGAAAGGGTCACAGACAGCACGGCGAGCAGGGCCACCGGAGCGAAGCGACCCCGAGGGTGCGGGGGAGGCTCCCCCGCCGGGGCATGATGACCGAAGTCATCATGCACAATACGTGGCTTACGCCACGACATTCACGATCCTGTTCGGCACGACGATCACTTTGCGCGGCGCCTTTCCTTCGAGGGCGAGCTGGATGCCGGCCACGTCCAGGGCGGCTTTCTCGGCCTCCGGTTGCGGGCAGTCCTTGGGCAAGGTGATGGTTCCCTTCAGCTTGCCGTTGAGCTGCACGGCCACGGTGACGCTGTCCTCGGTCAGCAAAGCCGGATCGGCCTTGGGCCACGGAGCGTCGGCCAAGAGCGTAGCGTGGCCGAGCAGCGACCACAACTCCTCGCCGAGATGCGGCATCATCGGGCCGATCAGGCGCACCAGCGCTTCCAGCGCCTCGCGCAGGACCGCACCCGGGACGTTGGCCTGGGCTTCGATCTTGTTGGAAAGCTCGCGGATGCGGGCGACCGCCTTGTTGAAGTGGAAGCGGTCGAGATCCTCGGTCACCTGCTGCACGGTCTTGTGGACGGCGCGGCGCAGATCGAGCGCGGTCTCATCCGACGTTTCCGGCGAAGCGCCGATCGGGGCCAGGTTGCCCTGGACCTGCACGACCAGGCGCCACAGGCGGTGGACATAGCGATAGGCGCCGTCGATGCCCGCCTCGGTCCAGTCCAGGTCGCGCTCGGGCGGGCTGTCGGACAGCATGAACAGGCGGGCGGTATCGGCGCCGTAGCCGTCGATGATGAAGGCGGGATCGACCACGTTCTTCTTCGACTTGCTCATCTTCTCCGAGCGGCCGAGCACGGCGGGCCGGCCCGTCGCGGTTTCGATCAGGCCGCCGTCGGGCGCCTTTTCGACCTGCTCGGGGAACAGCCACTGGCCCTTCTCGTTCTTGTAGGTCTCGTGGCAGACCATGCCCTGGGTCAGCAGGCCGGCGAACGGTTCCTCGGCGTCGAGATAGCCGCACTTCTTCAAAGCGCGGGTGAAGAAGCGCGAATAGAGGAGATGCAGCACCGCATGCTCGATGCCGCCGATATATTGGTCGACCGCCATCCAGCGTTTCGCCAAGGCCCGATCGATGCCGGTCTCGCTGTGCGGCGAGGTATAGCGGGCGAAATACCAGGAGCTCTCGAAGAAGGTGTCGAAGGTGTCGGTCTCGCGCTGGGCCGCGGCCCCGCAGGTGGGGCAGGCGACGTGCTTCCAGGTCGGATGATGCGACAGCGGATTGCCCGGCTTGTCGAAGCTGACGTCCTCGGGCAGCGTGACCGGCAGCTGATCGGCCGGCACCGGCACCACGCCGCAGGACGGGCAGTGGATGACCGGGATCGGGCAGCCCCAATAACGCTGGCGCGAAACGCCCCAGTCGCGCAGGCGGTAATTGACCGTGGCCTCGCCGAGCTTGCGGGCTTCCATCCAGCCGATGACCGTCTTCTTGGCGTCGGCGACCGACAGGCCGTCCAGCTCGCCCGAATTGATCATCACGCCGTCTTCGGTGAAGGCGACGTCGCCGATCATCACGTCGGAGGCGGTCATACCCTTGGGGGCGACCACCGGCAGCACCGGCAGGTTATATTTGCGGGCGAAATCGAGATCGCGCTGGTCATGGGCGGGGCAGCCGAACAGGGCGCCGCTGCCGTAATCCATCAGCACGAAATTGGCGACATAGACCGGCAGGGTGTGACCCTCGACCAGCGGATGCTTGGCCGAAACGCCGGTGGCGAAGCCCAGCTTTTCGGCGGTCTCGATGGTCGCTTCCGAGGTGCCCATGCGGTTGCATTCGGCGACGAACTCGGCCAGGGCCGGATTGGTCTTGGCCAGTTCCTGCGCCAGCGGATGGTTGGCGGCGATGGCAACGAACGAGGCGCCATACAGCGTGTCGGGACGGGTGGTGTAGATTTCCAGAGCGTCGTCACGCCCGGCCAGCGCGAAATTGAGGCGCAAGCCCTCCGAACGGCCGATCCAGTTCTCCTGCATCAGGCGTACGCGATCCGGCCAGCGGTCCAGCGTTTCCAAGCCGCGCAAAAGATCTTCGGCATAATCGGTGATTTTCAGGAACCACTGGCTCAGCAGACGACGCTCGACCAGGGCGCCCGAGCGCCAGCCGCGCCCGTCGATCACCTGCTCGTTGGCCAGCACGGTGTTTTCCTCGGGGTCCCAATTGACCCAGCTTTCCTTGCGATAGACCAGGCCGGCCTTGAGGAAATCGAGGAACATCTTCTGTTCGTGCCGGTAATAATCCGGCTCGCAGGTGGTGACTTCGCGCGACCAATCGTAGGACAGGCCCATCGATTTCAGTTGGGTGCGCATCGCCGCGATGTTCTCGCGGGTCCATTTCGCCGGATGGGTGTTGTTCTGGATCGCGGCGTTCTCGGCCGGCAACCCGAAGGCGTCCCAGCCCATCGGGTGCAGCACCGAATAACCCTGGGCGCGGCGGGCGCGCGCCACCACGTCGCCCAGGGTGTAATTGCGCACGTGACCCATATGGATGCGCCCCGATGGATAGGGGAACATCTCAAGCACGTAATATTTCGGCCGGGAGTCCTTGTCATCGACGCGGAAAGTGCCTTGGCTCTCCCACGCCGCCTGCCATTTCGCCTCGGTCTCCCTGACGTTATACCGCTCGTCCATCCTGCGATAATCCGATCAGTCGTCGTTCTTCTTGACCGACGCGGCGACGGCGCGCAGCTCGCGGGCACGGGTCAGGATGGCGTTTTCGACTTCGGTCTGGGTCTTGGCGGCCACCGGGGCGTCGGCCCAGTTGGCGGCGTCGATGCGGGTCTGGCGGAACACCGAGACATGGATGCCGTCGGCGTGCAGGTCGCGATCGGTGATGTAGACCGACATCTTGAAGCGCTCATTGGGGCTTTCCGGCGGCGCGTACCAGTCGGTGATGATGGTGCCGCCAAACGGATCGGCCGAGACCAGCGGCAGGAAGGACACGGTGTCCAGGCTGGCGCGCCACAGATAGGCGTTGACGCCGATGCCGGTGCCGCCGACCTCCTTGCTGGAGGAGGAATTGCCCCAGCTGAGGATGCTGATGCCGCCTTCGCCGAACACGCTGTCGTTCTTCAGGCTGTTCCACGGATGCGGATTATTGTCGCCCGCCTGCTTGTCGGGATATTCCGCCTGGAACAGGCTGCAAGACGCGAGGACGGACAGGCTGACGATCGCTGCGGCCGCCCGCGTGGTTCTGGCTAGAGACATGGTGGCTATCGAAACCTCAAATACAGGGTCCGCCCAGGCCGGGCGGCGGCGAAAAATCCTCCTACCATAGGCGGAGGCCGGGACCAAGAGAAGTATTTCACCGATGG
>Ga0213872_10002387_pt1 | contig 11096 bp, 9 predicted proteins | sample VelepicomBERX_R2_FD_160071 | JGI IMG/M metagenome (GOLD analysis project Ga0213872, IMG submission 160071) | Rhizosphere microbial communities from Vellozia epidendroides in rupestrian grasslands, the National Park of Serra do Cipo, Brazil - RX_R2 | ecosystem: Host-associated > Plants > Roots >... | reverse complement strand
TGACCTGGGTCACCGGCGGCGACATCGACAGCTTCGTGCTGCGCTCGCGCGACAATACCGATCAGATCGCCACCAATCTGGCGCGCAATCTGCAAGACGAGATGCGCTGGCTGGGCAATCTGCCCGAGGTTCTGGCCGACGACCCGCTGTTGCGCGAACCGATGCTGGCCTCGAATGGCAGGCCGGATCAGACCAAGCAGGCCGCCAGCCTGCTGGCGGCCAACCAGCGGCTGCGGCAATTGGCCGAACAGCTGGAAATCGACGTGGTCTATCTGATCGGCGCCAACGGCATCTGCGTGGCGTCGAGCAATTTCTCGGCGCGCGATTCGCTGATCGGCACCGATCTGCATTTCCGCCAATATTTTACCGCCATAGAGAACGGCGGACGTGGCCGGCAATTCGCCTTCGGGGTCGCCACTCTGACGCCAGGCATGTACTACTCGGCGGCGATCCGCAAGGACGGCAAATTCGTCGGCGGCGTCGCGGTCAAGCGCTCGATGGCCAATCTGTTTCGCCTGACCACCCGCAATACCGTGTTCCTGGTCGACGAATTCGGCGTGGTGGTGGCCAGCACCGCCGAGGACGCGCTATGGCATTATCTGCCGGAATCGACGGCGGCCGGCATGGGCAGCGACTTCCTGCAAGAACGCTATCGCCATGCCAATCTCACCATGCTGGAGATCCATCCGGTGCAGGACCCGTCGCCCGCCTCGCTGGTGACGGTCGGGCGCGACACCGTGCCCTCATTAATGACGACGCGGCCGATCGGCGATTCCGGCCTGCGCCTGGTCTATTTCACCCCTTTGCCGGATCTGCCGGCGATGCGCGAACATGCCGGCATCGCCTTCTGGCTGACCTATATTTCCGGCGTCCTGATCCTGACCCTGGTGGTCGGCTCGATCTTCTATGTAGTGCAAAGCCGGATCCGCATGATCGCGCTCAGGGCCAGCTACGGCAAATTGGCCATGCTGTCGCGCGAACTCTCCGCCGAAAAGGAGGCGGCGCAATCCGCCGATCGTGCCAAATCGCGCTTCCTCACCATGATGAGCCACGAATTGCGCACGCCCTTTTCGGGAATTCTCGGCATGGTCGATCTGCTTCGGACCTCGGATCTGCCGCCGGCGGCGGTGAGCCAGGTCGGGCTTTTGGAGCGGAGCGCGCGCGGTCTGTTGCGCCTGCTCAACGATCTTTTGGATTTCTCCAAGATCGAGGCCGGGCAATTGGCGGTGGAGAGCATTCCCTGCGACCTCCAGCCCCTCATCAAGGATCTTGGCGACATCCATCAGGTGGTGGCGCAGGCCAAGCGGATTTCGCTGGTGGTGGAGGGCAACGATAAGCCCTTGATCGGCGTCGGCGATCCCAGCCGGCTGCGCCAGGTGCTCGACAATTTCCTCTCCAACGCCATCAAATTCACTGCCTATGGCGGGGTCAAGCTGACCGTCTCGACCAGCGGCGAGGATGAGCGGCGCCGCCTGATGGTGCGGGTCACCGATACCGGCCCCGGTCTCAGCCAGGAGGCGCAGGACCAGCTGTTCCAACCCTTCTTTCAGGCCGATGCCAGCACCACGCGGCGCCATGGCGGCACCGGCCTGGGCCTGGCGATCTCACGCCGCATCGCCCAGGCCATGGGCGGCGAGGTCGGGGTGGAAAGCGAGAGCGGCAGCGGCGCCAGCTTCTGGCTGGACCTGCCTTTCCCCGCCACCGATCAGGAAGCCGTGCCGATGCCCGGCTATTCGCCGCTGGGCGCCAGCGAGGCGCTGCTGGAGACGGTGGATAACGGCAAGAACATCCTTTTCGCCGATGATGACGAGGTCAACCGCATGGTGATCGGCGGCATGCTGAAAAAGGTCGGGCACAAGGTCAGCTTCGCGCTGGACGGCCGTCAGGCGGTGCGCGAGGTCAGCAAGCAGGATTTCGACCTGGTCATCATGGATATGCATATGCCGGACATGGACGGGCTGGACGCCACCCGCGCCATCCGCACATTGAAGCATACGCGGGCGACGGTGCCGATCATCGGCCTCACCGCCGACGCCATCGTCGAGAACCGTCCGGCCTATATGGCGGCGGGACTGGATGAACTGCTGACCAAGCCGATCAGCGCCGCCGAACTTCTGGCGGCGGTCCGTAAATTCACAGGCCTAAAGCTGCCTTGAGTTTTTCCCAGAACCCCTTTGGCGGAGGCGGCTTCTTGGCCGCCGGCTTCTTCTTGGCCGCGTCGATCTGCGCCTGGGATTTCACATTTGGGTTGGTGTAGGAATAGAACACCCGGAACTCGCCGTCCGGCGAAACCTTGTAATAGGCGACCTTGCGCAGGCTCGGATCGCGGGCGACGCGGCGAAGAGCATCGCTGGCCGCCTGTTCCTTGCTGGTGATGCTGGAATCGTAATCGAGCTTGCCTTGCTTCAGGGATTGCCCGTCTTTGCAGCTATAGATTTCAGTTGTCATACGGGGATGATAAGCTGAAATGAATTTTAGTAAAATGTCTTATCGGGTGGGGATTGAGCGACAAGTCCGAACTCTTGCAAAGGCTCCGTCTGGACCGGGAAACCGCGGCGCCGAGGGGAAAGACGCGCTGGCCATGGGCGGCGGGAGCGGTTGTCGTGCTCGCCGCCATCGGGGCCGCAATCTTCTTTTCGCGGGCGCCGGCGCCGCCCACGGTGAGCTACGCGGTGGCGCGCGCTCCCGACAGTCCGGCCGGCGCTTCCTCGCTCGACGCGTCCGGCTATGTGGTGGCGCGCCGTCAGGCGACGGTGGCGGCGAAGATCACGGCGCGGGTCACCGAGATCCTGATCGAGGAAGGCATGCACGTCAAAGAGGGGCAGATCATGGCCCGCCTCGACGACAGCAATATCCACGCCGCCCTGGTGCAGAGCCAGGCGCAATTGGCGCAGGCCAAGGCCAGTCTGGCGGCGGCCAAGATCGCCTTCGAGGACGAAAAGCCGATCTGGAAGCGCAGCCAGGATCTGCATGAGAAGGGTTGGGTTACCGGGTCGGACAATGACGCCGAACGCGCCCGCTATGACGAGGACGAGCAGGCGGTGAAGGTGGCCGAACGGGCGCTGGACGTGGCGGAGGCCGGCCTCAAAGTGGCGGAACGCAACCAGGAGGACACTCTGGTGCGCGCTCCTTATGACGGCATCATCACGGTCAAGGCAGCGCAGCCCGGCGAGGTAGTGTCGCCGCTCTCGGCCGGTGGCGGTTTCACCCGCACCGGCATCGGCACTCTGGTCGACATGGATAGTCTCGAAGTCGAGGTCGATGTCAGCGAGAATTTCATCGAACGCGCCCGCCCTGGCCAGGATGCGGTGGTTCGGCTCAATGCCTATCCGGATTGGCAGATCCCGGCGACGGTGATCGCCATCATCCCCACCGCCGACCGCTCCAAGGCGACGGTCAAGGTGCGGGTCGGCTTCAAGCAGAAGGACCCGCGCATCCTCCCGGAAATGGGCGCGCGGGTGGCGTTCCTCGCGGCCAATGCCGGCGCGGCGCAAGCGCCCGCTGGCGTGCTGATCCCGGCGGCGGCGCTGGTCGAGGGCAACAGCGTCTATGTGGTGAGCGGCGATAAGGTGCATCTGCGCAAGGTCACGCTCGGCGCCAAACGCGACCGCGATGTGGTGGTGCTGCAGGGGCTGGCGGCGGGAGAGACCGTCGCGGTCGGAGACCTCAGTAAATTATCGGACGGGGCGGCTGCGCGCCGCTTGGAGACCAATTAACAAAAGGACAGCAACATGGGCATGGCGGTCAGTCTGCAGAAGGTTGTGAAGACCTATCGGCGCGGCAAGGAGAATGTCGAGGTGTTGTCCGGTCTCGATCTCGACGTGCCGGACGGCGAATTCCTCGCCATCATGGGGCCAAGCGGTTCCGGCAAGACCACTGTGCTCAATCTGATCGGCGGGCTCGACAAGCCGACCGGCGGCGCCATCACGGTGTGCGGCGAGCGGCTCGATCAGCTGTCGAGCGCGGCTCTGGCGCGCTGGCGTTCGCACCATATCGGCTTCATCTTCCAATTCTATAATCTGATGCCGGGCCTCTCGGCCGAGCGCAATGTCGAGCTGCCTTTGCTGCTCACCGATCTCTCCAGCGCCCAGCGCAAGGAACATGTCTCGGTGGCGCTCGAGATCGTCGGCCTCGCCGACCGCCGCAAGCATCGTCCCAACGAGCTTTCCGGCGGCCAGCAGCAGCGCGTCGCCATCGCCCGCGCGCTGGTGGCGGATCCGACTTTGCTGGTCTGCGACGAGCCGACCGGCGATCTCGACCGCCATACCGCCGACGAGATCCTGCACTTGCTGCAGACCCTCAATCAGAAGCAGAACAAGACCATCGTCATGGTCACCCATGACCAGAAGGCGGCGGATTACGCCACCCGGCAAGTACATGTCGACAAAGGCATGCTGGAGGCGAAGCAATGAAATATTTCCCGCTTCTGTGGTCCGGCCTGTGGCGCAAGAAGACCCGCACCTGGCTGACCCTTTGCTCCATCGTGGTGGCCTTCCTGCTGTTCGGCATGCTGCAAGGCGTCAATGCCGCTTTCAGCCATTCGGTGGCCGCCAGTAAGCTTGACCGGCTTTACGTGCAGGCCAAGGTCAGCTTCATCGAACCGCTGCCTTACGGCCATATGGCGCAGATCGAGACGGTGAAGGGGGTCGACCAGGTCGCTTTCGGCAATTGGTTCGGCGGCTATTACCAGGATCCGAAACAATTCGTGTTTTCCTATGCCGTCGATCCCGAACGCTTCTTCCCGCTTTATCCCGAACTGATCCTGGCGCCCGAACAGTTGCAGGCCCTGGTCAATACCCGCACCGGCGCGGTGGTCGGTTCGGAACTGGCCAAGAAATATAATTGGAAGATCGGCGACAAGGTGCCGCTCAAATCGACGATCTGGACCCATCCGGACGGATCCTCGGACTGGGATTTCGACATTGTCGGCATCTTCGATTGGCCGGGCGACACCAACCAGGCCTCGGCCTTCTATTTCAATTACAAATATTTCGACGAGGGCCGCGCCTTCAGCAAAGGCACGGTGGGGTGGTACATCGTGCATCTGACCGACGTCACCAAGGGCGCCGAAGTGGCGGCCGCCATCGACAAGATGTTCGCCAATTCCAGGGACGAGACCAAGACCCAGAACGAGAAGGAGAACACCCAATCCTTCCTGCGCCAGTTCGGCGATATCAATTTCATGGTCAGCGCCATCATCGGCGCGGTGTTCTTCGCGCTGCTGTTCCTGACCGGCAATACCATGATGCAGTCGATCCGCGAGCGGGTTCCGGAATTCGCCGTGCTGAAGACCTTGGGTTTCAGCGACGCCGGGGTGACTTCATTGGTCTTAGGCGAATCGCTGCTGCTGTGTCTGGTGGCGGCGCTGATCGGGCTCGGCCTTTCGGTGCTGGCCTTTCCCATGCTCAAGGTCGCCGTGGGCGTGGCCTCCTTGCCGCCCCAGGTGATCGCACTTGGCATCGGCTGCGCCATTCTGCTGGCGGTGATGATCGGAGCGGTACCGGCCATGAAGGTGAAGCGCATGTCCATCGTCGACAGTCTGGCGGGGCGCTGAAATGTTTCGCGGCACCATAGCCATCACCTTGCTCAATCTGGCGGCGATCCCGCGCCGGCTTGGCTCGTCTTTGGTCATCGTCATCGGCATCGCCGGCGTGGTCGGCGTGCTGATTTCGGTGCTGGCGATGGCGCAAGGGTTCCTCGATACCATGAGCCATACCGGCCGCCCCGACCGCGCCATCGTGCTGCGCGGCTCGTCGCAATCCGAGCTGTCCAGCACCATCTCGCGCGACAATGCGCAGGTGATCGCCGACGCCAAAGGGGTGAAGATCGACCCCAGCGGCCACGCCATCCAATCGGCCGAGATGGTGGCGATCGTCGATCAGCCGCTGGCCGCCAGCGGCACTCCGGCCAATCTCACCTTCCGCGGCGTCGGGCCGCAGGCCTTCTTGCTGCGCCCGGAACTCAAGATGGTGGCCGGCCGCATGTTCCAGCCGGGACTGCATGAGGTGATCGTCGGCAAATCGGCCCAGACCCAATTCTCCGGTCTCGAGATCGGCAGCCATCTCCAGGTGCGGGAAAGCGATTGGACGGTGGTGGGGGTGTTCGACAGCGACGACAGCCATTCTTCCGAGATGATGGCGGATGTCGACACGGTTCTCGCCGCCTATCGCCGCGGCCTGTTCCAAAGCGTCACCGTGATGCTGAATTCGGCCTCCGACTTCGACGCCTTCAAGGAAACCCTGACCAATGACCCCCGCCTGTCGGTGGAAGTGCTGCGCGAGCCGGATTATTACGCCAGGCTGTCCGAACAGCTCGGCAAGATCCTCAAGGTCATCGCCTATGTGGTCGGCAGCATCATGGCGGTGGGGGCGCTGTTCGGCGCGCTCAATACCATGTATTCCGCGGTGAGCGCCCGCACGGTCGAAATCGCCACCTTGCGCGCCATCGGCTTCGGCGGATTTCCCATCCTGATCTCGGTCTTCGTCGAAGCGCTGCTGCTGTCCCTGGTCGGCGCCAGCATCGGCGCCGCTTTGGCCTGGATCTTCTTCAATGGCGATGCGGTGAATTCTCTGTCCGGCAATTTCACCCAGGTGGTGTTCAAGCTGACCATCACCCCGAAACTGGTGGCGATGGGCATCATCTGGGCGGCGATCATCGGTCTGCTTGGCGGGCTGTTCCCCGCCTTGCGGGCGGCGAGACGGCCGGTGGTGGACGCGCTCAGGGGAGGCTGACGCCATAGCTGGCGGTGATGCGGCCGTAATCGCCGCTATCCCTCAGCTCCTTGAGCCCGGCATCGAATTTGTCGCGCAATGACCGGCTGCGAAACCGCAGCTGGTAGCGCGCCTGATATTTGAAGATGTTGTGGAAGGTGACCTCGGCGCTGGTGTCGAGTTCCGACGCCATCCGCTTTTTCAGCCACAGGAAGATCGATTTGTCGATCACCAGAACCTGGGCATGGCCCTGCCAGAAATAGCGGGCCTGGTTCTTCTGATCGACGAATTCGTGATATTCCGGCCGCATATTGCCATCGAGATCGGGTCCATAAGCGGTAAGGAATTCCGGCCCCAGATCGCTCCAGCCATGCTGCCAGACGGCGAAATCATGGTGGCGCAGATCCTTGATCTCGTCGATCTTGAGATTGGCCGATTTGCGGCTGATGGCGTAATTCTCGAAGGCGACATAGGGCTGGGAATAGAAGAAGCCGCCATCGTCGGTGCCGCTGGCCTGGGTGGCGGCGTCCACCAGCTCCAGCGTGCCGGGCGCCAGCAGCCGGCGGTTCGACATATAGACCGGCTGGACCTCGACATGCTGGCGGGCGAAGGCGGCGCGCACCACCTCCCATTCGATGCCCCTGGGTTGGCCGTTCTCGACATAGATGAAAGGCGGACGCCCGACGCTGAAGGCCACCGTCACGCTGTCGGCCATGGCCGGCAGGGAAAACAGCAGCAGTAGCGCCAGCCACCTCACCCTTTGACGCCGAACAGAAAGTAATTCACGTCGAGCGATTTGACCCTGAACCAGCGGTCGTGGAATGGATCGAAGCTCATTCCCTCCAACGCCTTGACCGTGATTCCGACCTTCCTCAGCCCCGCCGAGAATTCGGAAGGCCGCACGAATTTCCGCCAATCATGGGTGCCGCGCGGCAGCCAGCGCAGCAGATATTCGGCGCCGACGATGGCGAGGGCGAAGCTTTTGACGTTGCGGTTCAAGGTGGCGCCGCAAAAGGCGCCGCCCTCCTTCATCCGCTCGGCGCAGGCGGCGAGGAATTGATCGACGTCGGCGACATGTTCGATCACCTCCATCGCCAGCACCACGTCGTACTGGCCTTCGAGCTGTTCCGGGGTGACGGCGCGATAATCGATGGAAAGCCCCATCTTCTCGGCATGCAATTCGGCGATCTTGATGTTCTTTTCGCCGGCATCGATGCCGGTGACGGCAAAACCGAGACGGGACAAGGGTTCGCACAGCAGGCCGCCGCCGCAGCCGATATCGAGAAGGGTCAGGCCGGCGAAAGGCTTGTCCTTGGTCAAATCGCGGCCGAAATGCCGGGCCAGATGTTCGGTCAGCGCTTCGAGCCTCGGCGTGTTCAATTGATGCAGCGGCTTGAAGTCGCCCTGACTGTCCCACCAGCTATCCGCCATCGCATGAAACCTGGCGATTTCTTCGGGGGAGGCGGTGCTGCCGACACTGGCGTGCAGGGTGGATTTAGAGGGCATGTTGGCTTCTTGCGTGATTGTTCGCTCTTAGAGTATGTATACCCGCCCTCTGCCGGGGAGCAATCTGCGTTTCACTTAAGGCACGTCTTCAATGGCACTTATCGTCATGAAATTCGGCGGCACGTCGGTCGGCGACTGTGACCGCATCAAGAATGTTGCGCGCCGCGTCAAGGCCGAGGTGGACGCCGGCCACCAGATCGCCGTGGTGGTCTCGGCCATGTCGGGCGTGACCAATCAGCTGGTCGATTACTGCAAGCAGATCGCGCCTTTGCATGATGCGCGCGAATATGACGTGGTGGTTTCCACCGGCGAACAGGTGACCATCGGCCTTCTGGCGATGGCGCTGCAGGAGATCGGGGTCAAGGCGCGCTCCTGGACCGGCTGGCAGCTGCCGATCCTGACTGACGACGCGCATGGCAAGGCCCGCATCGAAAAGATCGAAATCGACACTCTGAACAGCGCCATGAGCGCCGGCGAAGTGGCGGTGGTGGCCGGTTTCCAGGGCATGGGTCCCGAGAACCGGATTTCCACGCTGGGCCGCGGCGGCTCCGACACCAGCGCGGTAGCGCTGGCCGCCGCCTTGGGCGCCGATCGCTGCGACATCTATACCGACGTCGATGGCGTCTATACCACCGATCCGCGAATCGTTGCCAAGGCCCGCAAGCTCGATAAGATCACTTATGAAGAGATGCTGGAACTGGCGTCCTTGGGCGCTAAGGTGCTGCAGACCCGTTCGGTGGAAATGGCGATGAAGCACCGGGTACGGGTGCAGGTGCTGTCTAGCTTTGTCGATCAGCCGGGTACGCTGGTCTGTGATGAGGATGAAATCGTGGAAAGAGAACTGGTCAGCGGGATCGCCTATAGCCGTGACGAAGCCAAGATCACCGTGATCAAGGTGCCGGACCGTCCGGGCGTCGCCGCGGCGATCTTCGGGCCCTTGTCCGACGCCAATGTCAATGTCGACATGATCGTGCAGAACGTCTCGGAAGACGGCCGTTTCACCGATCTGACCTTCACCGTCGGCCGCGCCGATTTCGACCGTTCCATCGCGTTGTTGAAGGATCGCCAATCGGATCTGGGCTATGAGCGGCTGATGACCGACAATAATGTGGTCAAGGTCTCGGTGATCGGCATGGGTATGCGTTCTCACGCTGGCGTGGCGCAGAAAATGTTTAGCACGCTGGCGGAAAAAGGCATCAATATCCAGGTCATCTCGACGTCCGAGATCAAGGTCAGTGTCCTGGTCGCCGAGGAATATACCGAACTGGCTGTCCGCGCTCTGCACAGCGCCTACGGCCTGGACGCCTAACGACTATTTCGGCAGAGGGGTAGGCGGATGACTGCAGCCAGCGCGCGCTTGGACCATCTGTGGCAGCGCGGACGCGAGTTCCTGGGCACGGAATACGCCATCATGGGCGGCGCCATGTCCTGGGTTTCCGAGCGCCATCTGGTGGCGGCGATTTCCAACGCCGGCGGCTTCGGCGTGATCGCCTCCGGCTCGATGACGCCGGAATTGCTGACCGCCGAGATCGAAGGCACCCAGGCGCTTACCAAGAAGCCGTTCGGCGTCAATCTCATCACCATGCATCCGCGGCTCTCCGAGCTGATCGATATATGCGCCAAGCATGATGTGAAATTCGTCGTGCTGGCCGGCGGCCTGCCGCAATCAGCTTCGATCGCGCAGGTGAAGGCGTCCGGCGCCAAGTTGATGTGCTTCGCTCCGACCCCCGCTTTCGGCCGCAAGCTGATCCGCCTCGGCGCCGATGCTCTGATCATCGAAGGGCACGAAGCCGGCGGCCATATCGGCCCGGTCACCACTTCGGTTCTGGCGCAGGAGATCCTGCCGGCGATTCGCGAGGTGCCGGTGTTCGTCGCCGGCGGCATCGGCCGCGGCGAGGCGATCCTGTCCTATCTGGAAATGGGCGCGGCCGGCGTGCAGCTCGGCACCCGCTTCGTCTGCGCCACCGAATCCATCGCGCATCCCGCCTTCAAGAAGGCCTTCATCAAAGCCAGTGCGCGCGACGCCATGCCGTCGGTGCAGGTCGATCCCAATTTCCCGGTGATCCCGGTGCGCGCCATCGTCAATGACGCGTCGCGCCGTTTCACCCTGTTCCAGGTCGAAATCATCGAGCGCTTCAAGAGGGGCGAGCTCGACCAGAAGGCGGCGCAGTTGGAAATCGAGCACTTCTGGGTCGGAGCGCTGCGTAAGGCGGTGATCGAAGGCGATGTCGAGAATGGTTCGGTGATGGCCGGCCAGAGCGTCGGCATGGTCGAGAGCGAACAGCCGACCAAGGAAATCATCTCCGAATTGGTGCAACAGGCCAACACCGCTCTGGAAGAGCGATTGCCGGTCGAGGCATTCGCCTGATGCAGTCTTTCGCCGGCAGTTCCGTCTCGCGACGACTGCTGGGTCGGTTGCGGGATGTCATGGCTGCGGGCGGCACCGCCCAGGAACGGCTCGACAAGGTGGTCAAGCTGATCGCCGCCGACATGGTGGCGGAAGTCTGCTCCTGCTATGTGATGCGCGCCGGCGAGGTGCTGGAACTGTTCGCCACCGAAGGTCTGTTGCAGGCCGCGGTGCACGAGACCCGGCTCAGGGTCGGTGAAGGTCTGGTCGGCGATATCGCGGCGCACGCCAGGCCGCTGGCTTTGTCCGACGCGCAGTCGCATCCCAATTTCGCCTATCGTCCGGAAACCGGTGAAGAGATCTTCCACTCGCTGATCGGCGTGCCGATTTTGCGCGGCGGCCGCGTGATCGGCGTTCTGGTGGTGCAGAACAAGTCGAGCCGCCATTACACCGAGGAAGAGACCGAGACCTTGGAAACCGTCGCCATGGTGCTGGCGGAACTGGTGGGCTCGGGCGAACTGATCAGCCGCGAC
>Ga0213872_10002386_pt1 | contig 11102 bp, 7 predicted proteins | sample VelepicomBERX_R2_FD_160071 | JGI IMG/M metagenome (GOLD analysis project Ga0213872, IMG submission 160071) | Rhizosphere microbial communities from Vellozia epidendroides in rupestrian grasslands, the National Park of Serra do Cipo, Brazil - RX_R2 | ecosystem: Host-associated > Plants > Roots >... | reverse complement strand
TGGATGTCCTCGTTGTTGGCAAAGGCCTTGAGCATGTTCTCGTCTTCGGAGATATGCGCCATGATGCGCAACTCGATCTGCGAATAGTCGGCCGAGACGATCACGCTGCCTTCGGGGGCGACGAAGGCTTCGCGGATGCGACGTCCCTCGGCGGTGCGGATGGGGATGTTCTGCAGGTTGGGATCATTGGAGGCCAGGCGACCGGTGACGGCCACCGCCTGCGCGTAATTGGTGTGCACGCGCCCGGTGACCGGGTTGATCATCTTGGGCAGCTTGTCGGTGTAGGTGGACTTGAGCTTGGCCAGGCCGCGATAGTCCAGCAACACCTTGGGCAGCGGGTAATCCTCGGCCAGCTTCTGCAGCACCTCTTCATCGGTGGAGGGCGCGCCCGAGGCGGTCTTCTTCACCACCGGCAGCTCCAGCTTGCCGAACAGGATTTCGCCGAGCTGCTTGGGCGAATTCAGGTTGAAGGGCTGGCCCGCCAGTTCGTAGGCCTGCTGCTCGATCTCCAGCATGCGCCGGCCCAGGTCGTGCGACTGCTGGCCCAGGATCTCGGGGTTGATCAGCACGCCGTTGCGCTCGATCTTCTGCAATACCACCGAGGTCGGAACCTCGATCTTTTCATAGATGAAGCGCAGCTTGTCGTCGTGCTCGATCTGCGGCCACATGGCGTGGTGCAGGGCCAGCGTGACCTCGGCATCCTCGGCGGCGTATTCGGTGGCGCGCTCGATGGGCACTTCATTGAAGCCGATCTGCGAGGCCCCCTTGCCGCAGACCTCGGCATAGGTGATGGTCTTGCGCTCCAGGTGGCGCGCGGCCAGGCTGTCCATGTCGTGGGTGCGGTGCGACTCGAAGACATAGGATTCCAGCAGCGTGTCGTGCTTGACGCCAGCCAGGGCGATGCCGTAGTTGGCAAAGATGTGGCTGTCGTACTTCAGGTGCTGGCCCAGCTTGGGCTTGGTGGCGTCTTCCAGCCAGGGTTTCAGGCGCGCCAGTACGTGCTCGCGCGCCAGTTGCGCCGGGGCGTCCTGGTAGTTGTGCGCCACCGGGATGTAGGCTGCGCGCCCGGGCGTACAGCACAGCGAGATGCCGACCAGCTCGGCCTGCATGGCTTCCAGCGAGGTGGTCTCGGTATCGACCGCGGTCAGCTCGGCGGCATCGATGGTGGCGATCCACTGGTCCAGTTGCGCATCGGTCAGGACGGTCTCGTACTCGACGGCGGTGGCCGGGGCGAACAGGCCACCCTGTGTTGGCGATTCCGCTTCGGCGGCCCCGGCCAGCTTGGCCGTGCCTGCGGCCGCAGCCGATGTCGGTGCCGATGCTGCGCCCTCGCTGACCTCGCGCAGCCAGGTGCGGAAATTGTTGCGGGTGAAGAGCTCCTTCAGGGTCTCGTTGTCCTGCGGCTGCATGGTCAGCGATTCGAGGATGCCCACCATATGCGCCGACAGATCGCAGTCGGTCTTTACCGTCACCAGCACGCGGCCTTGCGGCAGCCAGTCCAGCGCGCGACGCAGGTTCTCGCCGACCACGCCGCCGATCTTGTCGGCATTGGCCATAACGCCATCGAGCGTGTCGTAGGCGGTGAGCCACTTGACGGCGGTCTTGGGGCCGCATTTTTCCACGCCCGGCACATTGTCGACGGTGTCGCCAATTAGGCTGAGATAGTCCACGATGCGCGTGGGCGGCACGCCGAATTTCGCGGTCACGCCGGCAATGTCGAGAACTTCATTGCTCATCGTGTTGACCAAGGTAACGTGTTCGTTGACCAGCTGGGCCATGTCCTTGTCACCGGTGGAGATGATGGTCTCCAGGCCGGCCGCAGTGGCCTGTACCGACAGGGTGCCGATGACGTCATCGGCCTCGATGCCCTCGACCATCAGGATGGGCCAGCCCAGCGCGCGCACGGCGGTGTGGATGGGTTCGATCTGCAGGGCCAGGTCTTCCGGCATGGACTTGCGGGTGGCCTTGTAGTCGGGATAGAGATCGTCGCGGAAGGTCTTGCCCTTGGCGTCGAATACACAGGCAACGTAACTTGCGGGATAATCGTTGCGCAGGCGGCGCAGCATATTGATGATGCCGTACAGCGCACCGGTGGGCGCGCCCTCAGCGTTACGCATATCGGGCAGGGCATGGAATGCACGATACAGGTAACTGGACCCATCAACTAACAACAAGGTTTTTTGCATATGGAACAGAGAGGAAAGAATGTCCCGCGCCTGCGGGAAGTGGGAGACATCGAACGCGCTACTGCCAAGAAGGCGCGCGAGTCGTGGCATGTACTCACGATTATGGCAGAATTCATCGAATCGACCGAACGTCTCTCCGAGTTGCGTCCTGCCGTTTCCATCTTCGGTTCTGCCCGTATCCGCCCCGACAACCCCCATTATCAACTGTGCGTGGAGATCGCCCGCCTGATCTCCGATGCCGGCTATGCCGTCATTTCCGGCGGTGGTCCCGGCATCATGGAGGCCGCCAACAAGGGTGCCTACGAAGGCGCCTCGCCTTCGGTGGGTCTGAACATCGAACTGCCGCACGAACAGCACGGCAATGCCTGGCAGGACATCTCGCTGTCGTTCCGCCATTTCTTCGCCCGCAAGGTGGCCTTCGTCAAGTATGCCGATGCCTATGTGGTGCTGCCGGGCGGCTTCGGCACGCTCGACGAGCTCACCGAGGCACTGACCCTGATGCAGACCGGCAAGTCGCGCATGATGCCGGTGATCCTGGTGGGCAGCGAGTTCTGGGCCGGCCTGGTGGACTGGATCAAGACCCGCCTGGTGGACGACGGCATGATCTCCCCCAAGGACGTCGACCTGCTGCAGGTCATCGACGATCCGGCCGAGGTGCTGGCGGCGATCCAGAAATTCCATGCCGAGAAGACCACGCCGGCCGAGGAGACCCAGATCGAGTCCGAACGGCAGAGCGGGATGTTCCTCTGAGCGTGGCGAACCCTTGCCAACCCGGGCCCGTGGCGAAAGTCACGGGCTTTTTTCTGCCCGCGAGGATGTTGTCTTCCTGATCATGCCGCCAAGAAACGCAGGAGCCCCGGCACAATGGTTTGCTACAATGAACAAAACAACACCCACCATTTCCCTGCAAACATCATGAAACCATCCAACGTCTGGTTCAAAGAGTCCCTGGCAGCCGTGCTGCTGTGCGCATCGGCTGGCCTGGTTGCGCCGCTGGCCGTGGCGCAAACCGCCGCGCCCGGCCTGGCTGCCCAGCCTGCGCCGCCGCCACCCGAGCTGGAAAAGCTGGAAGAAGGCGAACCGCCGGCCGTGACCATCCGCAAACCGGGCGATGATGCGCGCACCCAGGGCAACAGCATCAAGGAACGCCGCGATCACGGCCAGGTCAAGGAAATCGAGGTCAAGTCCGGCCCCAGCACCTATTACCTGCGTCCCCAGAGCGTGGGCACCGCCACGCCGGGCGATGCGCCCAGCGCACCGGGTACCAATCCCCAATGGAAGGTCGGCGAGTTCGACTGGGGCGTCAAGAAGCCGCAACAGGACGGCGACACCGACAGCAAGAAGTAAGCACTACCGTTGCCCCGCCCGGCCCAGGCCGGCGGGCATCACCCCGGCTGCACTGGGCTGCCGGTCCGGAACCGGAAGGCGCACGCAATAGCCGGCTTTCCGCTTGCCTGCCGCTCATCCCGGCATGCGCATGCATCATCACGTACCACTCTTTCAATTTCGTCATGGCAGTCTTTACACCGGTCAGTCTGGACCAACTCTCCGACTGGATCCAACAATTCCCGCTGGGCCGCGCCACCTCGATCAAGGGCATTTCCTCGGGTATCGAGAACAGCAACTTCTTCATCGGCACCGACAGCGGCGAATACGTGCTGACCCTGTTCGAGAAACTGCACATCGAACAATTGCCCTTCTACCTGGAGCTCATGCGCCACCTGGCGCAACGCGGCATCCCGGTACCGGCACCGGTGCCCAATGACAAGGGCGCCATCGTCAATCTGCTCAACGACAAGCCGGCGGCCATCGTCAGCAAGCTCGAAGGCCAATCCCAGCTCGACCCGCAGCCGGTGCATTGCGCCGCGCTGGGCGACATGCTGGCGCGCATGCACCTGGCGGCCAAGGACTTCAAGATCATGCAGCCCAACCTGCGCGGCCTGGCCTGGTGGCTGGAGACCACGCCGGCGGTCCTGCCCTTCCTGCCGGCCGAGCTGGGCAGCCTCCTGGCCGACGAGGTGCAATACCAGAAGGACTTCGCCGCCACCGCCGACTACCGCGCCCTGCCACGCGGCCCGGTGCATGCCGACCTGTTCCGCAACAACGCCATGTTCGTGGGCGAGCAGCTCTCGGGCATCTTCGATTTCTACTTCGCCGGCTGCGACACCTGGCTCTTCGACCTGGCCGTGACCGTCAACGACTGGTGCGTGGCGCTGGACACCGGCGTGCTCGACCAGGCCCGCGCCGATGCCATGCTGGCGGCCTACCGTGCCGTGCGGTCATTCTCGGATGCCGAGCGCGTCGCCTGGCAGCCGATGCTGCGCGCGGCCGCGCTGCGCTTCTGGCTCTCGCGCCTGTATGATTTCTATCTGCCGCGCGAGGCCGAGATGCTCACGCCGCACGATCCCGCCCATTTCGAACGCATCCTGCGCCTGCGCATCAAGGAAGCGCCGCCGGCGCTGTAACGACTGGACTTATGGAAAAGATCCCCGCACATACCGGCTGGTCCTGGGTCAAGCAAGGCTTTGCACTGTTTCGCAAGCAGCCGGCCGAGATGTCCACGCTGTTTCTGACCTACATGTTCCTGATGCTGCTGCTGGGCATCATTCCCGTGCTCGGCCAGATGCTGCCGCTGATCCTGATCCCGCTGTTCTCGATGTCCTTCATGCAGGCCTGCGCCCAGGTCGAGAAGGGCGAGCGGGTCTACCCCAACCTGCTGCTGCTGGCCTTCCGCAGCCCGGTGCGCAACACCCTCCTCAAGCTGGGCCTGCTCTACCTGCTGGTGGCCACCATCGTGGTGGCGGCCTCGGCCCTGGCCGATGGCGGTGTGTTCTGGCAGGCCATGATGGGCGGTGGTCTTTCCACCAAGGAACTGGAAAGCGCGGCCGGCAGCATGCGCATCGCCATGCTCATCGCCGCCGCCCTCTATGTGCCGGCGGCCATGGCCTTCTGGTATGCCGCACCGCTGATCATGTGGCAGCAGATGCCGCTGGGCAAGGCGCTGTTCTACAGCTTCTTCAGCGTGCGCCGCGCCGGCGGCGCCTTCCTGGTCTACGGCCTGGCCTGGATCGTGATCGCCGTCGTGGTGCCCACCATCATCAGCATGGCCATCACCCTGGCCACAGGCAGCCTCAGTGCGGTCTTCTTCGTGCTGCTGCCGATCTCCATCCTGTTGACGGTGGTCATGTACTGTTCCTTCTATCCGACTTACACTACAGTCTTCGGAAAGCCCTCCAGAGGGTTCGACAGCCCGTCGCAAGACACAGACAAGCTCGTCTGACGATGGCGGCTCCTGCTGCCAGGCTGTCGTAGCGCGCGTTCCCCACGGGAGAGAGGGACGCGCCGCACGCTGCGCATCTGCGCCCGCCAATCTGGTTGCTTTCCATCACGTCGCGGCAACTTTATACGGGGATAAAAGATGCGCATCAATATGCCGGTCACGGGCACCGAACGCCTGTTGGTCGATGGTAGAGCCATCGTTTCCAAAACCGATCTCAAGGGCAATATCACCTATGTCAATCCCTACTTCATCGAGGTCAGTGGTTTCGATGAGCAGGAATTGCTGGGCGCGCCGCAAAACCTGATCCGCCATCCAGACATGCCCGGCGAGGCCTTCGCCGACATGTGGGCCACCATCAAGGGCGGTACGCCCTGGACCGGCCTGGTCAAGAACCGCTGCAAGAATGGCGACCACTACTGGGTGCGCGCCAACGTCTCGCCGATCCGCGAAAACGGCCAGGTGATCGGCTACATGTCGGTGCGTACCTGTCCCCAGCGCGATGAGGTCAAGGCCGCCGAGGCACTGTATGCCGACATCCGGCGTGGCCAGGCCAAGGGCATCGCCCTGCATCGCGGAGAAGTGGTGCGCACCGGTCTGGCGGGCTGGCTGGGCAAGCTCTCGCGCCTGCAGTTGAATACCCGCCTGAACCTGTCCATGGGGGTCATGCTGGCCATCCAGCTGGCCGTGGTGTTCGCCGGTGTCACGCTGCACCAGTGGTGGATCAGCGCGCTGGCAGCCGCCTCGGCGGTGATCTCCATCGTGCAATGGATCGCCCTGCGCCATGCCCTCATCAAGCCGCTGCATCAGGCCCTGGACATCACCCACGCCATCACCGGTGGCGACCTGTCGGTGCGCATCGAACCCGGTCGCCATGACGAACTGGGACGCCTCCTGGCATCGCTGCGGCAGATGACGATCAACCTCACCGCCATCATCGGTGACGTGCGCTCCAATGTGGAAAGCATCACGCTGGCCACGCGCGAGATCGCCTCCGGCAACATCGACCTGTCACGCCGCACCGAGGCGCAGGCGGCCAACCTGGAAGAGACCGCCTCCAGCATGCAGCAGCTGTCCTCGACGGTGCGCCAGAATGCCGATCACGCCGTGCAGGCCAACGAACTGGCCGGTACTGCCTCCTCCATCGCCATGAAGGGGGGTGACGCCGTGGCCAGTACGGGTACCACGATGAACGAGATCAGCGAATCGTCCCGGAAGATCGTGGACATCATCGGCCTGATCGACAGCATCGCCTTCCAGACCAACATCCTGGCGCTCAACGCCGCCGTGGAAGCGGCCCGTGCCGGCGAACAGGGACGCGGCTTTGCCGTGGTGGCATCCGAAGTGCGCTCGCTGGCGCAACGCTCGGCGGCGGCGGCCAAGGAAATCAAGCAGTTGATCGATGACTCGGTGGAAAAGGTCGACGTCGGCAATCGCCAGGTGGAGCAGGCCAGCAGCACCATGCGCGAGATCGTGGCCTCGGTGCAGCGCGTCTCGGGCATCATGGGTGAGATCAGTGAAGCCACGCTGCAACAGAGTGCCGGCATCAACCAGGTGCACGAAGCCATCACGCATATGGATGCCAGCACCCAGCAGAATGCCTCGCTGGTGGAAGAAGCGGCGTCCGCCGCCACCAGCCTGGAAGAACAGACCATGCGCTTGCTGCAGGCGATCTCGGTCTTCAAGTTCAAGCGCAAATAAGCCCGTAGCAAGTCAGTCCGTACCAACGGCAGGCCTAGCCTGCCGTTGCGCCCTCCCCCTGCAAAGGCGGGAACGGTGCATAGATATCGCGATAGCGCCGCAGGCGCAGCTGCAGCCCACGATGGCGCGCTGCATCCGGCAGGTACAAGGCCTGCCGGGCCGGTTTGCGACAGACCTCCTCCTCGTTTCCACCATCGGCCAGCCAGGCCAGGCGCGCCGCACCCAGTGCGCCGCCGGCTTCGCTGCCCACATGCGTGACGATGCGCACATCCAGCGCGTCGGCCAGCAACTGGGCCCAATAGCGACTGCGCGCGCCACCACCGACCAGCGACAACTCGGCCACATCGGTGCCGGCCGCACGCAAGGCATCGAGTCCATCGACCATGCCGAAGGCCACGCCTTCGAGCACGGCGTAACCGAGCGCGGCGCGCTGGTGTTCCGGTGTCAGGCCGTGGAATGCCCCGGTGGCATAGGGATCGTTATGCGGCGTGCGCTCGCCCGACAGGTAGGGCAGGAACAGCGGCGCGTTCTCGCGCGCTTCATCGTCGAGCTGCTCGATCTCGGCCAGCAGGCTCTTCTCGTCCACCGAACACAGGCGGCAGAACCAGCGCAGGCAACTGGCGGCCGACAGCATCACGCTCATCTGGTGCCAGCGCTGCGGCAGGGTATGGCAGAAGGCATGGATGGCGCGACCGGGATTGGGGCGGAAGCGATCGTTGACCACGAACAGCACCCCCGAAGTCCCCAGCGATAAAAAGCCATCACCCGGCCTGACCGCACCGATACCCACGGCACTGGCCGCCCCATCGCCGGCGCCGCCGGCCACGATGACGTCGCTGCCCAGTCCCCAGGCCTGCGCCACCTCCGGCAGCAGGTAGCCCGAGACGGCACTGCCATCGACCAGGGCCGGCATCTGCTCGCGCCGCATGCCGCTGGCCGCCAGCAATTCATCGGACCAGTTGCGGCCTTCCACATCCAGCCAGAGGGTGCCGGCCGCATCCGACGGATCGGAGACCTTCTGTCCGGTCATCTTCAGTCGCAACCAGTCCTTGGGCAGCAGCACGGTGGCGATGCGTGCAAACAGTTGCGGCTCATGCCGCGCCACCCACAAGAGCTTGGGCGCGGTGAATCCCGGCATGGCCAGGTTGCCGGCGATGCCATGCAGGCGCGGCGCGCGACGGCTGAGCTCGGCGCATTCCGGCGCGCTGCGCGAATCGCTCCACAGGATGGCCGGGCGCAGCACCACGTCCTCGGCATCGAGCAGCACGGCGCCATGCATCTGGCCCGACAGGCCGATGGCGCGGATGGAACGGAAACGCTCGGCGCCCAGCTGGGCCCGCAACTTGTCCACCGTCTCACAGGCCGCCTGCCACCAGTCCGACGGCGCCTGTTCCGACCAGCGCGGATGCGGGCGCGACACATTGAGCGTGGTGCCGGCCAGTGCCAGCAGCGTGCCATCGCTGCCGATCACCACCGCCTTGACTTCCGACGTACCCAGGTCTATCCCAAGATACATGGTGCTCCTCGTTTATCGTTTTTGAACGGCCATTCTATGCCGCCTTGCCTCGCCACGGACAGCTTTAGCGGGCCTGCCCCAGCCATTGATGCAAGCGCTGCAGCGCCGTGCGGATGAGCTCGACCAGGCGCGCATCACCGGCCAGCTCGCCCCACAGCACAGCGTCCTGGCAGTAGGCCTGCACCGGATCGGCCGCCGCCAGCATGCTGCGTGCCGCCACCGGGTCGAAGATGCCATCCTGGTATTCGTAAGGCAGCCGGCCCTCGTTCCAGCGCTGCAGGAACACCAGGAACAGCGCCGGCAACAGCGCCGTGGCACGCGGCATGCGCCCGGCCGCCAGGCTCTCCTGCAGGGTCGGACGGATGAAGCCGGGAATCTTGGAATAGCCATCGGCGGCCACGCGCTGGTTGGTATCCTGGATGGCGGGGTTGGAGAAGCGCGCCAGCGTGGTATCGCGATAGGCCGCCAGGTCGATGGGGCTGGGCGTGAGACAGGGGATGACGTCCTGCGTCACGTAATCGTGCGCCATCTGGCGGATGTCGGCGCGCAACGTCCCCTCGTGGATGTACTGCAGGCCCGCCAGCGTACCGGCCCAGGCGATGCAGCTGTGGCTGGCATTGAGGATGCGGATCTTGGCCTCTTCGTAAGGCAGCACCGAGGCCACCATCTCCACGCCGGCGGCTTCCAGGCGCGGACGGCCAGCCTTGAAGTCGTCCTCGATCACCCACTGGATGAAGGACTCGCCCATCAGCGCGCAGGGATCGTCGACGCCGGTGGCTTGCTTCACACGCTCGGCCACGGCCGGGGTCGGGCGCGGCGTGATGCGGTCGACCATGGCATTGGGGCTGGTGGTATGGGCCTCCATCCAGGCCACCAGCGCCGTCTCGCCACGCAGCACCAGGAACTGGCGCAAGCCATCGCGGAAACGCTCGCCGTTGTGACGCAGGTTGTCGCAGTTCAGCAGCGTCAGCGCCGCCTGCGGATGCGACTGGCTGCGCGCCTGCAGGATGGCGGCGATGGCGCCGTAGATGGTGCGCGGCGCCCCGCTGCCATCGAGCGCGCAGCGCAGGTCGTCGGCCAGGTCGGCGTTGGCGGTATCGAGCCGGTACTGGTGGTCCAGGTAGTAGCCGCCCTCGGTGACGGTGAAGGAGATGATGCGGGTGCGTTCCTCGGCACCGGCGGCGATCAGTTGCGTGAGCTGTTCGTCCCAGGACAGGATGCGGCCGATGGCGCCAATGCGCTGGTAGCTGCGCTGGCCGTCGGGCGTGACGGTCTCCAGCGTGTACTGGCCCTGCTGGCGCGCCAGGGCATCGAGCAGCGGGCTCATGTCGGCGCGGATGTTGGCCAGCGCCAGCTGCCAGCGGCGATCGGCGCCGCTTTCGCGCAGGGCATTGAGATAGACCGCCTGGTGGGCGCGGTGGAAGGAGCCGGCGCCGATGTGCAGCCAGGTCAGGCTATCGGCGCGGTCCTGCTCGTGGGGGGAGGCAATGCGGGTCATGCCGTGTCCTTGTCGATGACGTTGAATTCGTTGCAGCCAGGTGCTCAGTGCTTGCGCTCGGCGGGGGCCGCCACGCTCGATGCCAGGCGCGGCAATGCCCGCCCCTGCTGGTCGAACAGGTGGCAGCGTGCCGGCTCGGCGGCCAGGCCGATGATGCTGCCGTGCGGGACGTCGAGACTGTCCGGTACGCGCAGGATCAGGGCATCGTCGGCACCTTCGCAGGCGGCATAGAGATAGGAAAAATCACCCAGCAACTCCAGTGCCGAGTAGCGCGCCTGCAAGGCGGCCTGGCCCTGGGCGATGTTGAGATGCTCGGGGCGCACGCCCAGCGTCACCTTCTGGCCGAGCTGCAGACCGCTGCCGTCCACGGCTGCCCACTGGGTGCCGCCGCCCGGCAATTGCACCTGCACGCCATCGGCCTGCAGGGCCACCACGCTGCCATCGATGAAGTTCATCTTGGGCGAACCGATGAAGCCGGCCACGAAACGGTTGGCCGGATGGTGATACAGGGTCTGGGGCGAGCCGACCTGTTCGATGCGACCCTCCGAGAGCACCACGATCTTGTCGGCCAGGGTCATGGCCTCGATCTGGTCGTGGGTCACGTAGATCATGGTGGTCTTGAGGTCGTCGTGCAGCTTGGCGAACTCCAGGCGCATCTTCACGCGCAGGGCGGCATCGAGATTGGAGAGCGGCTCGTCGAAGAGGAACACGCTGGGCTGGCGCGTGATGGCGCGGCCGATGGCCACGCGCTGGCGCTGGCCGCCGGAGAGCGCGCGGGGCTTGCGGTCCAGCAGGTGGTCGATGTGCAGGATCTTGGCGGCGTGCTGCACGGCGGCGTCGATCTCGGCCTTGGACTTGCCGGCGATCTTCAGGCCAAAGGCCATGTTGTCGTACAGGCTCATGTGCGGATACAGCGCGTAGGAC
>Ga0213872_10002385_pt1 | contig 11107 bp, 6 predicted proteins | sample VelepicomBERX_R2_FD_160071 | JGI IMG/M metagenome (GOLD analysis project Ga0213872, IMG submission 160071) | Rhizosphere microbial communities from Vellozia epidendroides in rupestrian grasslands, the National Park of Serra do Cipo, Brazil - RX_R2 | ecosystem: Host-associated > Plants > Roots >... | reverse complement strand
ATCGACGTGCGGATAACGCGACAACCGGTCCTCGAACCCGGCTTTCATCTTCGGCCAGGACGCGCGCGTATCGCTGAACAGCGATTGCTCCAGTTGTGCATAGCTGAGCCCGGCATACAGGCGCGCGTACATCTCCATGCCACGCTTCTCCCGGGTGCGCTCTGTCACCGACTCAATGAATCGCTCACACGTCTCGATGTCGCCACCCCATTTCGGCAGCAACATGGTCTCCATCTGGAAATACAGGTTGTCGTGATCAGGATTCTTGGCAAGGCCGTCTTCGAGCACCGCCAGAAACTGATTGACGTTCCAATTGAGACCCTGGCCAACCGTCATCATGATCTGGTTCCAGGAGCTGTCCTTGACGGCCAGCTTTTGGCTGCGCCTCAATTGGTCATTGGCGAGGTTGAGATACTTTCGAAATCCAGCCCAGGAGGCGGGTGATACGGTGTTGGCGTATCCGCCGCCGCGGTGGAACCATGCGTGGGTCGTCAAACTTTCGGCATAAAGCAACTGAGCCAATACCGATTCCGGATGGTCGAGCGCCCACTTCTGCGTCATGGCGTCGATCTGCGTGTAGTAGTCCTCGGTAACGCGAAGATTCGAATTGCTGATCTGGCTTACGCCCATCCAGAAGTGCTCTATGCGTGGATTACCCGTCAGCGGCGAGCGCAGGCCGGGCTGCCCGTAGATCGCGTACAGGCGCTCCAGTTCGGGAAAATCTCCAAAGCGAAACGCGGCGGCCACCATCTCGGGTACGGTAGGCGCGGCGGGCTTGGCCTCGGCAGCCGCTTGAGCCGGGACCGGCGCTCCGATGGCCGGCAGTGCCGCCATGAGCGCCAAGCACAGGAGCAGGGAAGTCTTATTGAGCACCATGGCTATCCTCGCTGAGGCTCCACTGCATGACGAACTGTAGTTGCCCCGCCTTGCCTACTGGGTAGCTCCGCCGTCGCGCGTAATCAATCGACGCATCATCGAGTAGGGTTTCGAATGCCAGCGGTCTGTTGCCACGCACGCCCGGCACCCTGAGCTGCCGCCCCGCGATCTCCGCGTTGAAGGCCCGGCCCTGCTCATCCGTGCTGGCCAGCAGTGAAACGGTGCCCTCGACTTTGAAGTAGGTCGCGGCGAGCGGATAGCCCGGCTTGCCTTCCGCCTCTCGCGCAGCGTCCACCTTCAGCTTGAAGCTCGGCGGGACAAAATCGGCGGCGTCCAGCATTGTCGAGTAGCGATAGACCGTCAGTGCCTGCTTCCGGTCGATCCTGCCGTCGGCCAACTGGGACTGCAACCACCATTGGCTCTTGGCGCACTGCTCCCAGCGATCCGGTTTGCCCGGCTTGCGGTCTCGGGAAAAGAGCTGCCCGGCGAGAAATGGCGTCATCGGTACGGCCGCCACGGGCAGGCCTTCGCGCAGACGCGCCACTGCCTGGTCGGCGGCCGCCATCTCCGCTGCTGTTGGCCGGGCGGCGAGGCCTTCGCGCTGCGTTCCCCAGCGGGACAGCAACACCTTTTCTGCGGCCAGCAAGGCCGACCGGGCGTCGGCAGGCGCAGCCTGGATGTGCTCGGCCCGCTGGGCGAAATACCCTGGAGATAGGTCGCGGCACGCCGTCGGCGCCAGCGCGGCCTTCAGCCAGGCCTCGTCATGCGCCGGGCCAGCGCTTTCCACGGACCAAATGGCTAGCTCATTGATCGAGCGACGATACAGGGCGCCGGCCAGTTCGGCGCCTCTCAGAGCCGGGTTCTTGGCGGCCGCCCGCTCTTCGGCGATCCAAACCGGAAGCAGCGCCCGCAGGTGCACCAGGTGATCTTGCGCGAGTTGGGCGAGCGCATCGCGCAGGGGTGGATCGAACGTTACGTCGTCCGGCAGCGCGAAGACGCCTCGATTCCAGGCCAACACTTGATTGACGAGCTCCGCGTCCGCCTCCGCCAGAAGCGCCTGAACCGTCGGCTCAGGGTTCGCGGCGACGGATGGCGATGGAAGCAGTGCGGCGAAGCAGCAAAGCGCAAGCCCCCCCAACCGGGTTTGCAACCGACGCATACACGCCCTCCCAAGCGCTTTCCGATATGGCGCCGGATGTTAGGCGGCCGGGCCTGATCCAGCTCTCGGGTATTCGCGGGGGCGCGCACTGCGCCGGACGCAATTTCAGCCCGGCTCGTTCTTCAGATGCCGAAAGAGCGCGGATCCTGCATAAACCATCAGAGTGACTGGCAACGGGTATCGAATCTCGCCCCGTCGACCGGCTGCCCCTGGTCGAACGCACGCATAGCCTTTCCTAACCCCGACCGACCGCTTCCGTCGGCCAAACTCATACCGCCGAACGGCAGCTCAGGGTCGGACTGAGTCAGTCGACCCGGCCGGGAGCAGTCCTCCGCGGCCGCATACCGGTCTTCCGATCACGAGCGGCCGGTGTCGACGCCGAAGCGGTCGCCCGGCGCCGGCTCAATGAACGACCGCTGTTGACCTGGCCGGTCGTCCCGGCCGCCTGCGGCGAACGACCGAGTCCAGCCTGAAGTCGCCATCGATCTGCGACTCGCGGCTATGCAGCGATTTCCTAAGAAAAGCAGACGCTGCGCCGTGCGGCTGGCCGCCGTCGACCTGAACACCTTTCAATTCGTACGGCACGCAGAAGGTCTCTGACCAGCTTGGTTGATCGACGTCGCGCTCCTTGCTGAAGGGCGGCTACGATGTTGCTGCTCCATCCCGTCAGGAAACGAATGTCTCAAGTCGATGTGTCCCGGTTGTCGTACTCCGAACTTGTGGCCTTGAAGGCCCAGCTCGACGAGCAGATTGGAGAGAAAAGAAGCGAAGAGCTGAAGGTGCTGGCCGACGGCTTTGTCAAAAAACTCGAAGCGGCAGGCTTCAGCGTGGTCGAGGGCGTCGAAGCCTTGGCGCCGTACGTCGGCGCCAGCAGCAAGCGGCAGAGCCGTCAATCCACGGGCGCAGCCCCCGTCCTTTACCGCGACCCCGCCAACCCCGAGAACACCTGGTCTGGCCGTGGTCGCGCCGCGAAGTGGTTGGCCGACTACGAGGCCCAGGGCCGTAGCCGGGAAGAGTTCAGGATCTAAGCCCGGAGCCCGGAAGTTCTCAGGTAGTGTCTGTCCCGCCAGCGTAGGTGGCTCGACCTGCTACGCCGCCATCCGATGTTCGTAGTAGGGCCGCTCCCGGTCGTCGAGGATTTCGTAGAAGCGCATGAGCCGATCCGGCGCCGAAGTGAGCCATGCTTGGACGTTCGCCTCCTTGATGGGAGCGATGGACCGATCGTGGCCGGCCGCCGCGATCTCTGGCGGCGGCTCGTCGGTGATTGCGGCGAAGCGTTTTGGACCACCGTCAGCAATCGAGAAGTCGGGCTGACTTGACGGGCAATGCTGCCCGTGCGGTAGACAAAGCTTACGGTCCGGCGCTCGCTCGCGTAGGCCTGGGCGACGTCGCGCCATAGTTCGTGCGAAGGTTCTGCCAATACCAGGACATGGTGCACCTCGATTGCGCCTCCTGGCGTTCTGGGTATATGATCAAGTCATACTCACTTCATGCGTATGAACAAGATTCATTACCCGAAACTCGTCAAGCTTTTCGCCGACGCCCGTCGGCGCCTGGGCTCGCCCACGCAAGCCGAGTTCGCGCAGCGCTTGGGCATCTCGCAGCAAAGCGTCAGCCGCTGGATGGCGGGCGCCTCGCGCCCGCGCCTTGGCGACGTCGCCGGCATCGCGCAGGCCCTGGAAGTCGACCTGGTCGACCTGCGGCGCGCGGCCGGCTACGACCCGCAGCCCACCGTGGCAGCACTCAAGGCGACCGCAGTGGCATCGGCCAGCGCGTCGGGCACGCTCTCGGCCATCGTGTCGCCTGCCGTGTTGCCCGCTGCCTCGACTACCACCGTGTCGTTCGATCAGCCGCTGCCCCTGGAGGCTCTGACGCCCACCAGCTTCGAGCGGTTCTGCCTGGACCTGCTGAGCGGCCTGTACCCAACGGAACAGGTGGATCCCGTGGGCAAGACCGGCCACGCGCAGGCGGGCGCAGATATCACGGTCACTTTCGCCGACGGCGCGCAATTCATCTTCCAGTGCAAGCGCCACAAGCAGTTTGGCCCGGCCGACGTCCGCGATGCCGTCCAGGCCGTCAAAGTGCCCGGCGCCAAGCAGGTGCTGCTGCTGTCCCGGGTCGCGAGCCCGGCCACCCGCGCACAAATCGTCAAGCACGCACCGGCTGGCTGGGAGTTGTGGGACCAGGAAAACATCTCGAGCAAGATGCGCAGCCTGCCCGGCGAGCGCCGGCGCCAGCTGGTCGACACGTACTTCCCGGGGCAGCGCCGCGCGCTGCTCGGGGAGCCGGAGCGCGGCCCGTGGCAGTCGCTCGCGGAATTCTGGGCGCCGCAGCTCGTCGAAGCCTCGGTTTTCCACCAGGCATGGCCGTTGATCGGGCTGCAGGACGAGCTTGCTGCGGTGGACGCCGCGTTCGCTGAGCCGAGCGTTCGGGTCGTCAGCGTGTTGGGCGCCGCCGGCGGCGGCAAGTCGCGTCTGCTGCGCGAGGCACTTGAGCGCTTTTGTGCCCAGCACCGGGGCGTAGTGATCCACGTCGCGTCGCCCACCGACGAGATCCGCGCCCAGGACCTCGAGACTCTGGGCGCCGGGCCCCAGCTGCTGGTGGTCGATGACGCCCATGACCGCGAAGACATCGCCGCCCTGTTGCGCTACATCTTGCCGCGGGGCGACGCTAGGGTGCTGCTGGTCTATCGCTCGTATGCCCGGGATCGCCTGGAGCGCGAGCTCGGCCGGGTCGGGCTGGTCGGGTCGCAGCTCGCGCGCTTCGTGCGGGTGGATCCGCCCAAGCAGCGCGAGGCGATCGAGTTGGCACGCGAGGTGCTCACACGCAGCGGTGGTGATCCGCGCTACGCCGAGCACATTGCCGCTCTGGCCGCGGGTAGCCCGCTGGCGGTGGTGGTGGGTTCCCAGGTCGTGGCCAAGAAGAGCAAGCAGCCCGAGCAGCTAGGGACTGCAGATGAGTTCCGCCAAGCCGTGCTGCTGCAGTACCAGCAGGTCATTGCGCAAGACATCGTCGAGGGGGCTGACCGCGAGCGCGTACAACGCATCCTGGAGGTGTTTGCCCTGGTGCAGCCGGCGCTGTGCGACGACGTGCGCCTGCAGGATCTGATCGCTGCGGCCACGAGCGTCGACGTGCGCGAGGTGTCTAGGCTGCTACTGCTGCTGACGCAGTCGGGCGTGCTGCTCAAGCGCGGCAGCAAGCACCGGCTCGCGCCGGATCTGCTGGCGGATACCTTCATCGAGACCGGTTGCATTGCCGGCCAGCGTTCGACAGGCCTGGCCGAGCGGGTGATCGATCAGGCGCCGGCGGACTTCAAGGAGCACCTGCTGGTGAACTTGAGCCGCCTGGACTGGCGCCGCGGCGATTCGGGATCGGACTCGGCGAGCAGCCGGCTGCTTGATTCCATCTGGGGCGGCTTGCAAATGCCGTACCGCTACCACCATCCCGACATCGATGCGGCGGTGGCCGCGGCGTACTACCAGCCGCGGCGCGCGCTGGACCTGGCCGCACGGCTCATCGACGAGGGGCATGGCGGTGCCGACGTCGTGTGCAGCTTGATGCGGCAGGCGGCCTATACCGAGGGCTACCTGCTGCCGGCCTGTCAGATGTTGTGGGAGCTCGGGCGCACAGAGCGCCGTGCGATGAACCCGTACCCTAGCCATCCGATCCGGCTGCTCAAGGAGCTGGCCACGCCGGAACCGAACAAGCCCGCCAAGGTGCTGGAAGCTGTTGTCGACTTCGCGCTGGGTCTGCTGGACAACGACGCGAACTGGAGCGCGAGCTTCCACCCGTTCGACATCCTCAAAGGGGCGCTGGCCACGAGCGGGCACCGCACGATGCAGGTCAGCAGCCGGGAGCTTGCAATTTCGCAATACACGCTCAGCCGCGATGAGCCCCTCGCGGTCGTGCGCGAGCGCGTGGTCGACGCGCTGATCACGAGCCTGGGGCACAGGAACCCACTGCGCGCCTACCTGGCCGCCGACAGCCTCGACGAGGCCCTGCGCGCGTCGATGGCGGGAGGCGAGTCCGACAACGATCCGTGGGGCAACGAGTTCACGCAGACTCTGGAGCGGGTCGACCGGACCATCGAGCGCGAGCCCGTGCGCCCCGCCGTGCTCGTGCGCGTGGCCCAGGCGGTGCGTTGGCATGCCTTCAACGGGCCGGCCAAGATGCGACCAATCGCCCGCAAGATCCTTGGGCACCTGGACCGCGACCTGACGACCCGGCTCACACGCTTGCTGATGGACGCCTGGGGCACGACGACGTGGGACGTCAACGACCAAGGCGTGCTGTCGCCGCGGCGCGAAGCCGAGACCTGCGCGCTGATCGCCGAGCTGCGCACCCAGTTTCCGGACGTAGCGCGGTTGGCTGCGTTCGTCGAGACGACCATGGCAGGTATCGAGGCGGCGCTGCCGGGTGGCTCGGACGGGCCGGCGCGCATGGTGCTGTGGCGTCTGTTCGAGGACGATGCTGCGTTCACCAAGCATGTCGCGCGCATGCAGCCCGACGGCCCGACCCCGCTGCTCGCACGTAACGCCGGTCGCGCGGGAGGCGCACTGTTCAACCAGGACGCTGAGCAGGCGCGGGAGCTCTTCAGCCTGTGGTCGCTCGCTGGCAAGGCGGGGCTCGCGTTGATTGCAGAGTCCTACCGCGTCTCCAAGCATCCCGAGGTCTATACCCAGGACGATCTTCGTCACCTGCGCGCGATTTTCGCAGCCCGCGACCCCGAGGTCCTGATCCTTGCCCCTGACATTGCGCGCCAGGTGGTCAAGCGCGACGCTGTGCTGGCGGCCGGCTTGCTGGCGGGCGTGGAGATTGGAGTGCACGAGCGGGTTTGCCGGGAGGTGTTCCTGACCCTCGGCAACGCCGAGGTATTCCCGCTCGAGCTGTTCACCGAAGCGCAATTGGAGCACCTGGTTGCTGGCCTGCGCCAGATCGAGGACCTCGAGGACTTCTGGGTGAATCGCTTCTTGCAGCGAGTAACCCAGCACATGCCCAAGCTTGTGCTCGACCTGGCCAAGTCGCGTATCGACGATGCCGTGAAGCAGGATGCAATGGGCCGGCGCGCGCTTGGGCAGGCGTTTCGGAACGACATGTCGCTGGACCTGATGTCTAGGCCTGATGGGCTGCAACTGCTGCGCGACTTGCTGGACTGGGCGCTGACCCGAATCGACGACCGGCGCTACGCGGACTTCCTGGGAGACCTCGTGCGCATCCTGTGCAGCGAACTCGACGGCCGCAGCCTGCAGCTGCTTGAGGACTGGATGGCTTCCGGAGACGAGAAGCGCTTCATCGTGGTCAACGAGGTGCTGCGCGCGGGCTCGTCGGAGCTGCTGTACCAGCATGGCCCCTTCATCCGCCGGATGCTGCAACGGGCCAAGGACGCAGGGCGGCAGGTCCATCGAGGCCTGACGCGCGCGCTCATGGACGCCTGCATCAGTGGGGTGCGCGCCGGACGCCCGGGTGAGCCTTTCGACGCGGATACGCTCCTGAAGGCGCACGCCGAGGAGCAGATGGCACGTCTGAGCCGGGTGGATGCGGCCTACGAGCTGTATCGCGAGCTGCACTCGTACGCGGGGCAGTCGATTGACCTGCAATTGCGCCAGGGTCGGCTCATGGACGAAGAGGACGAGGCGTAGGCGCAGGCCACGAAGGCGAGGATGCAATGAACAGGTCAGCGCGCCCGGATCCCTATTGCTCGTTCAAGGACGACCGGCAGCGGCGCTGGGCCTTGCTGGCGCGCGACGTTCGCATGGTCCTGATTGCGATGGTCGGCGCGGCGGCATCGTGGTCGCCGGCGGCATCGTTGTCGCTGGCGGCGCTGCACTGGCTAGCCCGGCACTGGCTGTTCGGATCTTGAGGCTGGCGCGGCGGTGCGCGCGGCGCCGTCCACCATGGGCGGCGGTCTGCGTCGACAGGCAGCAGTCTCTTCAAAACCGGACGCTCAGCGGTGGTGGCTAGGCACTGAACCGCCGATTGATAGACGCCAGCCTTCCGTCCTGTCTCCCCGGCCGCCGGGCTCGCGGACGTTCCATGCGCAGCAGCTGTTGGGCCGTCGCGCCGATACCATTGGCGCCTCTCCCTCAAACGCCAGCGGCGCCTCATCCATGCCGGAAGCTAGCTGTGAGCCTGCATGGGGCGCTCACCGGACTCCATGGCACCGAGTACACGTCCCAGCAAAACCAGTTGGCTCTCGGCGGAAAACCCGGAGGAGGTAGAAGGTGGCATGCCAGGGTTTTCGGCAAAACCGCCTGCGCTCTGAAGGCTTCTCATTGGCCGCCGACCGCCGGCCAGTGCTATGCGTCGGCTCGATTTGTGATGAGCTCGTGGCGCCAGGGATGACGCCTACCAAGGCAAAGTCAGCGACAGTTAAGGCTTGTGCGACACCTGCCCATGCGCGCAAGCGTTGGCACGGCCTCGCTGACTGCGGGCAGGTGTTGCATAAGCCTCGAGGGAGGAAACCGCGGCGCACGCCTCGGTGGTCGCTGGGCGCACTGGCTATGGCGATTGGGGTGCCCTGACATCCGCTTCGTACCTCCCGCGACGCTTGCGCAAGAGCGTGCCGACATTGGCGGCCGGCTTGGCGCGCGTGGCAGGGATGGGGCGGCGGCCGGCTGCGGGGCGTCGATGCGCAAGGTTCAGCGCGGGCACGAAGCGATCCACTGGGCGCCGGGTTCGACGTCGAGTTGGCCACCGGTGATAGAGCGCTGTCATGGTGCGGGCGGTGCTCGAATCGAGCAGTCGCGCAAGAAGACCTGCAACACCACCATGGCGTGGCCGCAGTGCGCGCACACGAATGTCGACGCCGGCGCGGCCGGCTCCTCGCGTGGCGCGTCATCAGGCGTTGGCGCTGCCACGTGCAACAACTCGCGTGCCAGCGCCAGGCAGTCGCGCCGGTTGCCGTTGGCCAGCAAGCCGTAGTGCCGGATACGGTGGAAGTGCCCCGGCAGGACATGCAGCAAGAAGCGGCGCATGAACTCGGCCGGGCTCAGCGTCATGGTCTTGTGGCGCGTCTTGCCCTTGGCCCGGTAGTCCTTCCATCGGAAGGTGACGCCGCGCTCGTCCATCGCAACCAATCGGCTGTTGGAGATCGCCACGCGATGCGTGTACCGCGACAGATAAGCCAGCACGGCCTCGGGCCCCGCGAAGGGCCGCTTGGCGTAGACCACCCATTCGCACTGGCGCAGCGGCGCCACCCAGTCAGCGAACGCATGGGCATCGGTCAGCGCGCTGTGCTCGCCGAAGAACTTCAATCCCCCGGCCTGATGCAGCCGCTGCAACTCCTCCAGGAAGCGGCGGCGGAACAGCCGCGACAGTACCCGCACAGGCAGAAAGAAGCCGGGCCGACAGGCGATCCAGCGCGTGCCATCCAGCGCCAGCCCGCCGCCGGGCACGATGCCGTGGACATGCGGGTGGTGCGTCAGTGCCGAGCCCCAGGTGTGAAGGACCAGCGTGGCACCGATGCTGGCTCCCAGATGCTTGGGGTCGGCGGCGATTCTGAGCAGCGTCTCGGCAGCGATGTCGAACAGCAAGCCATAGAGCGCCGACTTGTTCTGGTACGCGATGTCGGCGATCGGCGCGGGCAGCGTGAAGACCACGTGGTAATACTCCACCGGCAGCAGATCGGCCTGGCGCGCCTGCAGCCAGCGCTGAGCCGCGCTGCTCTGGCACTTCGGGCAGTGCCGGTTGCGGCACGAGTTGTACGAGATCTGCTCGATCCCGCAGCCGTCGCAGCGCAGGACGTGGCCGCCCAGTGCCGCCGTTCGGCATTGGGTGATGGCCGACATCACCTTGAGCTGAGTCAGGCTCAGGTGAGCGCGCTGGGCGTCACGCCAGGCGCTCCCATGCAGGCGGAAGATGTCGGCGACCTCTAGGGCAGGCCGCCCTTGCACGATGTCGCGGGCCTACTCGGTTTGCGACGTCTGATCCAGCGGACTGATCACGCTGCGCAGCAGGTCGGTGGCCACCGCTGCGTACAAGCTGGTTGTCTCCAGCCGCTTGTGGCCCAGCAGAACCTGGATCACGCGGATGTCGACCTTCTGCTCGAGCAGATGGGTAGCAAAGCTGTGACGCAGCACGTGAGGTGTCACGCGCTTGTCGAGCCCGGCCGCGGCCGCGGCCAGGTGAACAGCCCGGTTGAGTTGCCGCGCCGTCACGTGATCGGTCGGATCCATGCCAGGGAACAGCCAACCGCCGGGCAGGATCTTGCCCTGAGCGTGACCCAGCCGCCACCAGGCCCGCAACCGTTCCAGCAGCACCGGGCTGAGCATGGCGTAGCGATCCTTGCGCCCCTTGCCCTGTTCGACGCGCAGGGTCATGCGTTGGCCATCGATGTCGCTGACCTTCAACGCAACGACCTCGCTGACGCGCAAGCCGGCGCCGTAGGCCACCGACATGGCTGCCTGGTGCTTCAGGTTCGGCGCCGCCGCGATCAAGCGGCCAACTTCTTCGGGACTCAGGATCACGGGCAGCTTGCGCGGCACGTGCAGGTGCTGCATCTTGGCCATCACCGCCGGCTGACCCAGCGTGACGTCGAAGAAGAACTTCAGCCCGGTGATGGTGGCGTTGATCGTCACCGGGCCGGTGCCGCTGTCCACCAGTTGCAATTGGAAGCGCCGAAGATCTTCACTGGTGGCAGTGTCAGGCGATCGGCCGAGGAATGCGGCCAGCTTGCGAACGGCGCGGATGTAGCCTGCCTGCGTGTGCTCAGCAAACTTGCGCATGCGCATGTCGTCGAGCATGCGGTGGCGCAGCGGCGTGCCTGGACGAGAGGTCGTCTCCATGGTTGGACTCCAGTCGATGAGCGAGGCGGATTGCCTCGAGCATCAACATCGCAGAGTCGCAAAGCCCAGGCGCCACCACCGGCCTGGCCGGAGCGCTTACCGCGAGAGCGGTTTAGTCCGAAGGCTGATCTGAGTCGTTCGCGGGCCAGTGTCTGAATGACAGTGAACCGCCCCGGGTATCGCGGAGGCCCGTTGGGTTAAGTCAGACGGTCGCGGTCTGACCAGCGCGTTGTCGATGGTAATTGGCCTCGAACTCAGCGGGCGGGACATAGCCCAGCGGCGCCATTAG
>Ga0213872_10002384_pt1 | contig 11109 bp, 9 predicted proteins | sample VelepicomBERX_R2_FD_160071 | JGI IMG/M metagenome (GOLD analysis project Ga0213872, IMG submission 160071) | Rhizosphere microbial communities from Vellozia epidendroides in rupestrian grasslands, the National Park of Serra do Cipo, Brazil - RX_R2 | ecosystem: Host-associated > Plants > Roots >... | reverse complement strand
TGATGGCGCGCGTTACCGTAGAAGATTGCGTGATGAAGATCCCCAACCGCTTCGAGCTGGTCCTGCTGGCCGGCCAGCGGGCGCGGGACATTTCTTCCGGCGGCAAGCTGACCGTCGAGCGCGACAATGACAAGAATCCGGTCGTGGCTCTGCGCGAAATCGCCGAAGAGACCATCCATCTGGAAGGGTTGAAGGCCTCGCTGGTCCAGGGTCTGCAAAAGCAGGTCGATGTGGACGAGCCCGAAGAGGAAGAGATCGACGTGCTGGCCGCCCGCGAGCTGGCGATGGACGTCAACAATACGGTGCTGGACGACGAATCGGGCGATGACGGCCTGTCGATTCGCGATAGCGGCGCCGAACTGGATGGCGATTTCGGCGAGGACGAATGACGTGCCCGGGGCGGCACATAAATCCTTGCGCCGTCCCCGCCGTTCCGGGCAGGAGTAACCTGCCATGATGCGCCAGTTCGAACTGGTCGAGCGGGTCAAATCCTACGATCCCGCCGCCGATGAAGACGCCATCAACCGCGCCTATGTCTATGCGATGAAAATGCATGGCTCGCAATTGCGGGCCTCGGGCGACCCCTATTTTTCCCATCCGATCGAAGTCGCCGGCATTCTGACCCGCTATAAGCTGGACAGCGCCTCGATCATCACCGCCCTGCTGCACGACACGATCGAAGACACGGCGGCCACCCACGAAGAAATCAAGAAGCTGTTCGGCGACGAGATTTTGCGCCTCGTCGACGGCGTCACCAAGCTGACCCGGCTCGAACTGCAATCCGACCAGACCAAGCAGGCGGAGAATTTCCGCAAGCTGGTGCTGGCCATGTCGGAAGACATCCGCGTCCTGCTGGTGAAGCTGGCCGACCGCGTCCACAACATGAAGACGCTGCATTTCATCAAGAATGCCGACAAGCGCCGCCGCATCGCCTCTGAAACACTGGAAATCTATGCGCCGCTCGCCGGCCGCATCGGTATTTCCGAGATCAAGGAAGAGCTGGAAGACCTCGCCTTCAAGGAACTGCATGGCGAGGTGCGCGACAGCCTGATGGCGCGCCTGTCCTTCCTGCGCGAGAAAGGCGGCGGGCTGATCGGCCGCATCCTGGAAGAGCTGCGCGCCACTCTCTCGGAAGCCGGCGTCGAGGCGGTTGTCACGGGGCGCGAAAAGACCGCCTATTCGATCTGGCGCAAGATGCAGCTCAAGAATGTCGCCTTCGAGCAGCTTTCGGACATCATGGCCTTCCGCGTCCAGGTCGACAGCATCGAAGATTGCTATCGGGCGCTCGGCGTCATCCATTCGACCTACCCGATGGTGCCGAACCGCTTCAAGGACTACATCTCGACGCCCAAGCCGAACGGCTACCGCTCGATCCATACCGGCGTGTTCGGCCCCGAGCGGCACCGCATCGAAGTGCAGATTCGCACCAAGGACATGCATGAGGTGGCCGAGCTCGGCGTCGCGGCGCACTGGTCCTACAAGCAGGCCCGTCCGTCGGCCGAGGGCAGCCAATATCGCTGGCTGCGCGAGCTCTTGGACATTCTCGAACACACGTCGAATCCCGAGGAATTCCTCGAACATACCAAGATGGAGATGTTCCAGGACCAGGTGTTCTGTTTCACCCCGAAGGGCGATCTGATCGCTTTGCCGCGCGGCGCCTGTCCTGTCGATTTCGCCTATGCGGTGCATTCGGCGGTGGGCGACCATTGTGTCGGCGCCAAGATCAATGGCCGCATGATGCCGCTTCGGACGCCGCTCAATAATGGCGACCAGGTCGAGATCGTCACCTCCAAGGCTCAGACCCCCAACCCGACCTGGGACCGCTTCGTCGTTACGGGGCGCGCCAAGGCCCGCATCCGGCGCTTCGTGCGCGTCCAGCAGCGCCTGCAATATGCCGATCTCGGGCGCGCCATCCTGACCCGCGCCTTCAAGCAGGAAGGCTACGACTTCACCGAAAAGGGCCTGGAAGGCGTTCTGAAGATCTTCAAGGTGTCGCAGCTGGAAGATCTGCTGGTGCTGGTCGGCGACGGTTCCTTCACGGGCCGCGAGGTGGTGGTCGCCGTCTATCCGGAACTCAAGACCCAGCCGCAGAAGGAAGCCTCCGACAATGTGGTGGCGCTGAAACGCGGCAAGAAGTCGCCGAGCGCCCCCAGCGTCCCGATCAAGGGCCTGATTCCCGGCATGGCGATGCATTATGCCGGTTGCTGTCACCCGCTGCCGGGCGACCGCATCGTTGGAATCGTCACCACCGGCAAGGGCGTGACCATCCACACGATCGATTGCGACACGCTGGAGCAATATGCCGAGACACCCGAGCGCTGGCTGGATCTGTCCTGGAACCAGGACGATCAGGATATCAGGGTGGGGCGCGTCAATCTGGTGGTGGCCAACGAGGCCGGGTCTTTAGGCAATCTGTCGATGGTGATCGCCAAGAATCAGGGCAATATCTCGAACCTCAAGATCACCAACCGCAACGCCGACTTCTTCGAGATGATGGTCGATATCGAAGTGCGCGACGTGAAGCATCTGACCAACATCATGGCCGCTCTCAGGGCTACTCCCGCCATTAACTCGGTCGAACGCGCACGGAACTGAGAAGTTCATCGAGGACCGGTCGGGCCTGTTTCGCGTCGCCGCCGCTCAGGACGAATCCGAGATAGGTCCAATAGATCATCCTGGCCTTCGCTTCCGCCGCCGGCACGCCTTCGGCGGACAGCAGATCTCCCGTATAGTCGAGCCGCATCCTGTCGACCTGTTCGATCGCCTCGCGCACCATGGAGTTGGAGAAAGCCCAGGCGCGCACCGCCATTTCCAGCGAGACTTCGGTGTGGAAGGCCCGGAACAACAGGGCCGGAAGACGTTGCGCCGGCAGCAGCCGATCGATATCCGCCATGATCCATTCGGTCGCGCGCACCTGCCAGCGCTCGATCACCGCTTGATGATAGGTCCCGAGATCGGCGAAATGCCAATAAAAGCTGCCGCGGGAAACGCCCAAACTCTTGGCCATCAGCTCAGCCTTGAGCGCGGTGAAGCCCTCTCTGGCGAGCTTTCGCAGCCCGGCATCGACCCATTGGTTCACTGTCAATCGCTCAGCCATGCCAAACCATACACTACTGTATTGACAGGCGCCAAGAGAAATCAATACAGTACTGTATGGAGACAATTGCGAGAGACGTCGCCGCTGGACTGGCGGTAATCGCGGCGCTGGCGCATAGCGGCATCGGCGAGCGCACCATCTTCCGGCGGGTACGCATCGAGCCGGCGGGCCTGACGCTGCTGTTCCGGCTGATCTGGCATTGCTTGTCGATTGGCTGGCTATGCGGAGCGGCGATTCTCGTCACGTCTCGCGCGACCGCCGGGGCGCTGGTGATCCTCTTTGGCAGCGCCGCCTTATGCAACTTCATCGGAACGCAAGGCCGCCATTTCGGCTGGGCCGTTTTGGGAGCGGCGGCCCTGCTGGCTTTCTTCGGCTGGTAGGTTTCCGGAGCTGGGCTGAAACCCGTCCGTTGTGACAAATGCGAGCGAAGGCGATAAGATTCCCGGCTTTAGTCGAACAAGGAACCGCACGCCATGTCCCGCGCCCTGCGCCTTGGGCTCAATATCGATCACGTAGCCACCATCCGTAATGCCCGGGGCGGAGAGCATCCCGATCCGGTGCGCGCAGCCCTCATGGCCGCCGAAGCGGGAATCGATGGAATCACCGCTCATCTGCGCGAGGACCGCCGCCACATCCGCGACGAGGATCTCAAGGCGCTGATGGAGCAACTGTCCCTGCCGCTCAATCTCGAGCTGGCGGCCACGTCAGAGATGCTGCAGATCGCGCTGCGCCACAAGCCGCACGCCGCCTGTATCGTCCCCGAACGCCGCGAGGAGCGCACCACCGAGGGCGGGCTGCAGGTGGCGGGGCAGGTGGACCGGCTGAAGCCGATGATCGCCGATTTGTCGGCCGCCGGCATCCGGGTCTCGCTGTTCATCGAAGCCGACATCGCCCAGCTGGATGCATCGGTCGAAGTCGGCGCGCCGGTGGTCGAGCTGCATACCGGCGCCTATGCCGAAGCGCCCGTGGGACCGGCGCGGGACGCCCAGCTGGCCCGTCTGGTCGCGGCGGCGGCGCATGCCGACAAGATCGGCCTGGAATGCCATGCCGGCCACGGGCTTTCCTTCGAGAATGTGAAGCCGGTGGCGGCCATTCCGACCATCGCCGAGCTCAATATCGGCCATTACCTGATCGGCGAGGCGATCTTCCTCGGGCTGAAACCTACGCTCAAGGAAATGCGCCGGTTGATGGATGAGGCTAGAGTATCTTGCGGTCAGGTTGACGCACCGGACCGCAAGATGCTCTAAGCCCGCGCGGCGTTTGAGCGGCACAAAAGCTCGGCTTTTGTGCGCCTTTGGCAGACTCTAGAGCGATTCAAGCGAAGCGCAGAACGCTCTAGAGATCGAGTTCCGCGGCGGTGACCGGCTTTCCGTAGAAGTAGCCCTGCACCAGATCGCATTCCTCGGCCTGCAGGAATTCCGCCTGCTCGCGGCATTCCACGCCTTCCGCCACTACTCGGAGATTGAGGCTGTGAGCCAGCTTGATGATCGAAGAGGTGATGGTGGCGTAGTCCGGGTCGTCCAGCATGTCCCAGACGAAGGATTTGTCGATTTTCAGGCAATCGACGGGGAACTTCTTCAAATAGGCCAGGGACGAGAACCCGGTGCCGAAATCGTCGATGGCGAGGGAAAACCCCAGTTCATGCAGGCCGGTCATGGCGCGCACCGCCTGATCGGGGTTTTCCATCACCATGCTCTCGGTGATCTCGAACTCCACCATGCTGGGATCGACGCCGGTGTTTTCCAGCACCTCGCCGATCTTCTGCACCAGATTCTTCTGGCGGAACTGCACGGCCGACAGATTGATCGAAACGCGGAAAGGCTCGCCGAGGGTCTCCTGCCAGGCTTTGGCTTGCGCGAAGGAAGCCTCGATCACCCATTGGCCGAGAGGGGTGATCAGGCCGCATTGTTCTGCTATCGGAATGAACTCGGCAGGATAGATCAGGCCGCGGGTCGGATGGACCCAGCGCACCAGCGCTTCGGCACCGACGACGCGGCCCGTGCCGAGATCGATCTGGGGCTGGAAATGCAGCGCGAACTGGCCGGAAAGCAGGGCGTCGCGCAGCTCATTTTCCAGCGCCTTGCGCCGTTGCACCACCTCGTCCATCTGCGGGTCGAAGAATTTGTAATTGCTTCGGCCCTGTTCCTTGGCGGTGTAGAGCGCCATGTCGGCGAAGCTGACCAGACGGCCGGGTTCCTTGGCGTCGGTCGGATAGGTCGAGATGCCGATGCTGGTGGCGGTGTGGATTTCCTGGCCGGCGATGTCGTAGGGACGGGCGATGGTCTCGACGATGCGCTGCGCCAACTCGGCGGCCTGGTCGGGGCTTTTGAGATTGCTGCACAGAATGGCGAATTCGTCGCCGCCCAGACGGGCTACCGTGTCGGAGATGCGGGCGCAATGCAGCAGGCGCTTCGAGACCTGGATCAGAAGCTCGTCGCCGACCGGGTGGCCCAGCGTGTCATTGACGTCCTTGAAATGGTCGAGATCGAGGAACAGTACGGCCATATAGCTGCCTGCGCGCTGCGATTCGGCCAGACTGAACTCGATACGCTCGAGAAAAAGAGTGCGGTTGGGGAGGCCGGTCAGGGCGTCATGATGCGCCATATGGTGCATCGCCGCCTCGGCCTTCTTGCGTTCGGTGACGTCGACAGCGGTGACCAGGATGGTGGCGGCGTCGCGCGCCGTGGCTGGCAGTCCGACACCGGACATCACCAGATAGACCTGTTCGCCGGAAATCCGCCCCAAGACTCGCAGCTCGACTTCGCCCGGCGAGCCGTTCGACCACAGGCGCAACGCCGCCTGCATGACCGGCAGGTCTTCGGGGATGACTATTTCCGCCATGGTGATCTCGCGGAAATCGACGCCTTGTGGAATCTCCAGCAGGTTGCGGATCGACTCGTTCATATAGAGGGGACGTCCCTCGAGCGTCATCTGCCAGATGCCGACCGGACTCGTATCCGACAGCACGCGGTAGCGCCGCTCGCTGTCTTCTGCCTTGGAAAGGGCCTCTTCCAACTGTTCCTTGGCGATGTGCAGTTCTTCGGCCACCTCGACATAGGCCGAGCCCTGCTCCTCGGCGCGCTCTTTGGCGTCCCTGAGATCGATCAGATGACGCACCATCTGGTCATTATTCGCGCGCAGGCGGTCTTCGAAGCGCTTGCGGCTGACGGCGTAGCGCACCACATGCCAGACCAGAGCGGGCGTCAGCCCGTCCAGCACCAGACAATCCAGCGCGCCGGCGGCGATGCATTGGGCGTCCAGCGCCGGATTGCGCTGTTCGATGACGCCGATGAAAGCGGTCTTTGGGGCGATGGTGGGGCCGACGCCGATCAGCTCCAACCCTTCCTCGCCTTCGATCTCGACGCCGATCAGGGCGATGTCGAAACCGCCGCCCGACAAGGAATCGACGGCGGATTCCAGCGTGTTGCGGATATCGATCTCGGCATCGTCGCGCGACTCGCGCAGGATGAGCTCTAGCTGGGCGGCATGGTTGGGTTGAGCGGTGACGACAAGAACCCGCAGCGGCAAGTCGCCGGCCGTATTATTCTTTTTTCCCACAATTAAAGCGTCGTTCATCCACGGTCGACCGATAAATAGACCATAACAGACCGTGCACGATATCGGCTACTACCGCAATCACTTGAATAGTGAAGAGCTGTAAGTGAGCGGTAACCCCAGGTGGGTATGTAAACATTATTGCAAAACAAAACCCCCGCCAGGTCACTGGCGGGGGTTCTGCAACGAATGCGATCAGGTCGATCAGACGCTGTAATACATCTGGAATTCGATCGGATGCGGGGTGTGCTCGAACTTGTAGACCTCTTCCCATTTGAGCTCGATATAGCTCTCGATGAAGTCCTTCGAGAACACGTCGCCCTTCAGCAGGAAGTCGTGATCCTTCTGCAAATTCTCGATCGCTTCGCGCAAGGAGCCGCACACCTGGGGAACTTGCTTCAGCTCTTCGGGCGGCAGGTCATAGAGGTTCTTGTCCATGGCGTCGCCGGGATGGATCTTGTTGGCGATGCCGTCGAGGCCGGCCATCAGCATGGCGGCGAAAGCGAGATAGGGGTTCGCGCCCGGATCGGGGAAGCGGACCTCGACGCGCTTGCCTTTCGGGCTGGCCGAGTAGGGAATACGGCAGGAGGCCGAGCGGTTGCGGGCCGAATAGGCCAGCAGCACCGGGGCTTCGAAGCCGGGGATCAGGCGCTTATAGCTGTTGGTCAGCGGGTTGGTGAAGGCGTTCAGCGCCTTGGCGTGCTTGATGATGCCGCCGATGTAATAGAGCGCGGTTTCGGAAAGATCCGCATAGCCCGAACCGGCGAACAGCGGCTTGCCGGCCTTCCAGATCGACTGGTGGACATGCATGCCCGAGCCATTGTCGCCGAAGATCGGCTTCGGCATGAAGGTCGCGGTCTTGCCGTAGGAATGGGCCACATTGTGGACCACATATTTATAGACCTGCATATTGTCGGCCGAGCGGACCAGAGTGTCGAACTTCACGCCCAGTTCGGACTGGGAGGGGGCGACCTCGTGGTGATGCTTCTCGACCGGCACGCCCATTTCATGCATGACGGTCAGCATCTCGGCGCGCATATCGACCTGGCTGTCCAGCGGCGGGACCGGGAAATAGCCGCCCTTCACCTGGATGCGGTGGCCGTGATTGCCTTCCGGGAATTCCTTGCCGGTGACATAGGGGGCCTCTTCGGAGTCCAGCTTGTAGAACACCGAATTCATCTTCACTTCGTAGCGGACGTCGTCGAACACGAAGAATTCCGCTTCCGGGCCGAAATAGGCGACATCGCCGAAGCCGGCGGCGTTCAGATGCTTCTCGGCGCGCTTGGCGATCGAGCGCGGATCGCGGTCATAGAGCTGGCCGGTGGAGGGCTCGACGACGTCACAGAAGATGATCAGCTGGGTCTGGGCGGCGAAGGGATCGAGCACGGCGGTCGACAGGTCCGGCTTCAGGATCATGTCGGACTCGTTGATGCTCTTCCAGCCGGCGATCGACGAACCGTCGAACATGATGCCTTCGGTCAGCAGATCCTCATCGACGGTCACCACATGCTGGGCGGTATGCTGCCACTTGCCGCGGGGGTCGGTAAAACGGAAATCGACGTATTTGACGTCGTGTTCCTTGATCAGATCGAGGACCTTCTTGACTTCGGACATGGTAGTTTTTCCCGATGGTTGAGATGGAAATGATTGGACGTATGAATAATCAGATGGCGTCGGCGCCAGTTGGTTCGTTAAATCGCGTCGGCGCCGCGTTCGCCGGTGCGGATGCGGATGGCTTCCTCGACCGGCATGATGAAGATCTTGCCGTCGCCGATGCGGCCCGTGTGTGCGGCCTGCTGGATGGCTTCGATGGCGCGATCGACGAGATTGTCCTCGATCACCAGCTCGATCTTCACCTTGGGCAGAAAATCGACGACATATTCGGCGCCGCGATAGAGCTCGGTATGGCCCTTCTGGCGGCCAAAGCCCTTCGCCTCGGTCACGGTGATGCCCTGCAGACCGATTTCGTGCAGCGCCTCTTTCACCTCGTCCAACTTGAAAGGCTTGATGATGGCTTCAATCTTTTTCATTTGCGGCAGCACTCTTCTGTATGGGAGGGACCGTTGATCCCATTTAGCACGGTAGGCGCGCACAGGGCTATGGTCAAAATATCGCAAAAAAGCCAGCGGAAAGTAGAATTATTATCGGCGCGCCGGATATATTGAAATAAAACGCTCATCTCTTGTGCAGCCTTGCCTATTCTCTAGGCATATTCTCCGGGATCCCCATGCCAGCCAATCCAATTTTCGCGTCCCTCGGCACCACCATTTTCGAGGTCATGTCCCGTCTGGCCGCCGAGCATGAGGCCGTCAATCTGGGGCAGGGCTTCCCCGAGGGGCTGGAGCCGCCTTTTCTGGTCGATGCCGCCGCGAGGGCGATGGCGGAAGGGCCGCATCAATATCCGCCCATGCTGGGACTGCCGGCGCTTCGCCAGGCGGTAGCGGAGCATGACAAGCGCTTCTACGGGCTCGATCTCGATTGGCAATCGGAGGTGATGGTGACCTCGGGCGCGACCGAGGCGCTGGCCGACTGCCTGTTCGGTCTGATTTCGCCCGGCGATGAAGTCGTTGTGCTGGAGCCTTTCTACGATTCCTACCTGCCGATCATCCGCCGCGCCGGCGGTACGCCTAAGATCGTCCGCCTTAACCCGCCCGACTGGGCCTTGCCGCGCGCCGCGCTGGCGGCCGCCTTCGGCCCCAAGACCAGCCTTATGATCCTCAATTCGCCGATGAACCCGGCTGGGAAGATATTCGGCCGCGAGGATCTGGCTTTCATCGCCGATCTTCTGGCCCGCCATGACGCGATCGCGATCTGCGACGAGGTCTATGAGCATCTGACCTATGGCGGGCGGACTCACATCCCGCTGATGACCCTGCCCGGCATGAGGGGACGGGCCTTGCGAATCGGTTCGGCCGGTAAGACTTTCTCGGTGACCGGCTGGAAGGTCGGTTATGTGGCGGGCGAGGCGGAACTCCTGAAGCCGGTGATCAAGGCGCACCAGTTCCTCACCTTCACCACGCCGCCGGCCCTGCAACGCGCCGTGGCCGAAGGCTTGGCGACCGGAGACGAGTATTACGGATCTCTGATCGCCGACCTCGAGCGCCGCCGCGATTTCCTGGACGCCGGCCTGCGGCGTCTCGGGTTCGAGGTGCTGCCTTGCGAGGGCAGCTATTTCCTAAGCGCGGACATCAGGCCGCTCGGCTTCTCGGACGATGCCGAATTCTGCCGCCTTCTCACCATCGAAGCCGGCGTCGCCGCGGTGCCGGTCAGCGCCTTCTATGAAATCGACCCGCCACGCCACTATGCCCGCTTTTGCTTCGCCAAGCTGGATGAGACGCTGGAGGAGGCGGTTAGAAGGCTGGAGACTTACTTCGTCAGGGGTAGCCGAGCCGCGCCATGACCTCGCCGCCATGAGCGGTCAAGCGTGCGATCTGGTCCGGCGTCAAGGCGGTGCGCCACTGGCCGGACTTGCCTTCGCGAAAGAAACGGCCGGAGGTCGTCCGGGCGGGGGCTTCCGAGAAGCCTTGCTCTTTTTCCTGCCGCTGCAGGCGGGAGAATTGCGAGCGTTCGACGGCCCGCATCAGGCGCGCCTCATCGAACGGCAAGCCGATGAACTCGACAATCCGGCGCAGCCAAAGTTCCGTATCGGCCAGCAGATCCTCATACCGTACCAGCAAGGCGGGGCAGATCTCCGGCTTCAGCCAGCTCTCCACATTCTCGCGCCAGGAGCCACGCACTTCGACGCTGCCCAGACTGCCTGAGGCGACGCAGGTGCCGGAATTGGTCATCACCTCGATCGATCTCTCGATATCGTGATCGTTGAAGTCGGCATTGCTCAACACGACGTCGAGCGGATTGCGCACCAGATGGATGATGCGGTCGTCGGGCTTGAATTCGAACGCCGGCGCGCCGAAGGCCCATAGATTGGCCGTATGGGTTTTCAGGCCTCGAAACGGCAGCAGCGCGGGGGATCGCCGGCGATACTCCGCCAGCACCTGGCGGCGGAATGCCCGGTTATTGCGCGCCGAAACCTCCTGGTCCGGCACCGACCGCCAGAGGGCGGCGCTGGTGTCGGCGGGCAGGGCTTCTTCCAGCCGGTCGAGATCGTCGACGCCATTGTAAGCGGCCAGCAGAATACGGGCGAAAGTGTTGCCCGAGCGCGGGTAGCTGGGGACAAAAACGATTGAATCCGGTTTCATGGCCGCGAGCCTATTCACCCCTGTTGACTGGGGCAAGGCTTTGCGTTAGACAACGCTCCTCCTCGTGGCGGGTGTAGCTCAGTTGGTTAGAGCGCCAGGTTGTGGTCCTGGATGTCGCCGGTTCGAATCCGGTCACTCGCCCCACTTTCCTTCCCGATTGTGATCCGCCTTGCCACGCAAGCGCTATGCGCTTGCGTCAATCCGTTATGCGGCATAAAATGCTTGCATGAATAGCAAGCATCGCAAGACGCTGGCCGC
>Ga0213872_10002383_pt1 | contig 11110 bp, 11 predicted proteins | sample VelepicomBERX_R2_FD_160071 | JGI IMG/M metagenome (GOLD analysis project Ga0213872, IMG submission 160071) | Rhizosphere microbial communities from Vellozia epidendroides in rupestrian grasslands, the National Park of Serra do Cipo, Brazil - RX_R2 | ecosystem: Host-associated > Plants > Roots >... | reverse complement strand
ACGGGGCAGTGTCTCGATTTTCATATTGATCTTCTGTAAAGGTGAGTGCAGCGCTCGGGATCACGCATGATGTCACTCTAAGAATTATCAAGCCGGGTCGCTACGGGAATGCGACAAAGTGCGAAAACGCGGGCCTGAAATGCAAAAAAAGCGGATAAGGGTGCAGGAAACGCGGCCAGACGGCAACGGTATTGTTTTCAAGCTATCGCCAGGCGCAATGCAATAGTGTGATCGGCTGGCGCACGCTTGAGGTATCTCAAACCTGCCGCACGACGGCGCGCAACAATAAGTCCTTACCTGTGACGGCGCGCGTGCCGGGAGGGATGGCGGTGGACGAGTGGGGCGGCAAGGCCGGCGTGCTGCAGGCGGCGGCGGAACTGGTGGCGCAAGTGGCCACGGCGGTGGAAAGTACCCCGCTGGTGGCGGTCTGCGCGCTGGAGCGGAGTGGCGAGGTCAGCTTCTGGAACCGGGCCTGCGGCGAGCTGTACGGCATCACGCCGGCGGCGGCGCTGCAGCAGCCGCACACCAGCCTGGTGTGGCCGCTGGAACGGGCGGAGGAATATCACGCGGCGCTGGAAAGCGTCTGGCGCACCGGCCAGCCGGCCACAGCCGGCGACTGGCATGTGCAGAGCGCGGGCGGACGGCAGCTATGGATCTACGCGGTGCTGTTCCCGGTCTATCAGTACGGCAGCCTGCGCCAGGTGTGGCGCATGGAAATCGACGTCAGCACCCGCAAAAAGACGGAAGAGAGCAGCCGCCACCTGGCCGAGCACGACTTCCTCACCGGCCTGCCCAACCGCGTGCTGCTGCGTGACCGCCTCAGCCTGGCGATGGCGGCGGCGCGCCGCAAGGGCAGCATGCTGGCCGCGCTGTTTCTCGACCTGGACCACTTCAAGCAGGTCAACGACACCCTGGGCCATCCGGTCGGTGACCTATTGCTGAAGGAGGTGGCGGCGCGGCTGGTCAAGTGCGTGCGCGGGGTGGACACGGTGAGCCGCCAGGGCGGCGACGAGTTCGTCATCCTGCTGGCCGAGATCGGCGGCATCGAGCAGGCCGCCCACGTGGCGGGCGCCATCCTGCAGGCGATCAGCCAGGAGATCGTGGCGGGGCCGCACCGGCTGACCATGGCGGCCTCGATCGGCATCGGCCTGTACCCCAGCGACGGTGTCGAAGCGGACAGCCTGCTCAACAGTGCCGACCTGGCCATGTATCACGCCAAGAGCGGCGGACGTAACCGCTTCCAGTTTTTCAATCCGGAGATGAATGCCCGCGCGCTGGAGCGGGTCGGTATCGAGAACGAGCTGCGCCTGGCGCTCAAGGACCAGCAATTCCAGCTGGAGTTCTTTCCCGCCATCGACATGGCCAGCGGCAGCACCGTGGGGGCGGAAGCCCTGGTGCGCTGGCGCCATCCCGCGCTGGGGCTGCTGCTGCCGGAGCGCTTCATGCCGGCGGCGGAAGACAGCGGCCTGATCGTGCCGCTGGGCGCCTGGGTGCTGCGGCAAGCCTGCCAGCGCGCGCGGCGCTGGGACCAGGCCCGGCGGCCCATGGCGGTGGCGGTCAACCTGTCGCCGGCGCAGTTCGTGCAGAAGGATCTGGCGGCCCAGGTGGAGGCGGAGCTGGCGGCGCACGCCTTGCCGGCCGCGCAGCTGGAGCTGGAAGTGACCGAGGCCGCCCTGATGCGCGGCGGCGCGGCGGCGCGCGCAACCCTGCGCACGCTGCACGAGCTGGGCGTGGGCCTGACCATCGACCGCTTCGGCACCGGCTACTCCGGCCTGGGGCAGATGAAGGACTATCCGGTCGACAAGCTGAAGATCGACCGCTCCTTCCTGGCCGGTCTGGAGCAGGAGGGCAGCGAGAATGCGCGGGTGGTGCGCGCCATCATCGGTGTCGGGCATGGGCTGGGCATGCGGGTGGTGGCGGAGGGCGTGGAAACCGATGGCCAGCGCGCCTTTCTGCAGGCGCATGGCTGCGACGAGTACCAAGGCTTGCAGGCCTTTAGCGTGGCGGATGACGATGGCGCCGGCGAGCTGATGTCGCCCGTACAGAGCTAGGCGGCGCTGCGATCGAACAGGCGCAGGCGCACCAGCACCTGGCCGTGGTCGGAGGCGTCCGGCTTCTGCCGCAGCAGGTGGTCGTTCAGATAGTTCACGTCCAGCACGGCGCCCACGGCCCTGGGTGAGGCGGGGTGGAATTCTTCCGACAGCAGCACGTGGTCGATCACCATGCCGCGCCCTTCATGCACGATGGTATGGGCGGTATGGCGCAGCTGGTCCTGGCGCAGCTGCAGCTGCAGGCTGTCGAACAGGCGGCCGCCGAGGTCGTCGCCGGGGCCTTCGCCCAGCACGATGGCGGTGGTGACGGCGTCCAGCGTGTCGTTGAAGTCGCCCATGACGATGCAGGGATGGCCGCGTTCGCGGCTGAGGGTGCTGAGCAGGGCGCGCAGGCCCACGGCTTCGGTGCCGCGCCGTACCAGCGAGCGCAGCTGGGCGTGGGCGACTTCCATCTGGTCGCCGCCGCAGTCGCCGTTGCGGAAGTCGGGCCGCTTGGACTTCAGATGCACCACCAGCACATCGATGATGCGGCCGTCCGCCAGCAGCACGGGCGCGTGCAGGGGCGCGCGGGCGAAGCGGTCGGCGTCGCGGCTGCCTTCGGGCAAGGCGATACCGGAAGGGAAGACGGCATAGGCGGTGGCGGGCGCGGCCAGCGGCAGGCGCGAGATCAGCGCCACCTGCGGCGTCCAGCGCGCTGCGCCGGTGACGGGATCGGGGGCGGGGTCGAAGCCGCACAGGGTCGCTTCGCGGTAGCGCCGGGTGCGCGCCATGACCTCGCGCAGCGAAGCCATGGAGAAAATTTCCTGCAGGCCGATGACGTCGGCGTCGAGTTCGTCCAACTGGCGCGCGGTCCAGTCCAGCTTGGCCTGGTATTGCTCGGACGTGAAGGGTTCCAGATTGTCGTACAATTTCGCGCCCGCAGGAGCAAGATTGCAAACATTGAAAGTGGCAAAGCGAATCTCTTGTTGCATAATTCGAAAACCCTCCTTGACTTTAGCGTATCACGCCATGGCGAAAAAAGAGCACATTTCCGAAACCCCCGCCACGCAATTCTTGCGCAAGCAGGGCATCGCGTTCAGCGAGCATCCATATGACTACGAAGAACATGGCGGCACCGGCGTGTCCTCGCGCGAGCTGGGCGTGGACGAACACCATGTGGTCAAGACCCTGGTGATGCAGGACGAAGCGGCCAAGCCCTTGATTGTGCTGATGCACGGCGACTACAAGGTCTCCACCAAGAACCTGGCGCGGGCGATCGGCTGCAAGTCGGTGGAGCCGTGCAAGCCCGAGGTGGCGCAGCGCCACAGCGGCTACATGATCGGCGGCACCTCGCCCTTCGGCACCAAGAAGGCCATGCCAGTGTACGTGGAAGAGAGCATCCTTGCTCTGGAAACGATTTATATCAATGGCGGCCGGCGCGGCTTCCTGGTCGGCATCGCCCCGGTCGTACTGACGACGGCCCTGTCGGCCCGCCCGGTCCACTGCGCGCTGGCCGATTAATTCCTGCTTGGTGTATAGTCAGCAGCCCCCGGCGATAGACCGGGAATAATTATTATTAGAACTAGTCTGAGGGAACAATGAATACTGTTTTACTGACCGTAGCCGCCTATCTGATCGGCTCGGTCTCGTTTGCCGTGGTTGTCAGCAAGCTGGTGGGCCTGGCCGATCCGCGCACTTATGGCTCGGGCAATCCTGGCGCCACCAATGTGTTGCGCAGCGGTAATAAAATGGCTGCCCTGCTGACCCTGCTGGGCGACGGCGCCAAGGGCTGGGTGGCGGTATTTCTGACCAGCCACTATGCCGACCACCTGGGCGTGGGCGACATGACCATCGCCCTGGTGTCGATCGCCGTATTCCTGGGCCACCTGTGGCCGGTGTTCTTCCGCTTTGTGGGCGGCAAGGGCGTGGCCACCGCGCTGGGCGTGCTGATCGGCCTGAACCCCTGGCTGGGCCTGGCAACCCTGGTGACCTGGCTGGCGGTCGCGTTTGCTTTCCGTTATTCCTCGCTGGCAGCCTTGATTTCTGCCCTGTTCGCCCCCTTCTACTATGGCCTGCTGTTCGGTATTGAGCCGCAGCTGCTGGCGGTGGTCGTGATGAGCCTGCTGTTGGGTTTCCGTCACAGCAAGAATATTTCCAATCTGCTGGCCGGCAAGGAATCCCGCATCGGCAGCAAGTCGGCGGCCGCCAAAGCCCCACCCGCTAAAGGAAAGAAAAAATGAGTACCCCAATTACCATCGATTTTGTCTCCGATGTGGTCTGCCCCTGGTGCGCCATCGGCCTGAAATCGCTGGAAACCGCGCTGGACAAGATCGGCGCCGACGCCCAGGTTGAAATGTTCTTCCAGCCCTTCGAGCTGAACCCGAATATGGGCGCGGAAGGCCAGGACATCGGCGAGCATCTGCACGAGAAATACGGCTCGACACCGGAGCAGCAGGCCCAGGCCCGCGAAGCGATCCGCGCCCGCGGCGCCGCGCTGGGCTTCGAGTTCAATATGGCTGGCCGCGACCGCATCTACAACACCTTCGACGCCCACCGTCTGCTGCACTGGGCCGGTGAAAATGGCCGCCAGAAGGAGCTCAAGCATGCCCTGCTGAAGGCTTATTTCACCGACAGCAAGGACGTCAGCGACCACCAGGTGCTGGTCGACACGGCCGCGTCGGTGGGCCTGGACGCCGATACGGCGCGCGAAGTGCTGGACACCAGGCGTTATGAAGACGAGGTGCGCGAGCGCGAGCAATTCTTCGCCCGCCATGGCATCAACGCCGTGCCGTCCGTCATCATCAACCAGCGCCATCTGATCTCCGGCGGCCAGCCACCTGAAGTTTTTGAGCGCGCCCTGCGTGAAATCATGGCAAAGGGTTAAAAAATGCTAGCCAGTGCGGGAGACTTTTGCTCCCGCATGCGCTAAACTCTGGACGAAGTAGCAATAAAGTTCAGAACACCGCCGGTTTCCAAGCAAAAGCCGGCGACTACAGGGGGAGCACATGCTGGCTGCAGAAAAGATTCACACGCTTACCACCGCCAAACCACAGGCTGACCAATTCCGACTGGCAGCGCTCCACCGGTATCACATCCTCGATACACCCCAGCAGGAAGAATTCACCTTCATCACGGAACTGGCCGCCAAGCTGTGCGGCATGCCGTATGCCTTTATTTCGCTGGTCGACACCGACCGCGTCTGGGTCAAGGCCGCCACCGGCATGGCGCTGGACACACTGGCGCGCGGCGACAGCTACTGCTCGCTGGCCGTGCTGGGCGACGCCGCGACCGAGATTCCCGACCTGACCCAGGACTTCCGTACCGCGCACATGCCGCTGACGGTGAACGCGCCGCATATGCGCTTCTACAGCAGCGTGGCGCTGATGTCCTCGGACGCCTTCGCCATCGGCACCCTGAGCGTGATGGACACCCAGCCCAATGCCCTGAACGAAGACCAGCAGCGCGTGTTGGCCAATCTGGGCCGCCAGGCCATGGCGCTGATCGAGCTGCGCGCCAATTCGCGCGCGCTGACCACCTCGCAGCGGGAGCTGGAGCTGCTTTCCACCACCGACGAGCTGACCGGCCTGCACAACCGCCGCTCGCTGCAGCAGCGCCTGAAGTTTGAAGTGGCGCGCGCCAAGCGTTTCCGCACGCCGCTGTCGGCGGTGATGATCGACATCGACCACTTCAAGAAAATCAACGACGACTTCGGCCACGCCGCCGCCGACCAGGTGCTGGCCAATATCGGCCGCATGCTGCGCGAGTCGGTGCGGGTGATCGACATTCCCGGCCGCTGGGGCGGGGAAGAACTGTGCGTGATCCTGCCAAATACGCCGATGGAAGGCGCCTGCAAATTTGCCGAGACCCTGCGCGAAAAGCTGGAAGCTCAGCTGCACTACGTTGGCGTGCGCATCATCCCCGTCACCGCCAGTTTGGGTGTAGGATCGTTCGACCATATGGAAATCGACGACGCGGAAAGCCTGCTGCGCCAGGCCGAAGACGCCCTGGCGCGCGCCAAGAAAGAAGGCCGCAACCGCGTCGCCAACTAAACCGGATCAGGAGGGAATATGCCGACAGCAAGCTGGAATGGCGTCGTGATTGCCCAGGCGGGCGAGAACGAAGTCGAGATCGTGGAAAACAATGTCTACTTCCCTCCCCACAGCGTCAAACGGGAATACCTGAAACCCAGCAGCCATACCAGCCGTTGCCCTTGGAAGGGCCTGGCCAGCTACTACAGCCTGGAAGTGAACGGCAAGGCCAATGAAAACGCGGCCTGGTACTATCCGGCGCCATCCGACGCGGCCCGCCAGATCAAGGACTATGTCGCCTTCTGGAAGGGCGTCGAGGTTCAGCGCTGATTGGATAACCTCACCCATTCGATCGTCGGCTTCGGCACCGGGGAACTGGTGCACCGCAGCCTGCGGCCGGAAGCTAATCCGCAGCAGCAGCGCACGCGCCACCGGCTGCTGCTGGTGGCCGGTGCGCTGGCCAGCAACTTCCCCGATCTGGACCTGTTCCAGACCCACTTGCTGCCCGCGCCGCTGGGCTATCTGCTGAACCATCGCGGCATCACCCACACTGCGCTGATGGCGCTGCCGCAGGCGCTGGTTCTGTGTCTGCTGCTATGGCTATGCTGGCCCGCCGCGCGCGGGCTGCTGCGCGCCAGCGTGCCCGCCCGGGTGGGCCTGGGCGTGGTGGTGCTGCTTGGACTGGCGCTGCATCTGCTGATGGACTTTACCAATTCCTATGGCGTCCATCCCTTCTATCCTTTCGATGCGCGCTGGTTCTATGGCGACGTGGTGTTCATCGTCGAGCCGCTGTACTGGGTGGCGATCGGCGTGCCGCTGGCGCTGATCGTGCGCTGGCGCTGGCTGCGTATGGCTGCATTGGCGGGCCTGGTGGCGGTGCTGCTGCTTGTGACGGCCAAGGGGTACATGCTGTGGACTTCCTTGCTGGTGCTGCTGGCCTTGGGCGTAGCCGTGGGGGCGGTGCAGCGCCATGCCGATCGCAGCGGACCGCAGGGCAGGGCGGGACTGTTGCTGGCGCTGGGCGTCTGCCTGGCCTTCCTCTCGGCGCAGAGCGTGGCCAGTTCGGCCGGGCGGCAGCAGATTGCGGCGGCGTTGCAGCGCATCGATCCTGCCGCTCAGGTGCTGGATGTGGCGATGACGGCTTTCCCCTCGCTGCCACTGTGCTGGAATTTCGTCTCGGTGGAGCGTAACGAAGCGGCGGGCAGCTATCGTCTGCGGCGCGGTACGGCCAGCGTGGCGCCGGCGTGGCTGGCGCCTCTGGCCTGTCCTTCCGGCCTAGCGGAGCGCGGCGCGGATGCGCTGCTGTCCGCAGGCGTGGTGCAGTCCGCGCAGCAGAACAGCAGCCTGCAAGCCTTGCGCGCACTGGAGATCGAGAATTGTGAAGTGGATGCCTGGCTGCGCTTCGGGCGCGCGCCGGCGCTGGTGCAGCAGGACGATGGCGAGCAGCTGAGCGACTATCGATTTGCCGCGACGCCGCGCGGTAACTTCACCACGCTCAACGTCGCGCGCGGCGAGAAGCCCTTGTGCGCGCCAAGGATGCCGGACTGGGGATATCCGCGCGCCGACCTGCTGGCGCGCTAAGGCGGCGTTAAACGACGCGCAGTTCTTCCAGCGGCCAGCGTGGACGCACGTTGAAGGAGTAGTCGCGCTGCGCCGCGTCCGGATTGATCTGCAAGCGCATCGCGCCGGCAAAGGCGATCATGGCGCCGTTATCGGTGCAGAACTCCAGCTCGGGATAGTAGACCTTGAACTTCTTCTTGGCCGCCGCCGCGTTGAGCGAGGCGCGCAGCTGCGAATTCGCGCCCACGCCGCCAGCGATCACCAAGCGCTTGAGGCCCGTATGCTTCAGCGCGGACACGCACTTGGCTGTCAGCACATCGACAATCGCATCGACGAAGCCGCGCGCGATATTGGCCTTGTCCTGCTCGCAGATATTGGCGATGACTTTTTCGTGATGGTTCTTCACCACCGTCAGCACGGCCGTCTTCAGGCCGGAGAAGCTGAAGTTGAAGTCTTTCGAGTGCAGCATGGGGCGCGGCAGCTTGTAGGCTTCCGGATCGCCGAATTCGGCCAGGCGCGAAATGGCCGGACCGCCCGGATAGCCGAGGCCCAGCAGCTTGGCCGATTTGTCGAAGGCTTCGCCGGCAGCATCGTCCAGCGTCTCGCCCAGCAGGGTGTACTGGCCGACGCCGTCCACGCGCATCAGCTGCGTGTGGCCGCCCGAAACCAGCAGGGCGATGAAGGGGAATTCCGGCGGCTGCGACGCCAGCAGGGGCGACAGCAGATGGCCTTCCAGGTGGTGCACGCCCAGCACCGGCTTGTCCAGCGCCAGGCCCAGGCTGCAAGCGACCGAAGAGCCGACCAGCAGCGCGCCTGCCAGGCCAGGGCCCTGGGTGTAGGCGATGGCGTCAATGTCGTTCAGCGCCTTGCCGGAGCGTTCCAGCGTCTGCTGCAGCAGCGGAATGGCGCGGCGGATGTGGTCGCGCGAGGCCAGTTCCGGCACCACGCCACCGTATTCCTCGTGCATGGCGACCTGCGAGTGCAGGGCGTGGGACAGCAGCCCGGCCTCGGTGTCATAGAGGGCCAGGCCGGTTTCGTCACAGGAGGATTCGACGCCGAGAACGATCATGAAAGCACGACAAAATGAAAGGGGAATCCGCCATTGTATCTGAAACGGCGGCCCCCTTCATTCAGCTCAAGGGCGCTTGAGCAGGTGCGCGTGGGCTTCGCGCAGCATCTTTTCGGTGGTGTCCCAGTCGATGCAGCCGTCGGTCACGGAGCAGCCGTACTTCAGCTCACTCAGGTCCGCCGGGATCTTCTGGTTGCCGCCGACGATGTTCGATTCGATCATCACACCCACTACTGACTGATTGCCCTGCATGATCTGATGGACCACGTCGGCCATCACCAGCGGCTGCAGATCCGGCTTCTTGTAGCTGTTGGCGTGCGAGCAGTCGACCACCAGGTTGGCCGGCAGCTTGGCCTTGGCCAGCGCCTGTTCGGCGATGGCGATCGAGACCGAGTCGTAGTTCGGACGGCCGTCGCCGCCGCGCAGCACCACGTGGCCGTAGCCGTTGCCGCGCGTGCGCACGATCGCCACATTGCCCTGCGCGTTAATACCCAGGAAGGAGTGCGGATGCGCCGAGGACAGGATCGCGTTGATGGCGATGCCGATGTCGCCGTCGGTGCCGTTCTTGAAGCCGACGGGAGTCGACAGGCCGGACGACATCTCGCGGTGGGTCTGCGATTCGGTGGTGCGAGCGCCGATGGCGGTCCAGGCGATCAGGTCACCCAGGTACTGCGGCGAGATCGGGTCCAGCGCTTCGGTGGCGGTGGGCAGGCCCAGTTCGCACACGTCCAGCAGGAACTGGCGCGCCTTCTCCATGCCGACGTTGACGCGGAAGGAGTCGTCCATGTCCGGATCGTTGATATAGCCCTTCCAGCCGGTGGTGGTACGGGGCTTTTCAAAATACACGCGCATCACCAGCAGCATGGTGTCGGCCACTTCGGCCTGCAGCGCCTTGAGGCGGCGGGCATAGTCGATGCCGGCCACGGGGTCGTGGATGGAGCAGGGGCCGACTACGACAAACATGCGCTTGTCCTTGCGGTCGAGGATGTTGCGCAGGGCTTCGCGGCCCTGCATCACGGTGTCGGAAGCCAGGTCGGTCAGCGGCAGCTTGCTGTGCAAGGCTTCCGGCGACGGCATCGGTGCAAACGATGTAACGTTGACGTTTTCAATATCGGGCGAAATCATGATTACTCTACTGTGTTTTCTTTCGGGGGAGGTATAGTGTAGCTGAAATGTCAGCATTTGGCCTCGGCCTTACTTTTTTACCCATGACCATGACCGACACCACTCCATTCCCGGCGGCCCACATCATCAAAGAGATCGGCCGTGGCAAGAAGGGCGCGCGCAGCATGAGCCGCGACGACGCCCGCGATCTGTACCGCGCCATGCTGGATGGCCGCGTCGCTCAACTGGAGCTGGGCGCGATCCTGCTGGCCATGCGCATCAAGGGCGAGTCGGTGCAGGAGATTGCCGGCTTCCTCGACGCGGCGGAAGCGTCCTTTGCCCAGCTGACGGCGCCGGTGGGCGACTTTGCCCCGGTGGTGATCCCGACCTATAACGGCGCGCGCAAGCTGGCCAATCTGACCGCGCTGCTGGCCATGCTGCTGGCGCGCGAGGGTGTGCCGGTGCTGGTGCACGGCGTGCCGAACGATCCGGGCCGGATCGCCACCGCCGAGGTACTGGCGGAACTGGGCGTGCATCCGACGCAGGATCTGGCCGAGGCGGAAGAGGCGATGGCGCAGGGCCGCGTGGCCTTCATCACCATCGATACGCTGGCGCCGAAGATGGCGCATCTGCTGTCGCTGCGCCGCATTCTGGGCGTGCGCAATTCGACCCACACGCTGGTGAAAATCATGCAGCCGTTTGCCGGCCCCGCGCTGCGGCTGGTGTCCTATACGCACCCTGAGTACCTGGAAATGCTGGGCGAGTACTTCACCACCGAGGCGCTGCCCGAGCGTGGCGACGCTTTCCTGATGCGCGGCACGGAAGGCGAGACGGTGGCCAACGCCAACAAGGCGCAGCAGATCGACTGGTTCCACGGCGGCCTGCGCTCCATGCTGGTGCCCAAGCAGACCATCGTCGGCGAGCTGCCCGATCTGCCGGAAGAGAAGGATGCGGCCATCACGGCGGCCTGGATCGCGCGCGTGCTGAAGGGTGAGATTCCGGTGCCGCCGCCGATCGTCGAGCAGGTAGCGCAGTGCCAGCTGGTGGCGCGTACGCTGCTGTCGCGCCAGCGGGTCAATGAACCGATCGTATAATGCCGGGTTTTGATCCGGCAGGACTCTGATATGGCAAAGTTTGATGTGGCAGTAATCGGCGCGGGCGCGGCCGGCATGATGTGTGCGGCGACGGCGGCGCGCAATGGCAAGCGCGTGGTGCTGATCGACCATGCCGCCAAGCTGGCCGAGAAGATCCGCATCTCCGGAGGCGGGCGCGCCAATTTCACCAATATTAACGCCGGCCCGGCCAACTTCCTGTCCGAG
>Ga0213872_10002382_pt1 | contig 11113 bp, 12 predicted proteins | sample VelepicomBERX_R2_FD_160071 | JGI IMG/M metagenome (GOLD analysis project Ga0213872, IMG submission 160071) | Rhizosphere microbial communities from Vellozia epidendroides in rupestrian grasslands, the National Park of Serra do Cipo, Brazil - RX_R2 | ecosystem: Host-associated > Plants > Roots >... | reverse complement strand
GTAACGCCCCGCGAATTTGCAGTTAAGTGCCCTCCTTTCAACAAATGTTTAGCGAGCAGGGAGGAACTTCGGTTTAGTGTGGTTCTGACCCTCAAATCTTACTTGAACAGGCGATCCTCTCGCCGCTGCAGATAGGCGCGAGCCGAATCGGCCATCGTCACTATCGCGGCGCCGAACATAATTGCATCCTTAATGACCAGACGGCCAGGTCCCGCCAGGTAAGGAAACCCGAAGGTGGAATCACCTGACGCCGGAACCCAGGCTTCCGGAGTAGTAATAAGAAACGACAACGTTGTACACGCCATCAGCATGACAAGGAAGCTCCCTACAGTTGCAGCCTGGGGCAGTACAGGATGGAGCGCGATGAGGAGTGCGAAGCCGACGATTGCAATGCCTAGGCCATAGGAAAAAGCATACGTACCGTTGGATTCTTGCCATGCACGGTGTGCCGGATTCAGTTCGCCTTCCTTGTTTACATAGTGCCGATACTCGGGAGCTCGGTGGTGGTAGAAGAAGCTCATCACTGGACTATTCGCCACGAAGGGAACGATGCTGTCTGCCTCGTACTTTGCGAATTTGAGTGACCCAATCCACAGCAGAACGATGACGAGCCCAAGCCGAAGTATGGCAATTCCGGCTCTATCCAGCCGTGATGCGGCTGCAAAAACGCGGACGAATCCTCGCGTCCTGGTGTCCGATGCGAGCCCCGCTCCGACCGTTTCGGCCGTGAAGTCGCGGGCTTCGTCATTGATGAGTAACGACATGATTTATTTCCTTTTCCGTTTGTCCTTAAGCGCCTGCGTGGCAGCCTCCGATTTTTGGCTGCCTCGCAGCACTTGTTGCTCTCTTGTGAACTTTGATGCGGAGAGCCGTGTGCTGTGCCAACAGTAATTCTGATGAGCAATTAGTCCCGCTTATTGGGATGGACGGCCGCAGGCTATACTCGATCAACTTGGTCGACAGTGACCACGAGGGGGCCTGTGGTGAATCGGGAAAAAGCCTTGAAGATTGGATTGGTGATGGTGGGATTGTTGTTTTTGGCCTTGGCTTATCCGTTGGTGTTGTTCGTAAGAGAGGAGCCGGCTTTCTCGATGATGCTCAGCCTTTACGTCACCCTCGGCATCTTTCTGTTGGCCGCCATCGGCAAACCGTCGGCGCATCACAGCCTGATCGCCCTCACTGCCTGGTCGAGCCTGGCTCACGCCGGCGTAATGGGCTTTCAAGCATTGCGAAACATGGTTTCAGGCCAGGAACTGGTCGGAGTCGCGATCCTCATTATCATCGGCCTTGCGTTCATCGCCCTCGCGCCACCAAAGCAGGATACGCGGCCGATATCAACTGCTCTTTAGCGCGATACCGGCTCAATACCGGATGCACGGTGTTGCCGATCGCTCGCGAACTACACTGGGGAAGTTATGGCGCGCCCGAAAACCGGGGATAAACGTTCTGCCATCCTGCAGGCGGCTACGGTGACGATTGCTTCCAATGGTCTTGGTGCCTCTACAGCCAGCATTGCGAAAGCCGCCGGGGTGGGAGAAGGCTCGCTTTTCCGTTATTTCGCGGATAAAGACGAGTTGCTCAACGAACTCTACCGCGAACTGAAAAACAACATGCGGCATGCAATGACGAGCGGTTTCCCCGCGGAGGCGGCTCTTAAAGTGCGAGCGCGCCACATCTGGGACTCCTACGTGTCATGGGGCATGGATTCGCCCGATAAGCGAAAGACCATGGCACAGTTGTCAGTTTCGGACCGCGTCCTCGAGCGAATTCGGCAGGAAGGGCAGGCGGGCTTTGATGGCATTTCCGCGACCATGCAGCAAATCGTCGATCGCGGGAAGCTTTGCGCCTTACCGCCCCGATTCGTCAATGATCTTCTACTCTCGATGGCCGAAACGACCATGGCCGCTATGGCCAATGAGCCGCGTAAAGCGGAACGCTACCGCGCGGCAGGCTTTGAAGCGTTCTGGAGCGCGGCAGCAAAAAAATGAGCTGAGCGCGAGAATTAGTGAGTAACTACTCCGTTATGCCGCATCGAATCCGCAGAAGGAGATTTTGATGTCCAAAATCTGGTTAGTGACAGGAAGCGCGAACGGTCTGGGCCGCGCCATCGCAGAGGCCGTCCTCGCTGCAGGTGATCGCCTCGTGGCAACGGCTAGGAAGCCCGAGCAGCTTGAAGACCTGGTTGCGCAGTACGGTGATCGGGTACGCGCCGTGGCATTGGATGTGACGGATGAAGCTGCGGCCAAGGCCGCGGTCCAGTTGGCCATGGACGTGTTTGGCCGCCTTGATGTTCTCGTGAACAATGCAGGTTATGGGCTGTTCGCTCCGTTCGAGCAGATGAGCCCGAGCGATTTTCAGGCGGTCGTCGATACCTGCTTCTACGGCGTGGTGTATACCACTCGCGCTGCAGTCCCCGTCATGCGGAGCCAGAGGAGCGGTTGGATCTTGCAAATATCCTCGATCGGCGGCCGCATCGCAGTCCCGCGCAATACCCCATATCATGCCGCAAAGTGGGCTGTCGGTGGCTTCAGCGAGTCGCTGGCAATCGAGCTCGCTCCCTTTGGCGTAAAGGTGTGCACACTGGAGCCCGGTGGCATTCGAACGAACTGGGGACCTCGCGCCCGGAAGGATGCGCCGGAGTTATTGCCGGATTATCAGGCTTCTGTGGGGCCGGTTTTGGAAGCGCTGAAACGAATTGCCGGACACGAGGAAAGCGACCCGAAGAAGATAGCCCAAGCCATACTGAAGCTCGTTGCTGGCGATACTGCCCCGCGGCGTCTGGTGTTGGGTGTCGACGCGGCAAATAGGCTGAAGCAGTGGGAAGACACACGCGCGAAGGAATCTCAAGAGTGGCGCTGGGTGACGGAATCCACTGTATCTGACGAACCCGTCCTTCATCCGGACTTGAAGTTGTCGTGAACTGAGTCTAATGAGACGTACTGAATCGACTACCGGCACGAATAAGCGGCGAAGCGGCAAGCTCACGCTTATCGATGCTGGTTGTCTTCAGTCGTGGACTGCCGTGTGTGATTTCCTCGAGAACTTCCCCGGTTGTCAAAAAGAAGCGGCGGGCGGGAGAGAGGTGGTTCGGGTTGCCGGAAAGGTCCTTGCCTACTTGGCATGCAATGAACGAAGCCGGCCTGGCGGGGTGCCTGACAACGAGGAGTTCGTGATTGTCCGAATCGATTTTGGCCGGCGGGAACATCTCCTGGAACTGAGTCCTGAGTCGTTCTTCGTGACGCCTCACTACAAGAGCTATCCCGGGGTGATCGTGCGGCTGTCAACAGTAGATCAAAAACAGCTTAGAGATCTGCTCGTCGACGCCTGGCGGCTTGTGGCCCCCAAGCGCCTTGTACGCGATTGGGATGCTAAAACCCGTTGAATGACGAGCCCGGGCGATTGCCGCGGCCTATCCCGGCCTCCGGACTTTCCTGGCATATAATTTAGCGGGTTCTGCTGCCTCCCGAGAAAGGCGGACCGGATGAGTAAGTACGTTCTGCCCCATGAAACAGCAGGCGAGCGGCAACGTCTCGCGCTGATGTCTGCATTGCTGGACCCCGCCGAGCGGATTCACATCGCGCGACTCGGAGTGCGACCCGGCTGGCGATGCCTGGAACTAGGCTCCGGCAACGGATCGATTTCGCAGATTTTGGCCGAGCTTGTAGCGCCTCATGGCCATGTCGTCGCGAGCGATATCGATGTGGCTTATATTAAGGACCTCCGCACGCCGGGGCTCGAAGTCCGCCGCATCGACATCCATCAGGATGCGATCGAAGAGAATTTCTACGACTTTGTCGTTGCACGCGCGCTGCTCCACCATGTACCTCCCGCCCGCAAGGCCTTGGAGCGCATGGTTACCGCACTGAAGCCCGGCGGCGTGCTGCTTTCCATTGAACCGGACATGCTGCCCTGCACTGTAGTGGAACCGGAGTCGATGCGCCGGTTCTGGCAGGGATGGCTGAAGTGGTCGGTTGCAGCACAGATCGATTTCTTTATCGGCCGCCAGATTCCCGCTTGGCTGGATTCGTTAGGCCTCGAAGAGATTGCTGGCGAAGCGCGGGCCGCACACTTCAGCGGCGGGTCCGATTGGGCAAGGTACTGGATAGAGACCACGCGGGAGCTGGCGCCCTCGCTGCTGAAATCAGGCTGCGTTAGCGCGGACATGCTCGAAGAGTTCCACGCGCGTTTTCAGGATCCTCGTTATTGGACCAGCGTTATCAGCTTCACCTCAACCTGGGGACGCAAGCCGGCGTGAGCCGTCCGCGGACGCGGTAACACTCAAAATCGTGTAGGATGAACCCACGGGTAGCCGCAGCCTGTCGAGCGTAGAATCGGCCTCCCGTGGAGGTGATCATGTCGGAAGCAAGTAAGCAGGTCGTCCGAAGATGGTTCGAGGAAGTCTGGAACAAACAACGCCGCGAAGCGATCGCCGAGATGCTGCTTCCGGAATCTGTCATTCACGAAGGCAAATATGACACGCGAGGCCCGGAGGGATTCTATGCTTTCTTCGATCGAATGCACGCAGCATTCTCGGACATCCGTGTAACGATTCACGACGAGTTCGCGGAAGGAGACAAAGTTTGCGCGCGCTGGTCGTGCACCATGCGGCACACCGGATCGGGACTCGGCATGGCGCCGACTAACCAGGAACTTCACACGACAGGTATTTCAATTGTGAGGATCGCGAACGGCAAGCTGATTGAGGGGTGGCAGAACTGGGACATGCTCGGCCTCATGCAGCAAATCAATAAGCAGCCCATCGCGCTGACTTATATCGCAGCCAATGCTCAGGCGGCGGCTGCGGCCGGCGACTAGACGCCGAAATCACACGCACTTCTTACGAAGATTTCTCCGATGGCGACAACACAACAGCCGCTTCGCTGGTAAAGACACGGAAGACGAATGTTTCCTGGAGATACAGCCGTACCACGGAATCGGTATGGCTGAGGTAGCCGATCGAAATATCCTGCCCGATGTTGAGCTCGAAATCGCCGCCTCGTGTAGTCAGCACGAACGCGCCTTCGATTGCCGGCGCCCAGACAATGTTACCGTCAACGATACGCTTGACGTGTTCTAGGACGGGGTATCCATGATCGCGGGTCTCGGTGAGTGCCGTATACTCATCGGCTCCAAGCAAAACCGAGTAGGGTCCATTTACACCTACCAGGACTAATTGGCTCAATGCCTGTGCCACCGCATCGGGATAAGCACGCACATCCGTGGGAAGCGTGACGATTGGATTGCTGGTGCCCTCCCGAATGCCTTGGATATCCGCTTCGCGGTATCCGTTGAAGATGGCTCGGTCTTCGGCAAAGGCAAGTCTCTTCGCGGCGTCTTTCGCAGGTTGCCAATCGGAGTCATCCGATCCACGCTCCACATCATCGATTGCCTGACGGGATAGTTCAAAAGGCGCCCGCACCTCGACGAGGGCCTTGACCTCGCGCTGGCTCGCGATGATGTTCTCTGCCGGAGGAGCAATCGACCGCAGGTGGCCGGTTGCCACTCCGGGCAGAGCAATGCCTCCTGGCGAGGGAACGTCAACAACCCGTCGTCCGGCCAGATATCGCTTCAGCGTCCTGGTTGTCTCTTCCTCGATCTGCGCCCATGCAGCGTCAGATATTGGTGCCAGTTCCCGATGGAGATTATTCATCGTTCTCTCCTTTAAGTGACCCTATTCTGAGTGATGTATCGCGCGCGGACCAGGCCGAAGACGAGTCAGATGTCAGCGATGCACCGATTGCCGTGGAGGCCGGCCCGTCTCCGTTGACGTTGTCGAGAAACGTTGCTGACGGCGCGAAAAACAAGCCGCCGGTGACCGCGCGGCTGAAATCGAGCAGCCGGTCGTAATTGCCGGGGGGACGACCCACGAACATGTTTTGGAGCATCGTCTCCGTGATGCGCGGAGTGCGGCTATAACCAATGAAATATGTCCCGAACTCACCGTGGCCTGGCCGTCCGAAGGGCATGTTATCTCTCAGAATTTTGAGTTCTTTCCCGTTCTCCTCGATTACCGTCAGCGCGTTGTGCGCCGATGCCGGCTTCTCGGCATCATCCAGCTCGATGTCTGAGAGTTTCCTGCGGCCAATGATGCGCTCCTGTGCCTCAACCGGAAGAGCATTCCATCCCTTCATGTCGTGAATGTACTTCTGCACGATGACGTAGCTGCCGCCCGCAAAGGAAGGGTCTTCGTCGCCGACAATCGCAGCCTCGCGAGCGGCATCTCCTCGTGGATTTTCCGTGCCATCGACGAACCCGATGACATCGCGATCCTCGAAATACCGGAAGCCGTGAACCTCGTCCGCAACAGAAACGGCATCACCGATGCTCTCCATGATCTGAGTCGCCAGCTCAAAACAGAAGTCCATCCGTTTGGCTCTAATGTGGAACAGCATGTCACCAGGGGTGGAGACGGCGTGGCGCCCGCCTGAACGAATCTCTCGAAATGAGTGAAGCTCAGCGGGGCGAGGCGATCCAAAGAGTTTGTCCCAGGCATCAGACCCGAATCCAACGACGCATGTGAGACCCGCCTCAATGTCCCGAAACTCTACCGCGCGTATGAGCCCGGAAAGGTCCCCGCAGAACGAGCGCAGAGTCGCGTACGTGTCCTGATCAGGGCGAATGCAGACGACCAGGAAAATTGCCGCGCGTGTGAGCGGAGCAACCACAGTCTGAGGAAGAACGATCTCGTTTAGCTCCTTAGGTGCGTCCATTTCGTATCCAGCTCATGATAGAGTCGCCCAAATGATCCCGGGCAAGCCGACTCGCCGCGAAGTCCTGACAGAAATTGCCGCCGCTTCTCTCTTCCCCGCCGCCTCGCTTGAAGCCGAATCCCCGGCCTCCCCGCTTTGTTTCACCAGCGCAGTCGAGATGGCCCAACTCATTCGCGCGAAGAAGCTCTCCGCACGCGAAGCGCTCGCTGCGCACCTCAAGCAGATCCACCGCGTCAATCCCAAGGTTAATGCTATCGTCACTCTCGTCGCTGACATGGCCGGCCAGGCAGCCGCCCGCGCCGACGAGATGCAGGCGCGCGACGAAAAACTCGGCCCGCTGCACGGTCTTCCCGTCGCCCACAAGGACCTCTTCGACACCCGCGGCATCCGCACCACCTTCGGCTCGCCTCTCTACAAGAACTACATCCCTACCGAAGACAACATCATCGTCGAACGCATGCGGCTCGCCGGCGCAATCATCGTTGGCAAGACCAATACACCCGAATTCGGCGCCGGCTCGCAAACCTTTAACACTGTCTTCGGCGTAACCCGCAACCCTTACGATCTGAATAAAACCTGCGGCGGCTCCTCCGGTGGCGCATCCGTCGCGCTGGCCTGTGGGATGGTTCCCGTCGCCACCGGGTCCGATGCCGGTGGCTCTCTGCGTAATCCTGCCGCGTTCTGCAACATCGTCGGCTTTCGCCCGTCCATCGGCCGGGTCCCCAATCCCACGGCAGGCTTCGGATGGTCCACTCTCAGCACCATGGGATGTCTCGGCCGATCCGTCGCCGACCTCGCCCTCTCGCTCAGCACCATCGCCGGCCCCGACGTCAACACACCGCTCGCTATCAACGAGCCCGGTGACGTCTTCGCCCGCCCGCTCGATCGCAGCTTTAAAGGTGTGCGTGTCGCGTGGTTCAAAGACCTCGGCGGCGTGCCTTTCGACCCACGCGTCCGCACCGTCATCGACGCGCATCGCGCTACCTTCGAATCTCTCGGCTGTATCGTCGAGCAGGCTGAGCCCGATTTTTCGCCCGCAGAGATCTCCTTTCGCACTATTCGCGCATGGACGGCCGCCGCCAACTACGGCAAGATGTTGCAGCAACACCCCGATGCCTTTAAGGACACTCTCAAAGACGAAATCCAGGCAGGCATGAAACTCACCGGCCAGGACATCGCCCGCGCCGAGGAGGCCCATACCCTCGTCTGGCGCCGCTTCCAGGGTTTCTTGGAGAAGTATGAATACTTCATCCTCCCTACCACCCAAACGCCGCCGTTCGACGTCAACATACCCTATCCAACGGAGATCGCCGGCGTGCACCTGGAGAACTACATCGACTGGATGAAGTCCTGCTGGTACATCTCGGCCACCGGAAACCCCGCAGCCTCTGCGCCGGCCGGCTTTACGCCCGAAGGTCTCCCCGTCGGCGTGCAGATCGTCGGCCGCGACAAGCAGGATTTCAGTGTCCTTCAGCTTGCACATGCGTTTGAACAGGCAACCGGTTTCGGTGAGAAACGCCCTGCAATCGCGTAGAGGAACTCAGGCTTCGGAACACACGCAAACAGATTCCGCTATGCCTTCGTCACTTTCGCGGCTGACCAGCTCTTAACAAGTTCTCCCAGCCGGTCCAGAGCGTCGGGAAATTTATCGGTCATCGCCGCGAACCCAAGGCGAAAATGCGAAGGCGCATCGAAACAATCCCCGGGGGCAAGCAGGATACCCTGTGCTGCAGCCGCTTGGCAAAAGGCGCGGCTGTTCTCTCCACTCACTAGCCATGGGAAAGCGGTCGTTCCGCCGCGAGGAGGAATCCAGCCAAGCGTCTCGCGATGCTCGGACAGGAAGGCATCAAGCTGCCGAAGATTCCGAGTTGCGGTTTCCTGCGTTCTCCCGAGGATGATTTCCCGGCGGCGCATTGCAATTTCTGCCAGCATTTCTCCGGCCGTATTGTTTGAAATCGAAAAATAGGTGCGCGCATTACAGTAGCGCTCGCGTCGCTTGGAATCGTGGTCGATCATCCAACCGATCCGCACTCCGGATAAAGAGAAAGCTTTCGAGAAATCATGGATGACGGTCGCATGCGGCAGACGGGAAGCCGATCTTGTCGCCTGTCCATGATAAATAGGGTGGAACACCTCATCGCTGACGAGTTGAATTTCACGAGACGCTGTGAACTCGTGCAAACTGTCCAGTTCCGCATCGCTGATGGTGGCGCCAGTAGGATTGTGAGGACTGTTCACCAGTATCAGCTTGGTGTTTCGATCCACCAGTCGCTTGATCTCATCGAGATCGATACGGAAGTCGCTCTCCTTCCGAACAGCGTAGTAGCGAGTCTCGAGCCGGAAGGATTCTGGCAGGGCGGAAAAGGGCGGATAGCCTGGTTGAGGCAGGACAACGTTGGCTCCAGCTTCTGCGGCCAGCCACATCAGAACAAGAATTGCCTCAGAGGCGCCGGTTACCACTTGGACAGTGTCGACAGGAACATCATGCATCTCGGCGATTGCTGCGCGTAAGCCCTCGGCTCCTGCTGGGCGGCTGTAAACCAAAGCGTGATTCAGGAAGCGCTGTCGCTCCCCCTCATTAGCGAGGCTCAGGATCTCATTCAAGGTCCAGCGAGGTCCTTCGCTTGAGGCCAGGTTGAACTCGATGTCCTGCTCGTAGGTGGCCAGCCACATGTCCAGTAGGAAGGGTTTCAATTGCATGTCGCACCTGGAAGGATTAGATCACCCGATCGTCAGGCTAACCCCATAAAAGACAGTACACGGCAGAATCATCGTGAGGTCGCCGGCTAGATGCTCGAATGAATAAGGCTCGGCCGAGGCCGCAGGGTATACTTTCAAAGATCGTCGGAGCGAAATCACGCGCAGATCAGGAGAGAAGCCGATGCCATGGATTGATCTTTTGGACCAGGACGATTTGCCCGCAGTCGGACAGCAGGTGACACTTAGCGCCGATGTCTTCAAGCGATGGATGAAGAAATGCGGGTACAAGGAGGCCACCGCCAATCCCAATCAGGAAGTGTTTTTCGTGTCGACGGGCACGCCGTTCGAAGCCGATGGAAAGAAGATTACGCCCAACTGGCACATCACCGCCATGACGACGCTGCGGAACGGTGGCGATTGCCGTAATTTTCATTTCAAGATCGAGGTGGCCAAGGAAAAATCGCACTACTGGCATTACGTGGTCTACCGCGACACCGCCAACGGGACCTGGCACTGGGTGGGAGATCGCGGAGCCAACGCGAATAACCAGGGCGGCGGCGGAGCCGCGGGGGACGTGCTCGCTCTGGCGACGAACCTCTCGCAAGTCGAGTCCACTGCCCGCGCCCTGCTGATGGACGACAAGATGAGCAAAAAGATCCAACGCAAAATCATCGGCGTGCTGTCGAAAATGATTACGGACGCAACAGTGACCTATAACGCGGGCGGCCAGCGGCTGGACTGATGACGCCCGCTGTCGTCGAGGTCCCGCCTGTACTCATGCCGTATCTGTCGCTCTAAGGATGCGAACGGCATCTGGCGAGTATCAGTGTAATGTCGTCCTGCTGGTTGCCGGGGCTCAGAGCGCACACCTCGTTCGTAATAGCCTCCACTGCAGCCTGGCAGGTCTGATCGCGATAGTGGCGTAGTCTTTGAATAAGGTTTTCCTCCCCGAACTCTTCGCCCCGGTCGTTTACCGCTTCGGTTACGCCATCGGTGTAAAGGGTGAGCAAGTCTCCGGGCGCAAGTTTGAACTCGGCGAAGTTACACTCCCAATCCTGAAAGAGACCCACTAGAGTTGTTGTCGAGTCGAGCCGGCACAAGGCGTTGTCAGAGCGGAGAATAAGGCCGGAGAGATGTCCGCAGTTAGCATAGCGGAGGCGGCACGATTCAGGATCATACTCGGCGAAAAAGAGCGAGGCATAGGCGCTTTCGACCGTATTCCCATAGAAGAGATCGTTGACGGAGCGCAGAAAAAGTTCGGGCTGTGTGAGGACGAGAGCGCTCTGACTGCGCAGGTTGGCCTGTAAGTTGGCCATGAGCAGAGCGGCGGCGATGCCTTTCCCCGAAACGTCTCCGATCACGAGTCCGAGGCGCTGCTGCCCGAGATCGAGAAAGTCAAAGTAGTCTCCGCCGACCTGACGAGCCTGCACGCAGAGACCGGCATATTCGAGTGTCTTCACCTCGGGATGCACTTGGGGAAAAAGGCGAGCCTGCACTTGCCTGGCGATCTCAATTTCCTGGGCGGCGCGCCGTTCTGCTTCATATTTCTGAGCCAGCACCCGGCGCTTGGTCTCCACGCCGCGCGTGAGTTCGTCAAATCCTGCAAGGCCGAAAGAGTTCCCATCCGGATCTTCAAAGCGGGTGTGAATGCCGCCCCACGCGGGGGCTTGCGGCGGGAAACGGAAGCGAACGCCGCGTGCCTT
>Ga0213872_10002381_pt1 | contig 11114 bp, 6 predicted proteins | sample VelepicomBERX_R2_FD_160071 | JGI IMG/M metagenome (GOLD analysis project Ga0213872, IMG submission 160071) | Rhizosphere microbial communities from Vellozia epidendroides in rupestrian grasslands, the National Park of Serra do Cipo, Brazil - RX_R2 | ecosystem: Host-associated > Plants > Roots >... | reverse complement strand
AGCACGGACGGCAGGGACTGGCTCCAGGCCAGGCCCATGAGCACCACAGGCAGCGCCATCCACAGGGAGAGCCGGGTGCTGGCACCCAGGCGCAGCACCTCGTGCAGCCGCCCGATCGGGGTGCGCCGGACCACCCGCCCACGCCGCAACACCGTCACCAACCGGCCTGCGGCGGCTTCCTCGCGCATCTGCTGGTAGAGCCGCTCGAATGGCGCGGTCTCCTGTTCGGTCACGCTGGTGCGCACCGAGAGGTAGCCGACGATCTGGTTGCCGCTGCGCACCGGTGTGGCATTGGCCCGGACCCAGTAGTGGTCGCCATTCTTGCGCCGGTTCTTGACCAGTCCGGTCCAGGGGATGGCTTGCTGGATGGTGTCCCACATGTCCCGGAAGGCTTCTTCGGGCATGTCGGGGTGGCGGATCAGGTTGTGCGGCTGGCCCAGCAACTCCTCGCGGGAATAGCCGCTGGCCATGATGAAGTTGTCGTTGCAGTAGGTGATCCGCCCTTTCAGATCCGTGACGGAGATCAGGGTCTGATCCACTGGAAACTGATGTAGTCTGCCTGTGACCGGTTGGTTGTTGCGCATCGATTCTCCCGGACCGCCGGCAGGGATGTCACCGAAGCCGGCGCGGTGGGTGTGTGGGTTCAGTCAATGCTGACCATCCTAGCGGAAAGGAATCACACCAACCCGATCTGGCGCAAGATTGTTTCAAGTTGTTTTGCCTCCAGCGGCTTGATCAGCACCGCATCGGCCCCCTCGCTGTGGTAGGTCTGGGCCGCTTCGGGCAGATCGTCCCCGGTCACCATGACGATGGGCAGGTGGCGCCCCGTGGCGCGTTCTTCGGCCCGGATGTGGCGCAAGGTCGAAAGACCGTCGAGTTGAGGCATCCGCACATCGAGCAGCAGCAGGTCGAAGGTCTGCTGCCGCCAGGCGTTCAGGGCCTGCTCTCCGTCCTTGACGGCCACGCCGCCATGGCCGAGCGTGCGCAGCACCTGCACGGCCAGCCTCAGGTTCAGGGGCTGGTCGTCGGCGATCAGGACATGCAGTTTGCGTGGGGCGGGGCTGGCCATGGGACCGTCTAAGGATGGGTTGCGGGAAGGGGGACCGGAAAACGCCCCTGTGCCGCAAAGGCCGGCCGGGGCGGGAGGCCGCCGCAGTTTACTGTGCCCGCAGAGGGTGGCGCATCAGTGGGCACCCACATAGGCGAAGCGCAGCAGGAACAGCCCGGCGATCAGCCAGACCATCGGGTGCACCTCGCGCGCGCGCCCGGTGCACAGCTTGAGCACCGCGTAGGTGATGAAGCCGAAGGCCAGGCCGTTGGCGATCGAGTAGGTGAAGGGCATGCCCAGGGCGGTGACCGCAGCGGGGATGACCTCGGTGCTCTCGTCCCAGGGCAGTTCGGTCAGGTCGCGCAGCATCAGGCAGGCGACGAAGAACAGGGCCGGGGCGGTGGCATAGGCGGGCACCGATCCGGCCAGCGGGGCGATCGCCAGACAGGCCAGGAACAGCAAGGCCACGGTCACGGCGGTCAGGCCGGTGCGGCCGCCGGCCTGCACGCCGGCGGCGCTCTCGATGTAGGCCGTGGTGCTCGAGGTGCCCAGCAGGGCGCCGGCGAAGATGGCGGCGCTGTCGGCCAGCAGGGCCTTGTTGAGTCGGTCCATGCGGCCGTCGCGCAGCAGTCCGGCGCGTTTGGCCACGCCCATCAGGGTGCCGGTGGCATCGAACAGCTCGACCAGGAAGAACACCAGCACCACATTCAGGATGCCGCCCGACAGGGCCGAACGGACGTCGAGCTGCAGCAGGGTCGGCGCGATCGACGGCGGCGCCGAGAAGACCCCCGCGAACTGGTTGCCGCCCACCACGAAGGAGGCCAGCGTCACCGTCAGGATGCCGATCAGGATGGCCCCGGGCACCTTGAGCCGGTCCAGCACCGCGATCAGCAGGAAGCCGAGCACGCCGAGCACGGCACCCGGCGCATGCAGGTCGCCCAGCGTCACGAAGGTGGCCGGCGAGGCGGCGACGATGCCCGCGCTCTTCAGCGAGATCAGCGCCAGGAACAGCCCGATGCCCGCCGTGATGGCGCTGCGCAGCGAATGCGGGATGCCCCGGATGATGAGTTCGCGCAGCCCGAACAGGCTGACCACCAGGAACAGGCAGCCCGACACGAAGACCGCGCCCAGCGCCGCCTGCCAGCTGAAGCCCATGCCCTTGACCACCGCATAGGCGAAAAAGGCGTTCAGGCCCATGCCGGGGGCCAGCGCGATCGGGTAGTTGGCATACAGGCCCATGATCAGGCTGCCCAGGGCGGCGATCAGGCAGGTGGCGACGAAGACCGCGTCGCGCGGCATGCCCGCGTCGCCGAGGATGGAGGGGTTGACGAAGACGATGTAGGCCATCGTGAGGAAGGTGGTCAGCCCGGCCACCAGTTCGGTGCGCAAGGTGGTCCCATGCTCTCGGAGCTGGAAGAATTTCTGGATGAATTGCACGTGTGTCTCCTTTGGTATTGATGGGTGCCCTGCTCTTGGCGGCGGGGTACCCGGGGTGCAAATGGGAGGTGTGGCGATGTCGATGCGTCGGTGCGTCAGTTCGTCAGTGCGCCGTGCTGCCCGGGCGCCGGTAGCGGGTCACGCCGGCCACCCGGCTCTGCACCAGATGGCTGCGGTCGGCCAGGGTCATCCACGCGAACATCTTTTCGTGCAGGCTGCGCGCCAGGCCCAGGCGGTGCGCCGCCAGCGGCTCGGTGCTCCAGTCCCAGATGCAGAGGTCGGCCGTGGCGCCGGCTTCGAGCGAACCGATCTCGTGGCCCAGGCCCAGCGCGGCGGCGGCACCTGCCGTGGCCGCATGCAGGGCCGACCAGGCGGTCAGGCGCTGGCCCGCCAGCGCCTGGACCTTGTAGGCCTCGCGCAGGCTGGCCAGCAGGCACAGGTCGGTGCCGCCGCCGACATCGCTGGACAGGCTGACCGCCGCGCCGGCCTGGCGCGCCGCCGGCCAGTCGAACAGGCCCGAGCCGAGGAACAGGTTGGAGCTGGGGCTGTGCGAGATCTGGGCGCCGCGCTCGCGCAGCAGTGCGCGGTCGTCGCCGTCGAGCCAGATGCCATGCGCCAGCACGCTGCGGCCGTGGAGCAGGCCGGCGCGCTCGTACACATCGAGGTAGCTGCGCGCCTGCGGAAACAGCTGCTGCACCCACCGCACCTCGTCGCGGTTCTCGGCCACATGGGTCTGCATGTAGAGCGTGGGGTCGGCGCGGCACAGCGCTCCGGCCATGGCCAGCTGGGCCTCGCTGCTGGTGGGGGCGAAGCGCACCGTCACCGCATAGGCCAGGCGGTCGAGCCCGTGCCAGCGCTCGATCAGGTCCAGGCAGTCGCGTTCGGCGCCGGCCACGTCGTCGCACAGCGCCTCGGGCGCGTGCCGGTCCATCAGCACCTTGCCGGCGATCAGGCGCATGCCGCGCTGGCGCGCGGCGGCGAACAGGCGGTCGGCCGAGATGCGGTGCACCGTCGGGAACACCACCGCCGAGGTGGTGCCCCGGGCCAGCAGTGCATCCAGAAAACGCTGGGCGCCCTGCTCGGCGACCTCGTCGTCGGCATAGCGCATCTCGGCCGGGAAGGTGTAGGTGTTGAGCCAGTCCAGCAGCTCGCTGCCATAGCTGCCGATCACGTCGAGCTGCGGGCTGTGGACGTGGGTGTCGATGAAGCCCGGCAGGATCAGGCGACCCCGGTGGTCCTCGGTCTGGTAGCCCTCGGGGGCGGGCAGGCTGGCCGGCTGGGCGCCGACGATGCGCCCGCCCTCGAGCAGCAGCCAGTGGTCGGGCCGCCAGCGCAGCGCCGGGCTCTCCACCGCCCCCCATTCGGGCTCGGCCACGAAATCGAGCAGGTCGGCGCGCAGGGCCAGGCGCGTCGGTGTCGGGTTGGTTGAGTCGGCAACGGTCATGTCGGTCTTCTGAGAAATGGGTCGGGATCAGGCGGATGCCAAACCGGGCGTCCGGGGCTGACGGGGGCAGACTCCGGGGTGCAAGCGGTTTGCAACAGACGGCGCCCGATGGTGGCGAAACTCCGCTGCTGCACCATATGTGTGCGCTTATCGCCGCTATCCGGGCCGGCGTATTGCTCGCGGGCTTCAAGCCATCAACATGGCGGCCATGACACAAGCCACCCCAGCCGACGCCATGCAGGCCATGGCGCAACCGATCCGTTTTTTCCATCGTGGGCAGATCGTCGAGGTCCACGGTGCCGCCGGCACCCGCTCGGTGCTCGACTGGCTGCGCGAGGACGCCCGCTGCACCGGCACCAAGGAGGGCTGCAACGAAGGCGACTGCGGTGCCTGCACCGTGGTCGTCGGCGAACTGCCCGAGCAGGCCGACCCCGGCCTCACTCCGGTGCGCGGCCTGAGCCTGCGCACCGTCAACGCCTGCATCCAGTTCCTGCCGACCCTGCATGGCAAGGCCCTGTTCAGCGTCGCCGATCTGCAGCAGGGCGAGCTGCTGCACCCGGCCCAGCAGGCCCTGGTCGAGTGCCACGGCTCGCAGTGCGGTTTCTGCACCCCGGGGTTCGTGATGTCGATGTGGGCCAGCTGCGAGCAGCATCAGGCGGCCGGCGAGCGCCCCTCGCGCAGCCTGCTGGCCGATGAACTCTCGGGCAATCTGTGCCGCTGCACCGGCTACCGGCCGATCCTCGATGCGGCCGAGCGCATGTTCGAGCTGCCGCCGCAGGCCACGGATTTCGCGCCTGCCGTGGCGGCCCTGCAGGCCATGGCCCAGGGGCCGGCGCTCGATGTGCGCGATCCGTCGGGGGCCCGCTTCGTGGCCCCGCGCCGGCTTGACGAGCTGGCCCGGGTGCTGGAGGCGGCACCGCAGTCGCGGGTGCTGGCCGGTTCGACCGACGTCGGGCTCTGGGTCACCAAGCAGTTCCGCGCGCTCGGCGACATCGTCTACCTGGGCGAGGTGGCCGAGCTCAAGCGCATCGAGGAGGTCGACGGGGTGCTGGACATCGGTGCCGGCGCCTCGCTGCAGTCGGCCTGGCGCGCGCTCGCGCAGCGCCACCCCGAACTGGCCGAAATGGGGCTGCGCTTTGCCGCGCCGCCGGTGCGCCAGGCCGGCACCCTGGGCGGCAATGTGGCCAACGGCTCGCCGATCGGCGATTCGCCGGCGGTGCTGATGGCCCTGCAGGCCCGGCTGCGGCTGCGCCTGGGTGCGCGCACGCGCGAGCTGGCCCTCGAAGACTTCTACCTCGGCTACATGAAGAACGCGCTCGAGCCCGGCGAATTCGTCGAGCGCATCCTGGTGCCGCCGCCGGCCGCCGGCCTGGCCCTGCGCGCCTACAAGGTCAGCAAGCGCTTCGATTGCGACATCTCCGCCCTGTCGGCGGGGCTGGCGCTGGAGCTCGAGGGCGACCGGGTGCGTGCGGCGCGTCTGGCCTTCGGCGGCATGGCCGCCGTGGTGAAGCGGGCCGGCCAGGCCGAGGCGGCCCTGATCGGGCGGGCCTGGGACGAGGCCGCCCTGCGCGATGCGCAGCTGGCCCTGCAGCACGATTTCACGCCGCTGAGCGACATGCGCGCCAGCGCCGAGCACCGCCGTCGGGTGGCCGCCAATCTGCTGCGCCGGCTGTGGCTGGAGACCCGTCCGCAGGGCGCCCTGCCGAGCTCCCTGACCCGCGTCTTCCCGGTCCGCGCCATGAACTGAGGCGCGCACCGACCCCCCATCCTGTCCCGACCATGAACGCACCCCACACCCTTTCCACCCCGCCCCGGCTCGATGCGCTCCAGGAGCAGGCCGCCCATGCGCAGGGCGCCCGCATCGGCGTCAGCCGCGCCCATGAATCCGCCCGCCTGCATGTGACCGGCCAGGCCCACTATGTGGACGATCTGCCCGAGCTGCAGGGCACCCTGCACGCGGCCCTGGGCCTGTCGCCGGTGGCCAACGGGCGCCTGCTCGGCATCGACCTCGAACGGCTGCGCGCCCAGCCCGGCGTGGTCGCGGTGCTGACGGCCGCCGACATCCCCGGCGTGAACGACTGTGGCTCCATCGTCCACGACGACCCGATCCTGTCCGATGGCGAACTGCGCTACCTCGGCCAGCCGGTGTTCGCGGTGATCGCCGGCAGCCGCGCCCAGGCCCGGCAGGCCGCCGCCCTGGCGCGCCAGGTGCTGCAGGTGGAGTCGGCGCCGCCGATCCTGACGGCCGAGCAGGCCCATGCCGAGGGCCGCTATGTGGTGCCGCCGATGCACCTGAGCCGCGACACCCACGGCGGCGCCCGTGTGGCCATCGATGCCGCGCCGCACCGTTTCCGCGGCGAGTTCGAGGTCGGCGGACAGGAGCAGTTCTACCTCGAAGGCCAGATCAGTTACGCCGTCCCGCGCGAAGACCGGGGCATGCTGGTGCATTGCTCGACCCAGCACCCGAGCGAGATGCAGCACCTGGTGGCGCATGCGCTGGGCGTGCACGCCCACCATGTGCAGGTCGAATGCCGGCGCATGGGCGGCGGATTCGGCGGCAAGGAGTCGCAGTCGGGCCTGTTCGCCTGCGTGGCGGCGGTGGCGGCGCGGCGCCTGCAGCGCCCGGTCAAGCTGCGGCTCGACCGCGACGACGACTTCCTCATCACCGGCCGGCGCCACTGCTTCAGCTACCGCTACGAGGTGGGCCACGACGACGAGGGCCGGGTGCTGGGCGCCGAGATCACCATGCTGTCGCGGGCCGGTCATTCGGCCGATCTGTCGGGGCCGGTGATGACGCGTGCGCTGTGCCATTTCGACAATGCCTACTGGCTGCCCGATGTGGACATGCACGGGTATTCGGGGCGCACCCACACCCAGAGCAACACCGCTTTCCGGGGGTTTGGCGGTCCGCAGGGCGCGATCGCGATCGAGAACATCCTGGACAGCGTGGCGCGCCGCCTCGGCAAGGACCCGCTGGACGTGCGTCGGGTCAATTTCTACGGCCGCGAGGAACGTTGCACCACGCCCTATGGCCAGGTGCTGCGCGACAACATCATCCATGAGCTGGTGGCCCGGCTCGAGGCCGACAGCGGCTACCGCGCGCGGCGCGAGGCGGTGGCCGCCTTCAACGCCGGCAGCGAGGTGCTCAAGCGCGGCCTGGCGCTGACGCCGGTGAAGTTCGGCATCTCCTTCAACGTGGCGCATTTCAACCAGGCTGGCGCCCTGGTCCATGTCTACACCGACGGCTCGGTGCTGGTGAACCATGGCGGCACCGAGATGGGGCAGGGCCTGAACACCAAGGTGGCCCAGGTGGTGGCGCACGAGCTGGGGCTGGACTTCGACAGCGTGCGCGTCACCGCCACCGACACGCACAAGGTGGCCAACACCTCGGCCACCGCCGCCTCGACGGGCTCCGACCTCAACGGCAAGGCGGCGCAGGACGCGGCGCGCCAGATCCGCGAGCGCCTGGCGGCCTTCGTGGCGCAACGCCAGGGCGTCGATGCCGCGGCGGTGCGCTTCGCCAACGGGCGGGTGCAGGCCGGCACGCAGGACCAGGCCTTTGCCGAGGTGGCGGCCGAGGCCTACCAGGCCCGGGTGCAGCTGTGGTCGGACGGCTTCTATGCCACGCCGGGCCTGCACTGGGACCGCCACACGCTCAAGGGCCATCCCTTCTATTACTTCGCCTATGGCGCGGCGGTCAGCGAGGTGGTGGTGGACACCCTGAGCGGCGAATGGCGGCTGCTGCAGGCCGATGTGCTGTACGACGCCGGGCGCTCGCTGAACCCGGCCATCGACATCGGCCAGGTCGAGGGCGGTTTCGTCCAGGGCATGGGCTGGCTGACCACCGAGGAACTGGTCTGGCATCCGCAAAGCGGCAAGCTGATGACGCATGCCCCGAGCACCTACAAGATCCCCACCGCCAACGACTGCCCGCCGCGCTTCGAGGTGCGCCTGTTCGAGGTCGACAACGCCGAGGACAGCATCCACCGCAGCAAGGCGGTCGGCGAGCCGCCCTTGCTGCTGCCGTTCTCGGTGTTCTACGCGATCCGCGACGCGGTGTCGGCGGCCGGCGGCCACCGCGTGGATCCGCCGCTCAATGCCCCCGCCACCGGCGAGGCGATCCTGCGGGCGCTCGAGGCGGTCTCGCAGGCGGCCACCCAGGCGGTCTGAGCCATGGACCGCCTGCGCCAGACCGCCCTCGATTGGTTGCGCTGCCGCCAGCGCGCCGTGCTGGTCGAGGTGCTGCAGGTGCAGGGCTCGGCCCCGCGCGAGGCCGGCACGCGCATGCTGGTGTCGGCGGTGCAGTGCGCGGGCACCATCGGCGGCGGGCATCTCGAACTGAAGGCCATCGAGAGCGCCCGCGAGCAACTGCGCCGTCCGGACGGGGCGATGGCGGCCTGGCAGGCCCACTACCCGCTGGGGCCGGCCCTGGGGCAGTGCTGCGGCGGCGCCGTCACCCTGGAGTTCAGGGTGCTGGACGCCCAGGCGCTGGCCCGGTGGCCGAGCGTGCCGCCGCGCTTCCATCTGCAGTTGTACGGTGCAGGCCATGTCGGGCGGGCCATCGTGCAGGCCCTGGCGCCCTTGAATGTCAGCGTCGACTGGATCGATGAGCGCGAGGACGAATTCCCCCCGGCCGAGCTGATCCCGGCGCACACGCGGCGCGTCTGCGTCGATGCGGTGGAGGCGGAGGTGGACCAGGCGCCGCCCGGGGCCTTCTACCTGGTGCTGACGCACCGCCATGACCTCGACCTGTTGCTGACCCAGACCATCGCGCGCCGTGGCGATTTCGGCTATCTGGGCCTGATCGGCTCGGCCACCAAACGGGCGCGGTTCTGGCGCCGCATGGCCGCTCAGGGGCTGTCCGAGGATCTGCTGGCGCGCATCACCTGCCCCATCGGCGTGCCCGGCATCGAGGGCAAGGAGCCCGAGGTGATCGCGGTGGCCGTGGTGGCCCAACTGCTGCAACAGCCCGCCTGCGCGCTGGTGGACGCAGCCCGGGCGCTCGAAGCCCGGGTCTGACGGCGCCCTACGGCGGTTGCCGGCGAGCAAATCCCTTGATTCCCATCAAGCTGCATGGCGGCTTGAATTGACTCAGATCATGAATCGGTCGGGTCGGACTTGCGGCGGCGGACGCGCTGCGTATTCTTCGTAACCATTCGTGTCAATTTTGTGACCGATGTCCGCTTGGTCTGTGAGACTGCCCTGTCGATGTCCTTCTGGGAACCGGGCCAGTCGCGTCCAGTGATCCCTGAGACGGAGAGTAGTCAGATGAACCGTGAACTGCGCGCCCGCTGGCGCGACATGAGCATGGGCAGCAAGCTGTCCCTGTGCAATTTCCTGGTGGTGCTGCTGGTGCTGAGCCTGATGCTGCTGGCCATCACCTGGTCCATGGTGCGGGCCACCGAAGACCGGGCGACCCAGGACGTGCATGAGAAGACCGAGCTGCTGAGCCAGTTGCTGAAGGCGGCCGACGACGATCTGCGCACCCGCACCAGCACCCTGGGCAAGGCCTTCCATGACCGGCTGGCGGCACAGGTCAGTGTCGGCGCCGACACCCAGGACCTGGGCGGCCGCGCCGTGCCGGTGTTGCTGTGGCAAGGGCGGCGCCTCAACCAGGACAACAGCCTGGTCGACGAGATCTCCCAGGTCAGCCAGAGCACCGCCACCGTGTTTGCACGGGCCGGCGACGATTTCGTGCGCATCAGCACCACGGTCAAGAACGAGCAGGGCGAGCGGGCCCTGGGCACTGTGCTGGACCATGGCAGTCCGGCCTACGCCGCAGTCCTCGGCGGCCAGCCCTACGTCGGCCTGGTGACGCTGTTCGGCCGCCGCTACATGGCCCGCTACGACCCGCTGCAGGCGGGCGGCCAGGTCATCGGCCTGAGCTTCGTGGCCATCGATTTCTCGGACTACCTGGAGATCATCAAGAAGGGCGTCCGGGCCCTGAAGATCGGCGAGACCGGCTACTTCTATGTGCTCGATGCACACCCCGGGCCCGACTACGGCAATCTGGTCATCCATCCGGCCAAGGAGGGCAAGAACATGCTGGACTCCAAGGACGCCGACGGCCACAACTTCGTGCGCGCCATGCTCGAGCAGAAGCAGGGCGTGATGCGCTACCCCTGGATCAACACCGAACTGGGTGAGACCCGGGGGCGTGACAAGGTCGTCTCGTTCAGCTACTTCAAGGAATGGGACTGGGTGATCGTCGGCGGGACCTATGCGGACGAGTTCTCGGCCGAGGTGGTGCGCCTGCGCAATCTGTATGCCGCACTGGGCGTGGTGATCGTGCTGGGCCTGTCGGGCCTGGGCTGGGTGATGTTCCGCCGCCTGGTGGTGGTGCCGCTCGAGGCGGTGTGCTGTGCGGCCGAACGGGTGGCCCAGGGCGATCTGACCGTGCGCCTCGACAGCGAGCGCCATGACGAGGTGGGTCGCCTGCAGATCGCCATGAACGGCATCGGCACCGGCTTGAGCGGGGTGGTCCATTCGGCGCGCGACAACTCGCAGAGCGTGGCCACCGCCAGTGCCCAGATCGCCCAGGGCAACCAGGACCTGTCCTCGCGCACCGAGAGCCAGGCCAGCGCCCTGCAGCAGACGGCGGCCTCGATGGAGCAGCTCGGATCGACCGTGCGGCAGAACGCCGACCATGCACGCAACGCCAGCGAATTGGCGCTGTCGGCCAGCGAGGTGGCGGTGCGCGGCGGCTCGGTGGTGTCGGAGGTGGTGGAGACCATGCACGGCATCAACGAGAGCTCGCGCCGCATCGCCGACATCATCGGTGTCATCGACGGCATCGCCTTCCAGACCAACATCCTGGCCCTCAATGCGGCGGTGGAAGCCGCCCGGGCCGGCGAGCAGGGGCGCGGCTTCGCGGTGGTGGCCGGCGAGGTGCGCAGCCTGGCCCAGCGCAGCGCCGAGGCGGCGCGCGAGATCAAGTCCCTCATCGGGGTGAGCGTGGAGCGGGTCGAACGCGGACGCGATCTGGTCGACCAGGCCGGGCAGACCATGCAGCAGGTGGTGCAGTCGATCCGCCGCGTCAGCGAGGTGGTGGGCGAGATCAGCAGCGCCAGCCGCGAGCAGAGCGCCGGTGTGGCCCAGGTGGGCGAGGCGGTGACGCAGATGGACCAGGTCACCCAGCAGAACGCCGCCCTGGTCGAAGAGATGGCCGCTGCCGCCTCCAGCCTC
>Ga0213872_10002380_pt1 | contig 11120 bp, 9 predicted proteins | sample VelepicomBERX_R2_FD_160071 | JGI IMG/M metagenome (GOLD analysis project Ga0213872, IMG submission 160071) | Rhizosphere microbial communities from Vellozia epidendroides in rupestrian grasslands, the National Park of Serra do Cipo, Brazil - RX_R2 | ecosystem: Host-associated > Plants > Roots >... | reverse complement strand
TGGTGATGATGTTCAGGCTGGAGATGTCGGCAATCGCCTGCAGCGCCGCGCGCACTTCCACGTTCTGGAAGTTGAAGGTCAGCTTTTCGCCGCGATAGCCCTGGGTGCCCTGGGTCAGCTTGTTGGGGTCTTCCTTGATCGGCTTGACGTCGATCACCAGCTGGGTGTCGCTCTGGTAGACGGTCTGTTCCCACAGGCCGCGCGCCTCGATGGTCATGCGCGTGTTCTCGCCCTGCGGCACGGTGGTGATGGTGGACACCGGGGTGCCAAAGTCGCCCACGTCGAGGCGGCGGCGCAGGGTTTCCGGCAGGCCGGTCTTGAGGAAGTCGACCACCACGCCGGAGGCCACCTGGCGCACGTCCACCGCCACCTGGCTGTTGGGCAGGTCGACCACCACGCGGCCTTCGCCGTTGGCGCCGCGGCGGAAGTCCATGTCGCGCAAGAGTTGACGGGCCGCCTTGGCCGGGGCCGGCTCTTTCGGCGCCACCGGCAGGCCACGGCTGTCGACCGCCTGGGCCAGGCCGCCGGAGCCGTCGATGGTCAGGATGATGGCCTTGCCGTCAATCGCGGTGGCGTAGTTGAGCGGACGCTTGAGGTTGAACACCAGGCGCGAGCGCTCGCCCGCCTGCACCACGTTCACGCTGTTCAGGTCGCCCAGGCTGAGCTCGTGGGTGTTCTTGCCGGTGGCGTTGACGGTGCCGCCGAAGTCCAGCGCGATGCGGGCGGGATTGGTGATGGCAAAGGCGATCGGCGCCTGTTCCGGCGCGTTCTTCAGGGCGATCTTGACGATGACGTTGGCGCCCTGGCGGTTGGCGGAAATCGATTCGATGGCGTTGCCGGCGGCCGCCGGCGCAGTGGCGGCCGCGGCCGGTTCCTGGGCAAAGGCGCCGGAGGGCATCACCCAGGCCGCGCAGGCCAGGGCAAACAGCGAGCCCAGCAGGACGGCAACCGCACGCCGGCCGGCCTTGCGGACCCGCTTGGGAGTTTGGTGGGGCATCATTTGGTGGTCTCCTTGCTCTCCTGCAGTTCCAGTTTGGACATGCGCTCAACCCAGTCGCCGCTGGCGTCCTGGACGATTTCCTTGATATTGATGGCGTTCTCCGTCACGCTGGTGATCAGGCCGAAGTTCTGGCCGATGTGCTGGCCGGCCTTGACCTGGTAGTAGGAACGGTCGATCTGAATCTGCGCAAAAATCTGGCCGCCCTTTTGCAGGCTGCCCACCATCTTGATGGTGTCGAGCGGGAAGCCTTCCAGCTGCTCTTTCGGGCGGTCGAGGTCGGGCTTGAGGCCCTTGCCGCTGGCGCGCGCGGCGCGCGCCAGCTCGGCCAGCAGCTTGTTGGGATTGAAGGGGTCGACCGCGTCGGCCGAGGCGTAGGCGAAGGGGACGAAGGTCTTGGGCTCGGACAGCGGCTGCACGGTCGGCTGGGTTTGCTGGTCGGTCTGCTTCATCCAGGCGCGCACCTCCAGCACGTCGCTGTCGCCGCAGCCGGCCAGCAGCAGCGGCACACTCAACACGAATGCGGTGAGCTTGTTCATGATTTTTTCGCCGCCTTTTTCTTCTCGGCGGCGGCCTTGCGCTGCGCCGCCACCTCTTCCGGATCGAGGTAGCGGAAGGTCTTGGCCACCGCGTCCAGGGTCAGGGTGCCGTCCTTGCCGGTGTTCAGGGTCATGTTGTTGAGCGTGACAATGCGCGGCAGGTTGGCCATGTCGCCCGCGAAGGCGCCGATGTCGTGGTAGTTGCCGGTGACCTTGATGTCGATCGGCAGCTCGGCGTAGTAATCCTTGACCACCACCTGGCCCGGCTTGAACAGCTCGAACTGCAGGCCACGGCCCAGGCCGGCCTGGTTGATGTCGGACAGCAGGGCCGCCATCTCCGCCTTGCTGGGCAGCTGCTTCTGCAGGCGGTCGACGTACTGGTCGACCTGCACCTTTTGCGCACGCAGGGCATCCAGGTTGACCGCCTGCGCGGTCTTGATCTTGTACTCGTCGCGCAGCTTGAGTTCCTTGCTGGCGCCCTCTTCCTGCTCGTCGAACTGGCCGCTCCAGTAGCCGAAGTAGCCCAGGCCGATCACGGCGGCCATCACGCCCACCGCGCACAGCAGGCGCGGCGCCAGCGGCCACTGGCCCGGATGGCGCTCGTTCAGGCCACGGAACTGCCCGGCCAGCGACTCCATCATGGGCTTGAGGTCAAACTTTACACTGAGGTCTGCTTTGGCCATGGCGGTATCCGTTTCAGGGCTTGGCTGGGGCAGTGCCGGGCGCGGCAGCGGCGTTGGCGGCGGCGGCGCCCTTGCCTTTCTTGGCGTCCTTGGCGTCCTTGGCGTCCTGCTCCTTGTCGCGCGGACGCTTGATGTTGACGACCAGGCTGAACTCCACCACCTTCTTGGCGGTCTTGCCCTGGCCCAGGTTGGTGGCGTGCACCTCGATCAGGTCGGGTTTTTCCAGCCAGGGCGAGGTGCCCGCCACATTGCGCAGGAATTCCGAGACGCGCTCCTGCGACTGGGCATAGCCGTTCACGGTGACCTTTTGGCCTTCCTGCTTGAAGGCTTTCAGGTAGACGCCGTCCGGCGTCTGCTTGACCAGCTCGTCCATCAGATAGACCGGCTGGTTGCGGTCGCCCTGCAAATCCTCCACCGCCTGCTGGCGCGCCTTGAGCGCTTCGATTTCCTGCTTGAGGCTGGAGATCTCCTCGATCTTCTTGTCGAGCACGACGATGGCGTCCTTCAGCACCCGGTTGCGCTCGTTCTGGATCGAGATGGCGCGCGCGTTGTACGCGCCCACCAGCAGCACCACGGCGGCGCCGACGATGCCGCCCAGGGTCAGCAGAGCAAAGAACTGGGCCTTCTTGAGCTTGCGCTTTTCCTCGCGGTGCGGCAGCAGGTTAATCTTGATCATCAGCCAAACCTCCGCAGGGCCAGGCCGCAGGCCACCAGGTAGGCCGGCGCGTCGCCGCGCAGCTGCGATTCACGCACGCCGGGGCCGAGCTGCATGCCCTTGAAGGGCGAGATCACGGCGGTGTTGATCTTGGTGCGGCTGGCGATGATGTCCAGCAGGCCGGGGATCAGGGCGCAGCCGCCCGCCAGGTAGATCTGGTCGACCCGGGTGTAGGGCGTGGAGGTGTAGAAGAACTGGATGGCGCGGGTGACTTCCAGCGCGGCGCTTTCCAGGAAGGGATTGAGCAATTCCGGGCCGTAGTTGTCCGGCAGGTCGCCCGACTTCTTTTTGGCTTCCGCCTCGTCGTAGGCCAGGCCGAAGCTGCGCACGATGTCCTGGGTCAGGCTGTTGCCGCCAAAGGGCTGCTCGCGCTCGTAGATGGTCAGGCCGTCCAGCATCACCGAGATGTGGGTGACCTGGGCGCCGATCTGGAACAGCGCCACCACCTGGCCGGCGCCGGCGTCCGGCTGCAAGGCCATCACGCGGTCCAGCGCGGCGCGCGCGGCATAGGATTCAATGTCCATCACCGAGGCCTTGAGGCCGGACGCTTCGGCGATCGCCACGCGGTCTTCCACCTTTTCGCGGCGCGAGGCGGCCAGCATGACCTCGATATCGTCGGGCGAATTGGCCACCGGGCCGATCACGTCGAAGTCCAGGCTGACCTCATCCAGCGCAAAGGGAATGTACTGGCTGGCTTCGGACTCGACCTGCACTTCCAGCTGGTCTTCCGACATGCCGGCCGGCAGGATGATTTTCTTGGTGATGACCGAGGCGGGCGGCATGCCCAGCGCCACCAGCTTGGCGCGCGTGCCGCTCTTCTTCCAGACGCGGCGCACCGCTTCGACCACCTGGTCCATGTTCTCGATATTGCCGTCGACCACAGCGCCGCGCGGCAGCGGCTCGGCCGCATAGCGTTCCAGGCGCAGGCCGTCCTTGCCCGTTTCGGCCAACTCCACCAGGCGTACGCTGGAGGTGCTGATGTCGATGCCGACCAGGGGAGCATTGCCTTTGCCGAGCAACACATTAATATCGATCACGCACGCCTCCCTGCGCGGCGGCTGGCGCCGGCGCTGCTGTACTGCCGGAGAGGCACTCGAAACATGGGCATAGGGAACTCGTTTGAAAACCGCCGTTTAGACGGCTTATATAAGACAGTACTTTAAATCCTAGCAATATAGCTTAGTAAGTGTAAAGGTATTTCTATTGTGCACAATTGCCTTGGTGTCAGGCGTACGCCACAGTATTTTGTTCGGTTGTAGCCCCCAGGGAAACTAAGTTGTTTTGTTGCTTACGAGAAAAGTTGCCATCCGCTCGGTGCGCTGCGCCGCGCCCCTGGCGGCTCGCTTATAATGGGCCGCAACCTCATATAGTGCTTCCGCAATGACCTCATCCAATTCCGCAACGCCCGGGTCGTCCCCGTCCTCATCCTCGTCCGCCGCCAAGGCCACCCTGCCCAAACGATTGCTGCTGATGGCGGGCGCCGCCGTGGTCGGACTGGGACTGGCGGCGGCGCTGCTGGTCGTATTCGGCCTGGCGCTGGCCTACCCCAACCTGCCCGACCTGGACACCCTGACCGACTATCGGCCCAAGATGCCGCTGCGGATCTTCTCCGCCGATAACGTGCTCATCGGCGAGTTCGGCGAAGAGCGCCGCAACCTGGTGCACTTCAAGGACATCCCCGACGTCATGAAGAAGGCCGTGCTGGCCATCGAGGACGACCGCTTCTACGAGCACGGCGGGGTCGACTACATGGGCATCCTGCGCGCGGCCGTGCACAACGCGGTGGGCGGCGGCGGCAAGCAGGGCGCCTCGACCATCACCCAGCAGGTGGCGCGCAACTTCTTCCTGTCCAGCGAGCAGACCATCAAGCGCAAGGTGTACGAGATGCTGCTGGCCTGGAAGATCGAAAAGAACCTCAGCAAGGATCAGATCCTGGAGGTCTACATGAACCAGATCTACCTGGGCCAGCGCGCCTACGGCTTCTCCTCGGCGGCACAAATCTATTTCGGCAAGAATCTGAAAGACATTAGCGTGGCCGAGGCGGCCATGCTGGCGGGCCTGCCGAAAGCGCCGTCGGCCTACAACCCGGTGGTCAACCCCAAGCGCGCCCGCGCGCGCCAGCAGTACATCCTGCAGCGCATGCATGAGCTGGGCTATATCAACGACAAGCAGTACGAGACCGCCAAGGCGGAGGAGCTGAAGGTCAAGACCGACAGCAGCGAGTTCGGCGTGCACGCCGAGTACGTGGCCGAGATGGCGCGCCAGCTGGTCTACGAGCAGTTCAAGGAAGATACCTATACCCGCGGCCTGAACGTGTTCACCACCATCACCAAGGCCGACCAGGACGCCGCCTATCTGGCCCTGCGCAAGGGCGTGATGGACTACGAGAAGCGCCACGCCTATCGCGGTCCTGAGGCGTATATCGACATCCCGGCGTCCAAGGAAGAGGCCGACGACGCCATCGAGACCGAGCTGGCCGACCATCCGGACAGCGACGACATCATCGCCGCCATGGTGCTGCAGGCCACGCCGCAGCAGATCGTGGCCGTGACCGCCTCGGGCGAGGAGATCAAGATCACGGGCGCCGGCCTGGAGATGGGCCGCGCCTGGCTGTCGGACAAGAACCCGCCCAACAAGCGCATCCGCCGTGGCGCCGTGATCCGCGTGATGCAGGAAGGCACCGCCTGGGAGGTGACCCAGATGCCGGAGATCGAATCGGCCTTCATCGCGGCCAGCACCCAGGATGGCGCGATCAAGGCCATGGTGGGCGGCTTCGACTACAACCGCAACAAGTTCAACCACGTCACCCAGGCCTGGCGCCAGCCGGGCTCCTCGTTCAAGCCGTTTATCTATTCGGCCTCGCTGGAGCGCGGCCTGTCGCCCGCCACCGTGATCAACGACGCGCCGATCTCGTTCGACGCCGGCCAGACCGGCGGCCAGGCCTGGGAGCCGAAGAACTACGACGGCAAGTACGATGGTCCGATGACCATGCGCCGAGGCCTGATCAAGTCCAAGAACATGATCTCGATCCGCATCCTGCACAAGATCGGCGCCAAGTACGGCCAGGAATACGCCACCCGCTTCGGCTTTGATCCGGAAAAGAATCCGCCCTACCTGACCCTGGCGCTGGGCGCGGGCAACGTCACCCCGCTGCAGATGGCGGGCGCCTACGCGGTGTTTGCCAACGGCGGCTACAAGGTCAGCCCCTACCTGATTTCCAAGGTGACCGACGCCAACGGCAAGGTGCTGTCGCAGGCCAAGCCGGACCTGGCGGGCGACGAGCACAACCGCGTGATCGACGAGCGCAACGCCTTCCTGATGGATTCGATGCTGAAGGATGTGGTGCGCTTTGGTACGGCGACCCGCGCGCTGGTGCTGAAGCGGCCCGACATCGCCGGCAAGACCGGCACCACCAATGATTCGATCGACGCCTGGTTCGCCGGCTACCAGCCCAAGCTGGTGGGCATCGCCTGGATCGGCTATGACCAGCCGAAGAATCTGGGCAACAAGGAAACCGGCGGCGGCCTGGCCCTGCCGATCTGGATCAACTACATGCAGAAGGCGCTGAAGAGCATTCCGATCGAGGAACGCGCCGTGCCGGAAGGCGTGACGCTGGTGGGCGACGAGTACTTCTACACGGAGAATCCGCCGGGCACGGGCGTGTCCAGCCTGGAGGGCGGCGGCCGCGCGCCTTCGCCGGAGGAGAAGTCGCGCGACGCCGTGAAGAACGAACTGTTCTGAAAAAAGGGGGACAGACCAGAAAAAAGGGGGACAGACCACGTTTTCCCGGCCAGCGGGAAAACGTGGTCTGTCCCCCTTTTTTCACAGCTTGATCGCCACCCCCGACTGGGCGGTGGCGATGTCCGACAGGGCGGCAAACAGTTCCGAGCCGTCGCGGGTATTCAGCCACACGCCATCCTTCTGCTTGTAGTGGAAGCCGCCCGAACGGGCCGCCACCCACAGTTCCTTCATCGGCGCCTGGCTGTTGACGATGACCTTGGAACCGTTGTCAATAAATTCAATTTCCAGCACATTGCCGCTGCGCTTGCACTCGACGTCGACCACGTCGGCATCGTTCAAGTCGTCGAAGGCCTGCTCGATGGCATCGAGGGTGGCTTCGGCCTGCGCCAAAAATTCTGTATCGCCCATGCTAAACTCCACTATTCCACAGTCAAACCGACATTTTAATCGTGAAGTCCCCGACCTGTTTATTTAGCGGCATTATCCTGTGCCTGTCCGTCCTGCTCAGCGGCTGCGGCCAACCCGGCCCGCTGTACCTGCCCAAGGTCCCTGCCAAGCCTGCCACAAGCAATGAGGCTGGAAAACCAGGCGCCGTTCCGGCGCCCGTACCCACCACTCCTGCTTCCCAACAATAAGCCCCCCCATGTCGCATTTCTCCTATCAAAACGGCGTGCTGCACGCCGAAGGCGTCGCCCTGAGCGCGATCGCCGCCGAATTCGGCACCCCGACCTATGTCTACTCCAAGGCCGCCCTGCTGGGCAATTTCGCGTCCTACGCCGACGCCTGCGCCGGCCGCGACGCCCTGGTCTGCTACGCCATGAAGGCCAACTCCAACCTGGCCATCCTGAACCTGCTGGCGGCCCAGGGCGCCGGCTTCGACATCGTCTCCGGCGGCGAGCTGCTGCGCGTGATCGCGGCGGGCGGCGACCCGCGCAAGGTGATCTTCTCCGGCGTCGGCAAGACCGTGGACGAAATGCGCCTGGCCCTGAGCCACGACATCCTGTGCTTCAACGTTGAATCGATCCCCGAACTGCACCGCCTGAACGAAGTGGCCGGCGCCATGGGCAAGACCGCGCGCGTGTCGCTGCGCGTCAATCCCAACGTCGACGCCAAGACCCACCCCTACATCGCCACCGGTCTGAAGGCCAACAAGTTCGGCGTGGCCTTTGACGACGCACTGGACACCTACCGCGCCGCCGCCAAGCTGCCGCATCTGGACGTGGCCGGCATCGACTGCCACATCGGCTCCCAGCTGCTGGACGACGCGCCGCTGCTGGAGGCGCTGGACCGCCTGATCGAGCTGATCGATACGCTGGCGGCGGAAGGCATCGTGCTGCACCACCTCGACATCGGCGGCGGCCTCGGCATCAACTATGGCGAAGCGGCGCCGGTGCCGGTGGGCGACTACCTGGGCCGCCTGTTCCAGCGCATCGACGCCTGGCGCGCCGCCAGGTACGACGGCAAGCCGATCAAGGTGATCTTCGAGCCCGGCCGTTCCATCGTGGGCGATACCGGCGTGCTGCTGACCAAGGTGGAATTCATCAAGCACGGCGAAGAGAAGAATTTCTGCATCGTCGACGCCGCCATGAACGACATGGCCCGTCCGACCCTGTACCAGGCCTGGATGGACATGCAGCCGGTGCGGCAAGGTGCGGCGGCAGCCCAAACCTACGACGTGGTCGGCCCGATCTGCGAATCCGGCGACTGGCTGGCGCGCGACCGCGCCCTGGCGGTGGAAGCCGGTGACCTGCTGGTGATGCATTGCGCCGGCGCCTACGGCATGACGATGGCCAGCAACTACAACACCCGCGGCCGCGCCGCCGAGGTGATCGTCGACGGCGGCCAGACCCACCTGGTGCGCAAGCGCGAAAACCCCGCCGACTTGTTCGCTCTCGAATCGGTCCTGAAGTAACCCCGGCTGGGGTCAAGTCCGCCATTTAGTCACGAACTCTGGCGTTAGCGCAGTTAACGGCTGGGCTCGTGACTTAATGACAGACTTGACCCCGATTTTTGGGCTTTCCAGTAGAGGCGGATGCCCAGCAGCGCGGCCACGATCAGGCCGCAGATGATGGGCTGGCTGAAGTCGTGCTTGCCGGCCTTCATCCACCAGAAGTGCAGGATGCCGATCGGGGCGATCAGGTACACCAGCCGGTGCAGCCACTGCCATTGCTTGCCGCCCAGGCGGCGCACCATCGCGTTGGTGCTGGTCACCGCCAGCGGAATCAGCAGCACGAAGCCAATGAAGCCGACCGTGATGAAGGGACGCTTGACCACATCCTTCCACATCTCCTGCAGGTCGAAGAAATGGTCGAACCAGAAGAAGGCCAGGAAATGCATCGCCGCGTAGAAGAAGGCATACAGGCCCAGCATGCGGCGCAGCTTGATCAGCCAGTTCCACTTGCTCAGCTTGCGCAACGGCGTCACACCTAGCGTGATGCAGAGGAAGTAAAGCGTCCAGTCCCCGGTGCCGCGCGTGATGAATTCCAGCGGATTGACTGGCACGCCCATCGCCGTCAGGACGACCAGGCGGGCAAAGGGCAGCAGCGCCAGCACGAACACGGCGGCTTTGATCCAGCTGAGCTGGCGCGGTGTGGGATTGAAGACCATGATGGTTCGCTCAGAAGAACTTGCGCAGATCCATGCCGCTGTACAGCGAGGCGACATCGTTATAGCCGTTGAACATCAGTGTCTTGCGCTTGCGGGTCAGGAAGCCGTCTTCGCCAATGCGGCGCTCGGTGGCCTGCGACCAGCGCGGGTGATCCACCTCGGGATTCACATTGGAGTAGAAGCCGTATTCATTGGCTGCCGCCAGATTCCAGGCGGTGCGCGGCTGCTCCTTGACGAAGCGGATTTTCACAATCGACTTGGCCGACTTGAAGCCGTACTTCCACGGCAGCACCATGCGCACCGGGGCGCCGTTCTGGTTCGGCAGCACTTCGCCATACATGCCCAGGGTCAGCAGCGCCAGCGGGTGGTTGGCTTCGTCGATGCGCAGGCCTTCCACATAGGGCCAGTTCAGCACGCGGCTGCCCACGCCGGGCATCTGCTTCTTGTCGGCCAGGGAGGTGAACTCGACGTACTTGGCGTTGCCGGTCGGCTCGACCTTCTTGATGATCTCGGAGAAGGAATAGCCAATCCACGGAATCACCATCGACCAGCCTTCCACGCAGCGCAGGCGGTAGACGCGCTCTTCCAGCGGCGCCAGCTTGAGCAGGGCGTCCAGGTCCAGCGTCATCGGCTTTTTGACCTCGCCTTCGATCGTGACGGTCCAGGGACGCGTGCGCAGCGTGCCGGCGTACTCGGCCGGCTCGGACTTGTCGGTGCCGAATTCGTAGAAGTTGTTGTAGGTGGTGGCGTCCTTGTAGGGCGTCAGCTTGTCGATGGCCGAATAGGCGGTGTTGCGGGTGGCGGCCAGCTTGGTGGCGCCGGTGCCTTGGGCGCCTTGGGCGAAGGCTTCGCGATTGGCCATTTCCAGCAGGGCCGCGCTGCCGAGGGCGCCGGCGGCGATCTGCTTCATGAAGTTGCGGCGCGACTCGTACAGCTCGCGCGGGGTGATTTCTGACGAGAATGGCAACTCGATGCCATTCGGGCTACGCTTGATCAGCATGGCGGCTCCAGTGTGGTGAGGGTTCAGGCTTTGGTCGTCCCGATAGCCTGAACCTTACACCAATCCGAAAAACCGCGAAGGGTGCTTACAATTTGCCGTAGGAGTGCAGGCCCGACAGGAACATGTTGACGCCCAGGAAAGCAAAGGTGGTCACCACCAGGCCGATCAGCGCCCACCAGGCCGCCGGGCGGCCGCGCAGGCCGGTCATCAGGCGCATGTGCAGCCAGGCGGCGTAGTTGAGCCAGACAATCAGGGCCCAGGTTTCCTTCGGATCCCAGGACCAGTAGCCGCCCCAGGCTTCCGCCGCCCACAGCGCGCCCAGGATGGTGGCCACGGTGAAGAAGGCAAAGCCGACCGAGATGGCCTTGTACATCACGTCGTCCAGCACTTCCAGCGAGGGCAGGCGGTCAACCAGGTAGCCCTTGGACTTGAGCAGGTAAGCCGCCGCCACCATGGCCGACAGCGAGAAGGTGCCGTAGCCGATGAAATTGGCGGGCACGTGGATCTTCATCCACCAGCTCTGCAGCGCGGGCACCAGCGGCTGGATGTCGGCGGCGTCGCGCGCCACGGTGTACCACAGCAGGAAGCCGACCGCCGCCGAGATCACCAGCAGCACAAAGGCGCCCAGCTGGCGGGTGGCGTAGCGCTGCTCGTAGTACAGGTAGAACAGCGCGGTGATCAGCGAGAACAGGATGAACACTTCATACAGATTGGACACCGGGATGTGGCCAACGTCCGTACCGATCAGGTAGGACTCGTACCAGCGCACCAGCATGCCGGTCAGGCCCATCACCACGGCCGCCCAGCACAGCTTGGAACCGACCGCGGCGCCGAATTC
>Ga0213872_10002379_pt1 | contig 11121 bp, 8 predicted proteins | sample VelepicomBERX_R2_FD_160071 | JGI IMG/M metagenome (GOLD analysis project Ga0213872, IMG submission 160071) | Rhizosphere microbial communities from Vellozia epidendroides in rupestrian grasslands, the National Park of Serra do Cipo, Brazil - RX_R2 | ecosystem: Host-associated > Plants > Roots >... | reverse complement strand
TGATTGGCCAAGCGCTTGTTGACCTCGGCGCGGCGGGGATGTTCCTTGGCCCAGCTGTGCGGTGCGGAGGCTGCGGTGCCTTGGGCGAAAGCGCCCACGGTCACCAGAGACAGGAAGGCGGCAGTGATCAGAGTCTTCTTCATGATTCGCATCTCCTTGGATGTGAGGGTTGGATCGACAGGTGTCTGTTGCGATGCCTGCGGGTTTGTCGCCGGCTGACGTGACAACGGTGTGATCTGTGTCGGCGATGACGGGCTTTGTGTTGCGAGTTGTAAAGGAGCCCACCCACGTCTGAACGACGTCGCTTGCGAGCGGCGGGGGAATCAAAGAATGGCCGCGGGCCGTACGGCATTGATCATCGAGACTTCAGCGGCACTCACGGTGACCCTAGACCGTGGGATAGCCGCGGCCTCGCGAGGGAGCACCGAACCTGCCTGAGGTGACGTCAGCAAAGGCGGTGAGCCGACAGCCTTCCCCTGAAGCCGCCTGTCCCTGACAACCATTGCTTGTGGCCTATTTGGCGCTCTGGAAACCAGTCGCTTGCGACGGGCTGCTTGGCCGGCAACCCCCAAGTCGGTGCAATTGACGAGGGGTGGCAGTAGGCCTTGCCCTTACGCCTTTCCGTACGGCGGCGCCACTCAGCGGCTGACAGCCTTTCGACCGTCGCCTCGTACCGCGACTGAGCCAATTCTGGCGAATCGTCGGCCCTGGCAGTCGTCAGCTCGTACAGTTCCCCTGCAAGTACCGCCCCAATCGAGTGAAGAGCGTCGTGACTTGATAGCCCCTCGGCGCTCAGTCGACTCATCGCTCTGACTCAGGATTCGACACCTTCGGCCAACTGATTCTCAACGATCGCATGGATTGCAGCGTGTGCCTTGAGGTTCGCCAGCTTGAGGTTCTGCTTCCGGTGGAACACCACTTCCAGCCCGAATCGCTCAAGCTCCAATGCGTGCGAGAGCGCGTTGCTCCCATGACCGCACCAGCCCCTACGAGGTCTACGACATCGGTGCCGAAGGGGGTGGGGTGGGCGTCGAGACGGACCACGACACAGCCCCGATTGCCGAGCAGAAGATCAGGTGCTGGTTGTACACGATAGGTTGGCCGCGTCGTCACAACGCCCGCGAACTCCTGATCAATGCCAACGGAAGTGGTGGCAACGGGCATCGCGTACGCCTGTGGAAGCTCGAACTCAGCCACTTGGCCCAGGAGGCGTGCCTGAACATTCCCGTTTACCACTTCCAGCCGGGCAGGAGCAATACGCCGTGTACTGCGCCTCCGCCCGTTCGCTGGTTACTTCTTCTTTTTTTTATCGTAATGCCACTTGATGGCGAAGAACATGCCCGTGCCGAACACGAGAACCTTGAACGTAATGAAGACTACAGGGAACCAATCCATCATTTTGAGTATTTCCAGGCTATTACTTGACACGATCTGTCCTGAGGTGCACCACCTCAAAACGCAGTAGAGCAGCCATCAATCTGAAGCCCCGAGACTCAAATCGCTGAGCCTCAGTGCTCGCCGCACTTTTTGCTTCAGGTGCATCACACCTGCTGCCCGTGATGCCAGACTCGTTAGGTCTGGATCGCACCTCACGCCGACACCGTTCGGGCTGAATTTCCTCACGACGGCCGAATCAACGTCGCCACTTCGGCGACACCCTCATTGCTAAGCACCTGCTTGAACGGGGGGGCGCCGAAGGGCTGCGGACTCGCTGGCGTGCTGGGCGCGAAGTCCGGCGAGGATGAAACGCGTCATGACGGCTTAGTGCCCGAGTGCCTGGACCGCGACGTTCGCCAGGCCCCAGACCGTCAGGCCGAACACCCCAGCCAGCGTGACGGCGACACCGATCAGCGCGAGAGGTCGGACCTCGGACAGGTCCATGCGCCTCGCGCCACCGCCGCCAATGCCGATGAAGCTCCACAACACCATTCGCACGTACCGGATCGGACTCATGATCAGCACCTCGCTTTCCGACTGAACTGTGCCAAATCTTGGCCGCAAATCACAGGTTCAGAATTCGTCCAAAAAGAGCAGTTCAGATGACTCCCTTGGGGAGATTTCACAGCCCAGATCGGAGAGTTCAAACGACGCCGTTCGCAATGGCTCAAAGGTGTCCAGAGAACCCGGGGAGATTCACCTTCGCGGCGGCGGTGATACGCAAGTGCGCTTCCGAAGAAACCCACCGAAAGCGCACGGTACAGCGCGAGACGATGGCCGCATCGCGCTGCCGTGCGTACGCAGCACGTCTGGGCAAGGCACGGCAGGCTACGGGTGTGCCAGGTACAGCCCGACCAGGAACAGGACCGGCAAGACCCGCGAGCTGTCTGTGGTCGAACCGCAGGACCTGGGCGCAGGCGGTCGCGGGATCTGGGAGATCAACCTCTGAGCATCGACAGGCACGCGCCCACGGTCGACCGAACGTCTGCGACTCTCACCGTTTGATGAATATCAAGCATTGAGATCAATACGCCAGAAGAATGATCTCACTCAAACGGTCGGGAGAGAAGCATGAAGCAATCGGGCCGGTACAACCCTGTAGCGGTTTCGCGCCGTGGCGTGCGGATCGGGATCCGCTGGCTGGCGATGGTCGCAGCGCTGCTGGGCGCCGTGCAGTCCGCCCAGGCCTTGCCATTGTTCAACCGCCAGACGGGCCAGAACTGCATGGCCTGCCACGCTGGCGGTCAGTTCCCCGAACTGACACCCTATGGCCGCCTGTTCAAGATGACCGGCTATACCCTGGGGCAGCGCACAGCCGTGCCGCTGTCGGCGATGGCCGTCGTGTCCGACTCCAAGGTCGCCAACACGAGCAAGAGCCTGAGTCCGAGTACGGACTTCTTCAAGCAAAGCGACGTGATCCTGGCGACGGCCAGTGTGTTCGCCGGCGGGAAGATCACCGACAACATCGGCGCGTTCGTTCAGGTGACGTACAACCCCTACGCCGTGCAGAACAGCGACGGCAGTTACTCGGGTCATTCGAATGCCGACAACATGGACCTGCGCTGGGCCGATCGCTTCGTCGACGCGCAGCGCGACCTGATCGTCGGCGTCAGCCTGAACAACAACCCTTCCGTCTCGGATCCCTGGAACACCTCACCGGCGTGGATGCAGTATGTGCCGGTGCCGAGCCCGGGTAGCAGCCAGTTCATCGACGGCACGACGCCCTATCCCGGCTACTCGTCTGGCGGCAACATCGCGGGCCTGACGACCTACGCTTTCCTCGATCGGACTTGGTATGGCGAGCTCGGGTTCTATGGCACGGCCCGCGGCCCGTTGTCATTCATGACGGCCGGGATCGCACCTCGCACGACGCTGCGCGGACTCAATCCCTACTGGCGGCTGGCCTGGAACCGTGAGTGGGGGGCCAACAGCCTCATGATCGGATCAGGCGGGATGTATGCACGTGTCTACCAGGATCCGAGTGATCCCACGACCATCGACCGCTTTCTCGACTGGAGCGTCGACGCCCAGTACCAGTACCTGCTCGACCCTCATGCGGTGACGGCACAACTGGTCTTTGCCACCAATCGACACGGCTACCCGAATGCGCAAGGAGGACAGGTCCCCGCTTTCGTCGACGCGTCCGGCAATGCATTACTGCCGAGCAACTTCAAGGACCGGTCGCACCTCCTGCGCGCCAAGCTGAGCTATGTCTACCAGGCGCGCTACGGTGGCAGCATCAGCCTGTTCAGTCTTGGCGGCACGACGAACACGGCGAACATCTCGTCGGGATTCGATCCGGGCACGATGACGATCACGGCCGATCCCAACGCTACGGCCCCGTCGCTGCCGGTCAACGGAAACCTGACAGGCAATCCCGGTGCACGAGGGGGGACGCTGGAGGCCTTCTGGATGCCGGTGCAAAACATTCGCGTCGGTGCCCAGTACACGATCTACACACGCTACAACGGCGCGTCCACAAATTACGACGGCTTCGGCCGCAACGCGAGCGACAACAACTCGCTCTTCCTCTATATGTGGATGTCCTACTGAGGCGCGGGAGGCAATCATGATCCGAACCCGATTCCTGGCTCCCTTGACGGCATTTGCCCTTGTCTCGGCGGTCACCGGCTGCGCCAATCTCGAGCGCTCGCGCGATGTGTCGAACCCCGCTGTGCCCGGCGCGGTGCTGGCGCAGCAGGTCTGCGCCAACTGCCACGGCGCGGGCGGCTCGGCCGCTTCGCCGAACTTCCCGAATTTGGCCAGCCAGACAGGGCCCTACCTTGTCAGCCAGCTCAAGTACTTCCGCAGTCATGACCGCAGCGACCCGCCTGGCTACGAATACATGTGGGGACTCACGCGCTCGTTGACCGACAGCCAGATCGACGGGCTGGCTGCCTACTTCTCGGCATCCCCACTCGGGCGTCAGCCAGTCGAAGGTGAGGCAGGCCAGATCGCGGCCGGCAAGCGGGTCTTCGAGCAGGGCGTCGCCGCGAACGATGTCCCCGCCTGCGCGAGCTGCCACGGCTCCGGTGGCTTGGGGAACAGCATCTTTCCCCGGTTGGCTGGCCAGCACATGGACTATCTGGTCAAGCAGCTCCAGGTGTTCCAGCGCACCGAACAGCGTTCCAACCCGACGACGATGCCCACAGGAGAGATCATGAAAAACGTTGCGCATAAGCTGGACGAGCGGCAGATCGTCGAGGTCGCTGCATACGCTCAGTCGATCGGAAACTGATTGGCAGAGCGGCAACTCCGCACGCCTTCAATGCCAGCACGCCCGACCTTGGTACGAACGGATACCAGACCAATCTGCTGGCACTGAATGCCGCGATCGCGGCCTCGCGGGCGCGCCAGCATGGCAAGGGCTTTGCTGTCATGGCTGCCGAAGTGCGCAGGCTTGCCGAGCTCATGACAACTTGGCGTCAGCGTTGCCGTCGCGCCATTGCAGCTTAGAGCAGGCCGAGGTCGCGTGCCCGGGCTCCGGGAAAGACGGCATCCAGCTGTGCGGTGCTGAGGCCCCACTGGCGCGCAAACAGGCCGCCCAGGAGTGCTCGGTAATCATTGAGCACGGGCCAGTCGCGATTCTGGAAGAGCGTGCCCGGCGCGAGGGTGATCTGCTCGCCGGCAATGCGCGCTCCACGCAGTCCGCCGCCGAGCACCCAGTAGGCGCTGCCATGGCCATGGTCGGTGCCGCGGTTGCCGTTCTCGCGAAACGTGCGGCCGAACTCGCTCAGCACCACGACGGTCGTGTTGGACCATTGCGGCCCCATCTCGTCGGCGAAGGTGGCAAGACCCTGGCTCAGCTCGGTGAGCTTGCCCGCCAGGGCGCCGCTGGCGCCGCCTTGGCCCACGTGGGTGTCCCAGCCTCCGACGTCAATGAACCCCAGCGTCACGCGTTCGCGCATCAGGCGGGCCACACGGCGAGCCTCGAGCGCAAAGCCCTTGGTGCCGATCGCATTGCGGCTGGCGGCTTCCATTTCGCCGGCCATCTCGCGCGTCACTTCGTCACGCACCTCGAATCCGCCGCTCACCATGGCGGCGAAGCGCGTGTCGGCGTACATGTGCTCGATGGCCTGGGCCTGCGAGGCGCTGATGCCAGGCTTACCAAGATCGCGCAAGGCCTGGTTGGCCACGGGCAGCGGGCCGCGAAGCGTGAGCGGCACCTGGTCGGTGAAGGCCATGGCCTCCAGCCGCGAGGGCTTGGCGTTGCCGCCCAGCGCCGCCGCCAGGCGATTCATGAAGCCACTGCGGAAGTCGCGCGTGCCACCGTCGGCCTGGCCGAGCTCGATGCGGTCCTGCGTCTCGAAGTGGCTGCGCGAGGTGTCGGCGCAGCCTGCAAATGGCACGAAGGAGAGTTGGCCCTTGTCCCAGAGCGGGCCCAGGCTCGTCGCGACTGCAGGGGCGAGTGCCCAGGTGTCGTCGAGCGCTGTGGCGGCCTGTGCGGCCTTGCCCGGCGCCGGGACGGCGATATTGGGCCGCGCTTCGTAATAGAACGGGTTCGAATAGGGCACGAGCAGGTTGGCTGCGTCGTAGGCGCCGCGCAGGAACACGAGCAGGAAGCGCGGTGTGCCGGCAGAGGCGGGTGCGTCGGCCGCCCACAAACGGGTCGAGCTCAGCGCGAGCGGTGTGGCGGCAAGGGTTTGCAGGATCTGACGGCGGTGCATGGCGGCGTCCTTGATGGAGAGATATTCAGCGGAGCATGAATTCAGGCGAGGCGAGCAGCAAGGTGGCCCATTCCTGCGGTGACGCCGCCTGATCGAGCGTTTGCTGTGTGGCCACGGCGAGACGCGGTGCGATGCCCTCGTAATAGAGGGGATTGGCCAGCTGCGGAAACGCTGGGCGATCCACCTTTTCCCCTTCAACACGGAAGAGGCCGGCGCTGCCACTGCCAATGGCGCGAGCGATCTCGAAACGTGTATTGAGCTGACCTGGCCCAGCCCACGCGGATTCGTCGAGCGCGTAGCCGTCGGGTGTCTGGCGGTTGTAGGGCGCCTGGCCGAGCCGGTACAGCCAGCTGACCATCGGCCCGGTGTTGAGGACGAGCTTGGTGTTGTAGGCGAGTCGTACGGCCGAGACGACGAAGTGTTGCGGGTCCTTGAACTTGTGGCCCAGCGATGCGTCGAACTCGGGCGAACCGATCATGGCGCGCATCACCTCGGCCATGTCTCCGTCGGTCTGGTTCCAGCGCTGCACCATGCGCTCGACCAGGGCCGGAGGCGGCACGTCGGCGACGAAGGCCTGGGCGAGCTGACGCGACACGAAGCGCGCCGTGGCCGGATGGCGGGCCAGTAGATCAAGCACCTGATCGAGCTCGCCTAGGCCGCGGCCCCTCACGCTGAGCCCCAGCAGCTGCTTGTCACCGAAGTCGTGCCGCGCCGGATTGAACTCCATCAGCCCTCGGTGCACGTACAGGGTCTGCAGCGCGGGTTTGAGCTTGGGCTCGGTCCCGCTGAGGTTCACGCCCAGCCCGGTGAGCACGCGCGCAAGCTCCTGCACATCTCGCTGGCTGTAGCCGGCGTCCACGCCGAGCGTGTGCAGCTCTAGGAGCTCTCGGGCGTAGTTTTCGTTGATGTGGCCGGCGGCGTTTTGCTCGTTGTCCAGGTACCTCAGCATGGCCGGGTGATGGGCCGTGTAGCCGAGCAGCTCGCGGAAGTGGCCGAGAGCTCGCACGCGCAGGCCTTGCTCGTAGTCGCCCACCATGGCGCGCAGGTTGTGCTTGTACTGGTGAACGTTGAAGTGGTTGAACCAGAACCAGGTCAGCTGCTCCTGGATCTGGTTGGGCGAGTAGGCCGCGAGGAGCAGCGCACGCGTGGCCGCTTCGCGCGAGAGCTTGTTCAGCGCTTGCTGATAGGCCTGTTGGGCCGCGGCCTTGGCGGCATCGTCGGTGAGGGCGTCGGCGCTTTTACGCTGCGCCTCCATCGCGTAGACCAGGGCAGCGAGATTTTGCTGGCTGATGGTGAGGGTGCTCAGCTGCGCCTGCAAATCTGGCGTTAGCGGGGCACGGGCGGAGAGCTGGGCATCCAGCCAGGCGCTACGGCCGACTCGGCGCAGCTCGGCGAGGCTGGCGCTGCTCGCGCCCCAGCTCAGGCGATCGAGCCAGGCCGCATCTTGGTCGACCGGGTAGACGGAATGCACGGCCGCAGGGGCCGACAGCGGAGGTGTCGTGGTGCATCCCGCGGCCAACAGGGCGGCCGTGATCATCAAGGGCAGGGCGTGGCGCGTCATCGTGGTTCAGCCGGACGTCGGGCTGGAAGTTCCGTGGTCCGAAGGCTATCACCGCCCGGTGACAGACGCCCGTTGCCGTTGTGCGAAGCTGATGATGTCGGCGTCAGCAAAATCACAGAGAGCCACTTCATCGCTGCCATAGAGTTCGGTGAGGAACTGCCAGGCTGCGCATCCATAGCGCTCGATCGGCGAGTCGGCCAGGGGTTCTTCACGCAGCAGGTGATGCCCAAGGCTGACGCCCTCGAAGCTTCCAAGCAAACCGAGATTTAAGCCGTCTGGAGGTCTAGCGCCTCAGTCTTCATGCTGGGGCAGCAAGACTCGACCAAAGCAGTTTGACGTGGGGCCGCTCCAATATTTCAGCCAAAGCGTGAAACGTCACACCGGCCGGATGCGACTGGCGCACAATTCTGGTCATGCCAAACATCGCCCAAATGCTCAAAGCCGAGATTTCGCGAATTGCTCGCAAGGAATCTCGTTCCGAAGTCGAAGCTCTGAAGAGGTCCGCTACCGCGAGCAGAGGTGAGATTGCAGCGCTCAAGCGTCAGGTCCGCGAACTCGAAAGGGTGGTCAAGGCTTTGATGAAGGCTCACAAGCGCACCCTGACCCAGACGGTTCACGCTGTGCAGCCCTCAGTGGATGGCGCGGCCACGGGATTGCGCTTCAGCGCCAAGGGTCTAGCGAACAATCGACAGCGCTTGGGACTGTCGGCGGCAGACTTCGCGCTGCTCGTCGGCACGACCGGCCAGTCGATCTACGCTTGGGAAAGCGGCAAAGCCCACCCGAGTGCGAAGTACCTGGCCGCCATCGCGGCGCTACGTGGTCTCGGCAAGCGAGAGATTGCTGCGCGCTTGCTTGAACTGCGCTCCGCCTGAGCCTGGTCCTCATCGCCGACGTCTGCTTGGCGCGCGCTGAGAATGTTCTCAGTTCGACCATGAGCCGAAGTCGCCGCAGGCGCTGGCGATCGGCTATTCCTTAAGAAATTGGACGGCGCTGACGAACTTCGCCGGCGATGGGCGCATCGATGCCCATCACAACACGGCCGAGCGCGCGCTGCGATCGAGACTGTCTGCCTGCTCTTCGAGGACGGCCACGACATCCTGTTGGGGCGACAAGGGGCCGCCAGCGATATGCATCCGTCGACCACGGACCGAATCCGGCAGCTCATGACGTCTGGCCGCCATGCGAAAGCCAGTGGCGGGTTGCCGCGGCGTCAGAACTTCATTGCAAATGCAAGCCCCCTCGGGCGTCGGACAGCTTGAAGACTGCCACCGCCTCCACCAATTGCTGAGCCTGGTGCTTGAGGCTTTCCGCGGCAGCAGCGCCTTCCTCGACCAGGGCCGCGTTCTGCTGGGTGACCTGATCCATCTGCCCCACCGTGTCGCCCACCTGCTGAATGCCATTACTCTGTTCCGAGCTGGCCGAGCTGATCTCGCCCACGATGTCGCTCACGCTTTTGATCGAACCCACGATCTCATTCATGGTCTTGCCGGCCTGGTCGACAAGCACCGAGCCCTGTTCGACCTGCTCGACGTTGTGCGTGATCAGACTCTTGATCTCCTTGGCCGCCTCGGCACTGCGCTGCGCCAAGGAGCGCACTTCGGCTGCAACGACCGCGAAGCCACGCCCCTGCTCGCCAGCGCGGGCAGCTTCTACCGCCGCATTGAGGGCGAGGATGTTCGTCTGGAAGGCGATGCCGTCGATCACGCCGATGATGTCCCCGATCTTGCGGCTCGAATCGCTGATGCCCTGCATGGTGCTGACCACCTGACCCACCACGGTACCGCCCCTAGTGGCCACACCTGCGGCGGCTTGTGCCATTTGATTGGCCTGCTTGGCATTGTCGGCATTGGCCCGAACCGTACTTCCCAATTCTTCCATCGTGGCCGCTGTTTCCTCCAAGGCACTGGCCTGCTCCTCGGTGCGGCCGGACAAGTCCTGGTTTGCCTGCGCGATCTGGGCGCTGGCGGTGGCCACGCTGCTGCTGCCGCTGCGCACGATGCCCACAATGCGTGAGAGGTTCACCGTCATCTCTTTGAGCGCGGTCAGCAGCTGCCCGGTTTCGTCCTTCGACGCTGTTTCCACGTGAACGGTCAGATCGCCGGAGGCCACCGCCTTGGCCACCTTCACCGCGTCACCCACAGGTTGCGTGATGGAGCGGGTGATCGTCCACGCACCCACAAGCGCCAGCACCATGACGAGGGCTGCGACGCTGAGCGTGATCTGGATCACCTGCTCGACCTCCTCCTTGGCTGCAGTGCCATTCTTTTCCATCAAGCCTTGCTGGAATGCGACCATCTTCGCGATGGCGTCCAACAACTCGTTCGCCTTGATTCGCAAATCGCCCACCGTCAGCTTCGCGGCGTCGTCCGCCTTGCCTTCGCGCAACATTCGCGCCGCATCGTCACGCGCCTTGCCGTACTTCGCCCGCGCATCCGAGATGGCCTGCATCAGTTCTTCACCTTTCGGTGTATTGATCTGCGCCTTGAACTTGCCGATGGTCTGGTCGTTCGCATCCACCGCCGCCTGCACCATGGCCAGCGAATCGGTGACCATGGCGCTGTCGTTCAGCGTGCCACCGATCACTGCATTGAGCAGGGCCCGGGTCTGCGTGTTCACGCCATCGCGCAAGGAGGTCGACATTTGGACCTTCGGGTATCGATCGTCGACCACCTGCTCCACCGCATGGCGCGTGCTGCGCAGCAGCGACCAGGCCACGCCCGCCAAGATCAGGATCATCACGACGATGGCACCAAAGCCCAAGAAAAGGCGCTGGCCGATGGACACGTTACGCAAGAAGTTCATGAGAGGGCCTCCCGTGATTCCAGACGTCCGGACCAACGTGGTCCCTACGAATTGTCCCAAGCCGGCGTGCCGCTACACGTTCGCGCCGCAGCAGCGTGATTCATGGGCCATTCTGCCACCTGCGTCTCGAACCGCGCGGCAAGATTCAGGCGCCTGACAGCGAATCCACCTACCTTTCCGCGGCGTAGGAGCCCACCCTCAACAAGAAAGGTGAGGCCGCCGGATGCTCACGATTCAAAAGCGACCTAACCCGGACCAAAATCGGCTTGGTATCGCCATTTGAATGCGCAGCAGGGCTTGGCGGTAGTGATGCATCTCGCATCTCCTGCGTGCCATCGCTGAGCTTCTGGGCAAAGGCCCGAAGGGCAGAGATGGCAGCGATCAATTCGGGGTGCCGTTCAACGCCCTGTTGCAGAGCCAGTGGCTCCATTCCGCCGATCCGTGACAGGCTCCTTTACGGCGGTTACGCCCCGGCTCAATTGCGCCGGTCAGCGGGTGGCCTATACACCGATCATCACGTGGCTCCGCTATGCCGGGCGGTGACAGTCGGAAAAGGTGACGATCCGAGACTGAGCATCGGAGGGAGCACCACGCAGAAACTCGCCGCAATGGCGATGGTCGGCGATTCGCGGGCCGTGGCCATTAGGGCGACAT
>Ga0213872_10002378_pt1 | contig 11129 bp, 9 predicted proteins | sample VelepicomBERX_R2_FD_160071 | JGI IMG/M metagenome (GOLD analysis project Ga0213872, IMG submission 160071) | Rhizosphere microbial communities from Vellozia epidendroides in rupestrian grasslands, the National Park of Serra do Cipo, Brazil - RX_R2 | ecosystem: Host-associated > Plants > Roots >... | reverse complement strand
GACGGCGTTGACGGTGATGTTACGGCCGCGCAGTTCCTTGGCCAGGATCAGGGTCATGGTCTCGATGGCGGCCTTGCCGGCGGCGTAGACCGAATAACCCGGCAGCGCCGTGCCGACCAGGCTGGTCGAGAAGTTGATGATGCGGCCGCCCTGCGCCATCTGTTTGGCGGCGGCGCGCATGGTGTTGAAGCTGCCTTTGACGTTGACCTCGAACAGGCGGTCGAAGGTGGCATCGTCGGTCTCGGCCAGCATCGGCAGGTTGGACGGCATGATGCCGGCGTTATTGACCAGCACGTCGACCCGGCCCAGCTGGGCGATGGCCTGGGCGAACAGGGCTTGCACGGCGGCGGGGTCGGCCACGTCGGCCTGCACCGCGATGGCCTGGCCGCCGGCGGCGGCGATGGCGCCGACCACCTTGTCGGCCTCGGCGGCATTGCCGGCATAGTTGACCACCACGGCAAAGCCGTCCCGGGCCAGGCGTTGGGCCACGGAAGCGCCAATGCCACGCGATGCGCCGGTAACGATTGCGACTTGTTTCATGATGCTGCTCCTAAGTGAGTTGGTGTAGGAGCAGTATCAGACTTCAAGAAGGAAGAATAAATCCCAAAAAATTGCAATGACTATCCAAGTTTTACGAATAATGTGGCCGAAAAAAAGCCGGCTAGGCCGGCTTTGGGAATTATTTCGTCAGCAGGGCGTTGATCGGACCCAGGTCGTCTTCCTTCAGGGTGCCGGCGGCCGCTTTCAGGCGCAGACCGTTCATGATGGTGTCGTAGCGGGCCTTGGACAGGTCGCGCTGGGTCGAGTACAGCAGCTTCTGCGCGTTCAGCACGTCGATGTTGATGCGCACGCCGACCTGGTAGCCCAGCTTGTTCGAATCGAGCGAAGACTTGGACGACACTTCCGCCGCTTCCAGCGCCTTGACCTGGGCCAGGCCGCTGTTCAGGCCGAGGAAGGCCTGGCGCGCGCTTTGCGACGCAAAGCGCTTGGTCGCTTCCAGGTCGTTGCGGGCCTTGTCTTCCAGGGCGATGGTTTCGCGCACCTTGCTGGTGACGGCAAAGCCGCTGAAGATCGGCACGCTCCAGCTCACGCCGATGGCTTTGTTGTCGAGGCTGCCGCTGCCGGTCTGGTACTGATGGCTGCTGCTGGCCGTCAGGCTGGCGGTCGGCATGTGGTTGGCGCGGTTGCGCTCGATCTCGCGCTTGGCGATTTCCAGCGACAGCTGGGCGCCGATCACGGAAAAGTTCTGCGTCTCGGCCGAGCTCACCCACGGTTCCACGGCGGCCGGCTCCGGCGCGCTCAGGGTCACGCCGGTGCGCAGCGTGGCCAGATCCTTGGGCACGTCGCCGATGATGACCTGCAGTGCGGCACGCTTGTTGTCCAGATCGTTGATGGCGGCGTATTCCTGCGCCACCACCAGGTCGTACGCCGCTTGCGCTTCGTGCGTGTCGGTGATGGTCTGGGTGCCCACTTCGAAGTTGCGCTTGGCGGAGGCCAGCTGCTCGGTGGTGGCCACTTTCTGCGCCTGGGTCGAGGTCAGATTGTCCTGCGCGGTCAGCACGTCGAAGTAAGCCTGGGCCACGCGCACGATCAGGTCCTGGCGCGCTTGCGAGAAGGTGGCTTCCGAGGCAGCCTGGATCAGCTTGCTCTGCTGGTAGGTCTGCCAGGCGCCCCAGTTGAACAGCGGCTGGCTCAGCGACACCGTGTAGGCATTGCTGTGGTTGTCGCCGTTCTGGGTCCCCAGCAGCAGCGAGTTGGAGTTCCCGGTATTGCGCAGATTCTGCCCCGAGGCCTGAATGTTTGGCAGCAGCCCCGAACGCCCTTGCGTGGTCGCTTCCCGGCCTGCCGCCACGGCGGAGCGGGCGCTGGCATAGGTCGCGTCATTTGCCATGGCCTGCTGGTACACCTGGATCAGGTCGGCCGCCTGTGCGTTGAGCGTCAAGAAGGCGCTGGTGAGCAGCACGGCGATAAGGGGTCTCTGCATTGCATTCTCCATTGGAGTCGTCAAAAAATTCAGTACTTAGGCATGCTGCTGTCCACTTGCACCGCCCAGGCGTGGATGCCGCCGGTCAGGTTGTGCACCTTGCTGAAGCCGTGATGCTCCAGGAAGGCGGCAACGTTCAGGCTGCGCGCGCCGTGGTGGCAGATGCAGACGATCGCCGCATCCTCGTCCAGATCGTCGATGCGCGCCGGGATGGTGCTCATCGGGATCAGGGTCGAGCCTTCGATGCGGCAAGTCTCGTACTCCCAGTGTTCGCGCACGTCCAGCAGGTAAGGGCTGGGGCGTGCGTCGTCGGCCAGCCAGTCGGCCAGCTCCAGAGCAGTCAGATGCTGCATGTCTGCTCCGTCGTTCTTAAAACGTGAACTGCGAAGGCGTCACCGCGTCTTTCAGCAGCTTGACGTTGGTTTCGAACAGGGTGCGGGTGTCGTAGCCCGCTTCGCCCGTCCGGGTCACCAGCTGTGCCTTCATGGCCGGCGCTTCGCCGATGATGGCGATCAGGCGGCCGCCCACTTTCAGCTGCGACAGGAAGGCTTCCGGCAGCACCGGCATGCCGCCCGAGACCACGATCACGTCGTATGGCGCGCCCTGGGCCCAACCCTGGGCGCCATTGCCCAGCTCGACGGTGACGTTGCTGATGCCGGCCGCGGCCAGGTTCTTCTCGGCGAGCGCCTTCATCTCCGGCGAGATTTCCACCGAGGTCACGTGACGCGCCTTGTGCGCCAGCAGCGCGGCCATGTAGCCGGTGCCGGTGCCGATGTGCAGCACGTTCTCATGGCTTTTCAGCGCCAGGTCTTGCAGCATGCGCGCTTCCACCTTGGGCGCCAGCATGGCCGAACCGCCCGGCAGCGGGATTTCCGTGTCGGCAAAAGCCAGCGCCTTGTGCGCTTCCGGCACAAAGTTCTCGCGTTTGACCACGTGCAGCAGTTCCAGCACTTCCGCATCCAGGACGTCCCATGGGCGGATTTGCTGTTCGATCATGTTGAAACGGGCTTGTTCGATATTCATCTTGTAACTCGGTGATGGAGGAATAATCCGCCATTTTATCGTTGAACCGGCATGGAGGCACATATTAACGATAAGACAGCGGAACGGTCGGAAATTGCGACAGTCTGCATTTTAAGGGGGATGAACCGCCGAAAACAGCCCGCTCAAGGGGCTTGCATGCCCCTCAAGGTCAAGTCGATAAAGGTCTGCATATAGGTCTGCGGGTCGATCGGGCCCTTCTCGCAGGGCATGAAGCCATTGGTCCACATCATCAGCATCAGCACCGGGGCGCACAGCACGTGGGTCATCATTTCCGGATCGACCGGGCGGAACTCGCCGCGCGCGATGCCGCGCTCGAGCACGCTGGAAATCAGGCGCTCGCCGCGCGCCACCACTTCCTCTTCATAGAATGCGGCCAGGTCGGGGAAGTTATTGGCTTCGGCCATCATCAGCTTGGTGATGCCGGCCAGGTGGGTGGCGCCCAGCTGCTCCCACCAGGCCATCAGGATTTCGCGCAGCAACTCCGCGGTGGGGCCGCTAAAGCCGGCCACGGTCTGCTCGGCCTCGCCGATGGCGTGCACGATGTGTTCGCGCACCACGGCCTTGAACAGTTCTTCCTTGTTGGTGAAATACAGATACAGCGTGCCCTTGGAGACGCCGGCGCGGCGCGCCACGTCCTCCAGGCGGGTGGCGGCATAGCCACGCTCGACGAACAGCCCCAGGGCGGCGGCCAGCAGCTCCTGCGGACGCGCATCCTTGCGCCGCTCCCAGCGCGGCTTGGTTTCAGTGGGCTCTTGGGTGGACATGGTTAAATTAACTTACTTTCAAGTCATTAATATAGTCCGCCCCTTGTCCAGCGTCAAGCCGGAAGGCGCTTCAGCTGCAACTGAGCCAGCACGCTGTACAGCGGCCGGGTCAGCACGCGCGCGGCGCCGCTGGCGATCAGGGCGCAGGCCATCAGGCTTAGCACCATGGCGTGGCCGTCCACCATTTCCATCACGATGATGAAGGAGGTCAGCGGCGCCTGGGTGACGGCGGCCAGAAAGCCCACCATGCCCAGCGCGATCAAGGCCGCCGCCTGCGGCGTGTGCAGCAACTGGGCGACGTCGTTGCCCAGCGCGGCGCCAATCGCCAGCGAGGGCGCGAAGATCCCCGCCGGCACGCCCGACCAGGTGGTCAGCCAGGTGGCCAGGAATTTGAACAGGGTGTAGATGGCGGGCAGCTGTTCGGCGCCCTCGAGCATGGCGCGCGTGTGGCTGTAGCCGCCGCCGAAGGCGGCGCCGCCCGTGACCAGGCCGATCAGCGCCACCAGCAGGCCGCACACGGCGGCAAACAGCACCGGACGGCGGCGCCGCAGCGCGCTCAGCACATCCCTGCCCTGTCCGGACAGGGACGCCACCAGCAGGCGCGCGAACAGGCCGCCGGCCAGTCCGCTGAGCACGGCGACCAGCAAGCCGGGCAGCAGCAAGTCCCAGCCGGCGCCGCCCGCGTGGATCACACCGAAATAGGTGGCGTTGCAGGTCAGCGACACGGCCATCACCCCGGCCAGCACGATGCAGGCCACCAGCAGGCCGCTGTTGCGCTGTTCGGGCGTGCGCGACAGCTCTTCGATGGCAAACATCACCCCGGCCAGCGGGGTGTTGAAGGCGGCGGCAATGCCGGCCGCGCCGCCCGCCACCAGCAGGCCATGCTCGCTGACGCCGCAACGCGCCGGCAGCCAGCGCCGCAAGGACCGCATCACGCCGGCGGCAATCTGCACCGAGGGCCCCTCGCGCCCCAACGACAGGCCGCCCAGCAGGCCCAGCGCGGTCAGGCCGATCTTGGCCGCCGACAGCCGCAGCGAGACAAACAGGCCGTGCTGCGCGGGCGCGACGGCCGGATCGAGCGCCGCCATCACCTGCGGGATGCCGGAGCCGGACGCGCCCGGCGCATAGCGGCGCGTCAGCCAGGCCGCCAGCGCCGTCACCGCCGGCGTCCACAGCAGCAGCCACCAGCCCAGCTGGGCGTACAGGCGGAAGAACAGGCCCTGTGCCGACTCGGCCAGCCAGGTGAAGCCCACCACCACCATGCCGGCGGCCGCCGCGCCCGCCATTACCAGGGCCCGCGTGCGCCAGGCGCTCCAGCGGGCAAATTCGCGCCGGAAGGCGGTCGGGATATGGTGCTCGGGCTGGGACATGCGGCAGGCGGGACGGGAATCAAAGCGCCATCATACCACCATTAGATTTGTACAAATGTATCTACCGGGTGCGCTGCGGGGGCGATCCCGGCGGTGATGGCGGGCGCCGGCTGGCGCACCGGCAGCAGCACGCGGAAGGTGCTGCCCTGGCCCGGCGCCGACTGCACGTCGATGCGGCCATGGTGGGCCTGCACCACGCCATAGGACAGCGACAAGCCCAGCCCCGCGCCGTGGCCGATGGCGCGGGTGGTGAAGAAGGGATCGAAAATGCGCGGCAACACCTCGGCGCCGATGCCGCAGCCATCGTCCACCACTTCCAGCCAGACCTGGCCCGCCGCCGCGCCCGTGCGCAGGGTGATGCGGCCGCGCTGCGGCCCCATGGCCTGGGCCGCGTTCAGCAGCAGGTTCATGATGACCTGGTTGAGCTGGCGCGGCTGGCATTCGATGGCGGGCAGCGGACTGTAGTCGCACACCAGGTCGGCCACGCCGTCCAGCTGCCGGCCCAGCAGGCTGAGGGTGGCCGCCAGGCACTCGTGCAGGTCGGCCTGCTCCCAGGGATGCGCACTGTCGGTGCGCGAGAAGTCCTTCAGGTTCTGCACCACGCGCGCCACCCGCTCCATGCCGCCGCGCGATTCGCGCAGCAACGAGGGGATGTCCTCGCGCAGGAAGGCCAGGTCGACCGGCGCGGCGGGATCCGGCCGCCGGCCGCCGGCGCCCTCCTGGTCCAGCAATCCGAACAGCTGCCCGACGTAGTGCTCGAGGATGCTGAAGTTGGAGGTCAGGTAGGCTAGCGGGTTGTTGATCTCGTGCGCCATGCCGGCCGCCAGCTGGCCCACCGAGGCCAGCTTTTCCGACTGCACCAGGCGGCACTGCAGCAGCTTGCGCTCGGCAATCTCTTCGCGCAGGCGGGCGTTGGCCGCCGTCAGCTCGCCGGTGCGCTGCTGCACGCGCTGCTCCAGGTGTTCGTTGGCGTGCTTGAGCTGGTGGTTGACGCGGCCGATCACGGCATAGCTGCGCACCAGCTGCACGGCGCCGTAGCCCAGCACCAGGGCCAGCGTCGCCGCCAGTACGGCCAGCCAGCGCGCCTCGTCTTCGCTGGCGGCGGCGGCGCGCTGTTCCTGCGCCTGCAGCAGGCCCTGGATGGCGTCCATGCTGTGCGCCAGCGGCACCGCGGCAATCTGCTGCAGCAGCGCGTTGACGGCGGCGCGTTCGCGCAGCACGGTGCGGGCGTGGCTGACAAACACCGCCAGCCGCGCGCGCTGCTCCGGCGCCAGCGGCCCATCCCAGTCTTGCAGGCTGTCGAGCTGGCTCTGCAAGCCGCCCGCGTCGGCCGGCCCGCTGGCGTTGAGGGCGTGCAGGGTGTCCAGCAGACTCTGGCCGATCGCCAGGGCCAACGGCCCGTTCACGCGCGCGCCCCGGCTGCCGCCGCCCGCCTCCTCGGCCGCCGCCGGCAGGAAGGCCAGCGAGTTGCGCAGCACCGCATTGTGCGACTTGAAGGCTTCCACCAGCGCGCTCTTGTCCTGCAGCGCACGCTGGTAGTCGGCCAGGGCGGCGCCCAGGGCCGCAACGTCGGCCTGGCCCGGCGCCGCCAGGGCGGTCAAGCGCTGCGGCAGCGCGGTCAGCAACGCCAGCGGATCGACCACCGCATCGTAATTGGCACTGAGACCCAGGCGCGCCTTGAGCACTTCCACTTCCCACTGGGCGCCCTGCTGGCGGGCCTGCTGCAGCAGGGCCACCGAGGCCTGGTAGCGGCGCCCGTCGAAGTCGGCCGCCTGGTCCAGCAGATACAGCGCACCGGCCAGCAGCACGGCCAGCGCCGCCAGCAAGGCACGCGCATGGCGCGACAGCCAGGCGCTCATGGCAAGCCCTCCGGTGGCGCCGACAGCGTCTTCAGAAAGGCGATAATGGCGTCCTTGTCCTGCTGCGGCGCGATGCGCCCCAGCTGAAAGCGGAACATCACGTCGACCGCCTGCTCCAGGGTGGCGGCCGAGGCGTCGTGGAAGTACGGCGCGCTCTGCGCCACGTTGCGCAGGCTGGGCACCTTGAACACATAGCGGTCGAGCGGATCGCCGGTCACCAGGAAGCGCCCCAGGTCGGCCTCGCTGCCGTGCCCGCGCGCGGCGAAGTAATCGTTCATCACCCCCAGCTTCTGGTACATATTGCCGCCCACGTTGACGCCCTGGTGACAGGCGGCGCAGCCATACTGCTTGAACTTGAGATAGCCGGCGCGGGCGGCCGGGCTGATGGCCTGCTCGTCGCCGCGCAGGTAGCGGTCGAACGGCGCATTGGGCGTAATCAGGGTGCGCTCGTAGGTGGCGATGGCGTTGGCGATGTTGGCCTGGCTGACGCCGTCGCGATACAGCGCGGCGAAGGCGCGCCGGTAGCCGGGATCGGCCTGGATGCGGCGCACCACCTCCGGCCAGGAGGCGCCCATCTCCACCGGATTGGCGACCACCTGCTCGATCTGCGCCTCCAGCGTGGCGGCGCGGCCGTTCCAGAACTGGCGGAAGTTGAGCGCGGCATTCAGCACGGTGGGCGTGTTGACGGCGGTGAGCTGGCCGCCGAAGCCGCGCGAACGCGCGCGCTGGTCGACCCCGCCCTGGCGCGTGTCGTGGCAGCTGAAGCAGGACACGCTGTGATTGGCCGACAGGCGCGGATCGCGGAACAGCTGCCGTCCCAGCGCGGCGCGGGCCGGATCCTGGTGCAGCGACTGCGGCACCGGCGCGATCGGCTCGTTGAGCAGGGGCGCGCCGGCCTGCGCCGGCATCGGCAGCCACAGCACGGCGCCGGCCAGCCACGCCAGCGCGCGCCAGCGGCGCGGCGCGCTCATGGCTGCGCTCCGGGCGGCTGGCGCAGCGGCAGCAGCACGCGGAAGGTGCTGCCCTGGCCGGGCGCCGTGTCCACTTCGATGCGGCCGCCGTGGCGCTGCACGATCCCGTGCGCCATCGACAGCCCCAGTCCCGTGCCCTGCCCGACCGGCTTGGTGGTGAAGAAGGGATCGAAGATGCGCGGCAGGACCTCCGGCGCGATGCCGCTGCCGGTGTCGCTCACCGCCAGCCAGACATGGTCCTGCGCCGGACGGGTGCGCACCGTGATGCGGCCGCGCTGCTCGCCGATGGCATGCGCCGCATTGACCACCAGGTTCATCACCACCTGGTAGATCTGCGACGGCAGGCAGCGCACCGGCGGCAGCTGGCCGTAGTCGCGCACGATCTCGGCGCGGTACTTGAATTCGTTGCGGGCGATGTTGAGGGTGGAGTCGATGCCCGGGTGCAGGTCGACCAGCTGCCAGTCCTGCTCGGCGTCGCTGCGCGAGAAGGCTTTCAGGTCGTGCACGATCTGGCATACCCGGCCGATGCCTTCGGCCGCCTCGCCCATCAGGGCGCGGATGTCGCCGCGCAGGTAGTCCAGGCCGATGGCTTCGCGCTGGGCCCGCAGCGCGGCGGCGGTGGCGGGCGTGCGCAGATCGGCCTCGGCCAGCTGGTAGCGCTCCAGCATGTCGAGCAGGCTGGCCACATAGTCCTGCAGCACGGCCAGGTTGGACTGGATATAGCCCATCGGGTTGTTGATTTCGTGCGCCACCCCGGCCGCCAGCTGGCCCAGCGCGGCCAGCTTTTCCACCTGCTGCAGGCCCAGCGCGCGCAAGCCGTCCGGGGCGGCGGGGGTTTTCATGCGGCCGCCTGTTCGGCCGGCTGGCCATGCATCTGCCCGTGGTGGCGGAAGGCCGCGCCGATACTCTCGCGCAGGCCGCGGTTGTCCCACGGCTTGCTGTAGAAGCGGTACAGCGAGCCGCGGTTGATGGCCTCCATGATGGTCTTCAAGTCGCTGTAGCCGGACAGGATGATGCGGAAGGTGTCGGGGTACATGTCCTTGACCTTGTCGAGGAACTCGGTGCCGCTCATCTGCTCCATGCGCTGGTCGCACAGCACCAGCTGGACCGGGTGCTGGGCCAGCTGGGCAAAGCCTTCCGCCGCGCTGGCCGCCGTCAGGATGCGGTAGCCGTCCTGGCGCAGCAGGCGCGTCAGCGCGCTCAGCACATGCGGCTCGTCGTCCACGATCAGCAGGGTGCGTTCGGGCCGGGCGCCGGCGCCGTCCGGACAGGCCAGGCGCACGTCGTCCTGCAGCATCTGGCCGAACTGCGCCGCCGCCAGCGGGCGGCTGAAGTAATAGCCCTGGATCTGGTCGCAGCGGCGCCGCGCCAGGTAGGCCAGTTGCGCCGCGCTTTCCACCCCTTCCGCCACCACCGTCAGGCGCAGGCTGTGGGCCATGGCGATGATGGCGTCCACCAGCGCGGCATCGTCCGGGTTGTGGGTCACTTCGCGGATGAAGGCGATGTCGATCTTGAGCGTGTCGACCGGGAAGCGCTTCAGATAGGCCAGCGAGGAATAGCCGGTGCCGAAATCGTCCACCGCCACGCGCATGCCCAGCGCGCGCAGGCGCGACAGGATGGCGGCGGCGCGTTCCGGATCCTGCATCAGGGCGCTCTCGGTCACTTCCAGCGCCAGCAGCTCGGGCGCCACGCCGTGGCGCGCCAGCGCGGCGCTGATGGTCTCCTCCAGGCCGTCGGCGGCGAACTGGCGGCTCGACACGTTGACCGCCACGTGCAGCGGCGCCGCCACGCTGCGGCTCCACTGCGCCAGCTGGCGGCACACGGTGTCGATGATCCAGGCGCCCACCGGCACGATCAGGCCGGTCTCCTCCAGCAGCGGCACGAAGTCGGCCGGCGACACCTGGCCGTGGCCCGGCCGGTTCCAGCGCAGCAGCGCCTCGGCGCCCACCATGCGGCCGCTGGCCAGCGTGGCCTTGGGCTGGTACACCAGTTCGAACTCGCCATGCTCGAGCGCCTTGCGCAGCGCGCTCTCCAGCTCGAAGCGGCGGCGCATCTGCTGGTTCATGGCGTCGGTGTAGAAGCGGTAGTTGTCCTTGCCGGCGTTCTTGGCCTGGTACAGGGCGGTATCGGCGTATTTGAGCAGGGCCGCGCCGTCGTCGGTGTCGGCCGGGTAGAGCGCGATGCCCATGCTGGCGCTCAGGCTGACTTCCGCCTCGTCGCAGGGGAAGGGCTCGGCCAGCACGGCGCGGATCTGCTGCGCCATCTGCCCGGCCTCGTGCGGGTCGTCCAGGCCTTGCAGCAGCACGGCGAATTCATCGTTGCCGACGCGCGCCGCCACCGCGCTGGGGGCGCACTGGGTCAGGCGCTCGGCCACCTGGCACAGCACCATGTCGCCCACCGCATGGCCCAGCGTATCGTTGACGTACTTGAAGCCGTCCAGGTCCAGCAGCAGCACCGCGCCGGCCTGGCCGGCACTGCCCAGTTGCTGCTGCAGCAGTTGCAGGAACAGGCTGCGGTTGGGCAGGCCGGTGAGGGCGTCGTAGCGCGCCAGGCGCAGGCCGTAGTCGCGCGTGCCGGTGTACAGCAGGCGCACTTCCAGCATATTGCGGATGCGGCTCAGCACTTCCGGCGGATCGAAGGGCTTGCTGACGAAGTCGCGCGCGCCGGCTTCCAGCGCGCGCAGCTTGAGCTCGGGCGCGGCCGTCATCACCAGCACCGGCAGGTACTGCTCCGCCTCCAGCTCGCGCAGACCGTCCAGCACCTCGAAGCCGCTCATGTAGGGCATGTTCAGGTCCAGCACCACCAGGTCGAAGCGCTGGCTGCGGTGCAGCTCCAGCACCTGGCGCGCGTCGGTGGTGGACTGCACGCCGGTGTAGCCGGCCGCCTCCAGGATCCCGCGCAGCACCGCCACGTTGAGCGGCTGGTCGTCCACGATCAGGATGCGCGCGTGGCGGCAGTCGGTGATGTGCATGGCACAGGCGGTGGCATGGTCAGGCATGGTGCGCTCCTCGCTGCAGCGACCGGATGGCCGCCAGCAGTACGCTGTCGTTCATGGGTTTGGGCAGATAGGCCAGCAGCGGATGGCGCAGCACCCGGCTCCGGGCCGCGGGCGATGGCTCGGCGGTGGCGACAATCAC
>Ga0213872_10002377_pt1 | contig 11133 bp, 12 predicted proteins | sample VelepicomBERX_R2_FD_160071 | JGI IMG/M metagenome (GOLD analysis project Ga0213872, IMG submission 160071) | Rhizosphere microbial communities from Vellozia epidendroides in rupestrian grasslands, the National Park of Serra do Cipo, Brazil - RX_R2 | ecosystem: Host-associated > Plants > Roots >... | reverse complement strand
TGGCTATGATCTCCGCCTGTTCGACGGCTGGGAGATGGACCTCGCCAAGCGCAGCCTGACCGACCCCACCGGCCGCGAGGTCAATCTGACCCGCGCCGAATTCGATCTCCTGACCGCCTTGGTCAATTCAGCGGGACGGGTCTTGTCGCGTGACCAGCTGCTGGACGCTATCGGCAGCCAATTCTGGACCCCCGTGGATCGCACCATCGACGTTTTGGTCAGCCGCCTCCGCCGGAAGATGGAAGCCGACCCGAAAGCCCCGACGATCATCATCACCAGCCACGGCTACGGTTATAAGTTTGCTCCCGCCGTCACCAACGGGTGAATTTATTTCCCGGCGGCGACTGCCGCCGCGCGCGGCCGACAGCTTCGGTCGCACAGGCAACGGTTGTTGGCGCGGAAGCCAAGCGCACGGAGTGCGCGCCCGGCGCCTGAGGGCCAACCAAGACTCTTAACCGCCCCCACGCACCACCTTCTTTCCCGGTTGACAGCCACGGGGCGGTTAAGTATGTTCCCGCCTCCAGATTTCGCCACGGCGGCGAAGGCAACTATTGGAATGAGATTATGAAGATCCGCAACTCCCTGAAGTCGGCCAAGCTGCGCGACAAGAACTGCCGGGTCGTCCGTCGCAAGGGACGGGTCTATGTGATCAACAAGACCAACCCTCGCTTCAAGGCCCGTCAGGGCTGAGCGCTTCGCTCGGCGACTAAGGAAACAGGCCGCGTCCTTCGGGACGCGGCCTTTTTATTTGCGGTAGGGGTGATCGATACCCTGCCAGTCGGTGACTTGACCATCCTGCCAGAAAGTCGGGCCGATCGGCGCCTTGCCGTGGCCGCCGGGAATGTCGAGCACATAGGTCGGCTGGCACACTCCGGAAATCTTGCCGCGCAAGCCGCGCATCAATTCCTGGCCGTCCTCGATCCCGGTACGGAAATGGCCGGTTCCGGGCGCCAGATCGAGGTGATGCAGGTAGTAAGGCTTGATCTTGTGCTTAACCATGGCGCGGAACAGGGCTTCCAGCGCTTCGGCGTTATCATTGACATCCTTCAGCAACACGGTCTGGCCTAGAAGCGGGATGCCGTCGAGGCGCCGCAAAGCCGCGATGGCGGGTACGGAGAATTCGCTGGCGTGATTGCTGTGCACCGCGATCCACAGAGTGGCGCGTTCCAGCTTAAGCGCCTCGACCATCTCGGCGTCGACCCGCTCGGGGTCGGCGATCGGGATGCGGCTATGGATGCGGATGATCTCGACATGCGCAATCGCTTCCAGCTCGGCCAGCAGCGTCTTCAGCCGGGGAGGGGGCAGCATCAGCGGATCGCCGCCGGTCAGGATCACCTCCCACACCTGGTGATTGGCCCGGATATAATCGAGCGCGGCCTGAAGTTCCGCGTCGCTCAAGCCCTTTTCGGCGCCGCCCACCCGTTCCCGGCGGAAGCAGAAGCGGCAATAGACCGGGCAATGCAAAAGCGGGGTCAGCAGCAGCCGGTCGGGATAGCGATGCACGATGCCTTTGACCGGCGAATGGGCTTGATCGCCGATCGGGTCCGCCAATTCCTCCGGCGCCGTGTCGAGCTCGCGCAAATCAGGGACGAACTGCTTCGCCACCGCAGGACCAAGTTCCGCCAGCAATGGCGTCATCGCCACGGCATAGCGCTCCGCCACCTTATCGATAGTGGCGGCGTCTCCCAGTCCGGCCTCGACGAAGTCTGATCCGCGTCTCAAGGTGCGCGGTCTCGGCAAATCGGTCATAAAGTCACTCTTGCTGCAATTCGGCACTCTCATAGAAGGAATTTCGATGTCCGGCAATCAGTGGTGGCATCCCGACGCCTTCGCGGCGCGCTGGCCGGTGCTGCAAAAACGCGCGCAGGTGATGGCGGCCTTGCGCTCCTGGTTCGGCCGCGCCGGCTTCATCGAGGTGGATACGCCAGCCTTGCAGGTCTCGCCGGGCATGGAGCCGCATATCATGGCCCTCTCCGCCGAATTGGCGGAGCCCTTGGGTGGATCGCAGCGGCTCTATCTGCATACCTCGCCGGAATTCGCCATGAAGAAGCTGCTGGTGGCCGGCGTGCCGAAGCTCTACCAGATCGCCCATGTCTGGCGCGATGGCGAGCGCACCGCGCTGCATCATCCGGAATTCAGCCTGTTGGAATGGTATCGCGCCGGCGCCGATTACCGGTCGTTGATGGGAGATTGCCACCGGCTGATGGTCGCTACCGCCGACGCGGTGGAGGCTCCCGAATGGCGGAGGGGCGATCGGCGCTGCGATCCGCGCGCCGAACCCAAGCTGCTGACGGTTCCCGACGCATTCCATCATTATTGCGGCATCGATCTGCTCGCCACCACGCCCGATCCTTTGAACCCCAGCCGCGAACTCCTGGCCGAACAGGCGGCCAGGCTCGGCTGCTATGTTGGAGATAATGACAGCTGGGAGGACATCTTTTTCCGTCTGATGATGGAGCGGATCGAGCCGCATCTCGGCGACGAGGCGCCTTTGATCCTGTGCGATTATCCGGTGTCGATGGCGGCGCTTTCCCGGCCCTGTCCCGGCGATAAGCGGGTGGCGGAACGTTTCGAGCTTTATGGCTGCGGCGTCGAATTGGCCAATGGCTTTTCCGAACTGACCGATGCCGCCGAGCAAAGGCGGCGCTTCAATGCCGATATGGATCTGAAGCAGAAGCTCTATGGCAAGCGCTATCCGATCGACGAGGATTTCCTGGCCGCCCTCGAGCATGGCCTGCCGGATTGCGCCGGCATCGCGCTCGGCGTCGACCGGCTGGTATTGCTGCTTTCGGGCGCGGAGACTTTGGAACAGACCTTGTGGGCGCCGGTGTCGCTACCGCATTAGGCGGGTGAATTCCGCCACCGCGGCGGCCGCTCCGTCAGGGTGGTTCCACACTCCGGCCGAGACCGCCAGGAAATCGGCGCCGGCCTCGATCAGCGGCTTGGCGTTGTCGAGAGTGATGCCGCCGATCGCCACCATCGGCACCTGCATCAGCTCGACCCACCAGGAGATCAGTTCGATGTCTGCGCCGGTCTTGGCCTCCTTGGTCGCGGTGGGGAAGAAAGCGCCGAACGCCACGTAGTCGGCGCCATCCTCTGCCGCTTCCATCGCAAGATGCCGCGAATTGTGACAAGTGACACCTACGATGCGGTCGGCTCCGACCGCCGCGCGGGCGTCGCGATAAAGGCTGTCTTCCTGCCCGATATGCACGCCGTCGCAACCGGTCTCGAAGGCCAGATCGGGGCGGTCGTTCAGCAGAAAGGCGACATTCCGCCTCTGCGCCAGGGGACGCAATTCGTCGACGGCGCGGCAGATGGCGTCGTCAGCCAAATCCTTCAGCCGCAGCTGCACGCAGGCGACGTCGCCGGCATCGAGCGCGGCGCCGAGGATTTGGCCAAAGCCCTTGAGATCGTCGATCCTGGGCGGCGTTATCAGATAGAGACGGCAGGAAGAAATGGCGGAACCTCAGGGCGATCACGATGGATCGCCCCTATATATACCACCTATTCGACCAAGGACAGATCCCGCCTTGTCAGCCTGACCTTGACCTCGGCGATGAGGTCGATCAGGTGATCCTGCAGAATGCCGTCGCTGCGGGCGAGGCGCTGCACGATGGGATCGGTAAGAAGATCGGCGAGGTCCGGTTCGCGATTGTCGCAATAGCTGAACCGGCGCAGGGGGCGGCGTGTCCCAATAAGCACGCCCGGCTTCGCCATCGCCGCCGACGGATGGTCCGCGGACGGCTTTTCTTGAGTCGACGCCATTGGAGGTCTCCCTTCCTGACCGATGGCTATGTAAAGGATGAAACATCCCTCAAGCGCAGATTAGCGCTTTACCGGCCGGAAGGGCATTAAAATTTGGTTGCAGAGAATTCAACGCCGAGTTGCTCGGCGATTTGCGCCAATTTTTCAGTGACAGGGGCGGGTCCGGAGAACAAGACCTTCTTGGCCCCGCTTTTCAAACAGGCCATGGCCAGGCCGGCATCCTCCCCGGCATCCAGCACCGCCGCTTCGCCATATTTGGCGCATTCCGCCATGGCGAAACCGACGCCGATCCCCCGAAGCCTGGTCCAGGAGTATCGGCGTTCCTTCATGTTCGGCCTCAGCCGACCAGGTCGACCTGGAAATTCTCGATGACGCTGTTGGCCAACAGCGTCTTGCACATCTGTTCGACGCTGGCCTTGGCTTTGGCGGCGTCGGTCTCGGCCAGATCGAGTTCGATGAACTTGCCCTGGCGCACATCCTTGACGCCGCCGAAGCCGAGCGAGGTCAAAGCGTTCTGCACGGCCTTGCCCTGGGGGTCGAGAACGCCGTTCTTGAGAGTGATATGAACTCGAGCCTTCACCTGAATTTCCTTTTCTTACTGGACCGTTTCAGGTCCCTTGAAATCGCGGGGGCCGCCTTCCGGCAGAATGCCGAGGCGGCGCGCCACCTCCTGATAGGCCTCTTCGACGCCGCCGAGATCGCGGCGGAAGCGGTCCTTGTCCATTTTCTCGCCGGACTTGTTGTCCCACAGCCGGCAATTATCCGGGCTGATCTCGTCGGCCAGCACGATCTGCATTTCGTCGCCATTATAAAGGCGGCCGAATTCCAGCTTGAAATCGATGAGGCGGATGCCGACACCGAGGAAAAGCCCGGTCAGAAAGTCATTGACGCGCAGCGCCAAGGCCATGATGTCGTCGAGGTCCTGCACCGTGGCCCAGCCGAAGGCGGTGATATGCTCTTCCGACACCATGGGATCGGCCAGCTCGTCCGACTTGTAATAATATTCGATGATCGAACGGGGCAGCGAAGTGCCCTCGGGGATCCCGAAGCGCTGGCTGAGCGAACCGGCGGCGACGTTCCTGACCACCACTTCCAGCGGAATGATCTCGACTTCGCGCACCAGCTGCTCGCGCATATTGAGGCGGCGCACGAAATGGGTGGGAACCCCGACCTCGCCCAGACGCAGCATCAGATATTCCGAGATGCGGTTATTGAGCACGCCTTTGCCGGTGATGGTGCCGCGCTTCTTATTGTTGAAGGCGGTGGCGTCATCCTTGAAATATTGGACGAGAGTACCGGGCTCGGGTCCTTCGAAGAGCACTTTGGCTTTGCCTTCGTAAATCTGCTTGCGTCTGGCCATGGTAATCGTCCGGAAAAAGGGGGGGCCCCTACAAGCGCTCCATATAGCAGGCGGGGCTATTCAGAGCAAGTTGTACCCGGATGCCTGCATCGGGATACAACTTGCGACCAGCCCGAGCGGCGTTTGAGCCTGAAAAAGCGGAGCTTTTTGCTCATGCAGAATCTAGCGCGCCTCTTCGCGCGCTAGAGCAACACCGGGTGGAACGGTGTCATGTCGGGAGGGCCGGCGGCGAACAGGAACACCGGCTCGACTCCGGCGCGGCTCATGGCCGGCAGCGCGATGATGGCGGAAGAGCGGGTGCCGAAGCCGTTGGCCAGTTGGAAGGTGAGGCCGGCCTCGCGGTCGCGCTGGCCTTCCGGTGCGCGGGCCGCCAAAAGATTTTGCCATTCGTCGAAATGCCCGGATTTGGGATCGGGCGCCGGCGCCGACAGGAAGCGCGGCCGGAAAGCGCGGATGCGCGGATCCTCCTCATCGTTCAGCTCGCCGGCGGTCAGCATGGAAAGCCCGTCCGGGATCGGCAGGCAGGCGATCGATCTGCCGTCGGCGCGCAGCCAGAAGGCGTCGCGGTTATCGGCGATCACCAGATTGAACGGCCGATAGGCGCGGGGCTCCAGATGGCGCAGCGCGTCCGCCGCCTGCACCGCGTCGGCGTGATCGAGCGCGTCCAGCACCAATTCCCCGCGCGAGCGCTTTCCGGCGGCGGGACCCAGGGTGCCGGTGCGGTTGAGCACGGTGGCCACCACCCCGTGATCATTCATCGCCAGCCAAGAGCCTTCCGCCAAGCCGTCCTGGCCGCCGACCACATCCGGCGCCAAGGGCCAGTGGCGTCCGGGAGGCAGCCAAGGCCGTCCCTGCATTTCGTCGCGATTGCCGGCCAGCAGAAGCGGCCAGTCGTGATCGGGGCGGCGCAACAAAATCACGGTGCACATAGCAAGAACAGTTCAAATTGAGGGTTGCCGGAAAGCGGCATTAGGACGACATAATAGCCAATCGTAGAGGAGCGCAAAGGCATGAACCCACTCGATGATCGTGAAAAGGCCTTCGAGGCCAAATTTCATGTGGACGAGGAACTGAGGTTCAAGGCCAACGCGCGGCGAGACAAATTGCTGGGATTATGGGTGGCCGAGCAGATCGGCCTTGAGGGCGAGGCGGCGCAGGAATATGCCCGCTCGGTAGTCGCCGCCGATCTCGACGATTCCAAGCATGAAGCCATGTTCAAGAAGCTCCTTTCCGATCTTTCGCAAAGCCAGGTGCAGATCGGCGCCGCCGAATTGCTCGCCCAGATGGACCGCCTGGCATCCGTGGCCGCCTTGCAGATCGCGACCGAAGCCGGAGACGGCAAGCACTCGGTGTCGCCGGCCTGATTTTTCACAAGGTTTGAAATGACTGTTCAAGATCGCCCCTTGTTGCGCCGTCAGGGATTTGTCGGCGGCGTGTGGGCCGACGCCGATTCCGGCAAGGAATTCGCCGTCCATAATCCCGCCACCGGCGAGCTGGTGGCGTCGGTCGCCAATCTCGGCGTGGTCGAGACCCAGCGCGCCATCGACGCCGCGACCGCCGCCCAGCCGGCCTGGGCCGCCATGACCGCCAAGGCCCGCGCCGCCATTCTCAGGCGCTGGTCCGATCTGATGCTGGCCCATCGCGACGAACTGGCCGCGCTGATGACCACCGAACAGGGCAAGCCGCTGGCCGAAGCCAGCGGCGAGATCGCCTATGCCGCCAGCTTCATCGAATGGTTCGCGGAAGAGGGCAGGCGCCTCTATGGCGATATCATTCCCTCGCCGATGGCCGATCGCCGCTATCTGGTGCTGAAACAGCCGGTGGGCGTCTGCGCCGCCATCACCCCTTGGAACTTCCCGGCGGCGATGATCACCCGCAAGGCCGGTCCGGCTTTGGCGGCGGGCTGCGCCATGGTCATCAAGCCGTCGGAACTGACCCCCTTGTCGGCATTGGCGCTGGCCGAGCTGGGCGCCCGCGCCGGCATTCCGGCCGGCATATTGAGCGTGATCCCGGGCGACGCCGCCAACACGCCGGCCATCGGCAAGTTGTTGTGCGAAAGCCCGGCGGTGCGCAAGATCAGCTTCACCGGCTCCACCGAGGTTGGGCGCATCCTGCTGCGGCAATCAGCCGACGGCGTCAAGAAATGCTCGATGGAACTGGGCGGCAATGCGCCCTTCATCGTCTTCGACGACGCCGATCTGGAAGCGGCGGTCAAAGGCGCCATCGGCTCGAAATACCGCAATGCCGGCCAGACTTGCGTCTGCGCCAACCGGCTTTTGGTGCAGGACGGCATCTATGAATCCTTCGCCAAAAGGCTGGCCGAGGAAGCCGCCAAGCTCAAGGTCGGCAATGGCGCCGATGCGGGCGTGGCGATCGGTCCGCTGATCGAGCCGGCGGCGCTGGAAAAGGTCGAGGGCCATGTGGCCGACGCGCTGAAGCGGGGCGCCCAACTGGCCGGCGGCGGCAAGCGCCACGCGCTGGGCGGCACTTTCTACGAGCCGACCGTGCTGACCGGCGTGACCCGCGACATGCGGATCTTCCGCGAGGAAACCTTCGGTCCGGTAGCGCCCCTGATCCGCTTCAAGACCGAAGCCGAAGCCATCGAGATGGCCAACGACACCGAATTCGGCCTCGCCGCTTATTTCTATACGCGCGATGTCGGCCGGGTATTCCGGGTGGCGGAAGCCTTGGAATATGGGCTGGTCGGCGCCAATGAAGGGCTGATCGCCTCGGCGGAGGCGCCGTTCGGCGGCATGAAGCAGTCCGGCATCGGCCGTGAGGGCTCGAAATATGGCATCGACGAATATGTCGAGATAAAATATCTATGTGTCGGGGGAATGTAGAAAAAAGGCGGGGCGATGGTCGAGAACAGTAAGTTCTACGCCGAGGGGGAGGTTATATTTCGCGAAGGCGAAGCGAGCGACGCAGTCTACATCATCGAATCCGGCAGCGTCGCCATTACTAAAGTAGAACGTGAAGAAAAATCGGTAGTGTTGGCGCGCCTGGAAGCGCCGGAAATGATCGGCGAACTGGGCGTGCTGTGCGACAGTCCACGCAACGCCACGGCCCGCGCCATGGAGGAATGCTGGCTGGAGGTGATCCCGCAAGGCGACTTCAAATCCTGGATCACCAAGGATCCAGAGGCCGCGCTCAGAGTGATGAAGACGCTGGCCGGACGTCTGCGCGACGCCGACGCCATCATCGCCAAGCAGCAGGCGGCGCCGCTCGAGGTGTCCGAGACCGAGCTGCGCGAGATGAACAAGCAGCTCAGCCGAAATCTGGCGGAAATCCAGAAGCAACATCTGAAGCTGGAAGATCAGGTGATCCGCGACAGCCTGACCGGCCTCTATAACCGCCGCTATCTCGATGAGCGGCTGGGGCGCGACGTGGCCCGCGCCAAGCGCTACGGCTTCCCCATCTCGCTGGCGATGATCGATCTCGATCATTTCAAGCAGGTCAACGACACCCACGGCCACCGCGCCGGCGACGAGGTGCTGAAATCTCTGGGCGCCCTGTTGCAGCGAACCTCGCGCGAGGGCGACATCCCCTGCCGTTATGGCGGCGAGGAATTCATCGTGGTGCTGCCGCGGATGCCGCTCTCCATCGCCGCCAAACGCGCCGAGGAATGGCGTCACGCCTTCGAGCAGGAAATCGTCGCCTATTGCGGCGCCGAGATCCGCACCACCATGTCGATCGGTCTCGCCACCTGCCCGGATCACGCCGGCAGCGCCGAGGAATTGATCGATCTGGCCGATCGCGCCCTCTATGGCGCCAAGGAGAATGGGCGAAACCGGCTGACCGTCTCGGGCGGAGGTTAAACGGTGGAAGGCGGGGAAAAGCTGTTGCTGCGGGCTGTGCTCGATAACTTGCCTGACATGGTGTGGGTCAAGGATCCCGCCGGCGCCGTCCTGATGCGCAATCCCGCGGCCGAGCGCGTGGCCGAGATGGCGCAGGTGGAACTTTCCGAGACTCCGATCCGTGACGCCGACGGCAAGCCGCTCGGGGTGCTGTGCATCGCCCGCGACGTCAGCAACCGCCGCAAGCTGGAGACCGATCTGCAGGCCGCCGAGCAGCGCTACAAGACCTTGGCGGCCGGCAGTTTCGAAGGCATCGCGGTGGTGAAAGACGGTGTCTTCATCGACGCCAATGACCGGTTGCTGCGTATGCTGGGCTATGAACGTGATCAATTGATCGGCCGTCAGGTCGCCGACTGCCTGCATCCCGAAGATCGCGCCATGCTGATGGATCGCATGCGGCGCGGGGTCCAGAGCACGGTCGAGCATAAGATGTTGCGCGCCGATGGCGGCGAGATCTGCGTCGAGGCGCATGGCCAGACCATCGAGGTCGATGGTGAAAGGCTGCGCCTGTCGGCGATCCGCGACATCACCCGGCAAAAAGAGATCGAAGCCACCTTGAAGGCCAGCGAGGAACGTTATCGCGGGCTGGTGGAAAGCCAGACCGAATTCGTTTTGCGGCTGGATGCGAAGCGGCGCTACGTGTTCGCCAATCGCGCTTACTGCGACGCGGTCGGCATGTCTCCCGAGCGGCTGATCGGCAGCAATTGGGGTTCCTTCATCCATCCGGACGACGCCGCCAGGACCATCGCGATCTTCGAAAAGGTGCTGGGCAATCCGGGGTCGCGCGGGGACATCGAGTGCCGGCTGCGGTTGCCGGGAGGCGGCGAGCGCTGGATCGCCTGGGAAGGCACCGCCATCGTCGACAGCGGCGGCGGCGGCGTCGAGATTCAGGCGGTGGGACGCGACGTCACCGAAGAGCGCCGGGCTCAGGAGATCATCTGGCGCCATGCCAATTTCGACCAATTGACCGGACTGCCCAACCGCCGCCTGCTGCGCGACCGGCTGGAGCAGCAGATGAAGATGACAAGGCGCGCGCTTTATCCGCTGGCGCTGATGTTCATCGACCTCGATCGCTTCAAGGAGGTCAATGACAGTCTGGGTCATGAGCAGGGCGACGAGCTTTTGTGCGAGGTGGCGCGCCGTCTGAAGGAGTGCGTGCGCGAAACCGATACGGTTGGGCGCCTGGGCGGCGACGAGTTCACCGTGGTGCTCGGCAACATGTCGGACACCAATCGGATTTCGGCGATCGCCGAAAAGATCGTCGAGAGACTGTCGGAACCCTATCAGCTGGAGCGCGGCAAGGCCTATATCGCCGCCAGCATCGGCATCACTCTTTATCCCAATGACGGCGATGAGGTCGGCGAGCTGTTGCGCAATGCCGATCAGGCGATGTATGCGGCGAAGAGGCTGGGCGGCAAGCGCTTCTATTATTTCGAGCCGCCTTTGCAGGAAGCCGCGGTACGCCGGGTGGAAATCGCCAATGATCTGCGTTCCGCGCTGCAAGAGGAGCAGTTCCTGGTGCATTACCAGCCGATCGTCGAGCTGGCCTCCGGACGGATTTCCAAGGCGGAAGCGCTGATCCGCTGGAACCATCCGCAGCGCGGCATGCTGGGACCTTCGGAATTCATCCCGATCGCCGAAGAGACCGGGCTCATCAGCTTCATCGGCGAATGGGTGTTCCGTCAGGCGGCGCAGCAGGCGGCGGCATGGCGGGCGTCACGGGTGGGGATGATCCAGATCAGCGTCAATAAATCGCCGGTGCAATTCCAGGAAAGCCTGGGCCGCGAGAGCGAATGGCCGGACTATTTGCACAGCCTCGATCTCAAGAGTGACGCCATCGCCATCGAGATCACCGAGGGATTGCTGCTCGACAGTTCCGGGCCGATCCGCGCGGCGGTATCGAAGTGCCGGGAATATGGGTTCGAAATGTCGCTCGACGATTTCGGGACCGGCTATTCATCGCTGTCTTATCTCAAGAGCTTCAACATCAATTATCTGAAAATCGACCAGGCTTTCATCCGCGGTTTGGGTTCCGATCCCAGCGACAAGGCGCTGTGCGAAGCGATCATCGTGATGGCCCACAAGCTCGGCCTCAAGGTCATCGCCGAGGGGGTCGAGACCGAAAAACAACGCGATCTTCTGGTGTCGGCC
>Ga0213872_10002376_pt1 | contig 11135 bp, 9 predicted proteins | sample VelepicomBERX_R2_FD_160071 | JGI IMG/M metagenome (GOLD analysis project Ga0213872, IMG submission 160071) | Rhizosphere microbial communities from Vellozia epidendroides in rupestrian grasslands, the National Park of Serra do Cipo, Brazil - RX_R2 | ecosystem: Host-associated > Plants > Roots >... | reverse complement strand
CCCGCCGAACCGGTGGTGTTCAACAAGTGGACCTCGGCCGTGGTCGGCCCCAACGACAACGTCAAGATCCCGCGCGGCTCCAAGAAGACCGACTGGGAAGTCGAACTGGGTGTCATCATCGGCAAGGGCGGTACCTATATCGACGAGAAGGACGCCATGTCCCACGTGGCCGGCTATTGCGTGGTCAACGATGTGTCCGAACGCGAATACCAGATCGAACGCGGCGGCACCTGGGACAAGGGCAAGGGCTGCGATACCTTTGGCCCCATCGGCCCCTGGCTGGTCACCCGCGATGAAATCGCCGATCCGCAGAAGCTGGGCATGTGGCTGGAAGTCGATGGCAAGCGCTACCAGAACGGTAACACCAGCACCATGATCTTCGGCGTGGCCCATATCGTGTCCTACCTGTCGCGCTTCATGAGCCTGCAGCCGGGCGATGTCATCTCCACCGGCACGCCGCCGGGCGTGGGCATGGGCGTCAAGCCGGAAGCGGTCTACCTGCGCGCCGGCCAGGTCATGCGCCTGGGCATCGATGGCCTGGGTGAACAACAGCAGAAGACCGTCGACGCCTAAGCCCTGCGGCTCATCGCGCGTCACCCCTCACACAAGAAGAATAATGATGCGCAGGCCCACGCGGCCTGCGCCACCCCAATGACCGAAACAGGGAAGGAGAACCCAATGAATCATTACGATTTCCAGGGCCGCAGCGCCATCATCACCGGTGGCGCCCAGGGCTTCGGCTATGCCGTGGCCGAACGCCTGCTGCAAGGCCGCGCCAAGGTCGTGTTGTGGGACATGGACGAGAAGGCCCTGGCCGATGCCCGCAACAAGCTCGAAGCGCTGGGCCATGTCGAGACCATCAAGGTCGATATCTCCAGCGAGGCCGACGTCAAGCAGGCCATCGAGGCGACCGAGAAACTGACCCAGTCCATCGACATCCTGGTGCACAGCGCCGGTATCGCCGGACAGAATAATCCGGTGGCGGACTATTCGCCGGAGGAATGGCGCCGCGTCATCGACATCGACCTCAACGGCGCCTTCTATGTCAACCAGGTGGTGGTCCAGCGCATGATCGCGCAGAACTACGGCCGCATCGTCAACATCGCTTCCATCGCCGGCAAGGAAGGCAATCCGACCGCCTCGGCCTACAGTGCCGCCAAGGCCGGCATGATCGCCCTCACCAAGAGCCTGGGCAAGGAAACCGCGACCAAGAACATCGCCGTCAATGCCATCACCCCGGCGGCGGCGCAAACCCGCATCCTGGAACAGTGCACCCAGGCGCACATCGACTACATGCTCTCCAAGATCCCGCGCGCACGCTTCGTGAAGGTGGAAGAGCTGGCGGCCATGGTGGCCTGGCTGGTGTCGGAGGAGAACTCCTTCACCACCGCGTCGGTGTTCGACCTCTCGGGCGGCCGCGCGACCTATTGATAGGCCGGCGCCGGTAGCAGCCGGCTCGGATCGCATCACCGGCATGGGTGCACGGATTCCCTGCGTGCACCTATCCTCGCCAACCCCATGACAACAAGACGACCTCCCGCACTGCGCGGAGGCGATGGACTTTTTGCGCCTTCATTTTCTGAAAAAGCTAGAGGAGAGACACCCCATGACCACCGCTACCTATCCGGCCACCGCGTCGGACCTGGAATCCCGGCTCTACAGCCGCATCACCTGGCGCTTCGTGCCGCTGCTGATGATCTGCTTCGTCTTCGCCTACCTGGATCGCGTCAACATCAGCTTCGCCAAGCTGCAGATGCAAAGCGACCTGGGCTTCTCGGACGCCGTCTACGGCCTGGGTGCGAGCATCTTCTTCGTCGGCTACTTCCTCTTCGAGGTGCCCAGCAACATGATCCTGCACAAGGTCGGTCCCAAGCGCTGGATCGCCCGCATCATGGTCACCTGGGGCATCGCCTCGGCGGCCATGATGTTCGTCTCCAGCGAAACCAGCTTCTATGTGCTGCGCTTCCTGATTGGCAGCCTGGAGGCGGGTTTCGTGCCGGGGGCGCTGTACTTCTTTACCAACTGGTTCCCGTCGGTGCGCCGGGGGCGCATCAATTCGCTGTTCATGGCGGCCATCGCCGTATGCGGCATCATCGGTGGACCGATCTCGGGCGGCATCATGAAGTTCACCCATGGTGTGAGCGCCCTGCATGGCTGGCAGTGGCTGTTCCTGCTGGAAGGCATTCCTTCCATCGTGCTGGGGGTGGTGTGCTACCTGGTCATCGATGACCGCATCCAGGACGCGCGCTGGCTCAAGCCCGAAGAAAAGAAGCTGCTGGAAGAGCGCATCGTCGCCGAACCGCGCAGCGAGGCCTCGCATTCCTTCGGCGCGGCGCTGAGGCAGCCGACCACCATCGTCATGTCGCTGATCTACCTGATGCTGGCCTCGGGCATTTATGGACTGGTGTTCTGGATGCCGCAGCTGATCAAGTCGGCTGGCACCGATGACACCTTCATCATCGGCCTCATCTCCATGGTGCCCTACCTGTGCGCGGGCCTGGGCATGATCGTCATCGGCCGCAACTCCGACCGTACCGGCGAGCGCCGCTGGCACCTGGCCGCCTGCGCGCTGATGGGCGCCATCGGCTATGCCGCCAGCGCCTGGTTCGGCAGCAACACGCTGGTCCTGGTGGTGGCGCTGTCGGCGGCGGCCACGGGCATCATCGCCGGCATCGGCCTGTTCTGGATCCTGCCGCCGCGCGTGCTGACCGGTGCGGCCGCTGCGGCCGGTATCGCCCTGATCAATTCGGTGGGACAACTGGGCGGCATCATCACGCCCTACATGGTCGGCAAGATCCGCGACCTGACCGGCAGCGCCGCCATCGGCCTGTATGTGGTAGCGCTGGAATGCCTGCTGGGTGCGGCGCTGCTGCTGTGGGGCCTGCCGCGCAGGATCTATTTCAGAGAACCTGCGCAGCAGTAAGAGAAATTGCCGTAAATGATATAAATCATTCCAATATCAAGTTCCAGTATTTGCCCGTCTTCATGGCGGGCTTTTTTTTGAATCCTGACCCGCAGCGCGGGCAAGAAATCAGCGTTGCAGGGCCGGACGCGGCGGCGTGATATCCAGCGAGCCGCCCTGTGCCAGGGCGGCCGCGCCGAAGCTGGCCTGGTCCTGGGCCTGCAACTTGAACTGGCTGACTACCTCCGACAGGCGCGCGGCCTGCTCCTGCATGGCCTCGGCGGCGGCCGCTGCCTGCTCCACCAGGGCGGCGTTCTGCTGGGTGGTCTGGTCCATGTCGTTGATGGCCAGGTTGACCTGGCTGATGCCATCGCTCTGCTCGCCACTGGCGGCCGTGATCTCGGCGACGATGTCGGCCACGTGGCGCACGCTGGTGACCACCTCATCCATGGTGCTGCCGGCACGCACCACCAGTTCGCTGCCCGAGCCCACCTTGGCCACGGAATCATCGATGAGGCCCTTGATCTCCTTGGCGGCCGAGGCCGAGCGCTGCGCCAGCGAGCGCACCTCGGAGGCCACCACGGCGAAGCCACGGCCCTGCTCGCCGGCACGCGCCGCTTCCACGGCGGCGTTCAGGGCCAGGATATTGGTCTGGAAGGCAATGCCGTCGATGACGCTGATGATGTCGACGATCTTGCGTGAGGATTCATTGATGGAACCCATGGTGGAAATCACCTGCCCCACCACCTCCCCGCCCTGCTGCGCCACCGCCGAGGCTGACGCCGCCAGCTGGTTGGCCTGGCGCGCGTTGTCGGCGTTCTGGCTCACCGTCGAGGTCAGCTCTTCCATGGCCGAGGCGGTTTCTTCCAGGGCACCGGCCTGGCGCTCGGTGCGGGCCGACAGGTCCAGGTTGCCGGTGGCGATCTCGCGGGAGGCAGTCGCGATGGCATCTGTGCCGCTGCGCACCTGGCCGACGATGCGCGCCAGGTTGACCGTCATCGCCTGCAGGGCATGCATGAGCTTGCCGGTCTCGTCACGCTGGCTGGCCAGTACCGGATCGATGCGCGTGGTCAGGTCGCCCGCGGCCACTGCTTCGGCCACACCGACGGCCCGTTCCAGCGGACGCGTGATACCCCGCGCCAGGCTGCGCGCAAACAGCCACCCCAGCACCACCTGCAGCACCGCCAGCGCCAGCATCAGGTTGCGGCTTTGATGGTAGACCTCCTGGATGTGTGCGGCGATCTGGTCGATGCCGGCGCGTTGCAGGTTAAGCAATTGCTGCAGCAGGTCCAGGTAGCCCTTGGCGGCCGCGTCATAGGGGCCGGCCAGGATCTTGCCGGCCTCCTCGGCCTGGCCGTCGGCCTTGGCCTTGGTGATGGCATCGCGGTACTTGATGTAGTCCTTGCGCACGGCGGAAAGGCGGGCGAAGACCTCCTTCTCGGCATCGCTGTCGAGCAGCGCCTCGATGGCCTTCTGCTGCTCGGTGGACATGCGCGAGGCGCTGGCCGCATCGTCGGCGAAGAAGGCCGCCAGGCTGGGGTCGCTGCTCTTGGCGATGGCCGTGGTACGACGCACGCTGGTGTGGATGGTGCGATACCAGTCCGACACCAGGCGCTCCTTGCTCAGCGGCACCTGCATCATCGACTCTGTGGCCGTGGCAATGCCGGCCAGGCGCCAGATCGACAAGGCCACCACCACGCTGGCAGCGGCCAGGATGACGGCAAAGCCCAGTGCCAGGCGACGGCCTATCTTCATGTTGGCAAAATAACGCATGTTTTTCTCTCGGAGGAAAATGCCCGTGGGCGGTGCCGAAGGCGGTTTATCGGAGAGCGGCCCGTCACCCGCATCGGGCCACGCCTGGGTCGATCGGGGTGCTTGCCTCGGTCTTGTCTGGTGCCGGGGGCTGGTACTCTCGCAGCGCTATTGTTGCCAACAAGCCAGAGCATCAGGTATTCGTATTTGTACCTAGTGTGTAACGGCTTGCGCTCGCGATTTTTTTCTTATTCTTTTGGTCGCTGGCGTTTTCGATCTCCCTGCACGACTATACGCCGCAGCGTCGCAACGGGCATGAAAAAAGGATGCCGCAGCATCCTTTTTTCCACATCGCGTTGAGAACCCATTTCATCAATAGGTGTGAAATACGTTCTAGTGCAGCGCGACAAAATCCTCGATCGTCTGGGTGCTGGGGAAATGCACCGTGAAGGTGCTGCCGTGGTCCGGCACGGAGGCGATGTCCAGGGTGGCATGATGGCGCAACAACACGTGGCGCACGATGGCCAGGCCCAGGCCGGTGCCCTGGGTCTCGCGCGAACGGCTCTTGTCGACCCGGTAGAAACGTTCGGTGAGCCGCGAGATGTGTTCGGGACTGATGCCGATGCCGGTATCTTGCACCGCAAAATGCGCGCCCTTCTCGTCGTTCTGCCAGCGCAGGGTGATCACGCCACCCTCCGGCGTATAGCGCACGGCATTGGTGACCAGGTTGGTGAAGGCACTGCGCAATTCATCGGCATTGCCTTTCAGGTCGGGGCCATCGACGAACAGGCGGATCTCGTGCTTGCCACCCGACAGGGCGCGCCCCTCCTCGGCGATGCGCTCCAGCAGCGGGCGCACCTTCAGCACCTCGGAACGCAGGGGATAGTCGATCGATTCCAGGCGCGTCAAGGTCAGCATATCGTCGATCAGGTTCTGCATGCGCTGTCCCTGCTCGGTCATCAGCTTCAGGTGCGCGGTACGGGTGGCCTCATCCAGGTTGGGCTGGGCCAGGGCGATTTCCAGGAAGCCATTGATGACCGTCAGTGGCGTGCGCAGTTCATGCGAGGCATTGGCCACGAGGTCACGGCGCATCATGTCGATACGTTCCGATTCGGTTACGTCATGGGTCACCAGGATCTGGCGCCGGTTCTCGAAGGGGATGATCTGGATGATCAGCTTGCGCTCATGCAGCGCCATGGTCAGGGGCTGCTCGTAACGCCCCAGGATGATGTAGTCGATGAAGGCCGGATTGCGGATCAGGTTGGTCACCCGCATGCCCTTGTCGCGCTCCTGCTTCAGGCCCAGGTGTTGCTGGGCGGCAGGATTGCACCATTCGAGGAAGAGCACGTCATCCATGATCACCACGCCATCGGGCAGCAGGCTCATGGCCTGGCGGAAGCGCGCCAGCCATTCGGCCAGCTCGGCCTGGTTCTTCTCGTCGGTACGACGCATGCGGTAGAGGCGCGCATACACGTCGGTCCAGGCGCCCCAGCCATCGGGCAGGCGCGACTGGCCCGAGTCATCCAGCCAGAGCGACAGGCGCAGCAGGTAATGCAGGTGGGTGACCATCATCGCCCCCACACCCAGCACCGCCACCGACAGGCCGACGATGGGGCCAAAGAAGAAACCGACGACTCCTGCACCGGCCAGGCATAACACCAGGCGCAAACCGGCAGGAATCCAGAACAGCAGTTGTGGACTCATTGATATCGCAGACAGATCTAGGGGGCGCCCGCGCGCCCGAAGGGGTATTGTCGCCTGAATACGGCGTGCGCGGGCTTATTTGGTAGAGAGCATGTAGCCGACGCTGCGCACCGTCTTGATCAGGTACTCGGCATCACGCAAGGCCTTGCGCAGGCGCAGCACGTGGACGTCGACAGTGCGTTCCTCGATCACGACATGGTCGCCCCAGACGCGGTCGAGCAGCTGGCTGCGCGAAAACACGCGATCGGGATGGGCCAGGAAGAACTTGAGCAGCTTGTACTCCGCATGGCCGATATCGATACGCCCGCCCGACAGGCTCACCGAGCAACTGGCCGGATCGAGCGTGATGGGACCGGCCGACATCACTTCCTGTGCGTGCTCGGGACTCTTGCGGCGCAACAGCGCCTTGATGCGCGCGGTCAGTTCGCGTGGCGAGAAGGGCTTGGTGATGTAATCGTCGGCGCCATTGTCGAGGCCGGCGATCTTGTCTTCTTCCATGCTCTTGGCGGTGAGCATGATCACCGACAGCTGGTGCAGCTGGCGATCGGCACGGATGCGCGAGAGCAGGTGCAAGCCGCTGCGGTCGGGCAACATCCAGTCCAGCAGCACCAGTTGCGGCGCGCGATGCTGGACGAAGTCCCACGCGGCGGCCGCATTGGAGACGACGAAGCTGGACCAGCCTGCCTCCTTGAGGGTAAAGGCAATCAGTTCAGCGATCGAGGGTTCGTCTTCGACGATCAGGATAGTAGTCATGTTATCTGGCTCTCAGCAGTATCGCGGGTCTCCCCTCCGCAATCCGGGATGACACCGCCCTCCCCGGGTCCGCGTCATCCGGTGCCTTTCTTGTTAGTCTTCTTCGTCCTGGATGGCCTTGGCCGAACCGAAGTCGGTGTGGCGGATATCCTTGCCACCGACCACGTAGACGACGTACTCGGCGATGTTCTTGGCATGGTCGCCGATGCGCTCGATGGCCTTGGCCACCCACAGGGTGTCGATGGAACCCGAGATGGTGCGTGCATCTTCCATCATGAAGGTGATGAGGCTGCGGGTAATCGAGCGGAAGCCATGGTCGATGCGTTCATCGGCCTTGATCAGCTCGGCCGCCTGCTGGTCATCCAGGCGGGCGAAGGCATCCAGGGCGCTGCGCAGCTGGTCCATGGCCTGCTCGGCGATCAGGCTCACGGTCTCGTAGTGCGACACCAGGCCGATCCCGCGCTTGTGCAGGTGGATGGCGGTACGGGCGATCTTGGTCGCCTCGTCACCCACGCGTTCCAGGTCGGTGATGATCTTGATGGTGGCCATGACGGTACGCAGGTCATTGGCGGTCGGCTGGCGACGCACGATCAGGTGGCTGCAGGCATCATCGAGTTCGACTTCCAGGCGGTTGACGGCCTCGTCGTCCTTCATGACGCGATGGGCGACTTCGAGGTTACCGCTACGGAAGGCCGCAATCGCATCCTGGAACTGGTGTTCCACCATACCGCCCATGGCCAGCACCTTGGAGCGGATCTGTTCCAGATCCTGGTCATACTGTTTAGAGGAATGATCGCCGGTCATGTGACGTCCCTAAAAGAAAAATTATTTAAAGAATTGGTTCCCTGACTACGGTTCGGGGTGCGGCATGGGCGTAGCGAGCAATCCCGAGGTCTGCGGGAGAAGCGCAGCCGTACTGGGGTACGGTGAGCATCGCAGCGCAGAGATCGGGATGCGCAGTAGCCCAGGCCGTACCCTATTAGCCGAATCGGCCGGTGATGTAGTCTTGGGTTTCCTTGCGCACCGGATTCATGAAGATCTGGTCGGTCTCGCCAAACTCCACCAGCTCGCCCAGGTACATGTAGGCGGTGTAGTCCGAGCAACGGGCCGCCTGCTGCATGTTGTGGGTCACGATGGCGATGGTGTAGTCGTTCTTCAGTTCGCCGATCAGCTCTTCCACCTTGGCCGTGGAGATCGGGTCCAGCGCCGAGGTCGGTTCATCCAGCAGCAGCACTTCAGGCTTGACGGCCACACCGCGCGCGATACACAGGCGCTGTTGTTGACCGCCCGAGAGCGACAGGCCGCTCTTGTGCAGCTTGTCCTTGACTTCACCCCACAGGGCGGCCTTGTTCAGGGCCCATTCGACGCGCTCGTCCATCTCGCCCTTGGGCAGGTTTTCGTAGAGGCGGATACCGAAGGCGATGTTGTCGTAGACCGACATCGGGAACGGGGTCGGCTTCTGGAACACCATGCCCACCTTGGCGCGCAGCATGTTCAGGTCCTGCCCGGGTTCGAGGATGTTGTTGCCCGCGTAGATGATCTTGCCCTCGGCGCGCTGGCCGGGGTACAGGTCGTACATGCGGTTGAAGGTACGCAGCAGCGTGGACTTGCCACAGCCCGAGGGACCGATGAAGGCGGTCACCTTGCCTTCGAAGATGTTCAGGTTGATGTTCTTGAGGCCCTGGAATCCACCGTAATAGAAATTCAATTGCGAGATTTCGATCGTGGCCTTCTTGGCCGCAGCGGCACTGGCGGATGCGGTCGGAGTCTGGCTTGCCATTTGATGAGCAGTAGTCATGTCGGTCACTTGGAGAATTAGCCGGGGATTTGTTGCTTGAACAGGGTACGGGAAAGCACGTTGAGCAGCAGCACGCTGAAGGTGATCAGCAGGGCGCCGCCCCAGGCCAGCGAGACCCAGTTGTCATAGGGGCTCATGGCGAACTGGTTGATCACCACCGGCAGGTTGGCGATCGGACGGTTCATGTTGGTGCTGAAGAACTGGTTGTTGAGCGCAGTGAAGAGCAATGGTGCGGTCTCGCCCGAGATACGCGCCACGGCCAGCAGCACGCCGGTGACCACACCGGCCTTGACCGCACGCAGGCGCACGATGATGGCGACCTTCCAGCGCGGTGCACCCAGGGCGAAGGCGGCTTCGCGCAGGCCGTGGGGCACCAGCTTCAACATGTTGTCGGTGGTGCGCACCACCACCGGGATGGCGATGAGCGAAATGGCGAAGGTGCCGGCCCAACCCGAGAAGTGGTTCACGTTGGCCACGTAGATGGCGTAGATGAACAGGCCGATCACGATCGACGGCGCCGACAGCATGATGTCGGTGACGAAGCGGGTTACCTGGGCCAGCTTGCTTTCCTCGCCGTACTCGGCCAGGTAGACGCCGGCCAGGATGCCGATGGGAGTGCTGATCAGGGTGCTCAGGCCCACCATCATCAGGCTGCCGACGATGGGGTTCAGGAGGCCGCCGCCGGCGTCGCCGGGGCCCGGGGTGTTCTCGGTCAGGAGGCCCAGGTTCAGGGCGGCCACGCCCTTGAACACCAGGGTCAGCAGGATCCAGGCCAGCACGAACAGGCCCAGGCCCATGGCCAGGAAGGAGAACAGCATGCCCAGGCGATGCTGCATGAGGCGCTTGCGGTAGACGGGATTGATGGCCTGCGCCTTGGCGGCGTCGGTGGCTTGAACGGTCTGGCTCATTATTTGGCTCCTTCCTTGCGGGTCATGCCCATGAGCATGATCTTGGCGGCCGACAGGACGATGAAGGTGATGACGAACAGGATCAGGCCCAGGGCGAACAGCGAGGACACGTGCAGCTTGCTGGAAGCTTCGGCGATCTCGTTGGCCAGGGTGGAGGCGATCGAGTTGCCGGCCGAGAACAGCGACCAGGAAAGGCGGTGCGAGTTGCCGATCACGAAGGTGACCGCCATGGTCTCGCCCAGAGCGCGACCCAGGCCCAGCATGACGCCGCCGACCACACCGGTCTTGGTGTAGGGCAGAACGACCTTGCGCACCACTTCCCAGCGGGTGCAGCCGAGGCCATAGGCCGATTCCTTCAGGACCGCGGGCACGACTTCAAACACGTCGCGCATGACCGAGGAGATGAAGGGGATGATCATCACCGACAGGATCAGGCCGGCGGTGAGGATGCCGATCCCCATGGTGGGGCCGGAGAAGAGGATGCCGATGCCGGGGATCTGGCCCAGCGTGGCCTTCAGGAAGGGCTGGCCGTATTCCGAGAACAGCGGCGCGAACACGAACAGGCCCCACATGCCGTAGATGATCGACGGCACGCCGGCCAGCAGCTCCACACAGGTGCCCAGCGGGCGACGCAGCTTGGCCGGGCAGATTTCGGTGAGGAACAGGGCGATGCCGAAGCTGACCGGGAAGGCGATCAGCAAGGCGATGATCGAGGTCGACAGGGTGCCGACGATGGCGATCATGGCGCCGAATTCTTCATTGGTAGGGTCCCACTCCACACGGGTGATGAAACCCGGGCCGAAGGCCTGGAAGGCAGGTGCGGCACCGATGAAGAGGGAAACGATGATCCCGCCCAGCATGAGCAGGACAGAAAGGGCGAAGATCAGGGTGATCTTGTGGAAAAAGAAATCCTGCAGACGCTGGCGGCGCATGACGGCCATCAACTTCTCGCGCGCGACCTGCGCACTTTCAGTCTCTGTCGCGGATTTTTTGACTTCGGTATTCGACATTGCCGTGGTGGAATAATTAGCGCTCATTTGAGTTCACCATTGAAACGGGCCATTGCTGCGAATGCTCTGCTGTCCAGAGTTGCTCGTTTTCGCTGCAATGACCCGTGTGCTCCGTAGGAAGAAGCTTGCTGGCCGGGCCTTGTCAGCCCGGCGCGACGTGGTGCTGGATTACCAGATTGCCTTGCCGCTGCTGTCCTTGACGTTGCTCTTCCAGGAATCTTCCACCAGCTTGGTAACCGAATCCGGCAGCGGCACGTAGTCCAGATCAGCAGCAACCTTGCCACCGTTCTTGTAGGCCCAATCGAAGA
>Ga0213872_10002375_pt1 | contig 11140 bp, 6 predicted proteins | sample VelepicomBERX_R2_FD_160071 | JGI IMG/M metagenome (GOLD analysis project Ga0213872, IMG submission 160071) | Rhizosphere microbial communities from Vellozia epidendroides in rupestrian grasslands, the National Park of Serra do Cipo, Brazil - RX_R2 | ecosystem: Host-associated > Plants > Roots >... | reverse complement strand
AAACTACGCCGCTGGACGTCGACCTCCCTCCACTGTCAATCGCAACGATGCTGTTCTCAAGAGCTGAGATTGTGTCTGCGAAGGAACTCGACAGCAGAGTCCAGAGTGACTTTTCCGTTCCGGTTGCCACGATATCTCTCCTTACACGGGTTATCGTGACACGAACACCACCCCGGGGACATCCGCCGGTTGACTAGGACAGAATTGAAAAAAGGAACCGGGCCGTAACCTTCCTCCTGTGCGAACGGTTTACTCTTATGTACGGCCAAACCACGGAGAATTCGTTGAAGGCTTTGAAGAAAGAAGCGGACGAGCGGCTTCTTATCGAGGCTGCGCAGCAGGACCCCGCCCGCTTTGCCGACCTTTACGAACTCAACTTTGAACGCGTCTACGCCTACATTGTGCGTCGGGTTCAGGACCGAGCGGAAACCGAAGACCTGACGGCGGAAGTTTTTCAGCAGGCGTTGGCCAACATCAAACGCTTCGAATGGCGGGGAATCCCGTTTGCCGCCTGGCTGTTCCGCATCGCGGCCAACCTGATTTCCGATCGCTGGCAGCGCTCGGGGCGGGAAGTGGCGGTAGATGCCGAGCAGATGGAGTCAGCCGCGGTCTCGCCGGCAGAAATCGAGGAAGTGGAGCGGCGAGCCACGCTATTTTGCCTGGTCGACAAGCTCCCGGCGGAACAGCGACGCGTGGTGATCTCGCGGTTTGTGGAACAGAAAAGCATCAAGGAGGTCGCAAGGGAAATTCGCAAGACGGAATGAGCGGTGAAGCAGCTACAGTTCGCGCGCTGAGCAGCTTGCGTGCGCGCATGGAGGGTGCCGATGCCTAAGCGCTCTCTACAACCCGGAGGTGCCGGCAAGAAGAAGATCGAACAGCTGAACAAAGCCATCGACGCAATGCTGGCGCGGAATGATGGGCGAGTCGGCACGACGGAGCCTGAAATCGAGCGGTTAGTGCGTATCGCGGCGGAATTGCGCAATCTGCCGAGTGCGAGTTTTAAGGCACGATTGAAATCCGAATTAGAAGGGAGAAATCGCATGTCTACCGTTGCCGAGCCGGTCGTGGCCGCCCGCATGACGGCATCACCAAGGATCGCTTTCCGCAATGCATCCAAAGCGATCGAGTTTTACAAAGAAGCCCTGGGGGCAAAAGAGACATTCCGCTTTGAAGTCGAAGGGCATATTCCTCATGCCGATCTGGCCTTCGGCGATTCGACGATCTCTGTGTGCGAAGAATGGCCGGAGGGCGGCCGCTTCAGTGCCGAAACCCTGGGGTATTCACCGATTTCGCTGTCGATCCACGTTGGCGACGTGGATAGATTCACGGAGAGCGCGGTGGCGCATGGAATGAAGCTGGTGCGCGCCCCCCAAACTCATTTCTATGGACACCGCGACGCCCTGCTGGCCGATCCTTTCGGCTATTCGTGGAATTTGTGGACAGTGATCGAAGAAATGTCGGTCGAGGAAATGCACCGCCGGATGAAAGGCGTGACCCAAGGTCCAGAGGGCGCCAAGATTCCTGAGAAGCGCGGAAAAGGCGTGGATCCGGTGCCTCGCGGCTTCCGCATGGTAACGCCGTATCTGGTGGCCGAGGATGGCTTGGCGCTTCTGGAATTCACGAAGCGGGCATTCGGCGCAGAAGAACTGCTCCGGGCGGAAACGCCGACGGGCGTCCATGCTGAGGTGCAGATCGGGGACACCCGGCTGATGATGGGCGGCGGCGTTTCCCGCAAGAAGTTTACGGGCGCCCTTCAGCCCAATACGCTGCATACATACGTCGAAGACGTAGACGCCGTTACGAAGCAAGCCGTGGCGGCAGGAGCCACGCTCATCGACGAGCCTCGCGATCAGGAATATGGCGAGCGCTCCAGCACCATCAAAGACTCTGCCGGCAATTTCTGGTATATCGCCACCTCCAAGGGGGAGAGCTACGTTCCCCAAGGACTGCACAAAGTCAATCCGTATCTTCACCCTCGTCGCGCTGAGCCGTTCATTAGCTTCCTGAAGCGGGCTTTCGCAGCAGAGGAAGTCGCGAAGTACGCGTCGCCCGATGGGGTGGTCCATCATGCCGTGGTTCGCGTCGGAGACTCGGTGCTGGAGATGGGCGAAGCTCACGGCAAATACGAGACGATGCAGGCGATGTTCTACCTGTATGTGCCGAACATGGAGGCCGTGTATCGGCAGGCGCTGGCGGCCGGTGCGACTTCATTCCAGGAGCCGACCGATCAGACCTATGGCGACCGTAATGCCGGAGTCAAAGACGCGTTCGGCAACACGTGGTACATCGCCACGCACGTGAAGGACGTGCGCTAAAAGGAGGAGGATTACACTCTGACCCCGTCAGAGACCGCACAAGTGCTCGGGACCGCAGCCGAATACAAAGTGCGCGAGGTGGAGGACAGAAACTCAGGAGTCGTCCTGAACTGTGCTTGGGCCCCAGCATCTACGTCAGGACAAAGAACTGAGTAGGCTGCGAGCTTCCCGCATCGCCTGAGTCGATGAGGCACGGTTATCGCGCGTGAGGATCAGCACACCACTTTGAAGGTAGGCGCGATCTTGCAGAGCTTTCTGAGGCAAGTATCATTAATGTCCTGGGATGAACCATCATCGTCGACCTATTCTTATTGACACGGACACAGCAGCCGACGATGCCGTCGCACTGATCATGGCTCTGCGCTCGCCGAGAGTTGAGGTCAAAGCAATCACCACCGTCGCCGGTAATGTTACGGTGGAACAGGCGACACGAAACGCACTCTTTACGGTGGAGCTATGCGGCGCGGAAGCTCCGGTCTCCAGCGGGGCTGCAAAACCGCTGGAGCGTGAACTCCAGACTGCAGACTGGTTTAATGGACAAGATGGACTAGGCGACCACGGATATGGGCCATCTGTGCACGCAACTGCCTCAGGATATGCTGTCGATGCTATAGTCGCCGCCGTTCAGTCGACGCCGGGAATCGAGATCATCACGCTGGGGCCACTTACAAACCTGGCATTGGCTCTGGAGCGCTTCCCCGAGCTCGTCCATTCCATGAGCCGGTGTGTCGTGATGGGTGGAGCGCCTTGCTGTGAAGGCAATGTGAGTCCTGCTGCTGAGTTCAACATCTGGGTTGATCCTGAAGCCGCCCGGGCGGTCTTCGAATCCGGCGCGCCAATCGAAATGATCGGCTGGCATCTGGCGCGCTTCGATGCAGTTCTGAATGAACGTGAGATCCGGGAAGTGCTGGCGCTCGAAACACCGCTAGCAGAATTTGTGATCCGAGCAAACAGCACAGCCGCGACGGCCTATCACGTGCAGACGGGTGAAACCGGCATCTCTCTGCCTGATCCGGTAGCAATGGCAGTTTTGCTCGATCCGAAGCTGAAACTCGAGGTAAGCCGCCATTATGTAGCGATCGAGTGCAACAGCGACCTGACTAGGGGGATGACCGTAGTAGACCGGTTAGGTGTCGCGGCGGATTCAAGGAACTCTGTTGTCTGGAGCGAAGTGATGCGGAGGGGCCAAAAAATTGAGATCTGCTGGAAACTCGATGTGTCAGGGTGGAAGGCAGAACTGCTCGCCGCTCTGAAATCGGCACATAATGTCGTCCAGCAGCATGACGGCTAATACACGCATACACCAGCCAACCTTATTCAGCCAAATCTGCGCTCTACCGCGAGTATGTGGCAGAGCAGTTTCCTGGCTACAACCAGCTGACACGGTGGGGACTTTCTCGGCAGTTTTCTCTCGGAGTCACACTATTCGTGGCCTCCAGCGGCCAGTTTCGCCGGGACTTGTTGAAAGTGTTTGTTTATTTTTCTGGAACTTGCCTCGGGACGCAGGACTAAAACTCGTGCGCAGGTGGTTGGAGCACTGCAAAGTACAATCTTGCGTTGTATACAACAAGAACCAGTCAAGCGGTTTGAATAGTGAGGCGAACAACAATGATGAAAAAGCGTTCTGCATGCCAACTCCTATTCGTCGGCATAGCTTTTACGGGGGCCCTCCTGGAGGTTGTAGCTTGTTTTGCAGCCGACAGTGCCGCTTCCATGCCTGACATGCAGTGGCGCATGATCGGTCCGTTTCGTGGTGGACGGACGCGCGCCGCAGCTGGCGTTCCTGATCAACCAAATGTCTTCTATGTGGGTCAGGTCGACGGCGGCGTCTGGAAGTCGACGGATTATGGGCGAACATGGAATCCAATTTTCGATAGCGAGGACACGCAATCGATTGGAGCGATCGCGATTCGCCCCGTCAGACAGCAACATCATCTACGTGGCCAGTGGCGAGGGACTGCATCGGCCCGACCTCTCTGTTGGAGATGGCATCTATCGCTCTTCCGACGCGGGAAAGACATGGACGCATTTGGGATTACGTGACAGTCAGCAAATACCGACGCTCGCCGTCGATCCGACGAATCCTGACAAGCTATTTGCCGCGGTCCTCGGTCACCCTTATGGGCCAAACCAGGAGCGAGGTATTTACCGCTCAGAAGATGGCGGGCGGACCTGGTCGAAGGTCTTGTTCAAGGACGAAAACACAGGTGGTTCTGATGTAACTATCGATCCAAAGAACCCAAAGGTGGTGTATGCGTCACTATGGGATGCGCGTCTGGGGCCATGGGAGGACAGAAACAGTTACGAAGGTACGAATGGAGGGCTCTTCAAGTCGACTGATGGAGGCACTACTTGGACACCGCTGACGAAGGGTCTTCCCACTGATCTAGTGCAGATCAATGTCGCCATCGCCGGGAGCGATCCGCAGCGCTTGTACGCTACGATTTCGACCAAAGCGGAGGGCGGATACGCTTCTAACCAGGGCCTGGGCGTTTATCGATCGGACGATGCAGGCATGAGCTGGCGAAAGATCACGGACGATCCAAGACCGGCGATGAAGATTGGTGGCGGGGATCTACCGGTGCCGGTGGTCGATCCGGTGAATCCGGATGTGGTCTACAGCACGAGCATCGTTACCTGCAGGTCGACGGACGGTGGCAAAACATGGATCAGCCTGCGAGGAGCGCCGGGTGGGGATGACTATCAAAATCTCTGGATTAACCCACACGACCCGCGGATTCTGCTGCTGGTAAGCGATCAGGGCGCCGTCATCAGTGTGAACGGAGGCGAAACCTGGAGTTCCTGGTACAACCAGCCTACGGCGCAACTTTACCACGTTGCGGCTACCTACGGTTTTCCCTACCAGGTCTGCGCTGGTCAACAGGAAAGCGGCTCGGTGTGCACATCGACGCGTGGCAATGACGGCGAAATTACCTTCCGGGAATGGCATCCCGCTGGAATCATCGAGTACGGCTATGCGGCGCCCGATCCGGTACACCCTGAGATTGTTTATGGAGCGGGACGCACGGAGGTGACCCGCTATGACATGGTGACTGGCCAAGTTCAGAACATAACTCCGCTGCCGATGCGCAAACAGGAATTCCGCGCCAACCGGACCGAGCCAGTTCTCTTTTCACCGGTTGATCCTCATACGCTGTACTACGCTGCCAATCATTTGTTTAAAACGACTGATTATGGCCATACATGGCAGATCATCAGCCCTGACCTGAGTGGAGAGAACACAGGGCAGCTGCCATCCGTGCCGGCGCTCAAGCCCGACCAGCAAGCCGAACGTCGAGGAGTTATCTATTCGGTTGCCGCCTCTTACAAAATGGACCAAACAATCTGGGCAGGAACTGACGATGGGCTGGTATGGATCACGCGGGACGGTGGTGCGAACTGGACGAAAATTACGCCCCCCGGTGTAGCGGCCTGGAGTAAGATCGCGCAGATCGACGCGTCGCGTTTCGATGACAATACGGCTTACCTGGCCGTGAACCGGATGCGGGTCGACGACCTTCGCCCCTACGCGTACCGTACGCACGATGGTGGAAAGACATGGCAGACAATCGCGGCAGGACTTCCCGAAGACGCGCCTGTGAACGCGGTCCGCGCAGACCCTGTGCAGCCGGGACTGCTGTATGCGGCAACGGAGCACGCGGTGTGGACTTCCTTCGATGACGGGGAACACTGGCTGACGCTTGAGTACAATCTGCCCCACACATCGATGCGCGACCTGGTGGTGAAAGATGACGATCTGATCGTAGCAACGCATGGGCGCTCTTTTTGGGTCCTTGATGACATAACCCCGCTGCGCCAACTCGCGGCAGAAGCAGGAAAGAAGCAGGCGATGCTGTTCAACCCGGCTTCAGCATGGCGTGTGCGTCGCAGCACAAATACCGATACACCACTGCCAGCCGATGAGCCTGCGGGTCAGAATCCGCCTAATGGTGCGATTATCGACTATTGTTTGCCGCAAGATGTGCACGGTCCAGTGACGCTTGAGGTGCTGGACTCGGGTGGCCAAGTGTTGCGCCGTTACAGCAGTCAGGATCCAGTGTCGCCTACTCCAGACCAACTACGAACAAATCTTATTCCTCCCTATTGGCCGCAGGTGCATGGGCCGCTTCCGTCGACAGCAGGCATGCATCGCTGGGTTTGGGACATGCGTGAGACAGCTCCTACTTCAACACATAGTGAGTATCCGATATCGGCGGTACCGTATCGGACGCCACTTACTCCGCAAGGACCCCTGGTACTGCCGGGCAGCTACACCGTAAGACTTACTGTTGACAGTAGCAGCGCGTCGGTGTCGCTGGTGGTAAAAATGGACCCGCGTGTCCAGATTTCCCCCGCAGATCTTGAGTCCTTGCATACGGCACAGGTGACTATGGCAGCATCTCTCGACGCGCTGGCAAAGGCTGCTCTGGCTGCTCACTCGGTGCAGGAGCAGATATCTTCTCGGCAGAACACCGGCATCGCCACCCACCTTGCTCCATTCAGCGCAGCATTGAAGATTCTGCTCGATGGCACTGGTCCGGATGCAGCGAAGCGGCTGCCGGGCATTGACGAAGTGGCTTCGGAGTCATCGCAGTTGTATGGCGAATTGCAGCAGGCCGATGCACTACCAACTCCAGCGCTGCAGGAAGCTGCATCGCACGTCGTGGCCGAGGCGAAAGAATTACTACCCGGTTGGGAAGAATTTAAGCAAAAGCAACTGCCTGCACTAAACGATCAGCTACGAAGGGCCCACCTTGCGCCGATCGATCTGAATCACAAGACTGACAACATTCCCGGAGAGGGAGACGAAGACTAACAATTCGAGAGAACATGCACCGAGGACGGAAGTTGATGCGAGTGTCGGAGTGGCGCTATATGCAAACGTTGTATAACCCAGCCCGAAGCAGAACATAAACTGCGGATCGACACTCTCGCTATCGAAGTAGCCATATCGGTATTCGGGCGGGAATCCGCAAAATATAAGGTTATCCGCCAGTTGGTGATACGTTAGACCTTGCACATCTCCGGAAGTTGTCCTATTGCCTTCCCATACGTGCGTGTGTACACTGAGACCTATTGGCATGCCATAGGAGTTTGCGCTGATGGGCGACAAAACAGACGTCTGGCAAGGGACACTGGCTCTCATGGTCCTGCGCACCCTTGAGACCATGGGACCGCAACACGGCTACGGGCTGGCGCGACGCATCGAGCAAACCAGCGGAGACGTTCTCGCGCTGAATTACGGCACGATATACCCCAGTCTTCTGAAGCTGGAACAGGAAGGCTACATCCGCTCCCAATGGGGAAACTCTGAGAACAATCGGCGCGCCAAATTCTACGAGCTGACCAAAGCGGGACAACGGCAGTTACGCAAAGCGACCCAGGAATGGAACCAGACGACCGAAATCCTCGCCCGGTTCCTGGAAGATGCAAGCGAAGTCTGACGGAGCACGCCATGAACAAGCTGCGAGCGTTTTGGATTCGGCTCTTGAACACTCTGCGCAGAGCGCACGACGACGAGGACCTTGCGCACGAACTCGAATCCCACATCGCCATGGACACTGAGCGCGGCGTGCGAAACGGCCTGTCCCCCGAAGAAGCACGCCGGCAGGCGCTGATCCGTCTCGGCGGAATGGCACAGGTGCATGATGCATATGGAGGGCGACGCGGCCTGCCCTGGCTTGAGTCCTTCTTACGCGATCTTTACTACAGCGTGCGATCCCTTGCCCGGAATCGTCTGGTAACCGCCGTCGCTATTCTGTCAATCGCCTTGGGCATAGGATCGAACACGACCATCTTCTCCATCGTCAGCCGTTTCATGTTGCGTCCAGCTCCAGTGGGCGATCCGGGCACTTTGTTGTCGCTGCACATTCTGCACGACGGCGATCGCTGCTGCAATCAGTTTCCATGGCCCGTGTACGCCGATCTGCGCGAACAAGCCAAAGTATTTTCTGATGTCGCGGCGTATTTCGATCTGATTCCGGCCTCGATCAGTGGAGGCACAGAACCGGAGCGTGTCTGGCGTCAGGGTGTGACTCCCAATTTCTTCCGGGTGGCTGAGATGCCGATGGTGATGGGAGCAGGGTTCTCAGGCTCGGACGAAAAAATGCCGCTGGTCGTTTTGAGTGAACGACTGTGGAGACGCCGATTTAATAGTGACAAGAATATCGTCGGCAAGAGCGTCATCCTGTCCGGACACATTTTCACCGTCACAGGAATTGCTCCCGCCGCTTTTCACAGCATCGACCAGATTCTCAACGCGGAGTTCTGGGTCCCACTTGGCATGACGCCACAACTTGCGGCTAGCCTGCCTCCGCACGATTCGCGCGAGTATCACTGGCTGTCTGTCATTGGTCGCGTTCGCCCCGGCGTAACCCGCAAGGATGTCATCGCGGAATTGAGCACCATCGCCGATCGCCTCGCCGCCAGCTATCCGGCGACTGATAAAGGCAATCACTTTGCGTTCGAGCAGGCGGGGTCGTTACCTCCTTCGGGGCGAAGCACTGTCTTGTTATTTCTCAGCGCGCTGGCGATTGTCGTCCTGCTGCTGTTGGCCATTGCGGGATTCAATGTGGCTAATCTGCTGTTTGCGCAGGCCATAAATCGACAACGCGAAATGGCTGTGCGGCTCGCCCTCGGCGCCACGCGCGGGCGATTGCTCCGGCTGTTTATGCTGGAGAGCCTGTTGCTGGGCCTGGGCGGCGGAGCGCTAGGGGTGCTGCTTTCGGTGTGGTCAACTAAGGCGTTATCGTCGCTTCGATTGCCTGTTCCCGTTCCGCTCGATTTAAGTGTGAGTATCGATGGCCGCACGTTGGCCTTTACGTTCCTCATTAGCGTGCTATGCGGTCTTCTTCTGGGCCTGGCGCCGGCGTGGGCAGCTTCGCGACCGAGGATTGCGAATGCTCTGAAGGGAGACGCCGGATTCGAAGTGAGAGGCCGTCGTATCAGCCCACGCAATTTCCTTGTGGTTGCGCAGGTCGCGATGGCACTCGTCCTCCTCACAGTTACGGGCCTGTTTTTGCGCAGCTTAGAGAGCGCATCGCAGATAAACATCGGCTTCAAGACACGCGGATTACTCATGCTCTCCATCGACCCGCGCTTGAACGGATACTCGCCGCTCAAGATCGGCGCCTTCCTGGCGGAATTGCGCGAGCAGGCAGCAGCGCTGCCCAGCGTGGACACCGCGGTGTGCACGGATGTGGCTATGCTTTCCGACGGAAACCGCAGCGACGGGTTCACGGTTGGCGGGCGATCCGCGAAGGTTGATTCGTCCGTACTGGCGGATCTCTACATGGTTACGGCCGGCTATTTCGACGTATTCGGCATACCACGCCTGGCAGGGAATGACTTCAACCACGAGACCGCCAGTGGCCCTCGCGTCGCCGTGATCAACAGGGCCTTCGCCGACAGGCTGTTTGGCGGAGCGAATCCGATTGGGCAGCGCATCGACGGCGGCGGTTGGACTTACCAGATCATTGGCGAGGTAGGAAACGCCAAGTCTCGCACTCTTGGCGAAGATACCCGCCCCATCCTCTACCGCTCGCTCGATCAGAGCATCGCCAACGATCCCTCGATGATGGGTTACACGCTCATTGTGCACACACGGGGCGATCCAGCGGGGATCGCTGAAGCTCTGCGCCGCGAAGTGCACCGGCTTGACCCAACGATGGCCATCTACAACCTCGAAACGATGGACGAGCACGTGCGAACAGCATATGTACTGCCGCGCGTGGCGGCCATGCTCTTCGGAGTGTTCGGCGGAATCGGGTTGGTGCTGGCTACAGTGGGCTTGTACGGCGTCATGAGCTTCGCAGTCACCCGGCGTACGCGAGAAATCGGCATCCGTATGGCCATCGGCGCGCAGCCCGCAGCAGTATTGCGGCTTGTTTTGCGCCGGGGCATGACGCTCACGTTTGCAGCACTCGCGCTCGGCTGGCCCGCAGCATGGATGCTGGCGAAGATCGCTTCAAATTTTCTCTACGGCATCTCACCGCACGACACGCTCACGTTCACCTTGGTGCCGATCGTGCTCCTCCTGGTTGCGCTTGTCGCCGCCTGGATCCCTGCCCGCCGCGCCGCTTCGATCAACCCGACCCAGGCATTGGGAATGGACTAGTGGGAAGTCTGCCAGCGTCCTGCGAACTGCCGTGACTCCAAATCTCAACTGTTACGTACAGGCCGAAGCGCTCATGAATGTGTTCAAGGGCGTAGGTGCCGGTAGGAGTCGTTCGTCCAGGAGATGAACTCCTGGCAGGTAACCATCAGTTGCCGTATCCGCAGTGTTCCAAGGGGCGCAGCTTTTCGCTGGGCGGCCATGGGAACCGATCGCTCACCCCGCTCCTCAGATCAGCCGTTCCCATTATCGTGAAACACCCTTTGATAAATTCAAGCAGCAATTCCCGGCCAGGACAGCCGTTATTCGGGTTGCTTGCGAGCCTCTTCGAGCCGGGCCGCTTGGGTCATTAGATAATTCTGTTCCGGAATGCTGGTGGTTCCGGCCGCGGCCGCTCGATAGTGATGTACGGCCTTCTCGAAATCTCCAAGCATCTCGAGCAAATGCCCGCGCACTGCGTCCAGCCGATAGTGCCCTGCCAGTCGCTCGCCGTTGTCCAGAGCCTGCAGACGTTCCAGCCCGCGGTCCGGACCGTGTACCATCGCGGCGGCGATCGCGTGATTCAGCGTGACCATGGGGCCGGGCACCACGCGCTGAAGCAGTTCGTAGAGCGCCAGAATCTGCGGCCAGTCCGTGTCTTCCGGGTGCGCCGCCTCGTCATGAACCGCGGCGATCGCCGCTTGCAGCTGGTAGAGTCCGATGGCTCCTTTTG
>Ga0213872_10002374_pt1 | contig 11144 bp, 6 predicted proteins | sample VelepicomBERX_R2_FD_160071 | JGI IMG/M metagenome (GOLD analysis project Ga0213872, IMG submission 160071) | Rhizosphere microbial communities from Vellozia epidendroides in rupestrian grasslands, the National Park of Serra do Cipo, Brazil - RX_R2 | ecosystem: Host-associated > Plants > Roots >... | reverse complement strand
CGTCCGCCTACATGACGCCGGCCCTGACCACGATCCATCAGCCCATCTACGAGATGGGCCGGGCCGCCGCGCATGCGCTGCTGGCCGCGCTGGGCGCCGCGCCGGCCGACGCGGCGCCGGCGCCGGTGCCGGCCGTGAGCCTGGTGGTGCGTGGCACCACTCGAACGATCTAGGCGGCCTCGTCGGAGCGCGGCGGCGTCAGCGGTGGCGGCGCCCGGTCGCGGTCTGGTTGACGAAATACTCGGGTTGAAAGGCGCGCGTCATGCCGATGATGGGCAGCACGTGGTCGAGGTGCTCGCGCATGGTGTCGGCGGCGCGGTGGCCCTCGCCGTCGCGCAGTGCGGCGACCACGGCCATGTGTTCCTCGACGACGCTCTGCATGCGACCCTGCAGCGGCAGCGTCAGGTGCCGGAAGCGGTCGAGTTGCGTCTTGGCGAGCTGGATGGTGCGCCACACGCCGGGGAAGCCGGCGATGTCGGCGAGCGCGGCGTGGAAGGCCTCGTCGGCGCGGTGAAAGCGCCGCATGTCGCGGGCCTCGGCGGCGGCGCGCTGCTCGGCAAGAATGAGTTCGAGCTGCGCCACGCCCGCGGGCGTGAGCCGCGCCGCGGCCTTTTCGACGACGGCGACTTCGAGCGCGGTACGCACGAGCATGGCTTCTTCAAGCCCATCCACGGGGATGCGCGCGACGAAGGTGCCGACGCGCTGCCGGATCTCGACCAGGCCTTCCTCGGCCAGGCGCTGCACGGCCTCGTGGACCGGCGTGCGGCTCACCGCGTGCTCGGCAGCGATGTCGAGCTCGACGATGCGCTGTCCCGGCACCATCTCGAGGTCGAGGATGCGTTCGCGCAGCACGCCGTAGATGCGCCGCGAGGCGCTCAGCCCGGATTCAGCCGGTGCGTCGGCCGGCCTGCCGCGGGATGTCGTCACGCCCGCCCCCCGAGCGTCGTGTTGTAGACCTTGCCCGCCACCGTCACGTTCGCCAGCCGGATGCCGGCGGCGTTGTAGAGGTAGAAGGGCAGGTCCGCGCGGCTCGGCGTGCCGAAGTCGCAGTCGCGGAAGCTGACCTCGCTGACCGGCTGCACGGCAGGCGTGGGCGGCGGCCCGTTGTAGTCGGAGGCCACGGGGCCGAGGATGACGATGGCCTGGTAGCACGAGGCTTGCTGGCCCTTGCGATTGACGTTGCCGACCTTGACGCCTTCGATGTGGATCTCGGAGACGGCGGGCGGGCGCGTGCGGACGTTGTCGCTGCCGGGCGAGTAGTCGCAGTCGAAGGTGATGACGGCGCCCGCGGCCGTGGCCACGGTGCGCGAGGGGATCGGCGAGCCCGGCAGCGAGGCGTAGAACGAGGGCGTGGTCTGCACGCCGTTCGGGATCTGGACGTCGCGCACGTACAGGTGGCGCAGCCAGCCGCCGCGGTTCATATTGGTCTTGAGCCGGATCGCCGTGTTCAGCGGGTTGGTTTCCCAGTGGATGTTCTGCAGCTGCAGGTGCTGGGCATAGACGTTCTGGATGCCGCCGGCCATCTCGCTGCCCAGCGTCAGCGCGCCGTGGCCGCTTTGCATCGTGCAGTGCTGGATGACGATGTTCTGCGAAGGGCCGTACTGCGTGTCCAGGTCCTTGCCGGACTTGATGGCGATGCAGTCGTCGCCGGTGTCGAAGGTGCAGTGCTCGACCAGCACGTGGTCGCAGCACTCGGGGTCGAAACCGTCGTTGTTGGGGCCCAAGCTGTTGGCATGGACGCGGCGGATCACGAGATTGCGGCAATCGACCGGGTGGTGCTGCCAGAACGGCGTGTTCGTGACCTGGTAGCCCTCGAGCAGCACGTTGGTGCAGCCGATCAGGTGGATCATCGAAGGCCGCAGGTAGTGGCCGAGGCCGAAGACGCGCCGCTCGATCGGCACGCCCGCTTCGGAGAGCGCTGGCAGGAAGCGCTCGTCGGCGCGCCAGTGCGGACCTTCGCCCTGGATCAGCGCGCGCTCGGCGGCGCCGAGATCGGGAGCCAGGCCGGCCAGCGATTCCGGGTTGAGTGGGTTGAAGTCCGCGCCGGACGGCGTGCCCGCGCGCCAGCCTGGCGTGGTGCCTTGCGCCACCGCGTCGATGGTCTTGTTGCGGCCCTTCCAGGTCCACCAGCAGGCATCGCCTTCGCCCGCATCCTTGGGGAAGGGCAGGCCGGCCTGGCCGTCGAGCACGCTGGTCCAGTCCTCGCCGGTCAACGCGATATTGGTCTGGCCGAAGGCGTAGATCATCGAGCTGAAGTTCAGGCAGTCGTTGCTCTGCCAGCGCGAGCGCACCAGTCGCCCGTTGGCGCCGCAATCGAAGTCGCCGTGGCGGGCGTAGTCGGCCGGCCGGTTGCTGAAGAACAGGCGCGCGCCGGCCTGCAGATGCACGTGGACGTTGGAACGCAGCACCACCGGGCCGGCGCAGTACCAGTTGCCCGCGGGGATCACGACGCGGCCGCCGCCCGCCTTGTTGCAGGCGGCGATGGCCGCGGCGATGGCGGCGTAGCAGTCAGGCGCGCCGGGTGCCGGCGTGTCCACCGGTGCCTGGTCCTCGTGCGAGACGTAGGCCGTGGCCTTGACGAGCGCGCAGGGGCGAGCGCCGAAGGCCGTGATGGGGAAGTCCTCGTCGCGAAAGCGCAGCGGTACCGAGAGCCGGTCGATGATCTCCTGGGCCTGCTGCCACGGGTCGCCGGCGGTGCGGGCGGCGAAGGCCGGCATGGCGCCGAAGCCGAGTCCGAGTGCGCAGCCGGCCGCCTGCAACAGAGTGCGGCGGCGGGGGTCGATCTTGGGTGCGGGCATGGGAGTTCAGTCCTGCGTGTTGTTGTATTCGGCGAGGAAGGTGGCCGCCGGTGTGGGCTTGCCGCCATAGCCGAGTTGCCGCACCGGGTCGATGCCGATGGCGATCAGGTTGGCAAAGTAGCCGTCCGAGTCGAGTTGCGCGGGCCGATAGGAGAGCTTGCCGCTCTGGTTCCAGTCGGCCCACGGATGTGTCTTGTCGATGTGGCCGCCGATGCGCGAATTCAGCACGACCATCTTGCCGACGGTTTCGAGCACGGCACGGTCGACATGGCCGCGCGTGCCGTCGAAGTCGTTGGCGTTGCCGACGCTGCAGGCGTAGCCCGCAATCGCCATCGCGCGGTAGGGCGTGCACTTCTGGTTGTGGAACCACTGGCGCGCGAGCTTGTAGGCGCCGAGACGCGCGAAGGCGCTGCCGTCGTTGCTGAAGGTGCAGTGGTCGAACACGAGGCCGTAGGCGCTGAGCAGGTTGGTGTCCGGCGCGCCGACGTAGGAGTTCGGCCGGCTGCCGAGCGAGCGGATCTCGCTGCGGTAGAAGAAGGCCGTGGCGTCGCCGAAGATGAAGTCGACGTCGCCCTCGATGTAGGCGCGGTCGAAGAAGCTGCGCGCGGTGCGGCCGCCGTCCTGGGTCTTGAGGTAGAGCGTGTCCTGCAGGCCGAGCAGGCGCACGTTCACGAACTGCGCGCGGTCGGCGCCGTCGACGGCCAGGGCCACGGCCTGGTGCGGCTGCGGCATGGCGTGGCAGTCCTCGACGCAGGGCGCCTCGGCGACGCGGCGGTAGGCGTTCTCGAACGTCAGGTTGAAGGCCTGGAAGCCGGCGTTGCGCACCCAGACCGTGTAGGTGCCGAAGGTGCTCAGGCTTGGCCGGCTCTTGAGCGCGTCGAACATGGCCTGGATGCTCGGGTCCGTGCCGGCGAACTGCGCCGCGTACTGGCGCGCGTAGTCGGCGCCGCTGACGGCGGCGTCGAGGCTGGCCGTGATCACGGTGGCGGCGGGGTCGTGGCCTTCGCCGTAGAGCGTGATCGCGCTAGTTGATGGCGGCACGTAGACGAGCTCGCGATAGACGCCGGGCCTGACGAGGATGAACAGGCGCTTGCCGGCCGCGGCGCCACGCGCGTCGACGACGGCCTGGTTGACGGCCGCCTGCACGTTCGCGAAGACGTGGCGGCCATCGGGCGTGGCATGCGCGTCGACGGTGTAGTCGGGCTGAGCAGGCAAGGTCTGCTCGCTCAACGGATCCCAGCGGTCGACGCCTTCGTGCCCGGGCGCGCCGGCATGGCCGAGGACTTCGGCGTAGGCGTAATGCGCGGCCTCGGCGGCGCTCAGCTGCGGGCGCGGGGCCGACGCGGTGGCCTTGGCGGGGAAGGCCGGGAAGCGCTGCGAGCAATCGAGCGGCGCGCCGGTGCCGCCGTTGATGAAGTCGGGCGAAGGCGTGAGTTCGGCATGGCCGACCTGAAAGCGCGGCAGGCCGTCGACCTGCACCTGGTCGAAGCGCGCGCGGACCGGGTGCTCGGCGTCATGGCCTTCGATGATGAGGTTGCCCGCCGTGAGGCTGTGGACGTTCTCGAAGGCGATGCGCTCGTAGACCGGCACCCGCGTACCGTGCGCGCCCTTGGTGTAGTCGGTCGAGATGTCGATCGGCGCGTGCACGCCGCGCAGGCAGATGTCGCGGTAGTTCACGTCGTCGACCGGCCCGCCGCGCGACACATCGCTCTTGATGCGCAGGCCCGAGACCGTGCCGTCCAGGCTCAGGTCCTGCACGAGCACATGGTGCACGCCGCCCTGCGTCTCGCTGCCGATGGACATGCCGTGGCCGCTATAGAAATGGTTGGCGACGATGGAGATGTTCTCGCTCGGGCCGTTGTCGCCGGCCTTGATGGCGACGTCGTCGTCGCCGGTGCGGATGAAGCTGTGCGTGATCGTGACGTTGCGCGAGGACACCGGGTCGATGCCGTCGGTGTTGCGCGCCGTGGCCGGCGTGTCGATGTGCACGCCCCAGGCCGTCACGCCGTCGACCTGGTGCAGCGTGACGTGGAAGTTGGGCGAGTTGCGCAGCGTGATGCGGTAGAGCGTGAACTCGCGCGAGTGCTCGACTTCGATCAGGCGCGGCACGTTGTGCTCGCTGTTCTCGCGCTGGGCACGGCGCGCGATCTCCCACCAGGACTCGCTGCCGCCGACGATGGTCTGGCCGCCCTGGCCGTCGATCACCCCGTCGCCCATGATGCCGCTGCCGGCCGTGTCGGTGGCGGTGATGAAGGTCTTGCAGCCGTGGCCTTTGGCGCCGGTGGTGCCGCAGCTCTTGCCGCCGCGGTCGAAGCGCGCCGGGTCGCGGCTGGCGTAGAGCGTGGCGCCGCCTTCGACGACCAGGGTCACGCCGCTGGCCAGCGTGAGCGGGCCGGCGAGGAAGGCGCCGTACTGGTTGCTCGCGGCGAGGCGCACGGAGCGGCCCGCGCCGCAATGGTCGATGGCGGCCTGGATGCGCGTGGTGTCGTCCGTCGGCGTTTCCGGCTCCGGCGCGCTGCGCTCGGCAATGAGGACGGCGCAGGCCGGCGGCAGCGTCGGCTCGACGACCGGGCGCGTGTCCTGGGCCTGGGCGGCGCCCGTTGCGAGCAGCAGGGCCATGGCAAGCAGAGGCGGGCGGGTCTTCATTGCGCGGCGGCCTCGTTCTTGAAGTAGGGCCGCAGCGCGGGGACGGCGTCCTGCAGCAGCCCGGCGACGATGCCGGCGAACAGGTGCGCGCCCTTGGGGCCGACGTGCGTGTGGTCGAAGGCGCTCTTGGCGTTGGTCACGCGCTCGATCTGCGCGAGGTCGGCCGGCGTTGTCGCGCTCGCTGCGGGCGGTGGCGGCTCGACGGCCAGCGTGTCGGCTTCGGCCGAGCCCATGGCCTGGACCGCGCCGGCGCTGGCGCTGAGCAGGTCGATCAGCGGCGCGTGGCGTTCGGATGCCACGCTGCTCGCGGCGTCCGCCCAGGGCTGCAGGTCGTTGACGAGGCGCTCGCCGACGAAGCTGCGGCGCGTCAGCGGCGTGACGAGCACCGGCGTGCCGCCGGCCGCGCGGACTTCGTCGACATAACGGCCCAGGTTGACGGCGAATTCGGTCTTGAGATCGGTCGAGCGGCCGGGCTTGCCGGGCTGGTCGTTGTGGCCGAACTCGATGAGCACGTAGCTGGCCTGGAAGCCCGCCGAATCGGCGAGCAGGGTCTGGACCTTCTGCCACGAGCCCTCGGCCCGGTAGCTGCCCGAGCTGCGGCCGTTCCTGGCGAGGTTGAGGCAGGTGACGCGCGCGCTGAAGTGCTCGCACAGGGCGTCGCCATAGCCGTTGTGCGGGGCCAGCGTGGAATCGCCGACGAGGATGACGCGGATCGCCGGCGCTGCCGCTGCGGCGGGCTCCGCGCGGGCGGCCAGGGGTGCCAGCAGCGTGGTCGCGAGGACCGCGGCAAGCGTGTGTCGAAGGGTCATGAAGGGCTCGACAGGGTTTCGTCGTGGACCTTGGCGCCGACCTTGACGTTGGCGAGCTTCAGGCCCTCGACATTGAAGAGATAGAAGGGCTGCGCTTCGTTGACGGGCGTGCCGAGGTCGCAGTCGCGGATCGTGACGTCGCGCACCGGCACGATGGCCGGCGGCGGCTGCAGTGGGCCGTTGTAGTCGCTCGCGATCGGGCCCAGCACGACGATGGCCTGGTAGCAGGAGCGCGGGCCGTCGGGCGTCGCCACGTTGCCGGCGACCACGTTCGAGATGTGCACGCCCGAGACGATCGGCGGGCGCGTCCTGACGTTGTCGAGCACGGCGTCGTAGCCGCAGTCGATCGTGATCAGGCCGCCGGCCGAGGCGGCGACCGTGCGGTCCGGCACGAGCGAGCCCGGACGGCTTGAATACAGGCCCGGCCTGGTGCGGATGCCGTTGGGGATGCGCACGTTGCGCACGTGCAGGTTCCGCAGGAAGCCGCCGCGGTTCATGCTGCACTTGAGGCGGATCGCGACGTTGAGCGGATCGGTCTGCCAGTGGCTGTTCTCGAACACGAGGTCCTGCGCGTAGACGTTCTGGATGCCGCCGGACATGATGCTGCCGAAGGTCAGCGCGCCGTGGCCGCTTTGCATGCGGCAGCGCTGGATGACGATGTTCTGCGCCGGACCGAAGGCGGTGTCGCGGCCCTTGCCGGAGTCGATCGCGATGCAGTCGTCGCCGGTGTTGAACTGCGAGTCCTCGATCAGCACGCGGTCGCAGGACTCGGGATCGAAGCCATCGTTGTTCGGACCCATGCTGTTGGCGAAGAGGCGGCTCGCGTGCAGGTCGCGGCAGTGCACGGGGTTGTGCTGCCAGAACGGCGTGTTGTTGGTCTGGTAGCCCTGCAGCAGCACGCGCTCGCAATCGATGAACTGCACGCCGTGCGGTCGCAGGTAGTGGCCGATGCCGAACACGCGCTGCTCCTTGGGCACGCCGGCCTCGGAGAGCGCGCGCAGGAAGTCGGGGTCGCGGCGCCAGTGATCGCCGGGGCCCTGGATGAAGGCGGCTTCCTCGGCGCTCAGGTGGGGCGCCACCTCACGCAGCGAGCGCGGGTTGAGCGGGTTGACGTGGACTTCGCTGCGGCCGCTGTTGGGCACGTGGCGCGGCGCGTCGCGGCCGGCGGCCACCTCGCGGCCTTTCCAGGACCACCAGCAGTCGGGGCTGTCGGCGAAGGGCAGGCCACCCTGGCCGTCGAGGATGCTGGTCCAGTCTTCGCCGGTCAGCGCGATGTTGGTCTGGCCGCGGGCGTAGACCAGCGGCGAGTAGTTGAGGACGTCGTTGCCTTCCCAGCGCGACAGCGTCAGGTGGCCGTTGGGCCCGCAGTCGTAATCGCCGTACTTGGCGAAGTCGAGCGGGTTGTTGCTGAAGTAGACATGCGCGCCGGCCTGCAGGTGAACGTGGACCTGCGACAGCAGCACGATCGGCCCGGCGCAGTACCAGTCGCCAGGCGGGATGACGACGCGGCCGCCGCCGGCGGCGTGGCAGGCTGCGATGGCCGCCTTGATGGCGGGATAGCAGTCGACCGAGCCCGGCTTGGGCGTACTCACCGCGGCCTGGTCCGTGAAAGAAACCCAGGCCGTTGCGGCGACGAGCGCGGAGGGCTCGGCGCCGAAGCGCGTGATGGGGAAGTCCTCATCACGAAACACCAACGGCTGGGAAAAACTGTCGATGATGGCTTGCGCCGCGGCCCAGGGGTCGCGGGCCGCAGTCGGTTGCGCGCCTGCCGTTCCGGCCAGGGCCGTGCAGGCGAGCGCGGAGCCCAGCTTCAAGAGTTGCCGGCGCCGACCATCGATCGCCTCGGCGTAACGCGTGCCTGCCATTACGTCTCCTAACTTCTCAACTCAAGCTCGAATGAAAGACTCCCCGCGAGCACAAGACCCAGGGGGAGTGTGGCTTTCAAACCCTGGCCTTGCTCAGAAGGTGTAGGTCACCGTCGCGCTGTAGGCGCGACCAATCGGATTGGCCGCGCTCATCAGCGTGTAGCCGTTGCCGGAGTACAGGCTGCTGTTGGTCGACGGCGGCATGCGGTTGAACACGTTGTTGACGCCCGCAATGAGGGTGAAGTGCCGGAAGCCGGTGTAGGTGGCGCTCCAGTTCACCAGCGAATAGGACGGGATCACGTGGTTGTTGTCGGCCGGGATGGCCGTCGTGTTCTGGTCGTCGTAATGCGAGTTGAAGGACTCGGTCACTTGCGTGGCCCAGTCGCCGTACTGCCAGGCGGCGCGCAGGACGTGCTTCCAGCGGAAGCTCAGGATCGGCAGGCTGCTGGTCGTGCCATTGCTGGCCAGGCCGAAGCGGCCGACGTTGGACGCCCAGGGGCCGCCCGGGTAGAGCTGGTTCTCGAACTGCAGCAGATAGGTGCCGTCGACGCCGAAGTTGAACACGCCCATCGTCGCGGTCTTGAGCTGGTAGGTACCGCTCACGTCCAGACCCGAGACGTGCTGGCCGCCCAGGTTCGACGAGTCGTCCATGATGTAGTTGAGCAAGCCGATGGTGTGGCCGGCCGTCGGCGCGCTGCGAACCATGAGGTTCTCGTAGCCGATCGGGTTGTTCAGGAAGGCCAGCTGGGGCAGGACCGCAATCATGTTGGTCATGCGGATGTTCCAGTAGTCGACCGACAAGGTTGCGCCACTGGTCGGCTCGAACACGACGCCCAGGGTCACGTTCTTGGACTTTTCCGGGACGATGTTGGGGTTCGATCCGTTCTGCAGGGGCTGCTTGATATTGCAGACCTGCGAGGCGGCGTAGCCATCGATGGGCTTGCCGGTGCCGGCGACACCGTTTGTCCCGCCGGGGCACAGCACCGGGTCGTCCATCACGGCCGAGGTGGTGGTGGTGGCGCCCGGCAGGCGGTAGCCGTGCAGGTCCGAAAGGGTCGGCGCGCGGAAGCCCGTGCTGGCGGCACCGCGGAACATCACCCAGGTGGTCGGCTGGTAGCGGAAGCTGATCTTCGGGTTGATGGTGTTGCCGACGTCGTTGTAGTGGTCGTCACGCGCAGCCAGGTCGACTTCCAGCTGCTTGGTGATGGGCAGGTTCAATTCGGCGAACAGCGCCGCCACTTCGCGCGAGCTGGCGGCAAACGTGGGCGTTGCGGCCACCGGGGCCGCGTAGGTGCCGTTGGCTTCCTTGTTGTCGCGCACCCGGTCCCAGTGCATGTCGGCACCCAGCGCCAGGGCCGCGGTGCCGCCGCCCATCTGCCACAGGTCGTGGGTTGCGGTGGCGTCGATGCCGTCGTAGGCCGACTTGGCGGCGCGCAGCGGCAGGCCGTCGAGCGTGATGCTGTCCAGATAGGCCTGGCCGGCCGCGCTCTGGGCGCCGAAGGGGTTGATCGTGCCGTTGGAGATGCCGGTGTTCAGGGCCTGGCCGTTCAGGATGCCCTGGTTCAGCGTGATGAAGCGGTTGTTGATGCCGAGGTCGATGCCGGCCTTGTAATCCCAGCCCTTGAAAGTGCCCTCGTCGTTGATGACGATGCGCTGGTTGATCTGCTTGTCGCGCGTGCCGGCCAGCGTCGGGTTGGAGTATTCGACGGTCAGCGGCTGGTTGGTGATGCCGGCAATGGCCGGCGTGCCACCGGAGCCGCCGGGGTAGTAGATGCTGCTCGACGGGGTGATGACGGCGGTGGCCGTTGCCGGCGTGACCGTGGTGATGCTGGCGCTGGTAGCCGGGTTGCGCACGCTCAGGATGTCCGCCATCCCGCGCATGTAGTCGATCGTCAGCAGATTGTCTTCGCTGAGCTTCAACGAGCCCCGGGTATAGAAGGTGACTTGCGAGGCACCGTACAACGCAGTGTTGTACTCGGCCGGGTTCAGCACGCAGGTGTTCTTGGCGCCGGGAATGGAGTAGGGCGCCTCGCAGCCCGTCGCGTAGTAGGGGTTGAAGGCGGTCGACTTGCCGGAGATCGTTGCGAGCACGTTGGCCGGGAAGGCGTAGGTGCCCGTGGCAGCGCTAGGCGGGTAGCCCAGGGCGGTCTGGCGCGCGACATCGGTGAGGTAGGGGCGATCCGATTGCGCCAGGCGGCTGCGCTGGTGGGCGTCGAGCGTGGCGTAGACGTTCCAGCCGTCCACATCCACATCGCCCTTGCCGACGATGAAGCTGCCGCGCTGCTCGTCGCCGCCGCCGTTCATCGCGGGCTGCACGGCCTGCAGCGTGATGGCGGCACCCTTGTAGGTCTTCTTGGTGATGAAGTTGACCACGCCGCCGATGGCGTCCGAGCCGTAGATCGAGGAGGCGCCGTCGTTCAGCACTTCAACGCGGTCCAGCGCGCTCATCGGGATGTAGTCGATGTCGGCAAAACCGTCGCCGGTCGGCTCGTTGGCGAGGCGGCGGCCGTTGACCAGCACCAGCGTGCGGTTGACACCCAGGCCGCGCAGGTTGATGTTGGAACCGGCGCCGGCGTTGGAGGGCTGCAGCGAAATCGACTGCGGCAGCGTCATCATGACGTCGGCCAGCGTGGTGATGCCCCGAGCCGTGAATTCCGAGGACTTCATCGTCGTGACCGGCAGCGCTTCCTCGGTGGCCAGACGCTTGATGCTCGAGCCGGTGACCTCGACGCGCAACAGCGTCTCCGGAGCGGCCGCGGCCGTTGCGGGCGCCGCGGGCTGCGCCTGGGGCTGCGCGGTTTGCGCGTCGCTCTGTGCATGCGCCTGGTTCGCCAGGGCGAGGACGCCGAGTGCCACGGCGGTCAGCAGCCGGGGCGTGGGTGAGTGATGCCTTGTCATTGCCTATGTCTCCTCGATTGAATTGTTGATGGATCGATCTCGGGGTCGGGACGTCTTCTTCTTTTCTTCGGCGCTTCCGGGCGTACACGCCAAGCCGAGGCGCTGATGTACGACTATGTGAAATATCA
>Ga0213872_10002373_pt1 | contig 11146 bp, 4 predicted proteins | sample VelepicomBERX_R2_FD_160071 | JGI IMG/M metagenome (GOLD analysis project Ga0213872, IMG submission 160071) | Rhizosphere microbial communities from Vellozia epidendroides in rupestrian grasslands, the National Park of Serra do Cipo, Brazil - RX_R2 | ecosystem: Host-associated > Plants > Roots >... | reverse complement strand
AGGGCCGAGAGCTGATCGGGGCTCAGGGCGCCAATCTGGGTCCCGGTCAGGGCGCGCAGCTGGGTGGTGCTGAGCGAGGTGAGCTGGGCAGCGGTCAGGCCGGTGATGGCGCCCGCGGTCAGCCCGCCGAGCTGCGCGCCCGACAGCGCCGCCATCTGGCCGCCCGACAGGGAGGAGATTTCCGTGGCGGTAAAGCCGCGCAACTGGGTCACGGTCAGCGCCGAGATCTGGCTGGCCGTCAGGCCGGCAAGCTGGGTGCCGCTCAGACCGCTCATCTGTCCGGCGGTCAGGCCCTTCATCTGGGCGGCCGTCAGGCCGGCGATGCTGCCGGCGGAAAGGCCGTTGATGGCCGTGCCGGTCAATGCCGGCATTTGCGTCATGGTCAGTCCGGCCAGCTGGGTCGCGCTCAGGGCCGCCACCTGCCAGTCGGTCAAGCCGCCGATGGCCGCGTTGCCAAGAGCGCCGATCTGGGTGGCGGCCAGCGCCGAGATCTGCGTCGCCGCCAGCGAACCGATCTGCGAGGCGGTCAGGCCCTTGATCTCGGTGATGGTCAGGGTCGCGATCTGGGTGGTGGTCAGGGCGCCCAGCTGGCTGGCGGACAGGGCGGCGATCTGGGTCGAGGCGATCTGTGCCAGCTCGGTGGTGGACAGGTCCGCCAATTGGCTGGAGGTCAGGCCGCCGATGCCGGTAGCGCTGATGGCGGTCAGTTCGGTGGTGGAGAGCGCAGCCAATTGGGTATCGGTCAGGGATCCGACGTCGTCGGCATTGAGGCCGCGCATCTGGGTGGTGGTCAAGGCGGCGATCTGAGTGGCGGAAAGGGAAGCGGTCTGCGTCGCGTTCAGCGCCGACAGGCTGGCCGCGGACAGGGAGCGAATCTGGCTGGTGGAGAAGACGGCGATGTCGTCCGCGGTCAGGCCGCCCATCGCCGTCGTGCTGAGGGCCGCCATCTGGGTGGTGGTCAGCGAGGAGAGCTGCGTCGAGGTCATTGCGGCGACCTGGACGTCGTTCAACCCCTTGATCCCGGCCGCCGAGAAGGAGCCGACCTGGGTGTTGGAGAGATTGCCGAGCTGCTCCGCGGAGAGCGCCGCGACCTCGTTCGCGTTCAGGGCGGCGATCTGGGTGGTGGCGAGCGCCGAGACCTGGGCGTCGGTCAGGGCGCCGACCTCGTCCGGGCTCAGGCCGGCGATCTGGGAGGTGCTCAGGCTGGCGATCTGGGTGGTGGACAAGCCGGCAAGCTGATAGGCGCCGATGGCCACCAGACCGGCCGCCGGCAGAGAGGCGATCTGTGTGGCGCTCAGCGCCGCCAGCTGATTGGCCGACAGGTTGGAGAGCTGGGTCGGGGAAATGCCGCGCAGCTGAGTGGTGGTGAGGCTGGAAATCTGGTCGTTGGCCAGAGCCGCGATCTGGACCAAAGATAGGCTATTGATATTGGCGGCGCTGAGCCCCTGAATCTGGGTGTCGGTGAGGGCGGCGATCTGGTCGCCGCCGAGGCCGGAAATGCCGGTCGAGCTGAGGCTGGCGATCTGGGTCGAGCTCAACGAGGCCAACTGGTCCGAGGCCAGCGCCCTCATCTGGCTGTCGGTCAGGCTCCGCACCTGACTGGCGGTCAGGGAGGCGATCTGGCCATCGAAAAGGGCGCCGATCTGGGCCTGCGACAAGGACCCGATCGCGGTCGAGCCGAGACTGGCGATCTGCGTGTTGGAGAGCTGGGCGATCTGGTCCGGCGAAAGCGCGCCGGTACTGGTGGTGCTAAGGCCCGCCAACTGAGTGGCGGTCAAGCCGGAAAGCTGGATATTCGTCAGAGAGCTTAATCGGGCCGGGGACAGGCTGTTGAGCTGCGCCACCGACAGACCGGACAGTTCGGCCGGGGTCAGCGCCGCGAACTGGGTGGTGGTCAGCTCACCGAGTTCAGTGCTGGTGAAGCCGGCCATCTGGCTCGCATTCAGCGAGCCGATCTGGGCCGCCGCCAGCGCGCCGAGCTGGGTCGCGGTCAGGCCGCGGATATTGTTGATCGAAAGCGCCGCCATCTGGGCGCCGGTCAGGGCGCCGAGCTGGGCGGCGCTGAGCGCGGCCAGATTGGTCGAGCTCAAGCCGGCGATGGCGGAAGTGGAGAGCGAGGCGATCTGGGTGGCGGACAGGGAGGTGAGCTGAGTGGTGGTCAGCGCATTCATTTGGGTGCCGAGCAGCCCGCCGAGCTGGGTGGTCGACAAGGTGGAGAAGACGGGGGCGGAGAGGCTGGGGAGCTGGGCGGTGGTCAGTGAGCCGATCTGGGTGGCGGTGAGCGCCGCCATCTGGGTCGAGGTCAGCGCCGTCAGTTCGGTGGTGTTGAGGCCGCGGATCTGCAGGGTGGAGAGCCCGGAGATGGCGTTGGCGCTGAAGGCGTCCAGCTGCGCCGCATACAGAACATTGAGCTGCTGCGGGCTGAACGACATCTGGCTGGAGCTGATGGCGCCGATCTGCGTGGCGGTCAGGCCGCCCATCTGGGTGGTGGAGAGCTGGGAGAACTGCTTGCCGCTGAGTTCGGCGATTTCGGTGGTGGTGAGGGCGGCCAGCTGGGTAAGCGAGAAGGCAGCCATGTCGGTTGCCGTCAGCCCGCTGATCGCGCTCACCGAAAGGCTCTGAATTTGCGTCACATCATAAGTTGATATGATCGAGCTCACCGAACTATCCCTTGGACTGACTAGCCTCCACCGCCGTCATCCAAGCAAAAAGCCGGCCAACTCTCCGATCCCTTGGAATTCCTCGATTGCGGAAAGAGGGAAGGTTGTCGAGGCGAAAACAACTCGCCCGGACGGGCAAAAATTGCCCGGCAGTTTAGGACAGCGCCGCCGCCGCCGCCGCCTGCTGCGCCGCGGTCCAGCTATTATATTGGGTGGTGGTCACCGCATGTATCTGAGCCGGGGTCATGCCCGAGATCTGAGTCGTGGTCAGGGCGTCGATCGCCGTGGTGGTCATCGACGGGATCGTGGTTGTGGTGATGCCCTCGATCTGCGTGGCGCTCAGCGCCTGGATGTAGGTGCTGCTGAGATTGTTGATCTGCGTCGCCGTCAGCGCCCCGATCTGATCCGACGTCAGAGCCGTGATCTGGGTGACGGTCAAGGCGCCGAGTTCGGTGAAGGTGAGGTCCGACATCTGGGTCGGTGTCATGCCGCTGATCTGGGTGACGCTCAGCGCATCGAGTTGCGTCGTCGTCATGGCGCGCAGCTGGACGCGGGTCAAATCGACCAGCTGGGTCAAGGACATGGCAGCGATATCGGCCGTGCTGAACTGGGTAATCTCGGTCGGCGTGAAGGCCGGTATCTGGCTGGCCGAGAGGCCCGCGATCTGGGTAACGCTGAGCGCGTTGATTTGCGTCGTCGTGAGGCCCGGGATGCTGAAGGGCGAGACCGCACCGATTTGCGTCGACGACATGGCGGCCAGCTGCGTCGTCGTCAGGACGCCGATCTGGGTCGCCGTCAAGCCTGAGATGCCGCTCGCCGACAGGCTGGAGATCTGGGTAGAGCTCAGATTGCCGACCTCGGTAGTGGTCAGCGCCGCCATGGCGGTTCCCGACAATCCCGCCACTGCCAGCACAGGGATTTCCGTCGGGGCCAGCGCCTGAATCTGAGGCCCGGTGATCGCGCCGACCTGGGTTGTCGTCAGGGCGGCGATTTGCGCCGTGGAAAGTGCGGCGATCCCCGCGGTCGAAAGATTGGCTATCCCGGAGGTCGAGATCGCCCCCACCTGCGCCGTGGTCAAGGCGGCCAGATCGGTGGTGCTGAGGTCCCCGATTTCGGTGGCGGTCAGCGCCGCAACCTGAGTAGAGGTGAGGGCCTGAAGCTGGGTGGTGCTCAGGGCGATGATCTGGGCGGAGTTGAAGGAACTGACGGCGGCAGTGCTGAGACTGGCCACCTGCCCGGTGGAAAACGCCGTGACTTGCGTGGTCGACAAGCCCGAGATCTGGGTCGAGGCCATCCCCGGCAGGCTGCCGGTGGACAAGGCGCTGACCTGGCCGGTGGAGAAATAACCGACCTGCGCCGACGTCAGGGCGCCCAAAGCCGTGGCCGTCATGGCGGCGACCTGGGTGCTGGTGAGGGCATGGATCTGGGTCGAGGTGAGGGCGGCGGTCTCGTCGGTGGTCAGGCTCGCGATCTGGGTGGTCGAAAGGTAGATGATCTGGGGGACGGTGAGATTTGGAATCTGGGTCGCGCCCACATTGGGAATGGTCGCTCCACGGAACTGAAAGGGAGTCAGATTCGTGATCTGGCCCAAACTCAAATAGGACCATTCCGTCGAACTCAACCCGCCGAGCTGCGTCTGGGTCAAGCCCAGGATCTGCGCCCCCGAGATCGCCGCGATCTGGCTCGATGACAAGGCGTTCAATGCCGAGGTGGTGAACCCGGCCATTTGCACATTCGACAGCACGCTGATTTGCGTGGTCGACAGGTCGGCGGCGCCGGCCGCTGTGAAGGCCGATATCTGGGGAGCGGTCAGCGCGGCGATCTGCGTCGTCCCGAGCGCGGCGATTTCGCTCGACGTAAAGGCGGCGACGGCGGAAGAGGTGAGTGAAGGCATCTGCGTCGCTGTCAGCGCCGTGATCTGCGTCGTGCTGAAGGCGGCGATCTGGGTTCCGGTCAAGGCCCCCAGCTGGGTGCTCGTCAGGGCGGCGATCTGGGTGGTGGTGAGGGCGCCGATCTGGGTGCTGGTCAGGGCGGCGATCTCGGTGGCGGTAAGGCCGCCGACCTGCGTGGTGCTGAGCACGGCGATGTCGGTGGAGCTGAGGCCTTGCACCTGAGTGCGGCTCAGTCCCGACAGGGCTGTCGAGGTGAGAGCCGATATTTGGGTGGTGCTCAGCTGGCTTATCTCGTCCGTGGTCAGGAAGCCTGCCTGGATGTTGGTGATACCTGGGATTTGCGTTGCCGTGAGCGCGCTGAGCTGGGTGGAATTCAGGGCGCTCCACACCGGCGGGTTCAGGGCGGAAATCTGGGTCGAGGAAAGGGCCGTGAGCGCCGTCGTGGTCAGGCTGTTGATCTGGTCGCTCGTCAGCGTGGCGATCTGGCCGCTCGTCAGGGCGCCGATCTGCGTGGTGGTGAGACCGCTCAGCTCGGTGCCGGTCATCCCGCTGATCTGGACGGCGGACAAGGCGGCGATTTCGTCGGTGCCGAGCGCATCGAGCTGGGCTGCACTGAAAACGGCAAGCTGGTCCGCGCTGAAAGAGATCTGCGGCACGCTGAACACCGAGACCTGGGCCGTGGTGAGCGCCTGTATTTGGAGGGTCGAAAGCTCGGAGAGCTGGGTGCCGCTCAACGCCTGGATCTGGGTGGTGCCCAGGGCGGCGACGTCCGTCTGGGTAAGGGCCGCGATGTCCGCCGGTTTCAACAGCTGGATCGCTTGGGTGACCAGACCCTGCAGCTGAGCCAAGGTTATATTGGAAATCGGGGACGTCATGGTTTCCTTCGCCTCTATTCCAGGCCCTTCATGATCAGCAAATTCCGGGCCAGCCGCAGGGAGGCATATGCTTGGTACGGGAAAGGCGGGTTTAGCGGGCGAGGAAACTCGGGCGAACGGCAAATATTGCCCGGCAGACCCTGCCCCGCATTTTTGCCTTTGATCTCCGGAAAGCTTGACGCTATAAGAGCGCCTCTCAGGCGTCGGAGTGTAGCTCAGCCTGGTAGAGCACTGTCTTCGGGAGGCAGGGGCCGGAGGTTCGAATCCTCTCACTCCGACCATTCAAAAGCCGCGGAACTCAAGGGTTCTGCGGCTTTTTGATTCGGGCCCGGTTCGAGGGGGCTTTACTCTCGGTCGATCCTTTTGCTTTTAGGCGGCGACCTATAGGATGCGGCCGGCTGTGAACGGAGCTCGCCTGGGAATATGAAAAAGCAATTTCGCGATTGGAGCCTGCTGCGGACATTTCTCGAGATCGCTCGTGTCGGCAGTATTCAGGCGGCGGCCGAGAGGCTGGGGCGGTCCCGCCCGACCGTCGCCAATGAGCTCTTGCGTCTGGAACGGGAGGCGGGCTGCGCTCTGTTGATTCGTACGCCTCATGGCGTCGATCTTACCGAAGCCGGCCAGCGTGTTCTCAAGATCGCGGAAGGCGTCGAGGACAAGGTCGAAACCCTGCGCCAAGCGGTGTCGGTGGAAAACCAGATGCGCAGCACCGTCCGATATCGCGGCCCCGAGGGGTTCGGCGGCTATTGCCTGCCGCATCTTTTGGAAGGCTTCAACGGCACCCACCCCAACATCACCGTCGAGCTCCAATGCGGCAGCCTGACCAGCCGCGTCGATCTGTCGCGCCGGGAGGCCGATTTCACGATGATGTACAGCCAGCCCACCGATCCCGACCTCTCCATTATCCGAAGCGGATCCTTCACTTGGGCCTTATGCGCGTCCAACCATTACATCGAACGGCATGGCTGCCCGACGCGGCTCGAGGAGTTGGCGCATCATTCCCTGCTCGTTCACGAGATTTTCATCTCCGACCAAGAGCCATGGAGCAGGGTCGCAGGCCTGATGCGCGGCCAACCGCGGATCGCCCTCAAGACCGCTTCCATGCTGGTGCTTGTCCGCTCGGTCCTGGGCGGCATCGGCATCGGCATGGTTCCCCGGATGTTGGAACGATGCCAGAAGAAGCTGGTCTTCCTGCCGATCGAAGAAGCGGTGGTGGAGGTGCCTTACTGGCTGGTGTGCCACGCCGAGGTGCGGAAGCTGCCCTCGGTGCGCGCCGTTCTTGATCACCTTAAGGTTGACATGGCCCCCTGCTTCCCCTCGGCAAGGCTGTAAATATATTTGTCATCTGCCGGAAAGAATTCGGACATCCTTCGCCCGATTTGGATCGGTAATAATTACAACCAGCGGGATTGGATGATGTCGTAGGGGGCTGAGCCGGTATGCCAGAGGCCGAACTTGATTGCGTGGAGGCCAAGACACGTCTCACTTTCCTGTGCCTCGATCAAAGGTCTCAGAGCGCATTGCGGCGCTTTTGGCCGATCGCCAGGCCGGCACTGCCGGGCATTCTGAATAAATTCTACGAGCATCTGTTGCACCAGCCCAAGCTGGCGGCTCTGATCGGCAAGCGTTCGGATCATCTCAAGCAGGCTCAGCTCGCTCATTGGGAAAGGCTGTTCGGCGGTACTTTCGACGAAGCCTATCTGGAAGCCGCGCAAAGAATAGGGGCGGCTCATTTCAGGATCGGCCTCGATCCCAAATGGTATATCGGCGGCTACAGCTTCGTACTCGGCCAATTGCAGGTCCTGGCGCTGCGGACTTACCGGCTGCGGCCCGGACAGCTGGCGGTTCTGCTGCCGGCGCTCTCGGCCGCCATCATGATGGACCTTGACCTGGCGATTACCGTCTACCAGCAGGCATTGGTGGACGAGATCGAGCGCCGCCGTACCGCCGTCGTCAATTCCGCCGACGAGCATGACGGGAGGATCCGCGCCCTTCTTGCCTCTCTGGAGCAATCGGCCGCTTCGATGCAGCGACTGTCGGAATCGCTGTCGAAACAGGCGCATGACGCGGCCAGCCGGTCGACGGCCGTGGTGCTCGCCTCATCGCAGGCGGCGGACAATATCGGCGCCGTCGCGGCGTCGACCGACGGGTTTTCCGCCTCGATCGAGGAAATCAGCCTCAGCGCCGCCGAACTCACGCGGATGGCGGCCGGCGCGGTCGCCCAAGCGACCCGGTCTGAAGCCATCGCCGCTTCGCTTGGAGAGGCGGTGCAAACCATCGAAGTCGTCATCCAACTGATCACCGATGTCGCCGCCAAGACCAATCTTCTGGCGCTGAATGCCACGATCGAGGCGGCGCGGGCGGGCGAGGCCGGCAAGGGTTTCGCGGTCGTCGCGGGGGAGGTCAAGACGCTGGCCAACCAGACAGCCCGAGCCACGGAGGAGATCCGCAGGCAGATTTCCGCGGTCCAGAAGGATGCGGGCGAATCGGCGGCGGCGATCAATGAAATCCTGGCCACCATCATTGCGCTGGACAATACCGCGTCGGCCATCGAAAAGACGGTCGGTTCCCAACGACGGACGACCGCCGAGATTGCCGGCAGCATAGTCGGCGCAGCCTCGGGCGCTCAGGCGGTGACCAGCAATATCGCGGGCGTGGACGAGGCCATTTCGGCGACCCGCGAAGCGGCTCGGGAAGCTGCCCGGGGAGCGGGAGAGATGCTGGAGAAATGCCGGGGGCTCGGGGATGAAACCAGAGGTTTCTTCGCCGCCATAGGTAGCTTATAGCGCGCGGCCTGCGACAGGATATTGCATGGTCACCTTCACCAAATGCCCTCTTGACGCCGACCGGCTGGAGGGCGCTTTTTCCGACCGCCTCGGGGCATTGCATGAGACCATGCAGAGGGCCGGCGGACTGTCCCAGATCGGCAGAATTTCGGTCGCCACCTACCAGCCCGTGGCCGACGAATTGCGGACCTTCGCCACTTCGGACCGGCTGGGCCAGGGTGCACGGGGCTACCACGCCTTGCTTCGCAATATTCCCTCACTGGGATTCCTCAAGCAGCGGAACGAGATCAGGGTCATCGGCAGCATTCCCGAGCGTCTTTTGAGAAAAGGCACCCGTCTCGGACCGGACAGTCTTGACGCATACCGCTCCAGCATGGCCTTGCCGGTCCGCAAGGGTGATGAATTTTACGGCTTTTGTTTCTTCAATTCGGATATTGAAGGTTTTTTCACGCCCGAAGTGATCGATCTGGCCTTGCCCTTTGGACTGCTGGTCGGGCAGATGATGATCAATGAGATCGACGGTCTGAAAGCGTTGCGCGCGGCCGTGCAGACGGCGAAGGATATCGGGCGGCTTCGCGATAATGAGAGTTCGGAGCATCTTCAGCGAATGGCCTGCTATTGCGGGTTGATCGCGCGGTCTCTGTCACGCTCGCACGGCCTGACGGACGAGTGGATCGAGCATCTGGAACATTTTGCCCCCCTCCATGACATCGGCAAGGTCGGCATTCCCGACAGGATTCTCCTAAAGAGCGCGCCTCTCAATGCCGAGGAAACCGGCATCATGCAGGGCCATGTCCGAATCGGAATGGATATCGTCGAAACGACGCTGGGCAATTTCGGGCTCGGCCGCCATCCCTTCTCGGACTTGCTCCGCAATATCGTCGCCCACCACCATGAGGCGATCGACGGCACCGGATATCCGCTTGGACTTTCGGGGGGCGACATTTCCATCGAGGGCCGCGTTGCCGCGGTAGCGGACATATTCGACACGCTGACAAGCCCGCGCCCCTATAAATTCGCCTGGGCGGCGGAAAGCGCCTTCGCGCATTTGAACGAAATTGCCGGCACGCGGCTGGACCCCGCCTGTGTCGAGGCCCTCCTGGAAAACCGGCGCATGGTCGAGGATATCATGGAGCGGACCCGGAAAGAGTCGGGCTGAAGGCGCGGATCCTGCCAGCAAAGATCGACGGGTCTCGACTATTTCCGGGAATCACGCGGTGGCGAAACTGGCGCCTGCCCGGGGCTGGCCCAGCAGATAGCCTTGCGCCGTATCGCAGCCCAGTTCCATCAGAAGGCGGAACTGCTCCTCTGTTTCGATGCCTTCAGCCAGCACTTCCAGATCGAGGGCCTTGCCCAAGACGATGACGGCGGCGACGATTTCCCGGTCCGTCTGGCTGACGGTGAGGTCGCGCACGAAGGCTTGGTCGACCTTGAGCTTGTCGACGGGGAAATGCCTGAGATAGGCCAGCGAGCTGTAACCGGTGCCGAAATCGTCGATCGCCAGACGAATACCCAGGGCCTTCAGCGCGGTAAGTTTCTCGATGGTTTCGGCACCGTTCTCCATCAGGGCTCCTTCGGTAATTTCAAGCTCGAGATGGTGCGCAGGCAAACCGGTTTCCGCCAATATGCGGCTGACCAGGTCGATCAGTCGGGGTTCGCGAAACTGGCGCGGCGACAAATTGACCGCGATGGTTTCGATCTCGACGCCTTCCTGCAGCCAGCGCATCATCTGCTGGCAGGCGGCGCGCAACACCCAGGCGCCGACCTCGACGATCAAGCCGGTTTCTTCGGCCAGCGGAATGAAATCGGCCGGGGGAATCATGCCTTCCACCGGATCGGCCCAGCGAATAAGCGCCTCGGCTCCGGTGACGCGGCGGTCGGCCATGTGCGACAGCGGCTGAAAATGCAGCACGAATTCCTGCTGCAGCAAGGCTTTGCGCAGGCGGGTTTCGAGCTCGAGACGCTGGCAGGCGCAGTCGGTCAGAGCGGACGTATAGAAGCGATAGGCCGAGCTGCCGGCGGCTTTGGCCTGATGGAGCGCCGTATCGGCATCACGCAGAATTTGCGCCGGATCGGTGGCGTCGAGGGGGAAGACGCAGATGCCGACACAGCCGCTGACGCAGACCTCATGGCCGTTGTCCAAGATGAAGGGCTGGCTCAGCGCCTCGATCAGGTCCTGGGCCGTCGCAGCGGCCTGCAGCGGATCGTCCAGATTCTCCAGCACCACCACGAAGGCGTCTCCGCCGTGGCGGGCCAGCATTTCGCGCTGGCGCACGCGTCCCAGCATGCGGCCGGCGGCAAGCTGCAGCAGATCATCGCCGGCGGCGTGGCCCAGACTGTCATTGACCTTCTTCAACTGACCGATATCCACCATCAGCGCGGCGCCGAAGCAACCGTCGCGCTTGGCGCGGCCCACCGCTTTGGACAGGTGCGAGGTCAGCAGCAGCCGGTTGGGCAGGTCGGTCAGCGCATCGTAATTCAGCTGATGATTCAGTTTGCGTTCGGTGAGTTTTATCTGGCTGACGTCGGTGAAGGTGCCGACATAATTGATGATCTTGCCCATGTCGTCTTTGACGGCGCTGATGGTGAGCCATTGAGGATAGGCCTCGCCGGATTTGCGCCGGTTCCAGATTTCGCCCTGCCAATAGCCGTCCGCGGCCACGGCGGAGAAGATGGCGCGGTAGAAGGCTTCGTCATGGCGGCCCGATTTGACGCGGCGCATGCTCGAGCCGAGCAGCTCCTCGGGCGAATAGCCGCTGATCAGGCAGGTGGAGGGATTGACGGCGACGATGGTGCCATCGGTTTCGGTGATGACCATGCCATCGTGAGATTGCTCGAAAGCGGCTTCGATCAATTTGAGGGAGGTCTCCATCTTGCGCCGGGTCTCGAACTGGGTCATCGCCATTTTCAGGGCCTCGGCCGCCTTTCGCCGC
>Ga0213872_10002372_pt1 | contig 11156 bp, 10 predicted proteins | sample VelepicomBERX_R2_FD_160071 | JGI IMG/M metagenome (GOLD analysis project Ga0213872, IMG submission 160071) | Rhizosphere microbial communities from Vellozia epidendroides in rupestrian grasslands, the National Park of Serra do Cipo, Brazil - RX_R2 | ecosystem: Host-associated > Plants > Roots >... | reverse complement strand
CGCAGTGCAGTACCATAGGTTTTGCCATCGCATGTCCCTCGATTTCAGGCAAAAAGGAGGGGTTGCCGAAACATGGGCTGCAGAATAGTCGGTCGCGGTGGGGCGCGGTGCCCCCAAACAAGGACTACCAAACAAGGACTATGGAGGAGCGATCGGCAACGATACCGGGCATTTCATGTTTTTGGAACAACCCTCGCATGACGGGGCATCGGTTGACTTCGCCGCCATCTTCGGGCAGAAGGGCGCCGCCGAACGGGAGAGACCAGTCTTTTCTGGCGCCGAAGGAGCAACCGCCCCGGAAACTCTCAGGCCAAAGGACCTTCGGCACGACATTCTGGAAAGAGGCGCGCCAGCCGCGTCCGCCGACGGGATAACGATCTCAGGCAAATCGACAGAAGGGGCGCTTACCGCCGGAAAACCGGCTTTAGGAGGCGCCTGTGACGTTTGAACCCCAGACCATCGGTCATGACATCTTTACCGTCCTCGACGCGGCGGGAACCTTCATCTTCGCGCTGAGCGGCGCCACCGCCGGCGCGCGGCGCGGCATGGATCTGTTCGGCGCCCTGCTGCTGGCCTTCGTCACCGCCGCCGCCGGCGGGGTGATGACCGATCTGCTGATCGGGGTGACGCCGCCCCATGCGCTGGCTTCCTCGCGTCCCTTCCTGATCGCCATGGCCGGCGGGATGACCGGCTTCGTCTTTCTGCCGCATATCGATCGCTTCAAGATTTCGGTGCTGCTGCTCGACACCGTCGGGCTGGGCCTGTTCGCCGTGACCGGCGCCGGCAATGCTCTCGCCCATGGCATAGCACCCCTGATCGCGGCGCTGCTGGGCATGCTGACCGCGATCGGCGGCGGATTGATCCGCGACGTGCTGTCCGGGCAGGTGCCGGTGGTGCTGCGCGACGAGATTTACGCCTCGGCCGCCTTGCTGGGCGCCGCTGTCGTGGTGCTGGGCCAGGGGCGGGGGCTGCCGTCCGATCTCGTCGTCCTGACCGGTGCCGTGCTCTGTTGCGCGCTTCGCCTGGCGGCGGTTCATCGCCGTTGGAGGTTGCCCGCCTGGCGCCAGCTTCCCGTGGACGGGCGGAATGCCAGGGGATAAGGTCCCGCCCAAGATCGACAACCCTCGCTTCGGAGAATTGCCCTGACCGCCATCGCCAAGATCCTGCTGCTCGGTTCCGGTGAACTGGGCCGCGAATTCGTGATTTCCGCCAAGCGGCTGGGCGCGCATGTGGTGGCCTGCGATTCCTATGCCGGCGCACCCGCCATGCAGGTCGCCGACGAGGCCGAGGTGTTCTCGATGCTCGATGGCGCAGCGCTGGGCGCCGCCATCGACAAGCACAAGCCGGATTTCATCGTTCCCGAGGTCGAGGCGATCCGCACCGAAGTGCTGAAGGATTACGAGGATCGCGGCCTCAACGTCGTTCCCTCGGCGCGCGCCACCATCATGACGATGAACCGCGACCGTATCCGCGAGGTGGCGGCGGCCGAACTGGGACTCAAGACCTCGACCTATCTCTACGCCGAATCGCTGGAAGAGATGCGCGACGCGGTGGCATCGGTCGGCGTTCCCTGCGTGGTGAAGCCGGTGATGTCCTCGTCGGGCAAGGGACAGAGCACGGTGAAGAGCGCCGCCGAAATCGACGCCGCCTGGGATTATGCGGTGGCGGGCATGCGCGGCGACCGCAAGCGGGTCATCGTCGAGGCGTTCATCGCCTTCGATTACGAAATCACCCTGCTGACCATCCGCACCCGCCAGGGCGTGGCGTTCTGCGAGCCGATCGGCCATCGCCAGGAACGCGGCGATTATCAGGAAAGCTGGCAGCCGACGCCGATGTCGTCGGGCGCCGTGGCCGAGGCCAAGCGCATGGCCGAGGCGGTGGTGAACGATCTGGGCGGCTATGGCCTGTTCGGGGTCGAGTTCTTCGTCAAGGGCGACGAGGTGATCTTCTCGGAATTGTCGCCGCGTCCGCACGATACCGGCATGGTGACGCTGATCTCGCAGAACCTGACCGAATTCGACCTGCATGCGCGCGCCATTCTCGGCCTGCCGATTCCCTCGATCACCCTGCATGGCGCCAGCGCTTCGGCGGTGGTTCTGGCCGATCGCGATTCGTCCGATTTCGGAGTCGATGGCATTGCCGACGCGCTGGTGCCGGAAAAGCCCGGCATCGAGTTGGACGTGCGGATTTTCAACAAGCCGACCACGCGGCCCTATCGCCGCATGGGCGTCGCCCTGGCCCTGGCCAGGAACGGCAGCGTCGACGAGGCTCGCACGGCGGCGCGGGCGGCGGCGGCGAAGATCAAGCTGACCTATCGCGGATGAGTCTCGCCGAAGCGGGGCATCTTCTCGGCCTGTTGCTCCTGGGCGCGAGCCTGGGCTTCTCCGGGGGAATGTTCGGCATCGGCGGCGGCATCGTCGCCATTCCCATCCTGACCCTGGGCTTCGGCATGGATCAGGCCACCGCCCAGGGCACCGCGCTGGTGATGATGGTGCCCAACCTGGCGGTCGCCTGGTGGCGCTACGCCCGCCATAACCCGGTTCCCCTGCGCGAGGCGATCGGCGTTTCCCTCGCCGGAACCGTCACCACCTGGGCGACCGCCCGTCTGGCGGACAGTTTGAACCAGGGGGCGCTGCGCGCTCTCTTCGCCTTGTTCCTGCTGTTCGTCGCGTGGCAGATGACGCGGAGCCCTTCCCAACAAGCGGTGGAGCGGCGGCAGGGCTTCGATCGGCGTTTCCTGCCGCTGATCGGCACCGCGGGCGGCGCCAGCATGGGATTGCTCGGCATCGGCGGCGGGCTGGTGGCCATTCCCTTGTTCACCAGGCTGTTCCGCCTTGACCAGCGCGTAGCGCAGAGCCTGGGTCTTGCCCTGGTGGCGCCCAGCTCGATCATCGCGCTGGGCACCTATGCCGGGCATGAGCGAGTGAATTGGACGATCGGCGCCTGCCTGGCCGTCGGCGGCGTGGGAACCGTGGCGGCGGGGGTGGATCTGGCGCATCGCCTGCCTGAGCGCAAATTGCGGTTCTGGTTCGGCTTGTTGGCGGGGTTGACCGGCCTGTGGCTGCTGGCCGGCCGCTGGGCGCTGGCATTCTTGACCCGTCTGTAGGAAGCTCTGTCGAAGAGCGCAACCATGGGGGGCCGAGATGAGCATCGTCGCCGCTTACATCTATGGCAACGGCCAGCGTTTGCGCGAGATCGATCTCGATTTTCCCCATAGTCTGGACATGAAGGCGCGGGAATTCGCCTGGATCGGCATCGTCGAACCGGACGAACATGAACTGCGCGTCCTGCAGGAGCGTTTCTCCCTGCATCCGCTGGCGGTCGAGGATGCGCTGTCGGCGCACCAGATTCCCAAGGTCGAGGTCTATGGCGACCAGCTTTTCGTGGTGGCGCGCACCGCCCATCTCGAGGACGGCGAGGTGGTCTATGGCGAGACCGACGCCTTCGTCGGCCGCAACCACATCATCACGGTGCGCCACGGATCGGCGCGCGCTCACACCGAATTGCGCCAGCGGCTGGAGAGCGCCTCGGGGTTGCTCAAGCATGGCAGCGACTATGTGCTGCACGCGGTGCTGGATTACATCGTCGACGGCTATCTGCCGGTGGTGCAGAGCATCGAAGACGAGATCGTCGAGATGGAACGCCGGGCGCTGGATGCCTTCCTGTGCCGCGAAGACGTGGCGCGGCTGTTCAGCCTGCGCCGCGAGATGATGCGCTTTCGCCGCATGCTGGCCTTCATGGAAGAGGTGGTGGCGCGGCTCGAACATCGCGACTTGCCCTGCGTCGACCTGGAAATTCAGCCCTATTTCCGCGATGTGCGCGACCATATCCGCCGCGTCGCCTCGCTGGTCGAGGCGCTGCGCGACATCCTGGCGTCGGTGTTCGAGGTCTCGACCTTGCTCGAACAGCAGCGCCAGGGCGAGATCACCCGCAAGCTGGCCGCCTGGGCGGCGATGCTGGCGGTTCCCACCGCCATCGCCGGCATCTATGGCATGAATTTCGAGTTCATGCCGGAGCTGCACTGGAAATACGGCTATTACGGCGCGCTGTTGGTAATCGCCAGTCTGTGCGGAGGGTTGTTCCGCTGGTTCCGCAAGGCTGGGTGGCTTTAGACGCATTCCCCAATGCTTGTTTTATGTCGTTGTACGATGTAATTCAGGCGTCCCATGAGACGCTTCATCACCTGGCTGAAATCATTTCGTCCGGAACCGGTCGGCCTCGACCTGCGCGAGCGCTTGCGCGGCGGCATCGGCGCCTGCCTGGGCCTGGTGGTGACCGGCACTGTGCTGCGCCTGACCCTGGGCTCGACCTCGGCGGCGGGGGCGCTGTTGGCGCCGATGGGGGCCTCGGCGGTGCTGCTGTTCGCGGTGCCGGCCAGCCCGCTGGCACAACCCTGGTCGGTGGTTGGCGGCAATCTGGTGTCCGGATTGATCGGCATCACCTGCTGGCATGTGATTCCCAATCCGATGCTGGCGGCCGGCGCCGCCGTCTGCCTGTCGATCAGCGCCATGTTCGCGCTGCGCTGCCTGCATCCGCCCAGCGGCGCGGTCGCGCTGACCACCGTTCTGGGCAGCCAGGCGATCCACGATCTCGGCTATAATTTCCTGCTGGCGCCGCTTGGGCTGAACACGCTTTTACTGGCCGGCATGGCGCTGATCTACAACAACGCCACCGGCCATCGCTATCCGCACCGCGCCGCCTCGCGTCCGGCTTTTCGCTTCGGCCTGCATCCGGAAGATCTCGACGACATTCTCGACCATCAGTCCGAATTGCTCGACATCAGCCGCGACGATCTGATGACCCTGTTCGACGAAATGGAGCGCCGCGCCAGGCTGCGGGAGCGCCAGCCGCTCAAGGTCGCGGCGGAATAAGTTCGCCCCGGCTGGTGCCCGACGCTTCGAGCACCTACATTGCAGGGATGGAACAAAATCCCTTTGCCTTCGACAATTCCTACGCCCGCCTTCCGCCGCACTTCTTCCAGCGCGTCGATCCGACGCCGGTGGCCGAACCCAAGCTGATCGAAGTCAATCGAGCCCTGGCCGAGGAGCTGGGCATCGATCCGGATCGGCTGACGGCGGCGATGCTGGCCGGCAACGAGGTGCCCTTCGGCGCCGAGCCGCTGGCGATGGCTTATGCCGGCCACCAATTCGGCTACTTCGTGCCGCAGCTGGGCGATGGGCGGGCCATTCTGCTGGGCGAGGTGATCGACCGCAACGGCCGCCGCCGCGACATCCAGCTGAAGGGTTCGGGCCTGACCGCCTTTTCCCGCCGGGGAGACGGCCGCGCTGCGCTGGGGCCGGTCCTGCGCGAATATCTGGTCGGCGAGGCGATGGCCGCCTTCGGCATTCCCACCACGCGGGCTTTGGCCGCCGCGGCCACCGGCCAGCCGGTGCTGCGCGAAACGGCGCTGCCGGGCGCGGTGCTGACCCGCGTTGCCGCTAGCCATCTGCGCGTCGGCACCTTCCAGTTCTTCGCCGCCCGCGAGGACACCGACGGGGTGCGGGCGCTGGCCGATTACGCCATCGCCCGGCATTACCCCGAGGCGGCCGAGGCCGAAAAGCCTTATCGCGCGTTTTTGCAAGGAGTGGTCGAGCGCCAGGCGGCGCTGATCGCCCAGTGGCAGCGCGTCGGCTTCATTCATGGGGTGATGAACACCGACAATTGCTCGATCGCCGGCGAGACCATCGATTTCGGCCCGTGCGCCTTCATGGACGGCTTCGATCCCAACAAGGTGTTCAGCTCGATCGACGAGGGCGGGCGGTACGCCTACAACAACCAGCCGCGCATGGCGCAGTGGAACCTGTTCCGCCTGGCCGAGTGCCTGTTGCCGCTGCTGGCCGAAGACCAGGACGCGGCCGTGGCCGAGGCGGAAATCGCCCTGGAGCGCTACGCGCCGGCCTTCGAGGAGGCTTATTTGGCCGCCCTGCGCGGCAAGCTCGGTTTGCTGACCGAGCAGCCCGGCGACATGGACCTTGCCCAGGATCTGCTGAAGCTGATGGCGGCCGACGAAGCCGATTTCACCATCACCTTCCGCCGTCTGGGCGATGAGTCGATCCGTTCTCTGTTCGCCGACAAGGCCGGTATCGACGATTGGCTGACCCGCTGGCAGATCCGTCTGGCGCAGGAGCCGGGCCGCGACGAAGAGCGGCGGGCGGTGATGCGGCGGGCCAATCCGGCGATCATTCCGCGCAACCACCGCATCGAGGCGGTGATCCGCGCCGCCGTGGACAATGAGGATTTCACGCCGTTCCGCGAGATGCTGGCGGCGCTGAAGGACCCGACAGGCGATCATCCGGAATTCGCGCTCTACGAACAGCCGCCGCGCACCGAAGAATTGGTGCTGCGGACCTTCTGCGGAACCTAGCGTCTCATTCCTCCCGAGGGCATAAAGGAGTCTCAGGGAGGAACCAAAATGACCGATCAGATCAGCCGCCGCCAATTTTCCGGACTCCTGGCCGCCGCCAGCCTGGCGCCGTTCGCCGCTTCCGCCGCGCCCAAGGCCGCGGTACCCGGCACTCGCAAGGTGATCTTCGACACCGATCCCGGCATCGACGACGCGATGGCGCTGCTGTTCCTGCATTACCTGCCCGGCATCGAACTGTTGGGCATCACCTCGACCTTCGGCAACCACATCGTCGACGTTACCACCCGCAATGCGCTGTATCTGGTCGAGCGCTTCAAGATCAACGCGCCGGTGGCCCGGGGCGTCGGCATCCCGCTGGCGGGCGAATACGGCCCGCCGCCGGTCTATGTGCACGGCCAGAACGGCCTGGGCGACGTGCCGGTTCCCGACCAGGTGGCGACCAAGCCCGATCCGCGTCCGGCGCATAAATTCATTATCGACACGGTGCGCGCCCATCCAGGCGAGGTCACCCTGCTGGCCGTCGGCAGCATGACCAACCTGGCCATGGCGCTGCGCGACGATCCGGAGATCGCCGGCCTGGTCAAGGAAGTGATCATCATGGGCGGCGCCTTCGGCTATTTCGGCAATCTGGGCAACGTCACCCCGGCCTCGGAAGCCAACATCCATGACGATCCGACCGCCGCCGACGAGGTGTTCGGCGCCAAATGGCACGTCACCGCCATCGGGCTCGACGTCACCCACCGCGTCGAGATGCCGCAGGAATATTTGCGCGCTTTGTCGCAGGAGGCCGGCGAGGTCGGCAAGTTCATCTGGGACATCACGCGCTTCTATGAGGATTTCTACCGCAAGAGCGGCATGTCCAACATCTATTGCCACGACGGTTCGGCGGTGGCCTATCTGGCCGATCCGTCGCTGTTCAAGACCCGATCCGGCGCCGTTCGCGTGGTGACCGAGGGGCTGGCGATCGGCCAGACCATCCAGAAGCCCGACAGCCGCAAATTCCCGCCGGGCGCGTGGGACAACCGTCCGTCGCAGTCGATCTGCGTCGACGTCGACGCCGAGAAGCTGCGCCAGCTCTACCGGCGCACCATCATCGCCGGCGCCAAGACCCTGGCGGCGAAGTAATCCCGGTGCATCCGGCGGCGGACATCGTGCGGCAAGCCGAAGGCTTGCGCGTCCAGGGGCGCGCGGCCGAGGCCGATCGCGTGCTGGAGATGGCTTTCTCGATGGCTTTCATGGAGGCCGGCGGCCTGCCCTGCGCCTGCAAGATCGCGCCGGCGGCCGATCTGCCGGTTCCGCTCGCCTCGCCGGCCCATGCGCTGGTGCAGGTCTGCCGCCGCTCGCTGCTGGTGCATTTCCGCGAAGGGGTCGAGCAAACCCCGGCCATCAGCCTGCACGCCCTGGCGCCGCTGGCGCGCATGTTCTCGCACATCGCGGCGAGACTGCCAGATGACCGCTTGCATCAGATCGTCGTCAATGTCAGCGACGGCTGCGAAATCGAGGGCGATTATCCGCGCGTGTCGCCCTCCTGCTCGCGCGCCGACTCGATCCTGGTGCCCGATCATCATTTCGCCAACGAAGAGGGTTATGCCGAGCTGCGCCGTCAGGCCGCCGCGGCGCCGCCCTGGCGAGAGCGCCGCGACGTGGTGTTCTGGCGCGGGGCCGGCATCGGCCGTCCGCTCGGGCCGTCGGTTCGCTATCAGCGCCTGGAACTCTGCCGGCGGGCAAGACGGAGCCCATTCGCCGATCGGCTCGATATCGGCGTGGCCGATCTGGTCGGAATCCTCGATGAGGAACAGCGGGCAGGGGCGGTCGATCTGATCAAGCCCTTCGTGCCCAAATCCGAATTTCCGTCCTATCGCCATCACATCGATGTCGATGGCTGGTCCAATTCGTGGGTGCTGCTGGAAAAGCTGATCATGGGCGTGACGGTGGTGAAGGTCGGCTCGGCCTTCGGCTATCGCCAATGGTTCTATGACCGGCTGGAACCCTGGCGCCACTACGTGCCGGTGCGCGCCGACCTCGCCGATTTCGACGAGGTGATGGCGCGGCTGTTCTCGGCCCCCGACGAGGCCGAACGGATCGCGGCGGCCGGCCGCGCCGTGGCCGAGGAGATCCGTTTCGCCCCCGAAATGGCCGAGGCGGAGAGACGGATCACCGCGGCTTTGCGGCCGGCGCTTTAAACCTTGGCGACGACGTCGGCGGCCATGCGCAGCTCGCGCAGGGGCCGAACCCGGGCGGTCGCCTGGGCGTAGGTAGGATGGGCTTTATAGGCTGCCAGTTGCGCTTCGTCGGCAAATTCGCCATAGACGACGAAATCGGGGCCGTTGGGGCTGATGGTGTCGACCAGCATGTTGCGGCCGACCTCGAAATGGATCGAGTGGGGAATGGTGCCCAGGGTCGACAGGCCTTCGTAGATGGCTTCCTTGTCGGCGGGGTTCTTGGCGCTGAAAAAGACGATATGACGAATCATCGCGAGACTGTTTCCTAGAATTCAGTGCCTGCGTTTTGGCAGGCATACGCAAAAAGTCAATCCGAGAGTGTGAGAGCGAAAGAAGAGATGACCGATCAGGATGTGGAAAGCCCGGCCGAGCATATCAAGCACGCCACCCATGCCGCCCATGGTGACAGCGACAAGAAGCTGACCCGCGATACGGCGCTGGCGGTGACGATGATGGCGATCCTGGCCGCCACCATCGGTAGCCTGCAGGAGACCGAATCGACCCATGCGCTGGGCGAGAAGAACGAGGCGGTGCTGCTGCAGGCGCGGGCTTCAGACCAATGGGCGTTCTTCCAGGCCAAGAGCGTCAAGAAGAACAGCTATCAGATCGCCGCCGAGCAGGCCGCCGGGGCTGGGCGCGACCCGCAGCCTTTCGCCGACAAGGCCAAGCGCTACGCGCAGGAGGAGGACGAGGTCTCCGCCAAGGCGAAGGAATTGGAAGACGAGTCGCACGCCCAGTGGGAGCGCAGTTCGCACCATACCCATCGCCTGCATACCCTGACCCTGGCGGCGACGTTGGTGCATGTCGGCATCGCCGTCAGTTCGCTGGCCATCTTCACCAATCGCCGCCTGCCGCTCTATGGCTCGCTGGCCATGGCGGCGGGCGGCATCGCGGTGGCGGCCTGGGCTTATCTGGCCTGACTCAGCCTATGATCAAATAGAGCGCATGGGTCAGGCTGGCGCCGCCATGGTTCGCGGCGGTGATCGACAAAGTGTCCGTTCCGGCCGCTGACGTAGCCTCGTATTGCAGGGTTTGCAGTTCGGTGTCGAGCTGCGCCGGAGTGCCGTTCAGCGACAAGGTCGAGCCTTGCAGCGTGCTGCTGCCGTTGCTGATCTGCAGGGTGCCGTGCGAGACGCCCAGGGTCAGGCTCAGGGTGCTGCCAAGAGCGGTGGTCCAGGCGTCGCCGACCGACACCCCGCCGATCGCCGTATAGGCGGTGGTCGAAACCTGCGGCGAGGTGGCCGGCACCATGATCGCCAGATCCTGCGCGGTTACCGCGGGCGGTGCTGCCGCGACGGTGACGGCAAGGGTCTGGGTGGCTTCCACGCCGCCCTGGTTCCACACATCGACGGTGATTTTGTCCGACCCGACCGGATTGCCGGCCGCATAGGACAAAGTAGCCAGATCGGCATTGAGCTGGGTCAGGCTGCCGGTCAGCGTCAGCGTGGTTCCAGCCGCGGCGGTCTCGATGACCGTGCCGTTGCTGATCTGGATGGCGCCATGCGCCGCCGTCAGGTTCAGCGCCATGCTGCCGCCATGCGCGCTCGCCCAGGCATCGCTGATCGACACGCCCGCCAACAGGGTGGTCTGCGAGACATAGGCGGTGTCGGCGGTGGCGGGAACGATGACCGCCAGGTCCGAGGGAGTTGCCGCCGAATTGTTGCCGGGGGGCGGCGGGGCGGGGGCCGTCGTTGAGCCGGGGATGATCTCGACCAGGATCGGGTGGTCCGGCACCGAGAGTGCAAGCGTCGAGACGTTGGAGGCGGTCTGGGTCGCGGTGGTGCCGGTCAGCGGGTCGTAGATTTCGACGGTTTGCGCGATGTTGCCCAGCGTCAGGGTGACGGTGTGATTGGCCACCGTGATCGGGGCCGGCGAGGTCGGGCCCGACAGGCGGGCTTCGTTCCAGACCGCCAACCAGAAGCTGCCATCGGATTTTTCCAGCAGCAGGGAATGGTCGGTGCCGATGGTGCCGGACAGCTGGTAGGAAAGGCCGGTCGGCGTGAACGAGGCGGCCGTGGCGCCGGTGTCGGCCAGCAGGGTGGTCAAATTGTGCAGCGCTACCGCGGCCGGCTTGGCGGTGCCGTTGGCGTAGAACAGGCCGAAATTATCCTCGCTGTAGGTGGTGTTCGTGCCCTGGTCGAACAGCTCGTAGAGATAGGTCTTTACGTCGCCGGCCTGATAGGCGTCGAGCACGCCATCCAGCATGTATTTGGCCTGTTCCATGACCGAGTCGTTCGAGACGTCGGTGGTGCTGGAGGTGGTGTACCAGCCCATTTCGGTGGTGATCACCGGATCGCTGGGCGCCGCCAGATGGGCGTCGGAATTCAGCGATTGAATGGTCCAGTACGGCGTGTTGCCGGTGCCGAAATAGGTATGGGCATTGGCATAGTCGGCATAGGCGGACAGATTGCCGACCGTGCCGTAATCGCCGGTGGGCGAGGTTGCCCAGCCGGTGCCGAAGCTCATATTGATCACCGGAATGCCGAGCGAATGGGCGGTGCTGTAGACCGTCTTCTGGTAGGCCGCCGCGGTGGCCAGGCTGTTGCCCTGCGACACGGCATAGGCCGCAT
>Ga0213872_10002371_pt1 | contig 11158 bp, 9 predicted proteins | sample VelepicomBERX_R2_FD_160071 | JGI IMG/M metagenome (GOLD analysis project Ga0213872, IMG submission 160071) | Rhizosphere microbial communities from Vellozia epidendroides in rupestrian grasslands, the National Park of Serra do Cipo, Brazil - RX_R2 | ecosystem: Host-associated > Plants > Roots >... | reverse complement strand
CTATTTATGGCCATCAATATATGGGGAATAAGAGAGTCGGCTACATTTTCTGTATTCATTACTTTGCTGGCCGTCGCCGAGTTGTTACTATTTATGGGAATTATTTCGCCACACTTTAAAATGAGCAACTATTTAAGTCACCCTATGCCTTTTGGTCTGAGTGGCATATTTGCCGCGCTGCCTTTTGCTGTTTGGTTTTATTTAGCAATCGAGGGCGTAGCAATGGTTGCTGAGGAAGTCAAAGAGCCAAAACGAAATATTCCCAAAGGATATTTGTATGGCCTAGGCACTCTGATGCTTTTAGCTTTAGGGGTGATGATTACGACCGGCGGTATAACCGACTGGCGCAAATTAAGCAACCTGGATTACCCATTACCCGAAGCAATCGGTATCGTATTGGGTAAATCAAATGGTTTGACCAAGATATTTGCCAGCATTGGTTTATTTGGTTTAATTGCCTCTTTTCACGGGACTATTTTGGCATCATCACGACAGGTATATGCTATGGCGCGCAGTACTTATTTGCCTGGATTTCTGGCATCTATAAATCATCGATTTAAAACGCCACATTGGGCAATTATTGCAGGAGGGATGGTCAGCTTTATTGCATTATATACGGGCACTACGGCGCAAATCATTATTATATCGGTAATGGGAGCGGTGCTAATGTATATGCTGAGCATGGTCAGTTTATTCATACTACGGAGAAAAGAACCTGATCTGGAACGTCCATTCGCGTCGCCATTTTATCCGTATTTCCCGGCAATTGCCTTGATTTTGTCGATCCTGTGTTTGGTGGCGATCATTTATTATAACTGGTTGCTTACTTTGATTTTTTTAGGCGGACTTATAGCCACAGTTTTGATATTTGTACTAATGGGCAAACATAAGGTGAAGATAAGTGATGATGTGTTACTTGAAAAAGCTGCTGTGATAACCGAAACGGAATAAATATGTCATACCATCATACCATCGGCAGAAAGACATACAGGTTTAGTGATCTGAAAACTTTGTTAGCTAAAGCGTCTCCCCACAGATCTGGCGACATACTTGCCGGTGTTGCTGCTGAAAGCTATGAAGACCGAGTGGCGGCACAGATTGCATTAGCAGATGTGCCGCTGAAAACTTTTCTGAACGAAGCCATTATCGCATACGAGCATGATGAAATAACGAGATTAATTATTGACAATCATGATGCTATAGCTTTTAATTTAATAAATAGTTTAACCGTTGGCGAATTCAGAGATTGGCTTTTAAAGGATGAAACCGACACTGTAACATTGCAAAAAATTGCACTGGGTATTACTCCTGAAATGGCGGCGGCAGTATCCAAACTGATGCGCAACCAAGACTTGATCGCGGTAGCAAAAAAATGCGAGGTAGTTACTCGTTTCAGGAATACCATCGGTTTGAAGGGGCATTTTTCAACCCGTTTACAACCAAATCACCCAACAGATGATCCCAAAGGGATAGCCGCCAGTATGATTGATGGTCTATTATATGGCAGTGGCGATGCGGTGGTCGGGATAAACCCGGCTACAGACAGTCCAGCCGAGGTAAATACACTGTTAATGCTGATGGATACCCTCCGCCAGCAATTTGATATTCCCACTCAAAGTTGTGTGCTCTGTCACGTTACGACAACCCTCGAATTAATTAGACAGGGCGCACCAGTCGATCTTTGTTTTCAATCAATAGGAGGCACAGAGAAAAGCAATTCTAGTTTCGGTATAAATCTGGCCTTGCTTGACGAGGCTTATGAGGCCACCCAGTCACTCAACCGCGGAACTGTTGGAAACAACGTAATGTATTTTGAAACCGGGCAGGGTAGCGAATTATCAGCGAATGCGCATCATGGTGTTGATCAGCAAACTTGTGAAGTGAGAGGTTATGCTGTAGCAAGACGGTATAATCCATTGCTGGTAAATACTGTGGTAGGTTTTATAGGTCCTGAATATTTATATGATGGCAAGCAAATTATCCGGGCTGCATTAGAAGATCATTTCTGTGGTAAACTACTTGGGTTACCCATGGGAGTGGATATCTGCTATACTAATCATGCCGAGGCCGATCAGGACGATATGGATAACCTGTTGACACTGCTTGGCGTTGCTGGCTGTAATTTTATCATGGGCGTGCCCGGATCCGATGATATTATGCTGAATTACCAGTCAACCTCATTTCATGATGCTTTGTATATCCGGAACGTGCTGGGCTTGCGCCCTGCGCCTGAGTTTGAGCACTGGCTCATAAAGCAGGGCATTACGGATAATAGTGGGATGCTAATGACACAAACCACTCCACATTTATTAAACGAAATAAAAGGTCTATGGATGAAGTAAAAACCGGCGAAGTATTCCATGATGATCCTTTGCATAGCTTAAAACAGTTTACTGCTGCGCGAATAGCCATCGGAAGGACAGGTGCAAGTATTCCATTGGGCCAATCCCTGGCGTTTAAACTGGCTCATGCACATGCACGGGACGCTGTTTATTCGGAACTGGATATTGATATGTTGTCATCCAACTTAAAGCAGTTTGAGCTGCCAGTTTTATTACTGCACAGCAAAGCAGCTTATCGCGAGCAGTATCTCCAGCGGCCTGATTTAGGACGCGAATTAGATAACAACTCTGTTGATCTCTTAAAAGACCATTGCCATGATAAAACGGATGTGGCAATTATCGTAGCAGATGGTTTGTCGGCAACGGCTGTTAATCACAATACATTGAGTTTACTTAAAATCCTGATACCGCAATTACAATCTTCCGGTTTGCAAGTTTCACCTTTATGCTTGGTGAAACAAGGTAGAGTAGCCATCGCAGATCATATCGGTATGTGCCTTAAAGCAAAACTATCCATCATTCTGATTGGCGAGCGGCCTGGTTTAAGCGCAGCCGATAGCATGGGAGCTTACATCACTTACGAGCCCAAAGTCGGCCTAACGGACGAATCTCGCAATTGTATTTCTAATATCAGGCCGCACGGGCTGACATTTAAGGCAGCTTCAAAAAAGATATTTTACCTGGTTCAGGAAGCTTTTAGGTTTAAGTTCTCAGGAGTAGGGTTGAAGGATAACGCAGGGCATTTGGACAGTTAAACTTCAACCCTGTTATTAATATAACTACTCGTTCGAAGCCGTCCTTCCGGTAGCAGGAGGGAACACGGCATTATGTTCAGTAATATATCCGTAGAACGCCACAGGATCGCGATCGGTAAAGCTGACGGTTAATGTCGCGTAACCATTCTTCGAGATAGCCATATTTATCTTTTTGATATCCTTTTGATCTTTGGCAAACTTCTCTTTAGGTATGATCGTCACATTCCAGCCTCCATTTTTACCCTGTTCTTTTGTATAACTAAAGCGGGTACAAGTTATACCAGAATTGATGGCCCTAACCGGTGCACCTGCCGGTTTGCCAACGGTTGGCAGATAAGCAATCAACGTGTCCTTCGAAACGTCAAAATCTTCGCCTGATTTTAGTACTTCGCTATTGCCTTTTTTTGAAACCATTTTGGTGGCTTCAAAGGTGTAGCGTTTGCTGTCAACCAGCTCTTTTACTTCAGTTCGTTTTTTAGCCTCATCGCCCTTTAATGACGCTTTTTGTGCACAAATAGTATTTGCCCCTAATATAGCTACTGCAAATACTAAAAATTTACTTAAGCTTTTCATATTTAGAGATTTAATTTGTTAATTATCAATTAACAAATACTATACCGGAGCCAAAAACAGGTCAAACGAAGCAACAAAAAGAAAGCCCTGTTAATCAGGAGCTTTAAATTGTATCTAATTAAGTACATTAAGTACCTTTATGGTATCAGTATTATTTTAAATAACCGTCGTATGAAATAAAATCCCTATTGACGCTGGTTATTGATAAGGAAGCATACCCGTCTGTTGAGATATTTAACGTCAGGTATTCAATGTTTTTTACGTCCGTTGGTTTTATGGTAATTACCCAGCCGCTTTTTTTCTTGTCTTTTACCTCATAACTGAATTTTGTAGAGGTGAATTTCATGCCGGTATCTCCATTATAGGGCACATCAAAGTAGGCACGGCCATAGTATGGAAGAAAAGCAGTGACACTATCTTTGCCTACTTTAAGATCATAATAAATTTCAGTTAACGCTTTACCACCGCCTCGCTGTGGCAACATATAAGTGGCTAAAAAAGTATAATGCCGGCCATCAACATTGTTTTTTATCGCAGCTTCTTTTTCGGCCTTTTTATCTTTTTTGGTGCTTTGGGCTGATGCTGTATTTAACCCTGCGCCAACTATTAGCAGCAGGATACATAAGTTCCTTAAAGTCTTCATGATATAGAGATGCTTAACCAGGGGGGATTCCATAAAGTTACCTAAACTTTATTTAATAAAAAAGGTCCTGGTTTCCCAAGACCTTCTTATTTGTGTTTTTAAAAAACCTATATCAAATTCACACTTCGGTTGACAAACTCAGTGAGATCTGCTCCTGTTAGCAAGCCTTGTGACAACAATGCCAGATCAAAAGCCTGACGCGCCAATTGAGATTGTTCCTGTTCGTTCTCATCCTGCAAAATGCGTGTGATCAATTTGTGGTTAGCGTTGATCACTACTTTATAGTTATCAGGCATGCTACCATAAAAGCCCATACCACCACCCATTTGAGCCATTTCTTTCATGCGGCGCATAAACTCGTCCATAGTAACAGTTACCGGCAGCTCTTCAGGGTTAAGGCTTTCCAGTTCAACCTTGTAGGCGGGGCGGTTGATAGCTTTCTCGAAAATGGTTTTTACTTTAGCCGATTCTTCCTCAGTTAAAATGTGAGCAGGTGCATCTTCTTTATTGATCAGCTTGTCTGCAACATCCGAGTCGACACGTTTTAGCGATGTTTTCTCCAGTTTCTGCTCCAGGCTGCTTACAAAATGGTTGTCAATAGGCGAATTCATCAGCAACACATCATAGCCTTTTTTAGCTGCTGATTGGATGAATGCATCCTGTTTTTCAGGATCATTAGTATAGATATAAACCAGGCGACCGTCTTTATCAGTTTGTTCAGGTGCTACTTTTTCCTTGTATTCTTCAAGGGTGAAGTTTTGTTTTTCGGTGTTAGTCAGCAGGGCAAATTCTTTCGCTTTATCGTAGAATTTTTCTTCGCTTACCATACCGTATTTTACAAACAAACCAATATCTGGCCATTTTTCTTCGTAACCTTTGCGGTCGTTTTTGAATAGTTCCGATAGTTTATCCGCGACCTTTTTGGTGATATAGGTATTGATCTTCTTTACATTGCTGTCAGCCTGTAAAAAGCTACGTGACACGTTCAGCGGAATATCCGGCGAATCGATCACACCATGTAGTAACATCAAAAACTCAGGCACAATATCTTTTACCTCATCGGTAATAAATACCTGGCGCGAGAATAATTTGATCTTGTTGCGCTGAAAATCAAATTCGTTTTTCACCTTAGGGAAATAAAGCACTCCTGTAAGGTTGAACGGATAATCAACATTCAAATGGATCCAGAATAACGGCTCTTCTGAGAACGGATACAATTGTTTGTAAAACTCCAGATAATCTTCATCCTTCAGGTCATTTGGCGATTTTGTCCAGATTGGGTTTGTATCATTGATGACATTGGGTACATCAACCTGTTTGTATTTTGGTTTGCCTTCTTCATCTTCACCATCAGGTTCATCTTCGGTTCTTGTTCCGAAAATGATAGGCACAGGTAGGAAGCGGCAATATTTATCCAGGATTTCCTGCAATTTGTATTTGCTCAGGAATTCTTCTGAATCCTTGTTGATGTGCAGGGTAATTTCGGTGCCGCGCTCAGTTAAGTTACCTTCACTAAGCTCAAACTCAGTACTACCATCGCATACCCAGTGTGCCGGTTCAGCACCTTCCTGGTACGACAAGCTCTCAATTTCGACCTTATCGGCCACCATAAAGGCGGAGTAGAAGCCTAAACCAAAGCGACCGATGATCTCATTGGCATCTTTTGATTCTTTGAACTTCTCCATGAACTCGGTTGCGCCGGAGAAAGCGATCTGGTTGATGTATTTTTTTATCTCTTCGGCGGTCATCCCGATACCGTTATCGGATATGGTGATGGTTTTTGCCTTTTCGTCAAATGCCACTTCGACACGCAGGTCGCCCAGCTCGCCGTTGTACTGGCCCAATGAGCCAAGGCGTTTCATTTTTTGCGTAGCATCAACTGCGTTAGATACCAGTTCTCGTAAAAATATCTCGTGGTCAGAGTATAAGAATTTTTTAATGATCGGGAAGATGTTCTCGGTGTGGATCGAGATTGTTCCTTTTTCTTGCATAATCTATAGTGGTTTTTAGAAATGAGTTATGTTATCAATGCTGCTCATCAATGGTTGTTCCAAAGTCAGGATATTGTCAAATTGGCAGGGTGGTGCGAGTTGAATAGTTGATTAAGTTGGAATGGGTTGATTGGTTTTTATACTAGGTTGATAAATGAATCAGCCAAACTTTGCAATTTTTGGAGAGTTTCTGGATCGGCAATGATCCCCGAAGAGTCCATTTTCGACCGGACAAATTGTATCAAAAGTGTCGTCTCGGGTGTTAGTTTGGCATCAATCGCTCCAAGAATTTTGACCATAGCTTCGTGAGCATTTTCGCCTCCCGTGGACGCCGTAATGAGGGCGGTAGGTTTACCGGAGAACGAGCCGCTGGACACCGTCCAGTCTAAAGCATTCTTTAGCGCACCGGGGACCCCGAAAGCATATTCGGGGGTACAGATAATGATACCGTCAGCCCGTGATAGTTGTTTTCTTAAATCAGAAACTGGGGAGGGCGGATTATCATTGTCAATCCCCGGGTCAAATGCCGGAACCTCACGTAGTCCGTCATAAGTAGTATAATTAATCCCCACGGGCATTATTTTACCTAAGAATTGCAAGATATTATGATTGGATGAACCCTCCCTGAGACTGCCGGATATGGCTAAAATGTTTTTCATGTTTACGGCTAAACTAAATAATATTTCCTGCGGAAACCGAAAGCTTTGCTATTTTTACAACCAGTTTACACCCCGAAATGAAACTTAAACCCACACAACTACCCGCAGTCCTGTTACTGCCTTTATTGCTTTATTCGTGCGCGACAACGAAACCACTGGCCCCTGCTAAAACAGAAGCTGATATTCCAAAATTGGTTCAACCGGTTTCCAATATTGACGTGCCTGTTACTGTCGATTTGAAAACCTATTTTGTACAGGCAGAAAATTCGGTTCCAACCAAATACACCGATAATCAGCAACCTTGCGAGGGCCTGCGCTACTTTTATACTTTTACGCGTACGCCGTTTACAATTACGGGAAGCAATAACGTTGTTAACCTGAAATTCGTGGGTAGTTATGGCATCAGCGCATCCTATTGTGCCAAATGCTCGTCAATGTTCGGCAACGGGCCGCAATGTATTGTGCCGGTTGTATCGGCGCAATGCGGCATCGGGGAAGCGCCACGCAGAATGGAAATATCTTATCAAACTACAATTACCGTATTGGCCGATTATCATTTGAAATCGAAAACCATATTATATCCGGCACCGCGACCAATTGACCGCTGCAATGTTTTAATGGGGAATATTGATGTTACTGACAGGTTGATTCAGTACATCAGCGGTCCGCTGAATGATTTGGGTAAACAGGTGGACGATAAGATCGCTGCGTATAATATTAAACCTATTGTTGAGCAATTATGGAAAAATATAGCCAGCGAAACCAAAATAGGCGATGTGGGGTACGTTTCTATTAATCCGGAATCGGTGCGTTTGAGTAATTTTAGTTTAAACGGTTCACTGCTTAATTTCTCAGTTGGTTTATCTGCTAAACCGGTGGTAACTACAGTGAGCAATCCACCACCCGCTAAGCCAATACCTAACCTGGCGACTTACACACCCGCAAAAGGATTCAACGTGTTCCTCGATCTATTAGAAAACTATGATCATCTCACTAATATGGTGAATCAACAGGTAGTAGGCCAAAGCGCTCAGGTAGCAGGTAAGCAATTTGTCGTTGATAATACCAAAATATGGGGCAGTGGAAAGCAGATTGTAATGCAGATTGACTTTAAAGGCTCGAGCACAGGCACTATTTACCTGGTTGGCACGCCAACTTATGATCCTGCTACGCATCAACTTTCTTTTCCAGATCTAACCTTCGACCTGCAAACGAAAGCCTGGATGTTGAAGGCTGCCAAATGGATGTTCAACGCGAAGATTACCGATATGATACGTCAGCGGGCTACCTATAACTTTACTGGTTTTATAGCTGATAGCAAAAAGAGGATACAGACTGAGATGAGCCGTGATATGGGTAATGGTGTGCATACCGATGTGAACATACGAGATCTGGACATTCAGGCAATTTACCCAACTGAGGAGAAACTGATTGTTCGTACACTATCGAACGGTCAAATCAAGGTAAAGGTGGTGATGTAAAATACTTAACTTTACCAAACCTATGGATACTGAAAAAATTATTAACACCATTACTAATATTTTTGAAGGTGCTGACGAACGCGATTGGAGCAAAGTAAAAGCTTCGTTTGCCGATAATGTTTTGCTGGATTACTCTTCCATGAACGGAAACCCTGCTTCTGTTTTGTCTTCTAAAGATATTATTGCTGCGTGGAAAGGGTTTTTGCCCGGATTTGATCTTACGCATCATCATGTTACACAATTTAAGATAGAGCAATCTGACAATACTGCGGAGGCTCATTTTTTTGGTAAGGCCGATCATTTTATTAATGAAGAAAGTTGGACTGTAGAAGGCAGCTATGATCTTGAATTATCTATAGAAGGTAATGATGCTAAAGTCACCAAGTTTAAGTTCAACCTGCAAAGTCAAAGCGGTGATACCACATTACCTCAAAAGGCCGTAGAAAGAATTGCGAAAAAATAGCAAAAGGTCAATTTGTAAACTGTAACAAAAACGCAGAACCCAATCCCTCTGCTGATTGCACCTGGATATTGCCTTTATGCAGCAGCATGATCTGTTTGCAAAGGCTCAATCCAATACCACTGCCTGTTTTCCGGGTGCTGAAGAAAGGGATAAATATCTTATCGAGCAGGTCGGTAGGTATACCTGACCCGTTATCTGCCACCCTAACCACCGTACGGTTATTTTGCTGAACTTCGGCTGAAAGAGTAATACGCGGATGCTCTTTATCCTTTACTGCTTCAACAGCGTTTACGAGTAGATTGATCATGACCTGCTCGATGAGGTTTATATCAGCCTCAATAACCAGTGCAGGATCGCGCAGCACAATCTCAAGTTCGATATGCTTTTTTTCCATAGACGGGTGCATCAGGCTGCTCAGGTTCTCAAATAGATCGCGCACCAATATTTTTTTCAGGTCGAGCTTGGTGATCTTGTTCAGATTGCGGTAACTCTCCGTGAACTTTAGCAAACCTTCGCTTCGGCGTTTAATGGTATCGATCCCTAATTCCAAATCCTCCAGCTGGCCGCCCATCGCGCTGTTAACTATTTCGGGAGATTGAAGCCTGTTCTTCAAAGTATCTGCGAGCGATGAAATAGGCGCTACAGAATTCATGATCTCATGAGTCATTACACTTAACAGCTTCTGCCATGCCTTTGATTCTGTCTCATCCAGTGCCTCGCTCACATTCTGAAAGGCAATGAGTTTGTATACTTTATCATCGCTCCGCAACAAACTGGCTGTTATTAGTATTTTGATTAGTTGCTGATTGCGGGTGATGGAAATTACTTTGCTTTCGCCGGGTTTTAATTCTGTAATCTCTTTATAAAGAGATTCTTCACGCTTTTCAAGTGAAGAAATAGTTTTAACGTAGGGGATGCCTATTATTCGTTTAAAAGCCTCATTGATCCAGCCTGTTTCGCCGGTTTCCAACTCGTAGGAAAGGATGCCTGTGTCTACTATCTCTAATATTTTTTGCAGGTAATGATACTGGGTTTCCCGCTCCCGGCTGATGAGTTTGAAAGTAGAGTTGATCTCATTAAAGCCCTTTCTTAGCGGTTTCAACTCAGTAGGAGCCTTTCTTACATCAAAATGGCGTGAGAAATCGCGGTAATGTATCGACTCAACAAACTGGCTCACCTCGTCCTGCGCCTTTTTCTGAAAGCGGATCATATCGATCAATTCATAAACCAACAGCGGGCAGGCGATTACCATATATAACCATGAGCCTTGTACAGCAATTATCGCAGTTGCGGTCAGGGTGATAAAAAGTATAAACACACGCAGCAAAAGCCGCCATTCGTAACGTTTAAATATCATATTTGCTTAGTCTGCGGTATAAGGCAGTGCGGGTTAATCCTAATTCTTTTGCGGCACGGGTAATGTTGCCATTGTTCTTCTCAATTACGCGTAAAATGGCGTTTTTTTCCAATGTACTTAAAGGTACATTGTCAGCGTCAACTTCATTTTCGGTTGGAGTTTCGAGTATTGAAAATATCAGATCGTCGGCCTTCAATAAATGGTCGTCAGCCATAATTACTGCTCTTTCAATGGTGTATTGTAGTTCGCGCACATTGCCCGGGAAATTATATTGCTTTAGTTTTTGTAGTGCTGCGGCATCAAAATCAACTGCTGGCTTTAAATATTTGTTAGCATACATTTTAGCAAAATGCTTAGCCAATAGGATAATATCTTCATTCCGCTTACGCAATGCAGGTACATTGATCTCGACTGTATTGATACGATAGATCAAATCCTTTCGGAAACGATTCTCGTTTGCCAGCTCATATAGTGGCACGTTTGTGGCACATATCAAACGGATATCAATATCCATGGGTTTGTTGGTGCCCAAACGGGTGACCTGGCGGTTTTGCAATACCGTTAAAAGTTTAGCCTGTTGCTGCAAACTGATATTACCGATTTCGTCTAAAAACAAAGTTCCGCCATGAGCCTCTTCAAAACGGCCGGCGCGGTCTTCACGCGCATCGGTAAAAGCGCCTTTTTTGTGACCGAATAACTCGCTCTCAAATAATGTATCAGTAAGTGCACCAACGTCTACCTTGATAAATGGCTTATCAGCACGCAATGAGCGTTCGTGAATTGCCTTAGCCATCAGATCTTTACCAGTGCCATTCTCGCCCAGTATTAATATGTTGGCGTCAGTAGGGGCGATTTTGTTTACCTTATGAAATATATCCTGCATAACATCCGAAT
>Ga0213872_10002370_pt1 | contig 11162 bp, 8 predicted proteins | sample VelepicomBERX_R2_FD_160071 | JGI IMG/M metagenome (GOLD analysis project Ga0213872, IMG submission 160071) | Rhizosphere microbial communities from Vellozia epidendroides in rupestrian grasslands, the National Park of Serra do Cipo, Brazil - RX_R2 | ecosystem: Host-associated > Plants > Roots >... | reverse complement strand
CGTGTTCGCACAGGTTTTCCTGGCCGGCTCGACAATAGTCGCATTGGCCGCACACATGACCCAGCCACGGGACGCCTACGCGGTCGCCCACACGGAATCCATTTACCCGTGTTCCGATCGACTCTACGGTACCGACGATTTCATGACCTGGAACGATGGGCAGGATGGTTTGGGGAAGCTCGCCGTCCACGACGTGTAAATCGGTTCGACAAACACCGCAGGCATGCACGCGGATGGACAGTTGTCGCTCATTGGGGGGTGGAGTCTCGACCAGCACACTGGTGAGGGGTGCATGAGCACCGAGGCAGCACATGGCCCTTGTCTTCATGGTGCTACTCCCGCCGATTCAACAGTCAAAACCTATCGCAGCCGGCGGTGGGGCAAATTGATTTTCGTCAGCCTTTCGACATCGAATGCAAGTCCGCCTCCCCCAGAATTGCTCAATCCAGTGAAGTGACACCCTGCTGGATGGCGAAGCGAACCAGGCCCGCCAAGTCATGCACCTCCAGCTTTGCCATCAGGCGCGTGCGGTAGGTTTCGACGGTCTTGGGAGAGAGCGAGAGAAGCTTGGCTATCTCCACCGGGCGCTTGCTTTCGGCCAGCATCTTCAGCACCTGGCGTTCACGCATGCTGAGCCTGCCAAGCCGGTCTTCCGCTGGCATGCCGGCAACGTATTGGTCGAACAGTCGAGTGGCGAGATGCTTGCTGACGAAGCGTTCGCCTGCATACACGGTGCGGATGGCCTCAATTACCTCCTTGGCGCTCATACGCTTGTTCACATAGCCGGCAGCGCCCGATTGCAATGCGCGGTATACCATTGTCGGCTCGGAAGACACCGACAGCATGACCACCCGGGTCGTCGGCGCTTGTTTCCCAATCAATGCTGCCGCTTCTGTGCCATTAAGTATCGGCATAGTGTGATTCATCAAGACGATATCGGGGCGAGTTTCCCTACATGCTTCGACAGCCGCCTTGCCGTTGCCGACGCAGCCGACGACCTCCATGTCTGGCTCAAGCGCAATCAGATGGCTGAGTGCTTCCGCCACCACGGCGTGGTCTTCGGCGATCAGCACGCGAATGGACATTGCAACTTCCTTTCCTTATGGCCGCGACCCCGAATGACCGTAGCACGAGCTGGCAATGTATTGCTTGAGCTAGCGCAAACCTTGTCTGAACGAACCAGCGCCATGGGCATGGCCATCAGTTGGCGTTCCTTGCGCCAGATCAATCAAGCCATCCCCAAGGGGCGATAGTGTGGGCAAAGTCCGCTATCGCCATCGTTGTTGCGGGCTATGGTCCGTCAGGGAATGAGGAGGAGAGCACAGCACATGTCGATTGGGCGGCAAATTCCGGAAGCGCAATGCGCGGGTCGTGTGGCGGCCCTCGCCCAACCTACGGACGTCCTGCGCAGCTAACGAGGCTATCTGGTCATGGAACACCACGCGGAGGTCTTGCACGGCCATACCTGGCTCCCCTACATGCCTGGCAAGCGGGACCAATTGGCCATGCTGCTGATATTTACCGTGCTGTTTGCCTTGGCGATGGGTGCGCGCCAGATGACAGGCCCCCTGCCTACGGCACATGCCGCGCAAATCTCTCTTTCCCCGTCCGCACTGCCGGGTTACACGCTCCGCACCATCCTACGCATGCTGGCGGCGCTTGCTGCATCGCTCTTGTTCACGCTGACCTATGCCACCCTGGCGGCCAAGAGTCGGCGTGCCGAGATGGTCCTGGTACCGCTGCTCGACGTCTTGCAGTCCGTGCCCATCCTCGGCTACTTGTCGTTCACGGTCGTGTTCTTCATGTCGCTGTTCCCTGGACAGGTAATGGGCGCCGAACTTGCGGCGATTTTCGCCATCTTCACCAGCCAAGCCTGGAATATGGCATTCAGCTTCTATCAGTCCTTGCGCACCGTGCCGCGCGACCTGGACGAGGCGAGCGTCAGTTTCCGGCTGTCCGGCTGGCAACGCTTCTGGCGGCTGGAGGTTCCCTTCGCCGTGCCTGGCCTCGTGTGGAACACCATGATGTCAATGTCCGGCGGCTGGTTCTTCGTCGTCGCATCCGAGGCCATCTCGGTCGGCAACGTACAGATATCACTACCTGGCGTTGGCTCCTATGTCGCACGGGCCATCCAAACGCGCGACTTGGCTGCGGTTGCCTGGGCCTTGCTCGCGATGACGGTCGCCATCGTCATCTATGACCAGCTGCTGTTCCGGCCCATCGTGGCGTGGGCTGACAAATTCCGAGTCGAACAGACCGCAAGCCAGCAATTACCGCGCAGCTGGTTGCTCGATGTGCTGCGCAGGGCCGAGCTGGTGCAGCGAGCTGCAGCGCCCATAGGCGCGCTCTTGAAGCGTTCGGCGCGAGCGCGCCTGTACTTGCCGATTCACCTGCGATTAGACAGGCTGCCAATTTCCCGCGAAACAGGAGACCTGCTCTGGTATGGCACCTTTGTCATCCTCGGCGCGTATGCCCTCTACCATCTGTTCCAGTTCGTACGGCCAGTGCTGTCTTGGTCCGACATTTCGCTGGTGGCGCACAATGGCATCCTTACATTCCTGCGCGTGCTCATCCTCATCGTGCTGGCATCCATCGTGTGGGTGCCGATTGGCGTTATGGTCGGCCTGCGGCCAGCGTGGGCTGAGCGGGTGCAGCCCGTCGCCCAATTCCTTGCCGCCTTTCCCGCCAACCTGCTGTTCCCGGTCGCCGTCTACCTGATCGTCCACTTGCGCCTGACGCCGCAGATCTGGCTCTGCCCCCTGATGATCCTCGGCACCCAGTGGTACATCCTCTTCAATGTGATTGCCGGTGCTACGGCATTCCCTACCGACCTGCGCGAAGCGGCCACCAGCTTCCGCCTGCGCTCGCACGCTTGGTGGCGCAAGGTCATGCTGCCCGGCATCTTTCCCTATTTCGTCACGGGTGCCATCACGGCCTCGGGCGGCGCATGGAACGCCAGCATCGTGTCCGAGGTCGTGAACTGGGGCGACACAAGGCTCGATGCTTCCGGCCTTGGCGCCTATATCGCACGCATGACCGAAGCGGGGGACTACCCGCACATCACACTGGGCGTCGCCACGATGTCCATCCTGGTGATCGCGACCAACCGTCTGCTGTGGCGTCCCATGTACGCATATGCGGAACGCCGTACCCGACTGGACTGATTGAGGCAGGCGATGAGCGACCCTATTCACACCACATCGAACAATGCGCTGCCGACGTCGACGCCGCCAGTGCTGTCGTTCACGCAGATTGGAATGTCCTTCGCCAAGCCGTCGGGCGAGCTGATGCCCGTGTTGCAGGGTATCGACCTTGACCTGCATGAAGGCGAGATACTGGGGCTGTTGGGTCGTTCTGGGTCCGGCAAGTCCACCTTGTTGCGCATCGCGGCTGGGCTGATCAAGCCCACGGCCGGCGCCGTGCATTACCAGGGCCAGCCGCTTGGTGGTCCAACAGAAGGCATCGCTGTTGTCTTCCAGACCTTCGCGCTCTACCCGTGGCTCGACGTGCTGGAGAACGTCGCGCTCGGCCTCGACGCCGCCGGCGTGCCATTGGCGACGGCAGAACGAAAGGCGCAAGCCGCCATTGAGTTGATCGGGCTGGATGGCTTCGAGTTGGCCTACCCGCGCGAAATCTCTGGCGGTATGCGCCAGCGCGTGGGTTTTGCCCGCGCGCTCGTCAGCGAACCGACGCTGCTGCTGATGGATGAGCCGTTCTCGGCGTTAGACGTACTAACTGCCGAGAATCTGCGCACGGACTTCCTCGACCTGTGGATCGAACGTCGCTTGCCCACCAAAGCCGTATTGATGGTAACGCACAATATCGAGGAAGCCGTGGCAATGTGCGATCACATCCTGGTGTTGGGTACGAACCCGGGCCATATTGCAGCCAGCGTGCCGATTTCGCTCCCGCATCCGAGAAGCCGCACGAGCAGTGAATTCCAGGCGGTCGTCGGCCAGATATATGCCGTGCTGACGTCGCGCATGGTCGAATCCCTGGCTGGGCAACGCCGCGATACCGGGCTCGCGCAGCGTCTGCCGGAAGTCTCAAGCCATCGCATCGACGGCTTTCTCGATACGTTGGCGGCCCAACCGAATACGCACCATTTCGAGCTGTCAGCCATCGCGGCGCCACTGCGGCTCAAGATCGACGAGCTGCTGCCCGTCGCCCTGGCACTACATATCCTTGAGTTCGGGGAGCTCAATGGCGATCGCCTGAAGCTGACCGCTGTCGGCCAGGTGATGGCCGCATGCGATGACGAAGAACGCAGGCGCCTGTTCCGCGAGCACTTGCTGAAGTTCGTGCCAATAATGTCCCACATCTGCGAAGTGCTGGACGAGCGTGAAGGCCATAGTGCACCACGCGAACGTTTTGAACTTGAACTCCAAGATCATCTGAACAAACACGACGCAGACGCGACCCTGCGGACGGCTGTCGACTGGGGTCGCTACGCCAGGCTATTCACCTATGATGATCAGGCGCGCGTGTTTCAGCGCGGCGGGCTAGCTGTCTGATGCCGATGTCCAAGTACTTGTGCCGCTACGCTCGTTGGGCATACTCACTAGGTGCTGGCGCCGGTGGTCGTTGACCATCAAGAAGCGGGCGCCGCACTGACCGGATCAAGTAGCTGAGCTGCCGGTCGTCGCGGAGAGTCTAGTATCTGCATTTGGCCGACTGCAGACGCTCACCGTTCTGCCACGGCAGTTGGGTGAACGACACATTGCGATCATCACCCGCATACCATCACTGGTCAATAACGACCGCAATCTACGTTCTGCGTCACAGGAATCTGCACATACATTGGAAAAAACGGCCGAAAGGCCGTTTTTCAATCGTTAGCGTGATGACCCATCAATAAGCCGCGCCGGCAGGCTGGGATAGCGAAATGATTGCGCCATAGGGGCCTTCGACGGTCGGCACCAGATTGTTGCTGGAATCGAGCTGGGTCAACGCCATTTGCGCAACGTCGCTCACGAGGTTGATGTTCCAGACGCCTGCCATTGCGGTACCGGTGCCCGGGACGCTGATATAAACGGACTCGCTCGCATAGTCCACGGTGCCGGCGTAAGTCTGATTGAGCGTATCCGAACACCCCACCTCCGTGCCGAACAATTGATTGCCCTGCAGATACAGCTTGGCAATATCACAGTGACCCGCATCGAACTGCACCCAATACGGTCCATAGATCGTATCGTCCTGCGCGGTCATCTTGCCTGCAGCCTTGCGGGCGAGGGCTTCACGCAGGGGTACGGAGTTGGCAATCCGCGGGAGCGTGCTGACGGCACGAGCATTCGGCACAATCGCAGGCGTTGGCGTATCGGCGCTGGCACTGGTCGCAACACCGGCAAACGTCAAACTGGCGACTAACAAGGCAACAATCTTCATTTGGCTCTCCTGGTCGGATTCGTTCTTGCTTTTTGAGCGCGCCGCGCTACTCAACTTGCGATGCCGCGCGCTTGCTTGGCTACAGAGCAACTAACGCGCCGTGCAATTTCTGGACGACGTGCGATCAGGGAAAGTAGTGGATTTGGCACTAATGCCCTGTTCAGCGCGCGTTAAGGATGTCCTGCGCTGCTAGGCAGAACGGCCGTAGGGCATGGGCAGTCCACTCCAGCCGGCTAGACCTGGCCGCACTCGGCGATAAAGGGAAGTACTTCGTCGAGGAACTGTTCAGGCAGTTCGGCGAATGGCGCGTGGCCGCACGGCATTGTGACTGTGCGGGACGTCCCGATGGCACGCGCGGCATTGCTGCCGTCGGTATGGGCCGAAATAACGGGGTCGCGATCACCGAACACCAGCAAGGTGCGCGCGACAATTTCCTTCGCGGATTCGCGCAAATCATTTTCCGGGCGCGCAAAGCTTCTCCAAATGGACCGATTCAAGGCAAGCATCGCCGGCAGCGACTGTTCGCCCCTTGCGCGCTCAAGCATCGCCTGCACGGCCTTGCTTCGTTTCTTCAAGTAGAAAGACGCAAACCTGTACGGCGAAAGCGACCAGGCGCTTCCCTGAAGCTTGCAAAAGCCGCGCGTGATCCAGCTAGGCGTTGTGAAGCCACCCGGCGACACCAAGACCAATCCCGCAACTCGCTCCGGGCGCCTGCTTGCAAGTCGTGCGGCCACGTTCCCGCCGAGCGAATTTCCGATAAACACTGCCCTCGACAAGGCCATGCAATCAAGGAATTCGTAGAGCAAGTGATAATAGAACATCACATCCACGGAGCACGGATGCGTGTTTAGCGGGGAAGATCCGTAACCGGGCCAATCAAGCGCAATAACGCGGTAGGTCTTTGATAGAGCAGGGATAATTTCTTCAAAGTCTCGACTATCCCCAGGGTTGGCATGAAGCAATACAAGGGGGTTTCCGCTTCCCGCCTCGATGAAATGCACCGGGCCCGTCGAAAGTTTGATTATGGGCACGCTGTGCTCCCGTAAGGCTTAACGTTCGAAAGAAGCAGACCTTGGGGACATGTCTTGAAATCAAGCACGAGGCCAATTTGACCGGATCAGGGCCCAACAGGCTACACTTTAACGCCGATGAACTACCTCGCCCACCTCTACCTCGCCCGCCACGCCCCACTTGCCATGGTAGGCGGTCTATTGGGCGACTTCGCCAAACCAGCACAGTTGGCCGATTTCGACCCCGTCGTGCAATACGAGGTACGCCTGCACTGGCGCATCGATGCCTTTACCGACAGCCACCCCGTCGTGGCCGAGGCTCGCCGGCGATTCGGCGAAGGCCGGCGGCGCTTTGCCGGCATCGTGCTGGACGTGTTCTACGACCACCTACTGGCCAAGCACTGGTCGACCTACTGCGACGAAGCGTTGCCGGCCTTCGCGCAACGGTGCTATGCGGCCTTGCTGGCACATCGCGCTGCGCTACCCGACAAGGTCGTCCCGTTGGTCGAGCGCATGGCGCAGCAGGACTGGCTGACGTCCTACGTCGAGCGCAGCAATGTGGATGCCGCCGTGCGCCGCATCGCGCTGCGCCTGTCGCGTGGTGGGGATAGCCTGGTCGCTGCGCTCGATGATCTGGCCAAACTGGATGCGCAATTGGAGCATGGGTTCCATGCTTTCTTCCCGCAGCTGGAGGCCTACGTCGCCACGCAGCGCGCAACTGCATCAAATACCCCGGGCCAGACCGACGGGTAGTAATACCCGACCAGCGAACCACATCTCCACGATCCCTCCACAATCTCGGCGCAATGTGCATGCCGTGGTACTGCCGCTGGTGCAGTCGAAACCGGGAGAGGGTCATGGGCAAAGTGAGATGGGGGTATAGGCTGGCGATCGCCGCCGGCCTGAGTATGGGGGCAGTCGTCGCCATTGCGGCGCCCACCTGCAGCAGTACAGCGTCGCCGTTCGCCAAGGGTGCAACGACTTGCGTGACGCCAGCAGCGGCACCCGCGGCAGGAACGCTGTCGCCCGCAGCGGCCGTGGGTAACCAGATGTTCCATGATACGGCCCTGTCTGCCTCCGGGCGGCAATCCTGCGCCACCTGCCATTCGGCGGCCACCGGCTTCTCCGCGCCCAACCCTGCGCCCGTGCCCTTGGGAGGCGCCGGCCTCAACCTGCAGGGGCTGCGTAATGCGCCCAGCCTCACCTATGCCGCCTTCACGCCGGGATTCTCGCTGACTGGTACGACCACAGCCTCTGCCGGCCAGCCGGCGCGGCCCAATATTCCCCTGGGCGGCATGATGCATGACGGGCGGCTTGCGAGCCTGGCCGTGCAAGCGACCATGCCCTTTATCACCAGCTTCGAGATGGCCAACACGGGCTCGGCCCAGGTCACGCAGCGCCTCAAGGCGCGCCCCTACCTGGCGCAATTCACGGCCGTCTACGGCACGGCCATCCTGAACAACCCGGACGCCACGCTGGCGGCCATGGGCCAGGCCATCGCGGCCTACGAGACGGAAGACCCGGCCTTCCACGCCTTCAACAGCAAGTTCGACGCCTTCATGAAGGGCCAGACCACGCTGACGGCACAGGAAACGGCCGGCATGCAGGCCTTCAACAACCCCGGCAAGGGCAACTGCCTGGCCTGCCATGCCTCCGTGGGCGCAGGCGGCCTGCCGGCGCTGTTTACCGACCACACCTTCCACGTGATCGGCGTGCCGCGCAACTACGGCATCGCTTACAACCTGGATACGACGAGCCTGCCCAGCTTCGTGCCGGAAAACGGCATCGGCCTGGGTGCACCCAACCACAACTACTACGATATGGGCCTGTGCGGCCCCTTGCGTACCGACCTCGCCACCAGCACGCAGTACTGCGGCAGCTTCAAGGTGCCCACGCTGCGCAACGTCGCCATCAAGCAGGCCTACTTCCACAACGGCGTGTTCAACGACCTGCACCAGGTGCTAGGCTTCTACGCCACGCGCAACAGCCAGCCGGGCCGCTGGTACAAGACCCCGACGGGCGCGCCGGACATCCTCTACAACGACCTGCCCGTGGCCTACGACCGCAATGTGGAGCCGGTCAACGCACCGGGCCACCCCATCGCCCCCAACCTGTCGCCCACCGACTCGGACAATATCGTGAGCTTCCTGTGCACGCTCACGGACGGCTACGACCCGCAGAACCCGGCCGCATACCGTGTACCGCCGCAGTGCCGGCCAGCGGGGCCGCCGCCACCACCGCCACCGCCGCCGCATTGATACGACATCGGCGCTGCAGTGGGAAATGAAAGCGGCGGGTCGCCACTAGGCGCCCGCCGCTTTGTTTAGCCCAGACTGGCAAACTCCCGGGGACTGCGACATCAGTGAATCGTGTACACCTCTTCCAGCGTGCCGTGCTGGAACATGTCCGACAGACAGGCACCCGTACTGGCGCCGTGGCCGTAGCCGGCGTAGACATTGGTTCCAACGAGTGCGGCCAGGCTGAGGTTCTGCACCAGGGTGGCCTGGCTTACTGCCAGGCTGCCCACGCTATAGGCGCTCGGGCTATTAACGTTGTAAGGCACCCAGCCGCTCTGTCCGAACAAATAGGTGCCACCGTTATTGGGCAGCACCGCGCCATAGAAGACGCAGCCAGACTGCCCAACGTCGGCCGTCGCAGGTGCCAGGGTGGCCGTCAAGGTTTGGCTGCTCAGGTTGCCACTGGACTGCAAGCTCGCCGTCCAGCTGCTCGCCTCTCCGACGAACTGGAATATGCCGCCGCCCGCGGTTCCAGCGTACAGATTGCCGCCGTTGTCGATGATCAGGGCGTCGACCGTCAGGTCCGTCAACCCCGTATTGAGAGGAACCCAGACGCCACCGCCATTGCTGCTCGCGAACACGCCAGCCCCTTGCGTACCCACATAGACATTATTGCTTGCGTCCACCATGAGCGCATTGATCGACAGATTGGTCAGCCCCGTGTTGACGGCGACCCAGCTATCGCCGGCATCGAAGCTCTTGAACACGCCACCGGCCGCCGTTCCGGCATAGACGACGCCAGCATGGTCGACGACCAGCGCGTTGACCGCTTGAATCGACATGCCGGCATCCGCTTCGACCCAGGACAGCCCACCGTTCTGACTCTTGAATAAGCCGCCGTCGGTACCGGCGTAGATCGTGCCGGCGCCATCCCAAGCGAGCGCGTCAACGGATTGATTGACTAGCCCTGCGCTGGCGGCCACCCAACTGAGGCCACCATCGCTGCTCTTGTATACGCCGTTGCCATGGGTTCCTGCGTAGATGTAGTTATTGCTGGCAAGCGCAAGGGCTTTGACTTTCATACCGTACGGCGGCGATTGCGAGTTGACGAGCCCGGGGCAAGTGGCGTCGTTGCGGGCGCAGCTGAATGCACCGTAGTCGGTACCCACGTAGAGCTTGCCTTTCCGATCCACCGTCAAGGCATTAATGTGTGGCATCCCCCAGGGAATCGCGGTCCACTCATTCCCTTTGTTGCTATTGGTGTAGATTTCTCCCGGATTCGTCGCCGCATAGACCGTGCCGACGCCGTCGAGGGCAAAAGCGTTAATCGTGTTCGTCGACGGCATACTGGCGGTCGGCGTCCAACTGTCGACCCCATTGCCGCTCTGGAGCAACCCTAAATAGGATGCGGCGTAGAGCGTGCCCTTGCCGTCAACCACTGCAGCGTCGAACACGGCCCCCGTCTGGTCAGTGCTTATCAGCGTCCAACTGGCCCCCCCGTCGCTGCTCTTGAATAGACCCGATATCGTAGTCCCTGGATCGAATAGACTCGATGCAATGGACGCCACGTAGACGGCGCCGTCGGCTCCAACTGCAATCGTACTGATGCCCGAGAACTCGACCGCCTGCGGCAAGCTAGCCCGTAGCCAGAACTTGCTGTCCGTGCTCATGGCGACGCCGCCGAGAGACATGCCGGCGTAAACCTTGCCATTCCCGTCGATGGCCATTGCAGTAATAGTTGACGGGGGGAAGCCTGGCATGGCCACCAAGGACCAGCTGCGCCCAGCATCGCCACTCTCATACAAGCCATCCGCGGTGCCCGCGTATAGATTACCTTTGCCATCTACCGCCATGGACGCGACGGCAAGCAAAGATGCATCGTCCGACGCTGTATACACGCTCACCCAACTGCCGCCGCCGTCGCTGCTCTTGAATACGCCAACCGTATATGTAGCTGCGTAGACGTTGCCGGCTGGATCGACGACGATCGCCGTAACCGGCGTGGCGTTTTGGCCGCCGAGGCCGTCGCTCACCAGCGACCAGGTCGCGCCGCCGTTGGTGCTCCTGAAGACTTTGCTCGTATCGCTTCCTGCATAGATATTTCCGCTGCCGTCAAACGCAAGCGCGGTAATTCGCAGGCCCGCCATACCGCTGTTGACGACTGTCCAAGCTCCTTGACTTGGGCTGTACTTGAGTACCCCGCCGCTCTGGCCTGCATATAGAGTGCCGTGCCTGTCCACAGCGAGGGTCAAAATCTGGTTGTATATGCCCGATCCTTGTACCCAACCGCTCCCTGCTGCGGCGTTCAAGTTGATCAACCCAAGGACAATCACCGGCAACCAGCACAGCCATGCGCACATAAAACTCATGCAAGAGAAGATATTCATATGTCGATCCAAGAACTGATGTCCAATGAGTTGGGATTCAAGAATAAAGTCGCGGATTATAGAGAGGTTTTTGGCATACCCCTAGCCCGCCGGAGAGCCTGAAGCCAATATGCGGATAAGCTTTCATCCATGCCAATACGGAC
>Ga0213872_10002369_pt1 | contig 11163 bp, 11 predicted proteins | sample VelepicomBERX_R2_FD_160071 | JGI IMG/M metagenome (GOLD analysis project Ga0213872, IMG submission 160071) | Rhizosphere microbial communities from Vellozia epidendroides in rupestrian grasslands, the National Park of Serra do Cipo, Brazil - RX_R2 | ecosystem: Host-associated > Plants > Roots >... | reverse complement strand
GAAGGCGTGGCCGGCGTCTGGCGCCCCGAGCAGACCCAGGCCGGCCAGGGCGAGTACGAGCGGGCCCGTCGCTGGATGACCGAAGAGGCCAATGCCGCGATCCGGGGTGCCTTCAAGGGCGGGGCGCGGGAGGTCCTGGTGAACGATTCCCACGGCCATTTCGGCAACCTGCTGGCCGATGAGATCGATCCGCGCGCGGAGCTGATCCAGGGCAAGCCGCGCACCCTGGGCATGATGGCCGGGGTTGATCAGAAAGGGGTGGCCGGGGTGCTGATGGTCGGCTGGCATGCCCGGGCCAAGACCCGGGGCGTGCTGGCCCACACCAGCAACAGCTTTGCCTTCGCGCGCGTCTGGCTCGGTGGCCAGGAGTTGGGCGAGGTGGGCTTGTACGCGGCATTGGCCGGCGAGCTGGGCGTGCCGGTGCTGCTGGCCAGTGGCTGCGATGTGATGGCCGATGAGGCCCAGGTCCTGCTGCCCGGTCTGCCTTGTGCCGTGGTCAAGTGGTCGGACGGGGCGCGCAGCGGCCGATCGTTGTCGCCCCAGGCCGCCCGCGCCCTCATCGAAGAGGGCTGCCGCGAGGCGGTTCACCGCCGCCTCCATGGGCATGAGGCACCGCTGCTGCAGCTGCCTGCGCCGATCTCGTTGCGGGTGCAATGCCAGACACCGGCGCTGGCCGACGTCTTCGCCCTCTGGCCGCATGTGCTGCGCGAGGATGGCGACACCGTCGAGCTCAGTTGCGCCAGCGTGCAGGACGCAGTGCGCAGCCTGAACGCGCTCGGTGCGATGTCGAGCGTGTTGCGCTGAAGCTGGGGCTGCGCCGCACCGCGCTCATTTGTGCCGCAGCCGGTAGCCGGCGGCACGGAGTTCCTCGCCACGCGGCGTCATCTCCACCTGCACCATGTCGCCGCCTTCGGCGAGGTTGCCCAGCAGCCTGGCCTGGGTGTCGGACAGCGGGGCCAGCACCCGCCTGGCAGTCTCCTTGGGCTGGGTGGTGCTGGCCTCCAGCACCAGTCGGCCGTGGTCTTCCAGCAGGCGCAGGCTTTGCAGTTGGGCCGGGTCGCCGCCCAGGTCGACGATCTCGTATTCACCCAGGCGCCGCTTCCAGGCCCCCAGGTCTGCGGCCGGTGGCAGGCGCTCGCCCAGCAGCATCTGCTGCCGCCCGCTCTGGCCGATGAGCAGGGTGTGGCCCTCGACCTGTCGCACATCGAAGGCGATCTCCGTCAGAGGCCCCAGGTCCAGGCGCCACAGACCCAACAGGCGGTATTGAAGTCCGAGCAGGCCATCGGTGCGGGCCTGGACCTCGAAACGGTGGCCGGCGAGTTCAGCCTTCAGTTCGGGCCCTTGCTGCAGCAGGCGCAGCGGGCCGGCGATCGTGGTGTAGTCCCCAGCCAGGGCCTGGGCGCGTGCGGCACCCACGGCGCTCAGGGGCTGGGCGCCGGCGGCCGGGCCAGGCTGGCGGTGTCCGGTGCGGGCTTCGAGTGCCAGCTCGAGCGCCTCGTTGGCGATGCGGTTGACCACCTCCGTGGCCGTGGCGGAGTTGGCCAGCACCACCACCCCGAGCTTGTGTTTTGGCAGCAGCATCATCTGGCTGCGAAAGCCGCCGATGGCCCCGGCGTGGTGCGCCACCGGGCCAGCGCCTTCCCATGTCGACGGTCCGCCCAAGGTGCTGAGCATCCAGCCCAGCCCGACTTCGAAGTTCAGGTCCAGCGCCACATCACGGTTCTGTGGCCTCAGCATCTCGGCCACGGTTTCCGGTTGCAGCACGCGGTGGCCGCCCGATTGCCCCTGCGCGAACACCATGGAGATGAAACGCGCCAGGTCCTTGACGCTGGCGTTCAGGCCGCCGGCGGGCACATCGCGCAAAGGCCAGTCGGGGTCGGGCTGCCCACCGCCCTGGTAGCCTTTGGCCATCTGCGGCAGGGCCGCCGAGTGGCTGGAAAATGCGGCCCCGTCCATGTGCAACGGGGTCAGCACCGTCTCTTGCAGCCGCTGCTCGAAGGGCTGTCCGCTGAGGTGTTGCACCAGTTCGCCCAGCACCGAGATCCCCAGGTTCGAGTACGAGAACACCTGTCCCGGCGGGTAGGCACCGAACTCCGGTGCCAGGCTGGCGCCCAGGCCTTCCAGCGGTTGCGGGTCGGGGTTGAAGAAGCCCTTGAGTTCGTCACGGGGCAGGCCCGCATGGTGGGTCATGAGCTGGCGCACGGTGATCGGTGCTTCGGGTGTCAGGGTCTGCAGCCCGAAACCCGGCAGCACCTCGCGCACCGGCTGGTCGAGCCGCAGACGGCCGGCCTCCACCCACTGCAGCGCCGCCACATCGGTGAAGAGTTTGGAGATGGAGCCGACGCGGTAGAGCGTGTCAGCGCTGGCCGGGCTGTGCTGTTGCAGATCGGCCTCGCCAAAGCCCTGGGCCCACACCACGCGCTGATCGTCCACCAGGGCGATGCTCAGCCCCGGCACCTGGTGGCGCGCCATGTCATCGCGGATCCGGGCCGCCAGGTAGGCCTGGGCGGCCGCCTCGTCGCGTGGGTTCAGGCTTTGGGGGCGCTGGGGTGCCGCGGTACAGCCGCTCAGGACGGCCAGTGTGAGCAGCAGAAGCAAGGCGCTGAGGCCCATCAGAATCGATATGTAAAGCCGCATCGGCCTTCCTCCGCATCAGCTTGGGATGTCGGGGGGCATTGTCCGGGTACGAGCTTTGGATTGGCTTAAGACGCTGCTCGCGAATCCTGCCGATGGTGCTCCAACACGAGAATCCTGCCGATGGTGCTCCAACACGAAGCGAGGGAGACCGGGAGCCGCTTCCAATCGAGGCTGTGACGCGAGAGCTTGACCCAATCCGATTGACAACCCGTCCCGCAGCGGTCGAGGATGGAGCGCCCGTCTTTTTCTGCTGCCGCCCCATGTCCACCTTCCAGGTCAATCTGCGTGATGTCATCTATTCGCTGTCCGATGCCCTCGATCTGGTCGGCGTCACCCACATCCACCATGGCAAGCGGGTCGCCTTCATGGCGGTCGAATGCGCGCGGGTGTTGGGCTGGCCGGCCGAGCGGCTCGACCGGCTCTACCAGGCCGGCATGCTGCACGACTGCGGGGTGTCGCGCACCTACATCCACCGGCGCCTGACCCAGTTCGAATGGGAGGGCGAGGGCGAGCACTGCCGTGTCGGTGCGGCCCTGCTGCGCAGCTGCCCGCCGCTGGCGCCTCTGGCCGACATCGTGCTGCACCACCACACCCATTGGCGCGAGCTGCAGGGGCTGGCGCTTTCCGAGGAGGTCAGGCTGGCCGCCAACTGCATCTACCTGGTGGACCGCTGCGACATCCTGACGCTGGGGGCGCTCAAGGACCAGTCCAACATCCTCTATGGGCGCGAGGAGACCCGGCGCGCGATCGCCGACCGGCGCGGCGACTGGTTCTGCCCCGAGCTGGTGGACGCCTTTCTGCAGGCGTCGGGCAGCGAGGCCTTCTGGTTCAGCCTCGAGAGCGATCAGGTGCGCAGCTATGCCGGCGACTGGATCGCCCATGACCGGGTCCGCGAGGTGCCGTTCGAAGAACTGCGCAGCCTGGTGCGCATCTTCTCGGTCATCGTCGATGCCAAGAGCCCCTTCACCCGCGAGCATTCCGAAGGGGTGGCCCGCGTGTCGCGGGCCCTGGGCCAGCGCCTGGGCCTGTCGGAGCGGCGCTGCGAGATGCTGGAGCTCGCGGGGCTGCTGCACGACCTGGGCAAGCTGCGCGTGCCTGATGAACTGCTCGAGAAGCCGGGCCGCCTGACGCCGGAGGAGTACGCGGTGATGAAGCGGCACAGCTTCGACACCTACACCATCCTGCGCACCATCCATGGGCTGGAAGAGGTGGCGCTGTGGGCCGCGCAGCACCATGAGCGGGTCGACGGCTCGGGCTACCCCTACCATCTGGGCGAAGGCCTGTCGATCGAGGCGCGCATCGTGGCGGTGGCCGACGTGTTCCAGGCCCTGGTGCAGAACCGGCCTTACCGCCCGGGCTTGTCCAGCGCCGAGGTGATGGCCATCGTGCACGAGCATGTGGCCGGCGGGCGGCTGGACGGCCATGTGGTCGTCGAGCTGGATGCGGCCCTGCCTTCCCTGTGGGCGCTGGCGACCGGAGTCGCCGACATGCCAGGGGTTTGAGGCCGTCTGTCGCCATCGTTTCGTCGGATGTCGTAACCTCCAGGGTCAAAACCCTGAACCGGAGCCTGTTTTCCCATGGATGGAGTGACCGAAGACGCGCCCAAGGCATCCCTGATCTACCCCTTCGAAGCGCCGCCCGCACGCGGCACGACGCTCGAGGTGGTGCCGGGGGTGCACTGGATCCGCATGCCCCTGCCCTATGCGCTGGACCACATCAACCTCTGGGTGCTCGATGACGGCGCCGGCTGGGCCCTGGTGGACACCGGCACGCGCACCGACGAGAACGCCCAGGTCTGGCGCGAGCTGTTTGCGCACGCACCCGACCAGCGCAGCCTGACGCGGGTGTTCGTCACCCACATGCACCCCGACCATGTGGGCATGGCCGGCTGGCTGACGCGCAAGTTCGGCATCCGCATGTGGATGACCCGGCTGGAGTACCTGAACTGCCGGGTGATGGTCTCCGACACCGGCCGCGAGGCACCGCCCGAGGCCATCGAGTTCTACCGCCAGGCCGGCTGGTCCGAGGCCGCGATCGAGAACTACCGGCTGCGTTTCGGCAATTTCGGCAAGCACATCCACGCGCTGCCCGAGAGCTTCCGGCGCATCCGCGACGGCGAGGAGCTGCAGATCGGGGCGCACCGCTGGCGCGTCCTGGTGGGGCGTGGCCATTCGCCCGAGCACGCCTGCCTGTACTGCGCCGAGCTCGATGTGCTGATCTCGGGCGACCAGGTGCTGCCGCGCATCTCGTCGAATGTGTCGGTCTATCCCACCGAGCCCGATGCCGATCCGATGAGCGAATGGCTGGCCTCGATCGAGCGCCTCAAGCGCGAGGTGCCGGATACGGTCCTGGTGCTGCCGTCACACAACGAGCCGTTCCGGGGCCTGCACCAGCGCCTGGACCGGCTCGCGCAGGGCCAGCAGAGCGCCTTCGAGCGCCTGCGCCAGGCGCTGTCCGAGCCGCGCCGGGTGATCGATCTGTTCAGTGCCCTGTTCGCGCGCCCGATCCGCGAGACCGATGTGGCGCTGCTGGGCATGGCGACCGGCGAGACGCTGGCCTGCCTCAACCACCTCATCGCACGCGGCGAGGTGTGGCGCGAACTGCGCGAGGGCTGTCACTGGTACGGGCTGACCGCTGCGGCCGATGCCTCCGCCCGCTGAGCAGGGGCTCAGACGCGGCGGGCGAAGGGGCCCAGGCTCATGCGTTCCAGGGCATCGATGGCGCGCGAGAAATCGCGCGAGGCCAGCATCGAACGCGGCGCCAGGCCGGCCCGCACCGCCTTCGAATATTCCTCACGCGCCACATCGAAGGGCAGGCCCAGGGCATCGTTGAAGCTGCGGCCGGCCGCCTGGGCGGCGCGGGCCCAGCTGTCGAGCAAGGGGGTGGCGCGGGCGTCCATCAGCGCTCTCCGAGGCCGAAAGCCTGGGCCGTCTGGCCGGCGCGGCTGCGCTGCTCGATTTCGCGCATGCGGCGTTCGAGGTCGTAGAGGTCGCTCGACTGGGCGAGGTATTCCTCGTCGATGTCCTGCTGGGACTTGAAGGAGGGCCAGAGCGCCTGGATAAGGGCTGCGATCAGGGTGGACATGGTGAGTCCTTTCTTACAAAACGGAGCGTATTTTACTAGGGTAAACCCTAGGATTGCAAATCTCCGGTCCCGGATGGCCTGATGAGAGAAGGGCGAATGGCCGCTGCGGCATGCCAGAATCGTCGTCCCCAGACCTCCCAAGGAGACCACGATGGCAGGGCCCGACAGCGCGTTCTGGCAGGAACGTTTCGAGACGCAGCAGACCGGCTGGGACCGGGGTGGCCCCAGTCCCCGCCTGATCGCCTGGCTGGACCAGGGGGCGCTGCAGCCCTGCCGCATCGCGGTGCCCGGCTGTGGCCGGGGCTGGGAGGTGGCCGAGCTGGGCGCGCGCGGCTTCGAGGTCACCGGCATCGACTACACCCAGGCGGCCGTCGACATCGCCCGCAGCCTGTGCCATGAGCGCGGCGTGGCCGCCGAGGTGGTGCAGGCCGATGTCCTGCAATACCGGCCGACCCAGCCCTTCGACGCCATCTATGAGCAGACCTGCCTGTGCGCCCTGCACCCCGGGCATTGGCTGGCCTATGCGCGCCAGTTGCACGGGTGGTTGCGGCCGCAGGGGGTGTTGTGGGTCATGTTCATGCAGATGCTGAGGCCGGCTGCCAGCGAGCAGGGATTGATCGAGGGGCCGCCCTACCACTGCGACATCAATGCGATGCGGGTGCTGTTCCCGGAGTCCGACTGGGTCTGGCCGCGCCCGCCCTATGAGCGGGTGCCGCACCCCCGGCTGTCGCACGAGCTGGCGCTGCAACTGATGCGGCGCTGAAGCTGAACCGGCTCTTATTTCACCCGCTGCTTTTCGAGCTTGCGGGCCAGGGTGCGCCGGTGCATGCCCAGGCGCCGCGCCGTCTCGGAGATGTTGAAGCCGGTCTCGGCCAGGATCTCGTGGATGCGTTCCCATTCGAGGGTCTTGATCGAGGTGGCCCGGTTCGTGAGTTCGATCTCGGTGCTGCCGGCCACATGGTCGAAGGCGGCCTCGATGTCGTCGGTGTTCGAGGGCTTGGCCAGGTAGTGGCAGGCGCCGAGCTTGATCGCCTCGACGGCGGTGGCGATGCTGGCAAAGCCGGTGAGCACCACGATCAGCATGCCGGGGTGGTGCTGGTGCAGCATCTGCACGCAGGCCAGGCCCGAGGCGTCGCCCTGCAGCTTGAGGTCGACCACCGCATACGCCGGCGCCGGCCCTTCCTGCAACCGGGCCGAGGCCTCTTCGAGGCTGGCCGCCAGCCGCACGCGGTAGCCGCGCCGCTCGAAGGAGCGGCCCAGCGTGCGGGCAAAGGCTTCGTCGTCCTCGACGATCAGCAGCAGGCGTTCGGTTTCAGTGGCGTCCACGGGGGCTAGCGTCATCCGGGTTCGGCTTCGAGTTTAATGGCGGCCAGCGGCAGGGTGAGGGTGACGATCGCCCCGCCCTCGCTGCGGTTGCGGGCACTGAGGCTCCCGCCCAGGGTGCGCGCCACATTGCTGGCCAGGAACAGGCCCAGACCACCGCCAGGGCGGCCCTTGGTGGATTGATAGGGTTTGCCGAACTGGGCCAGCATGGCCTCGCTGAAGCCCGGCCCCTGGTCGCTGACGCTGAGCCTGAGCCAGCCGTCCTCGACCCGCGTGCTCAGGTGCTGGGCCTGCGGCGAGGCCTCCAGGGCGTTGTCCAGCAGGTGGCACAGGGTCTGGTGCAGGGCCGAGTCGGAGACCACTGGCAGCTCGGGGTCGAAGGCCTCGTCGTGGCTGAATCCCTGGGTGGGGCGGGTGCGGCCCCATTGCGTCAGCAGTTCGTCGATGAACCCGCCCAGTGTGGTGCGCTCGGACGATTCGCCACGGGTCTCGCCGGCCGACAGCAGGATGCCGCTGACGATGCTCTTGCAGCGCTGCAGCTGGGTCTGCATTTCGCTGATCTCCTGCAGCAGGACCGGGTTGCGGCTGAACTCGGGCATGTGGCGCCAGTCACCCAGGATCACCGACAGGGTCGACAGCGGCGTGCCCAGTTCGTGGGCGGCGCCCGAGGCCAGCAGGCCCATGCGCACGATGTGCTCCTCTTCGACGGCGCGCTGGCGCAGATCGGCCAGCCGGGCGTCGCGTTCGCGCAGATTCTGGTTGATGCGGGTGATGAAGATCACCAGCAGCGCCGCGTTGAGGGCGAAGCTGATCAGCATGCCCTGGATGTAGAGGCTGCCCAGCCCGTGGCCGTGGTCCAGCGGCAGCGGCAGAGGGGGCGAGAGCAGGGCCAGCGCCGCAAAACAAGCGCCGGTGACGCTGACCAGGATCCAGGTCCATTCGCTCTTCAGCAGCACCGCACCGAGGATCACCTGCAGCAGGTAGAGGAAGACGAAGGGGTTGGTGACCCCGCCGCTGAGGTAGAGCTGGGCCGTCAGCGCGGCCACGTCGACCAGCAGGGCGACGAAGATCTCGAGGCTGGACACCTCGGGCTGCTCATGCCAGCGCAGCTGGCTGGCGATGTTGAAGGCGACCAGGCAGGCCAGCACGCCACTCATCTGCGGCAGGGGCAGCTCGATGCCCAGGCCCAGCGTGACACCGGCGATGGTGATGATCTGCCCCAGCACCGCCAGCCAGCGCAGCTGGATCAGCTGCAGCATGTTGCGGTGGCCGAACAGGGTCTCGAAACGGGGCGGCGCGGGCCGGCCTGCAGGGGCACGGGCATCGGGTTCAGGGGCTGGTGGGGCCATGGTCGGGGTCTCCTTCGCTCGCGCGCAGGGGCCCGGCCGGGCGATCGGGATGCCTGTCTTCGCGCATCAGCAGCCAGGCGGCGCCCAGGCTCATCAGGGCCAGGGCGAACCAGGTGATGGCATAGACCAGGTGGCTGTTGTGGAAGCTCACCACGGTCAGTCCGCCGACCGGACCCTGCTGCGGATCGGACTGCGATTGTGCACCGCCGCCCGAGCCGGTGCCGCCGTCGGCATCGGCATCGACGAAATACGGGGCCACCACGCCCAGGTGCTGGGCCTGCGCGATGGCCTGGACATCGCGCGAATACCAGCGCCCGGCGGCCGGGTCGTTGTGCTGCAGCAGCGAGCCGCCGGGCTCGCTCAGGCGCAGCAGGCCGGTGAGCTCCTGTTCGGCGGGGGCGGTCTCCGGGGCGGTCCGCCCGCTGACGAAGCCTCGGTTGACCAGGGTGATGCGGCCGTCCTCGCCCTGCAGGGGGCTGATGAGCCAGTAGCCGCGCCCCAGCTCGGTGGAGGCCAGCACCCAGCTGTCATGGCCGGGCAGAAAGCGGCCGCGCAGGCGCACATGGCGGTATTCGTCGGCCTGCGCGCCGATCTGCGGCCATTGCGCCGGGCCGGGGGCTTCGACGGCGGGCGCCCGCACGCGCTGGTCCACCCGCTCGATGAGGTCGAGCTTCCAGCGCCGCCGCTCCACCTGCCAGTGTCCCAGTGCGGCGAAGCCGGCGCAGGCCAGCAGGCACAGGACGAGCAGCGCCTTGCGCAGCAAGGAGCGGCGCGGCCTGGGCGGGGCGGTTGGGGCCAAGTGCGGACCGGGCAGGGGTCAGGGTCAGGGCATGTCGCGCATCTCGTGCGCGGGGGTGGGCATCATGTTGTGGTTGAGGTGGTACATCACCCACAGGGAGCCGCTGAGGGTGATCACCACCAGCATGAAGGTGAAGATCAGGGCCAGCATGTTCCAGCCGCCTTCGGACTTGGTGTTCATGTGCAGGAAGTAGACCATGTGGACCACGATCTGCACCGCCGCGAAGGCCAGCACCACGGCGGCCGTGGTGCTGGAGCTGGCGAAGGCCTTGCCCATCACCAGGGCAAACGGGATCGCGGTCAGCAGCACCGACAGCACGAAGCCGGTGGCATAGCCCTTGAGGGTGCTGTGGTGGCCTTCGTCGTGGCCGTGGTGGTCGTCGTGGTGGTGGCCGTGGGCCGCCGGGGCGTGGTGCGTTGCGCTCATGGCAGGACTCCCATCAGGTACACGAAGGTGAAGACGCCGATCCAGACCACGTCCAGAAAGTGCCAGAACATGGACAGGCACATCAGGCGGCGGCGGTTCTCGGGGCTCAGGCCGTGGCGGCCGAGCTGGAACAGCAGGGTCACCAGCCAGACCAGGCCGAAGGTGACGTGCAGGCCGTGGGTGCCGACCAGGGTGAAGAAGGACGACAGGAAGGCGCTGCGCTGCGGGCCGGCGCCTTCATGGATCAGGTGCGCGAATTCGGACAGCTCCAGGTAGATGAAGCCGGCGCCGAGCAGCCCGGTGACGATCAGCCAGCCCTGCACCGCGCGCAGCCGCTTGTTCTGCATCTCGAGCATGGCAAAGCCGTAGGTGATCGAGGACAGCAGCAGCAGCGAGGTGTTCAGCGCCACCACCGGCAGCTCGAACAGGTCGGCGCCCGAGGGGCCGGCGGCGTAGCTGCGGCCCAGCACCGCGTAGACCGCGAACAGGCAGGCGAAGATGAGGCAGTCGCTCATCAGGTAGATCCAGAAGCCCAGCAGGGTGCCGTTCTCCGGATGGTACTCGTGCACGTAGAAACGCGCGCTGGGGTTGGCGCCAGCGGCGCCGGTGGGGAGGGCGGTGGACTTAGACATGGGCGGCCAGCAGGCGGGTGCGATCGGCTTCGACGCGGACGACTTCGTCGGCCGGGATGTGGAAATCGCGTTGGTAGTTGAAGGTGTGGATGATGATGGCGGCCATCATGGCGACGAAACCGACGCCGGCCAGCAGCCACATCTGCCAGATCAGGGCGAAGCCCATGATCGCGCTGAGGGCGGCGATGATGAAGCCGGCGGCGGTGTTCTTCGGCATGTGGATGGACACGAAGCCTTCCTGCGGACGTTGGTAGCCGTGGGCTTTCATGTCGGCCCAGGCATCGTTGTCATGCACCACGGGGGTGAAGGCGAAGTTGTAGTCGGGCGGCGGCGACGAGGTCGACCACTCGAGGGTGCGGCCGTTCCAGGGGTCGCCGCTGAGGTCGCGCAGCTGATCGCGTTTGAGGTAGCTGACCACCAGCTGGACCAGGAAGCTGCCGATGCCCAGCGCGATCAGGAAGGCACCGAAGGCGGCGATCTGGAACCAGATCTGCAGCGAGGGGTCCTCGAAGTGGCTCATGCGGCGGGTCACGCCCATCAGGCCCAGCACATACAGCGGCATGAAGGCGAAATAGAAGCCGACGAACCAGAACCAGAACGAGCACTTGCCCCAGAAGCTGTCGAGCTTGTAGCCGAAGGCCTTGGGGAACCAGAAGTTGATCGCCGCCATGATGGCGAAGACCACGCCGCCGATGATCACGTTGTGGAAGTGGGCGATCAGGAACAGGCTGTTGTGCAGCACGAAGTCGGCCGGGGGCACGGCCAGCAGCACGCCGGTCATGCCGCCGATCACGAAGGTGATCATGAAGCCTATGGTCCACAGCATCGGCACCTCGAAGCGGATGCGGCCGCGGTACATGGTGAACAGCCAGTTGAAGATCTTGGCCCCGGTCGGGATCGAGATGATCATCGT
>Ga0213872_10002368_pt1 | contig 11163 bp, 10 predicted proteins | sample VelepicomBERX_R2_FD_160071 | JGI IMG/M metagenome (GOLD analysis project Ga0213872, IMG submission 160071) | Rhizosphere microbial communities from Vellozia epidendroides in rupestrian grasslands, the National Park of Serra do Cipo, Brazil - RX_R2 | ecosystem: Host-associated > Plants > Roots >... | reverse complement strand
GAACGAGGTCAGCGGCCTCCTGAACGATCGTCGGAATGATCTGGATCAGGAGATTGATGATCGAAGCGACTTGGTTCGTCGAAGTGCTGCCAAGCAGCGGCAGAAGCTGCGTCAGAACCGTGACAACGAGGCCGGCGATAGCGGCAATGGAACCCATTTCACCCTCCTTATTTGGCGGTCGCAGCGGCGACGCTGTATTGCGTTTCGAGGCTGGTCAGCGTCGTGACGGACGTGGTGAGCGCGTCGATGAGCGTGACCGGCGCGTTCTGGCCCGGGTTAGACTTCACGTAGCCGATGAGGCTGTCGCGGGCGCCGCGCGCGGTGCGCACCGCCGGAACGAGTTTGGCGACGACGCTCGCGTCTCGGCAGACCTTCTGCGTCGGGCACGGCGGCAGGCGCAGATAGTTGGTCGCCGTGGCTTCGGCGGCGTCGAAGGCGTTCGAAGCGACGATGACCTGTTGCGGGGTGGCGACGTTCGGATTGAGACCGACGCAACCGCCGAGCGGAAGAAGGCCGATCAGCGCGCCCGCGAGGATGAGGCTCTTCTTCACGACTGCTTCTCCACGTTCGAGACGATCTCGTTGGCGATGCCGAGTACGCCGAGAATCGTCGAGGCGTAGGCCGGCGAGATCGCGTTCCAGTCGAGGCCGATCAGATAGTGGAGTTCGACCGGCAGAAAGACGGCGACGGCGCCGAGCGCGATGTGCTTCCAATCGACGGTCGAGCGCGGAGAACCCGGAGTGACGGGGGCGTTGGTCATGGTGGTTTCCTTTTGGGGTTTGCGCGGGAGACCGCCCGCGCGCGGATGTCAGGCGGCGTGCTGCACGTCGAACTGATAGAGGTCCCACGTCTTCATCAGCGCGATCAGCGCCTGACCGTAGGGATGGCCCGGAATGCCGGTGGCGTAGATGCCTTGCAGCGCCATCGCGTATTCGTCGGGCGTCTGCGCGGCCTGGGCGGCGTGATAGCAGGGCGCTGTCGCGAGCAGCTTTGCGTGCGCGTCGAAGGCTTCCTCGAGCGAGCCGTACTTGGCGAAGCGCTGCGGCAGTTCGACGTAATGGCCGTGCAGCGTCTCATGCGTCATGGCGACGACGCTGGGCTGCCCCTCGACAGCCTTGATCCCGAACGGGTTGTCGCTGTCCGCCGGCATGGCGCGCCCATAGGCGCTTTCGAGCGCCCATTGGGCGAGCGAGACGGAGGCGAACGGGCCGCGCGGATACCACTTCTTTTCAGCCGCTTGCGCAGCGGCGATCACTTCCGCGGGGAACGGATTGGTCAAGGGAGCATCCTTCGGTTGAGCAACGGGAGAAGCTTGGCGATCAGGCAAGCGACGACAGCCGCCAGAGCGACGGTGAGAACGGCGTCAGACAGGCTCATCGCGATTGCCTCGAAAGGCGCGCGAAAGCGCCGCGTGGGAGGCGCGGGTTGGGCATGGTCGCTCCTGTGGGGCGATCACTCAGACTTTGATGTCGGCGATTGCCGCGGTGAACAATTCACGCGTTGTAACAAATCGTCGCCTATGCAAGGATTCGTTGCCAGTCGCCGCAATCGCGAGGCTTACCAATTCATCGCGAACGGCCGTGAGGGGACGATAAATGAAGCCTGTATATTACGCGGTTTGCGCAAGCATTTTATCACTCATATTCGCATATGGTGTTATTCAGGCTCAAATACATGAGAGCGTAAGACCGCTCTTAACCTCCGGCAGCGAATTTATTGCCGATCAGTTCTTTTCTTACATTCCCGACGCAAAGACGGTCTTCATACCGAAGCGGTTCCTACAGTCGATCTCGGTCAAGGAAAACCTTGTCCACACTAGCGACGGGTTCGTTCGTCAGGCCGGATCAATCGAGACCGTACCCTTCACGCCTTCCCGCTACATGGCGATCCCGATTATGGGCGGGAACGTGGACGCTCCCTTTTTCAGCCGTCAGCAATCCCGCGTCTACCTTCGCTGCTTGAGCAGCTCTGCCGAGATCGATCTCTTGAGCGGACCATCGGCGCAATATTTTCTGGCGACTGTCTACGTACCGAAGGATTGGTGCGACGGGCAGGTTTCAGTCGTCGCTAAAGCAGGTGATGCAGATCACAGCGTCGGCGTCGGAACGCCGTTCAGGATCGGCAGGGCAACGTGGGCGATGAGTGGTCGCCTAGGCTCTGTTATCGCCGCGGTGATCGCCTTTGCGCTGATCGCGATGAGCACGATTCCCATCATTGCGATGGGGCGATATCCCCTCCTCCAGCGACTCACGATGGCGCTGCTATGGCCTTCGCTCTTCGGCTATGTTCTGTTCGTGCAGCAATGGTACGTTGGGAGCGTCGATCTTTCCGCTGCCCTAAGCCTTCTGTATCTATTCGGCCCGATTGCCCTCTTCACCTATGAAAGCCGACGAGGCCGAGCGGAAGCCGATATCGAAACAACCCGCGTCTTCATGGTCGCGCTCGGCGTGACATTTGGCGTCGTTCTCCTCGCGCCCTATTTGCTGATCCCGATCCAGAACGGATTCTGGTTCCCCTGCTATGCCTTCTTTCCCGCGACTTGGTCGACCGACAATCTGCTGTCGGAAATGACCGCTAAGAGCGTGCTCGCAGCCGGCGCCGTCCACCCGTATTTCCTCGGGCCATTCTCGCTGACCGATCGAGGTGTGATCCAGGTCGGCGATTTCATCGGGCTCTTGACGCTTCCGTTCATTAAGATCGTCGTGTCCGATAGCGTCGCTGGCGCCGATCTCACTCAATTCTACGGCGCCGCCATCCAGGCCTTAGCCATTCCAAGCCTAGTCGTTCTGGTGTGCCGGCGCATCGTTCCCGGCGCGAGCGCCTTGGCGGTGGCGCTCCTATTGGCGACGACGCCGTTTTTCCTGATGAACACCTTCTATATCTGGCCGAAGCTATCGGGCGGAATCCTCGTCGTCGCGAGCTTTTTTCTGCTCGAGGAAGCGCTCCGCAAGACCAGTTCAGCCACCCTCTCGCTGGCGGTGACCGCGCTCTTTTTCGGCGTCATGAACCATTCTGCGAACCTCATCTCACTCATAACGGTGGTCGTCTACTGCGGGATGGCGCTCGCCATCCATCATCACAAGTTCAGTGACGTGATCCGGCTCGCGCGAAGCGCCGCGTTGCCGATCGCCGGACTGGTGATCGCGTTTGTCGCGATGGAGCGCCTCGTTTCCCTCGTTGAGCCAAAAAGCAGCTATCCGCTCACTTTCCTGCTTACCGGAAATGGCGAGTTCGGACTCAGCAAGGAAGAAGTCACCTCGCGGGCGGTCAATTTCTATCGAGCCATGACGCCGGCCAGCTTCATCGCACTGAAGACAAGCCAAGTCATGGATTTAATCTGGATCCAGGGCGACTTCTTCGCGCGCAGCTATCCCGGATTTTCGATCCTCGGAACGATTCGGGCGCGCGAGTTTTTCAGCCTTGTTCCATCCTTGGGGCCAGGGATCATCATCGGGGTCGGCGCCATGCTCGCGGCGCGATTCCAGCGCCTGGATACGCGCTTGGCGGCGGATGACGTGGTTGACCATCGCTTATTCGGCACGGCGATGATTTGGGCGGCGAGCAGCGCCGTAACGCTTGTTATCTATGCCGCCCTATTCAACATGCCGATGATCGTTCACCATCTCCCCTATGGGGCCGTGATCGCAATCATCCTCGCTGCGGTCTTGTTCATCGCTCGCTTCACAGCGATCTTTCGACTCGCGACAGGCATCCAGTTCGCCGCGACGGCGCTGGTTTGGTTCTTCGGAGCATACTACACTTGGTACCATGAACTGCTCGCCCGATAGCGCCGCTATCACGACCTCGCGCTGGCTTGCGGCGGTGCTGTGTCGGCACGAGCGCCGATTCCCTTGGCTTGCGGAAGGGCGCGATCGGCGCGTACTATCCGCCCAACAAGATGGAGGGGCGGATGTATTGGCTTATTCTTGCCGCGCTGGCGATAGTTGGAGCGCCTGTCGCGCTTTTTGTCGTCATCGCGGTCTTTTCGGCTCTATACGCCATCCTATACACGATTGCAGCCAAGTGGGTCGGCCGGCAGGAGGCGATAGATCGAAGAACAAGCGGCGCTCGGTGACGCCGCTCGTCAATGCGTGGGGGTAACTCGCTCGTTTAGTGCGGCTGGCCTGCCGGGGATGGCGCCGCGTCGGGCGCATTCTTCTTCATCGCCTCGCGCTCCTGCGCCAGCTTGTTCGCCGCCTGGCGCTGTGCGTCCGCCTTCTTCTGCTCGAGGAAATTCCGGATCTGGGTTCCATCCACGTAGCTGTGCCAGCCGTCCGAGAAATGGCGGGTTTCGTCGCCCTGGCTGATGAACGCCTCGATTTGGTCGATGTCGTTCGGCGTCAGCGTCACGACGAGTTCGGGCTCCATCGGTTTGGGCGGCGGCGCGACTTGCGCCATCGCCGAGACGGGGAACAGGCAAGCGGCAATCATGGCAATCTTCTTCATAGTGCTTCTCCAAGCGTTGTCCGGCAGGTGGAGTAAGACGCGCGCCCCGCCGGACGCGCCGCGCGCGAATTTGGTTAGTCGGCCACCCAATTGGTGCCGTTCCAAATGACCGGGCAGAAGGTCGAGCCGCCCCCCGAGACGCCGGTCATGAAGGGGCAACTCGTCGCATCGGTGACGTAGACGCGGGCGCCGATGTCGATGTTCGCTCCGGTCGGCAGGTTCGCGACTTTGTACGGCAGGTGCGAAGCGCACATGTAGCCGGTGTTGTCGAGCACCGGAGCATGGCAAGCAACGTAGGTCGCCGGGACAGACATCGGACCAATGCCTGGCCCTGTGAAATTCGTTATCCCTGGGTTGGCTGTACCCTGTGAGTCATTGCCGCCAAAGAAGCTATTGTCGTGGGTTTCGTAAAGAGCAATCGAGTATGTGCCGCCCGACGTGATGTAACCGAAAAACTGATACCCCCACGCATCAGTGTCGGTTACAGCCAGATTGCCTCCGCTGATCGTAGTCGCGCCGAAACCTGCTCTGCTTGTGAACGTAATGGTTTTGCCCGCGATCCCTGTAACGTTCCAAGATCCATTCAGGCTTGCATATCCGCCGGTTCCCGTCAGCCCCGCGAGGGTGACGGTCGCGCCAACCACCATTCCATCGGTCGGAGTATTGACCAGCGTAATCGTCGTGACCCCCGACGTCGAGTTATACGCGCCCGACGAAATGGCCTGGGTCACGCCGGTCGCAGACCCGATGACGATGCCTGCCGAACCACTGGCCGCCGGGCCGTCACCACAATTCAGATTGTAGAAGTATTCCGTGTCGTTGTTGTCCGGGGCGTAGACACACCGCTGCGTCACAGGTTGATATATAGTAATGTCGCGGAACGAGTTGTTCGTTGCGCCTTCCAAGAACAGACCCGTGCCAACTTTTCCGTCGACGTTGAGCCGGTCGATTAGGCCAGAGTTCCACGGTGCAAACGTAATGCTTGGGTTAGCGTTGAGAGCTACAGCGGTTACGTTTCCACTGTTGGTCTGAATGGTTAGGTTTCGGATGACATCAGACGCGCCGCCCTTGTAGTGGATGATCGTACCGCTCGTCGCATTTCTCGCATCGATCTGCCCAGGACCTTCGATGTTTTGTCTATCATCGAGGCCCGTCGCGGCCGCACCAAGAATCTCATCGCCGCCCGTGCCGATGAACTTCATCGACGCATTCGGCATGATCTTGAGCGTGGTGAAGTCTTGCAGGTTGATCGTCGAGGCGAAAGCGCAGGTAAATCCGCCGGGGACAATGACATATGCACCTGTATTTGCGCTCGCCGCCGCGCTCAAAGCACTGTTGATTGCTGCCGTGTCGTCAGTTGTTCCGTTGCACAGCGCTCCAAACGCACGTATGTCAAAAATCGCCCCGTTCATCTCGAGCGCGGCTTGCGTCGCGAGTCCCTGCGTCCGGATTGTCCCGCCGACATCGAGCGGATAAATCGGCGAGAGCATGTTGATCCCGACAGGGCCGCCGCCGGGGTTGAGCAACACCCCGTTGGAGTCGTAGACCGTCAGCAGCGGATTATAGGCTCCCCCATAGATCGCGCTGTATCCGCCGATCGCCCCTTGATTAGTCCCGCCATCGGCGAAGAACACCGCCGGTCCAGCGTTCGTTCCTGAACTCGCAGCGTTCAGGCGCAGAATTTCGACATTCGCCGTGCCGTTGCCGATGTCGACATGATAGCTCGGCGATGTTGTCCCGACCCCGATCAGCCCGCCGCTCTGATAGATCGCCGAACTGCCGATCGAATTGGTCCCGGTGAAATATCCGAGATAGCCGGTCGTGCCCACGACGCTCGATCCGGTCGAGAGCGCGACGCCGTTGAAGTAGAGGTTGCCGCCGACGTTGTAGAGCGCGTTGGTCGTCACCCCAGGCGTATAGCTCGCGATCGTGATACCTTGCGACGCCGCGATCCCCAGCGACGCACTGAGCGAGGTGAAGGCGGCGCTGTTGGGCGTCGTGCCACCGATCGCCGGGGGGCTTGCTGCATTCGCATAGGCCAGCGTCCCAAACGCGCCACCCGCTGCGCTCGTCAGCGATGACGCTGTGATTCCGCTCGCGAGCGTGTTGCCGGTCAGAGAAGCGGCAGGCGCAGCAATTGCGGTGTTGCAGCTAAAGCCGGTCCCAAGCGTGAATTGCAGCGCGCTCGCCGAAGTCGAGCAGGACGGAAGCGACAGCGCCGAGGGCGTCGTCGCCGTGAGCGCGCCGAGCACGGTGTTGGCCGCCTGGGAGGCAAGCGAGGATGGCGCAACCGGCTGCGTCACGAATCCGCCGGACGAATTGGCGGCGGCGCCGAGCGCCGTTGCAACGCCCGACCCGAGCCCGCTCACGCCGCCCAAAATCGGCAGGCCGTTGGCGTTCGCAAGATTGCCGGAGGCTGGCGTCCCGAGTGCGCCGCCATTGACGACGACCGACCCCGCGGTTCCGACATTGGTTCCGAGCGCCGAGCCGACGCCGGATCCAAGACCGGACCCGCTTTGCTGCAAGACTTGCAGCAGCGGAACATCGGTCGGCGTGCGCGCCGACGACGAGCCGTTGCCCATGACGTGGCCGGAGCCGATGAGCTGCGCGCAAGCGGGCTCGATCGCGCCGACCAGAGCCAGCGCGGCGAAGGCGAAGATCAGTTTTTTCATTTCAGATGAACCAGCCGCCGCTAGTGAGTGGGAATAGTGTTTTTTTGCCGTAGTTGGTGTCGATCAGCGCGACGCCGTTCGCCGCCGCTGCCGCCGCGGAAAAGCCGTCGATCGTCTCGCCAATCGCGGGAACGAAGGTGATGTTGTTCGTGTTCGCGTCGCCGGTCAGGTCTTTGACCGTGAGCGGGAGGCCGCCGCGCAAAGAGGATTGCGGGAGACTAATGCTCGTCGGCCCGCTAGAGCTCTTCTGCATCAGAATGATGCCGTCGGTCACCGCGGCGTTGACATTTCCGGTCGTCGTGACAGTCCGGTAGACGCCGGCGCCGAACTGGTTGAGGCTCGCGACACTGACCGACGTGAACAGGCCTGTGACGGTATCGTAGACGACGAAAATCTGCGTCGGCTTCAGGCCGCCCAAGCTGTTGATCTGCGCGAAGTTTGGCGCAATCGTCCAGACGCCGTTTTTCTTCGACACCGTGATGAAGCCGGCGCCGGCGACCTGCGCAGGAAACGGCGCGCGGACATTGACGCGGATGTTGGCGGGAAGGCTCATGTATTCCGGCCTCCAACGAAGACAGGCAATCGGCCGATCAGAATCTGACGGGCATCGTCATTCGCGGTGTCGGCGATCGTCAGAAACACGTCGTAGGTCTCGCCGCCGCGGAGCGTCTGCATCACTGATTTTTTGACCTGGATTTGGATGGTTCCGGCATCGACGATCGAAATGTACGTGCCGCCGGTGAGCGCGTTCGCCCCCTGCGCCAATTGCGCGTAGATGACCGGCTCTCCCGAGCAGCCATCGTAGTAGGGCGATGCAGTAGGGCCGTTGTAGCCGCCCCGTCGCCGCGACGGCCGGATCTCCAGCGTGACGGCAAAGAGCGCGTTGCTGTTGCCGTCGATGAGCGTGATCAAGTCGCCGGTCTGGTCGTCACAGATCTGGACGGTCTGGATCCAGCTCTCGCGATTGGAGGCCTGTGGGAAGAGGACGGGGTTGGTGTACGTGGCCGCCTCCCGTCAGAGCTTGATGTAATAGGTGCCGAGAGTGAACGGCTGCATAGTGTTGTGCGCGCCGCCGCCGGCATGATCGGTGAGGCTGATGTTGGTCGAGTTCTGGCTCGTGTTGCCAACCTCTTCGGTTGGCGCATAGAGGTTCGCTCCCGCGAAACCGGGATTGAAACCGGCATTGCCGATCAGGAACGCGCCGCCGGACGGCGGGGTGTGGCTGTGGCCGGGATCGCTAAGGCTATGCAGGCCCTGCGGCGCCTCGTTGGTCGTCAGCGTGTGGTTGGCCTCGCCGCCCGATGCGCCGGGCGTCGTCGGCCCATCGCCATTGCCGGAGGTGACGTTGCTGCCTTGGATGATCCCGGCCGCCGTCGTGCCCATGTCGTCGAGGCCGGCGGGAACCTTGGCGCGCAGATCGGGGAGGCCGATCGTCTTGTTCGCCTGGAAGTCGGCGAGCGCAGTCGCGCCGCGACCGCCCGACACCGGGCAATGCGCGTTGCTGAAATTGCTCCAGAGGTAGACGAACAGGTTTTGCGTGTCGGCATTGGCGCGCTGTGACGCGCCGGAGGTCGCGGAGCCGATCGTCGTCGAGTTCGCCTTAACCCAGCCCGACAGCGTCTCCGAGGTTGGGCGCCACTTGAAATCGCCCGTCGCGGCGATCGTCGTCGGATCGACGCCGCCGCCACCACCACCACCGCCGCCCGACGACGGCCCGATGACTTGCATCGTCGCGTAATCGAAGATGACGACCCCGGTCGAATCCGTGAGGCGGACATGGATTTGTCCGTCCGCGAGATAGAACATCGGGATGCGGCCGAACTGGTCCGTCGCCAATGGATTGGGAAGCGGAAGGGTGAGGCCGAAGTCCTGGTACGCATTCTGCGGCGTCGCGACTGTGCCGGCTTGGTAGAAATAGAGCAGCGCGCCAGCGAGCGGATTGCCGTCGATGTCGAATTGCTGCGTCAGGGCAATATTGAGGGTGCCGGCCATGTCTCTTGCCTCAATCGCTTGTCCAGACGCGCTTGCCGAGCGCCGGCGCTGCGGCGCGCGTGCCGATCGCACCAATCGCCGCATCGGCGTTGCGGATCGCTCCCATCAGCGCCTTGTTGCGGGCGATGAGCTTGATCCCCTTGTCGAGGTCCTTGACGTTGGACGACACGAGCAGCTTGGCGACCTGTTGCGCGATGCGCTCGTCGATGACGCGATGGCCGCGCGCCGCGCCGTAGATCAGCAGCGACTTCGCGATGGCCTCCGGATCGGTCGTAAAGCTGCCGTGTCCCTCGTAGAGGTTGATCCCGCCGGCGAGCCCAAGCTCCATCAGTTGGCGCGCCGTCGTCGAATTGCCGCGCACCGCGCCGCGCGCCAGATCCATGACGCCTTCGACGCGCAGCATGGCCTCCAGTTCGCTCGTCTTCTGCGGCCCCAGCGCCATCGTCAGCCGCTCTTTGGCCGCCGAGGAATTGGCGATCTTGTTGAGCACGCTGCGGCGATCCGGCATTTCACGGATCGTCTGGACGTAGCGATCGACGAAGCCGTCTTGGAACAATCGCTTCTCGGCGGGCGACATCTTGTCGAGCCCGGCCCTCATCTCGCGGTTGCTCATCTTCGAGGAGACGGCGTTCTGCCCCGCCTCCAGCGCGTCTTGCGCGCCGAAGAACTTGGCCGCCCCCGCCCGCGCGTCGGCGTAGCTCGGAACGAGCTCGTCGAGATGATCGCGGAGAATGCGCGACCATTCCTTGGATTCGCGCGTTCCGGTGCGATCGAGGCCGCGCTTCACGATGTCCCAGAACTGAAGGTTCGGGAGCATCCGGTTGCCGTTCTCGTCTTGCTTCAGGACAAGGCGGCCGTCGTCGGTGAATGTGAAAGGGTTCTTCGGCGGCGTGAATCCGGCCTTTGCCGCCTCGTTCTTCGCCGACACCATCGCCTTGCGGATCGCGTCTTGGACGGTCGGCGCCTGCGAGATTTGCTCAAGCCCATCGTTCCAGAGCCCGTGCGCGCCCTCGGCGTAGGATTTGGCGTAAGCGGGGCGGTTGACGGTCTTGGCGACGCTATCAACTGCCTCCCGCAACGCGTCGGCATTGGGGTAGTTGTACGTCGTATTCAGCCAATCGGCGACACGATCGCCCTGCGTCGTGAAGCGGGAATCGATCGCCCTATCCAGCGTCGCGCGCCCTTCGGGCGACGTATTGGCCGCCGAGCGCGCCAGCGCGCGCGTCGTCTCGCCGCCCGCATCCATCAGCGCGACGGGTTGCCCGCTGCGCTGTGCAGACGCGAATTGCTGCGGCGTCATGCTGGCGCTGCCGCTCGAAATATCGCGATCGAGCGCGGACGCGACCCGCCGCGCCGCCTCGGCGTTGGGATCGCTCAGCGCGCGCCAAGCGTTGGCGACCGGCTTGAACAGTTCGTTGGCGATGCGCCCGACGACTGGTCCAGCCGCGCCGGCCGCGCCGCCGAGCATGGCCCCCGTCGTCGGGTCCTCGCCGCGCACCGCGTTGTCCGCCGCGCCGATCGCGCCGCCACTCGCGGCGCCCGCGGCGATCATGCCGGGCAGCGTCTTGGCGGTGAGTCCAAGCATCTTCGCGCCGGTGGCGGTTTTGCTCAGAGCCCCAAGCGCGCCGACCCCGCCCGCCAGTTCCCCCGCCGCCTCGGCGATCGGGTGTTGCTGCTGAAAGGCCTTGTCCATGCCCTCTTGCGTGCGCAGGGCGTTGTCGTAGCGCTCGCTCCAGGTGTCGCCCTTGAGTTGCTGGTCTTTCGAGAACAGCGGGTTCATGATTGGCGCCAGCGCGGCGTCGGTCGCCGCGTCCGCCGAGTTCAGCAAGCCGCCGACGATCGGAACGCCGCTCGCGACCGCGCGCGCGAGGCCGGTCGCCATGCCGGGCGATTGCGCGCCTGTTCCGGCGTAGGACTTCAAGGCCGACGCCGCCTTCTGCATGTCCGGCGCGTCGATCTCGAATTGACGCCCGTCAGGCCCTTGGACCTCGAAAATCGGCATTACGGACCACCGAGCCAGGGAAGCACGCCGCCAAATCCGCCATCAGCCGGC
>Ga0213872_10002367_pt1 | contig 11167 bp, 9 predicted proteins | sample VelepicomBERX_R2_FD_160071 | JGI IMG/M metagenome (GOLD analysis project Ga0213872, IMG submission 160071) | Rhizosphere microbial communities from Vellozia epidendroides in rupestrian grasslands, the National Park of Serra do Cipo, Brazil - RX_R2 | ecosystem: Host-associated > Plants > Roots >... | reverse complement strand
CATTGAATAGACCCGGCCCGAGAGTCCCGAGTCGCTCGAACCGGTATCCCGTTTGCCGAGTGCCTGATCGGCTTCGTCGATAAAAACGAAACAACGATGCAAGGCATGGAGCAGCCGGAAAATTTTCTCGAGATTGCCTTCCGTGGTGCCGACCCATTTATCGCGAAAGTTTTTGACCTTTACTACGGGAATACCTGCTTCACCGGCTAAACACTCGACCAGGAAGGTCTTACCGGTTCCCACCGGGCCACAAACCAGGTAGCCCATTGGCAACGCCTGAAAGTGGGATTCCCGCCAAAGGGTGACATCCTGACGAAGCCAGTCTTTGAGTTTATCCTGGCCGTGAACATCATCGAGCGTTCGTTTGGAACTGATGAACTCGATCAGGTCGCTGCAATCTTTTTCGACGAGGGATTTCTTTAAAACCACCAGATCACGAGGTTGGATAGCCTCGTTACCGTGTTCCTTGAGCTTGAGGAGTTCTTCGACCGAGCTGATTGAGGCCCCGACCAATTGATCGGCCAGTAGAGAAGGCTCAGCCTTGAATTCGGCCAGGGCCTTGGGATAGGCGGGCTTGATCAGTGCCAAGGCCGCCTCAAGTTCGTGCGTTGCGGGCTGGGGCACCTGGATCTTTCCGACGCGGGGGTTTTGCACAATAAGCGGATGCAGGTCGTTGAGGTTGTCGGCAATCAGGCAGGTCACCAGTGGATGTTGGACCAGAAGGTCATCCGTGGCCCAATCGCGCAAGAGCAGGGCGAGAGCGTTGAGATCGTAATTCAACGCGCCGGGCAGCGCCGGAGCGACCAGATGGCAGGCGCGAACGTAGCAGGCAACCTGCCACTCGGGCTTGCCCAGCTGCGCGAGATTTGCCACATAACGGAAATAGCGCGTCAGGAATTCGATGGCAGGCCGTGGTTGCCGGGGCAATTCAAGGGACTCCTTAGCGCCGGTCCATTGGGAGAAAATCTCGCCACCTTTCTCTACGCGGATGCCGTTGCCCAGATCATAGCTCAAAATCAAATCAAAACCGGGCAGGAGAACACGGAGTAGAAAATCACGAATACCGCCAAGCGAAGCCTTATTGCCGAGCGGAAGGTAAAATCGGTCGTTCACGTTGCCATGGAGGATGAATTGATTCACGGATCGGCTCTCATAAAGCGAGATCATCTCCTTGGCCCAGGACGGCAACGTATCCCGGTTTTGAGCGACCTCGCTCATAACGAGAGCTTCTCGGGTGCCGACGGATGATGCCCGGATGTTTCGGGATTGGTATCCGTGCCACCGTCATTAAGATAATGCTGAGCGACAAGTAGCTTGAGGAAAATCCATTCGAACGGGATCGCACCGAGGTACGGCACCTCCATTTTGGCCCAAAATGCTTCCCGCAAGTAACGCATTCATACTAAACATGCGCGGCTTGGCTGGATTTGCCAAGGCCAAGCCTGCGTCGCTCACAAATCCTTTGCTTAGAAATACGTATACCGCGGCGCGGTCGACGAACGCTCACGTTTGGCCATTATGAGCCGCTCAGCTCTGGCGTCCTTACGAGGACGCGGTTCGATATGGGAAAGATCCCAGGGTTCCGCTACGCTCCATCCTGGGCTAAGGTCTATTGCCACTTCGTGGCAAGGGTCCATCCAAAATGCGCCCTCTCTTCGCGCTATTCGGGGGGGTCGTGCCGACGTCACTAGCCCCTGCAGTCAGCCGGATTGAGGCCCCATGGTCCGCGGGGCCGACCCTGTGGTACTCGGGGTCGAGGCGGGGGGAGCAGGTTGCGAATCAAGGGTAATTCCTTCTTTGGCGGCAAAATCGGCCAACGCTTGATCGGCTAGAGCCTTTTGTTCGGCCTCTTTAACGGCAAAATCACCTGCATTGAGGATGTCGCGCGCGACTCGGGCCCGACCCGCGGCCTTACTGCGTTCCTCCTCGACCATGTTTTGGAGCCGATCCAGCGTATCGCCGGCTCCCCCGATCTGAGAAATCATTCCGCCGGCCATTTCGGAGAGCTCCGCCGCGGCTCTCTTGATTTTTAGATCATCGAGGCCAGCCTTGAGCGTCTCGATTTTAGACTGCGCGGCTTTGATAGAGATGTCGCGGGCGCGAATCAGCTCCTTGTAGGTGGTCTCGGCCTGGGTCAGCTGGACCCGGTTTTGCTCCAGTTCGCGCGTGACTGTTTGCAAGCGTAAGGCGTATTGGGCAGCGGCGTCGCGATTCCCCGCCCGAAGGTTGGCAGCGGCTTTGGCCCGCAGCTCGCGTTCATCCACCTCCAGCTTTTTTACCTGAGCCATGAGATTTTCGCAGAGGCCGGCATGGGCGGCGAGGCCCTGATTGTACCGTGCGATCTGGGTGCGTAGATTTTCTTTTTCCATTTCAAGCAATGCTTCCGGGTTCTGGCGCTCCAAACCGGTCATGAAGAGACTGAGAAAGCCACGGAAGAGATTGCCGATGCGTTTGAACATACAGGTTCCTTCTTAGATTCGGTACACTAGCTTAAGCGTCCCGCTTTGCATTCTTCAGTACCGAGCAAACCGAGACGGTTCGCCTACGCCTCCAGAAACCGGCATCGCAGGCTACAACATCCCGGGCGGCAATCCAAGTCCTGAGGTCAGGCGACCCATCTCGCTCTGGGCTAAGCCCTTGCCCTTTTCGATGGCCTGTTTGACTCCGCTCAAGACCAGATCCTCCAGCATTTCGACGTCTTCAGGGTCGACGACTTCCTTGGAAATCTTGATCGAAACTATATCGCCGAGGCCATTTGCCACGACGGTCACTTTCTCGCCGCCGACACTAACCTCTACAGTCTTCTCTGCGAGAGCTGCACTCAACTGTTCCTGCATCTTCGCAGCCTGCTTCATCATCTTCTGGATGTTCATCGTCTAGCGATCAGACTGGATCTCCGCCTTGAATATTTCCAGAGCTTTTTGAATCATTGGATCATTCTTAAAGTCCTCCATCGGAGCTACCGGCTGCTCCGGAGTCGGTCTCGCCTCGGCAACAGCCAGGTCGTCTCGCAATTCGAACTCGACTTTCCACGAGCCGCCAAGTAAATCGCCGACCACTTCCTCAAGAAGCTTTTGGTTGTTCGGTCGAGACAACGACTCCACCCCGATAAAGTGGTCTCTTGGGAATCCAAGTTTAAGCGCTCCGCGTTCAAGAGAAAGCGGAGTCGCGGGTTCAATCCAGGGTACAATCAAGGGCCTGCGGCTACGCACTTCCTGAAGAATACGCGGCCAAACCGATTCCAGCTGCGTGGCCGGCGCTGTTGGCATTTCGGTTGTTTGGCTGGATCGATCTTTTGGCGTCTCTCCGGGCCGGGGTTTGATTGGTGCAGACTCCGCGGCAATCTGTTTTGGAGCGATTTCGCTTTTGGACGTTTCCGTAACCGGACCCTCTTCGCGCACCGGCGAAAACTTCGTCTTTTTGCCGGCATCGGCATCAGAATCTGCGCGCAGATTTTCGAGGGCGTCTAGCACACTATCCAGGCCGACCTCGCTCAGCGTGTGAATCGCTCGGATCAAAGCAATTTCCAAGTGAAGCTTCCGGTTTGGTGCCCACTTAATCGTGGCCTCGACCTCCGAGATCTCTTCGATCAAACGCAGCAGCTGCTGAGTGTCGACTACAGGGGCCAATTCCTCGAGTGAGGTTCGTGCCTGCTCGCTGATTTCTTCCCGCAAACTTTGGGGGTCAATCTTGTAGATTAAGAGGTTTCGAAAGAAAGCCAGGAGGTCGCTGAGAAGCTTGGTCAGATCCTTGCCTGCTTCCGCCTGCTGATGAACGATCGCGAGCGCCTCAGCGGCTCTCTGACTGAGGATCGCACGCGTCAGGCTTGCGACCACGTGTTCGGAGGTGAGACCAAAAACCTCGAGCACTTCCTGCTCTCTGATCGTATTTCCACAAAATGCGACCAGCTGATCCAGCATCGATTCCGCATCTCGCAGCCCACCTTCAGCAGCGACCGCAATGGCCGCAGCCGCATCCTGGTCGAGGGTTATTCCTTCTTTGCCGGCGATATAAGCCAGATGTTTCGCGATTGTGAGGGCCGGGATCCGGCGCAGATCGAACCGCTGGCAACGGCTAAGAATCGTCGGTAGAACTTTGTGCGGCTCAGTTGTCGCAAATATGAAGATCACGTGTGCCGGCGGCTCCTCCAAGGTTTTCAAGAGAGCATTGAACGCTTGCTGCGTGAGCATGTGAACCTCATCGATGATGTAGACTTTGAACTCACCGCGGGCCGGCGCGAAGCGGACATTGTCTCGGAGTTCGCGGATTTGATCGACACTGTTGTTGCTGGCGCCATCGATTTCGAGCACGTCGAGGCTGATGCTCTGGGAAATCTCCCGGCACGAATCGCAGACTCCGCACGGATTGACCGTTGGGCCATGGATACAGTTCAGAGCCTTGGCCAGAATCCGGGCAGTCGAAGTTTTACCAGTACCGCGCGGACCGACAAACAGGTAGGCGTGCGCAATGCGTCTGCGCTGAATCGCATTTTTCAAGGTCTGAACGACGTGATCCTGGCCTAAAACGTCGTCGAATACCTGGGGCCGATATTTTCGCGCGAAGACTTGGTAACTCACATAGATAATCTAGCCAGGATATTTCAAGAGTCGCAAGAGTCCTGCCCCCCTTGCGGTCTAAATGCCGGACGATTAGTTTCGCTTCGTGCGTCAGATCCGTTTGCTACTCTGGTTCACTTTTTTTGCGATCGCTACATTTTGCTGGGTCGTAGTGATTGAGCATGGACCGGAAAACTTCATCGAGGGCTCGAAGATCGAGATTGAGAACCTGGGGTGGCTGGCCTCCCGCTTTTTTCAGAAACCGGCTTCGGCAGAGAGCCGGAATCACGAGGACCGGGACGGTTCCCTGAGCCGGACCGCCCGTTGACGCTGTTGTACCGATTCGATATTTTTCACATGTGGCGAAGTTTGTCATCCCCCGGAAGACTGTCTATCGGCTCTCGCTTTATTTCAGGATTATTGAACGACTCCACCAGAATCGGATCGAAACGGTTTCGTCGGCGGCGCTGGCCAAGGCCGCGGGTGTCAAGCCGACCCAGCTTCGGAAAGATCTTACTTACTTTGGCCAGTTTGGTACCAGAGGGCTCGGCTATAAAGTCGGCTCGCTGGTCACGCAGTTGGCCAGCGTGCTTCGTACCGCACGTTTTCAGCCGGTCATTCTCGTTGGCGTCGGCAATCTGGGGTCTGCTTTGATTCACTATGAGGGTTTCGCCAAAGAGGGTTTCGAGATCGTGGGGGCGTTTGATATCCGGCCCGAGCGTGCGAAGGGCGCAAATCTGAGGATGCCGATTTTGCCCATGGACCGCTTGGGTGAATTTATCTCAGAGCGCAACATAAAACTCGCCATCCTGACCGTTCCTGGGACCAATGCGCAGGCTGTCACTAACGCACTCGTAGATGCGGGTATTCAGGCGATCCTGAACTTCTCTCCGTCTATCCTGCAGGTTCCAAACAACGTCGTGGTCAACAACGTCAATCTCGCGATCGAACTGGAGAACCTGAGTTACTTCATCACCTAGGCGGCACAAACTCACGCGCTGGGAAAATCGAGGGGCTCATTGCGCGGTAAGGAGCAGCCTTGGGCATCCTGATTCGCTTTAGAGAGATTTTACACGTTGAGCGGAGGGAACAGGCACGATCATAAGAGTCTAGCCTTCGCAGCCGCCGACTCCTACATCGATCGCATTTGTATTAGTCAAACTCCCCGACCTTCGCGCGTGCTTGCGTAACTTTGCGCGAGGCCGGCTCTTACCCCCTATTTCGATTCGAAATCTCTGCACGATCTGTGTTCTGCTTTTCCAAGCAGGGGTTCATCGGAGATCGCTCTCGAGCGGAACTCAGCGCTGCTAAAATAAGATTCGCAACAAAATCGCTGGAGTTCTGCTTGACGACCTGGATTTCATTCTGTTATCAGTTCGAAACTAAACGAAATCTCCGTTCCCCCAAAATCTGTATGTTGTTTGTTCCCAGTTTGCGGCTTCTGCTATTGCTATGGCCGCGGCGTTTCTGGAAGGAGGTCATTTATGAATAGATTCACTCGCCTAACTACCGGACAAGCCTTAGTCCGATTCATGGCGCGCCAATTCGTCGAACGAGATGGGCGTGAGAACCGTTTTATCGAAGGGATTTGGGCAATTTTTGGGCATGGCAACGTTGCCGGGCTGGGTCAGGGGATCGTCGAGTTCAGTCAGGTCGAAGGCCTCAGATTTTATCGACCGCAGAATGAGCAAGCCATGGTTCACGCCGCGGCGGCATTCGCAAAGCACCGAAACCGACTGGCTGCTTTCGCCTGCACAACTTCAATCGGGCCCGGCGCGACCAACATGATTACGGGCGCGGCGGGTGCGACCGTAAACCGTATTCCCGTTCTGCTTTTGCCAAGCGATTATTTTGCGAATCGAGTGCCGGATCCTGTGTTGCAGCAACTCGAGCATCCACTCGAGCGTGATGTCAGCGCCAGCGACGCGTTCAGGCCGGTGTCCCGCTTTTTCGATCGGATTTCTCGTCCGGAACAATTAGTGGCAAGTCTGCCTGAGGCCTTTCGCGTTCTGACCGATCCCGCAGAGACCGGGGCGGTGACCATAACTCTTCCAGAGGATGTTCAGGCTGAAGCGCATAATTGGCCTATTGAATTCTTCGAAAAAAGGATTTGGCACGTGCGCCGTCCGGTGCCGGAGCCGGAATTAGTACGGGAAGTCGTAAATTTGCTGGAAGCGGCCAAGCGCCCTCTGATCATTTCGGGTGGCGGAACGATTTACTCCGAGGCATCGGAGGAATTGAGGCAATTTGTGGAAGAGTTCGGCATCCCAGTCACCGAAACACAGGCTGGTAAGGGGGTCCTGAATTGGAATCATCCAATGAACGCCGGGCCGATTGGATCGAACGGTGCAACTTCTGCGAACAAACTGGCCCGCGAAGCAGACTTGATTATCACGGTCGGAACAAGGTTGAGTGATTTTACGACCGCTTCAAAGTCGGCGTTTCAGAACCCGAACGTCCGATTCGTAGGGATAAACGTGGCGCCAATGGATGCCAACAAGCTTGCATCGCGACCCCTCATCGCGGATGCGAAACGTGCGCTAAGTACTCTGCGGCAGGAGCTCAAGGCGGCTGGCTATCCGGGGACTGAAGCGGCGTACCGAAACGAGATCCAAAATCTAAAGCAAGAGTGGGATGCAAAAGTCACTGAGTTGCGAACGCCGCAGGGAGGTTCCGAAGCGCTTGGAGAGTTGGAGGTCATCGGGCTGGTGAACGAGACGGTCGGGGGCAAGGCGACCATGGTTTGCGCAGCCGGCGGCATGCCTGGCGAGTTGTTGCGTCTCTGGCGACCGGAAGATCCAAAGGCATATCACGTCGAGTACGGCTATTCATGCATGGGGTATGAGATCGCGGGAGGGCTCGGAGTCAAGCTGGCAGAACCCGGGCGTGAGGTCGTCGTCATGGTGGGGGACGGCTCTTACCTGATGATGAACTCCGAAATAGTCACAGCTGTCGGCGAAGGCATCAAGCTGACAATCGTGTTGGTCGATAATCACGGCTACCAATGCATTCTCGGGTTACAGCGGGCCGTGGGCGTATCAGATTTTGGCAACGAATTGCGGTATCGTGATCACGCCACTAAGCAGTTAACGGGCGAGTATATCCCGGTGGATTTCAAGAAGCACGCCGAGTCAATGGGTGCTAATGCGATCTTCGCCCGGAGCGCAGCAGACCTTAAGAAGGCCATTAACGATTCGCGTAACGCTGACCGAGTCACCGTCATTGTGGTTCCGGTCGATCCGGAAAAACGGATGCCCGGGATGGGTACCTGGTGGGATGTCCCCGTAGCGGAAGTGAGCGCCGAGGAGAGAACTCGTAAAACCAGGGAGGACTACGAAAAAGCGACCGAGAGCCAACGCCCTGTTTTCGCATGAGGCTAGCGGTAGAGCGAGGCCCCGTCCGAGCCGGGGAGCCTAAACCTGTCCGCGAAATCGAAGCCACCCCAGAAGACTGATTACCCCAAACTCAAGAGCGCACAGTCATGAGTATCAGATCATCCATCGGGGTCGCATTCCTCGGTGTTGGCCGAATGGGTGAAACCCATCTACGTAATCTCCTGGCAATACCGGGAGTAAAGGTCGTGGTTGTCGCCGATCCCAGGCGCGAAGCGGCCGAACGCGGAAGGGCGCTCGCCGGCGCGGAACAGGCTTTAACGAATGTCGAGCAGGCGATTACCTATCCAGGCGTTGATGCAGTGGTGATAGCGACCCCGACCGACACGCATGTCCGGCTGCTCGAATTGGCGGCCAATGCGGGTAAGGCTGTCTTCAGCGAAAAGCCGATCGCGCTCGACCTGGCCGAAACCACACGTGTGGTGAAGTTAATTCAGGATCGAGGAATTCCGGTGCAACTGGGATTCATGCGCCGATTCGATCCCGGTTATGCGCGCGCCAAGCAAAGAATCGAGGCCGGTGACCTCGGTCGAATCGAATTGTTTCGAGCTCTCAGTCGCGATACGTATCCCCCGAGCCTCGAATTCTTGGTTGGGAGCGGCGGTCTTTTTCTCGACCTGGCCGTGCACGATCTGGACCTCGCCCGTTTCCTGGTGGGCGAGGTTGAGGAGGTCCAGGCATGGGGCACGGTTTTGATAGACGAAAGGTTCGCCAAGGCAAACGATGCGGACACGGCAGTGACGTTGCTGAAGTTCGCTAATGGTGCGTTGGGCGTTGCGGAGACTGCCCGTCATTCCAATTGGGGATATGACATTCGTACCGAAGTCGCCGGTGCGACAGGTAAAGTCGTAGTCGAAGCCCCGCAAAAAACGCCGCTCCTTTTCGCTAAAGACTTCAGTTCGAGCTTCGATCACTTCGAAAACTTCCCAGACCGTTTTGAATTGGCTTATCGCTTTGAACTGGAGGCTTTCTTTGGGGCCCTGCTGGCGGGAAGGAAGCCCTCTCCAGGACCGGAGGATGCTCTGGAAACGCTGCGCCTGGCCTTAGCAGCCACTAAGAGCTGGCGGGAGAATCGTCCGGTCAAAATTTCGGAGATATAGGCATGAGATTCCAGCAAATATTGTTGTGACCGCAGAACCACGGCGACGAAGAATTCTGCAACTTCTCGAGAGCGAAGGTACAGTCAAGGTCGAGCAGCTGGCCGGACTATTCAAAGTAAGTCAGGTAACGATTCGCAAAGATCTGGCTGAGCTGGAAGAACAGGGAATGCTGCAGCGAACGTATGGAGGTGCAATTTTCTCGCATCGGAGCAGATTCAACGCCTCGTTTTTCCAGAAGCTTCAGATGAATGGTGCTTCCAAGGACCTGATTGCGCGGGCGGCGCTGGCCTATATTCACGATGGCGATACGATCATCATCGACGCCGGTAGCACAACTTTAGCGCTGGCCCAGGTGCTTCCGAGTCAATTTCGGTCTCTCTATGTCATCACGAGTTCGGTACCTGCCGCGCTGGAATTATCGCGGGCAGGATACGAGATCTTGTTAGTTGGTGGTCAGGTCCGGAATCATAGTCTGGCACTAATTGGACCCACGGCGATAAAGACGCTGGGGACATTCCATGCGGACCGGGCTTTTCTCGGTAGTTCCGGCATTACACTCACACACGGACATAGTACGCCGAATCCCCTGGACGCGGAGGTGAAGCAGGCGATGATGCGTTCTGCTGATGAGAGTTATGTGCTCGCGGATTCGACGAAATTCGGTCATGCTTGCCTGACGACATTTGCCAGACTTTCAGAGATCCACTTAACGATCACAAATTTTGGAATGCCGGCGGAGTTTGCCGAGGCGTTCACAAAGTGCGGTGTCAGGTTTCAAGTTGTAGAGTTGGACCGGACGCCGGAGGATCGCGAGCCTCTGGCTGCAGCGATCTAACCTAACATCCAACCCCCCAAACCAAACTCATCAAAGAAAGATGAAACTTAAAATCATCATGGCGCTCGCCATCGCAGCGGGCTTCTTGGCTCCTGTAGCAGCAGTCGCACAGAAGAAACCTCACATTATTGTAGTTACGCACGGCCAGGTCTCCGATTCGTTCTGGCTCGTGGTCAAAAACGGAGTCGAGCAGGCGGCAAAAGATACCGGAGCGGACGTAGAATACCGAGCGCCGGAAAAATTCGATATGGTGGCCATGGCGCAGCTGATCGACGCCGCAGTCGCATCGAAGCCGGATGGCCTGGTGGTATCGATCCCTGATGCAGACGCGCTCGGAAAGTCGATTCAAGCCGCTGTTAAAGCCGGTATTCCCGTGATTTCCATGAACTCCGGTTCGGACGTCTCAAAGAAACTTGGTTGTTTGATGCACGTGGGTCAGGAAGAATATGTCGCCGGCAAAGGGGCTGGCGAAAGGATGAAAGCGGAGGGCGTTAAGAAGGCGGTCTGTATTAACCAGGAAGTTGGCAACGTCGCTCTAGACTTGCGCGCCAAAGGCTTCAAAGATGGCCTTGGCGGTGATGTGGAGATCCTTGCCGTGGGTATGGATTTTACACAGTCACGAAACGCGTTTTCCGGCTACCTGCAAAAGAATCCCAACATTGAAGGAATTCTTGCCCTTGGACCCACTGGATCTGAGCCCGCTCTACAAGCTCTGGAGCAGGCGGGGAAGGCGGGCAAGGTGAAGTTCGGGACCTTTGACCTCTCACCGACGGTTCTGCAGGCCCTTGAAAAAAACGAGATGGAATTTGCGATCGATCAGCAGCAATTCCTGCAGGGCTATTTGCCGGTCGTGTTTTTGAATAATTATATCAAATACGGCTTGCTGATAGCGACAAATTCTGTGCCAACCGGTCCCGGTTTTGTGACCCCGGAAAATGCAAAACAGGTCATTGACTTGAGCAAAAAGGGAATCCGGTAAGCGCGTTTCGTGCGGCGGGCGGGAAGAAAGCTTCCCGCCTCTACCCGGGAGTCAAATATGGCAGCTTTACGAAAGGTGTTGGTGCGTCCGGAGCTCGGCGCCGTCACGGCCGCGATCGGCGTTTTCGTGTTTTTTGCGATCGTTGCCGGGTCGCGCGGGTTTCTGACGACGCAGGGAACAGTCAACTATCTCGAAGTGGGCGCGGAGCATGGAATCCTGGCCGTATCCGTTGCTTTGCTCATGATTGCAGGAGAATTTGACCTGTCAATCGGTTCGATGATTGGCGCGGCGGGCATGATCATCGC
>Ga0213872_10002366_pt1 | contig 11170 bp, 6 predicted proteins | sample VelepicomBERX_R2_FD_160071 | JGI IMG/M metagenome (GOLD analysis project Ga0213872, IMG submission 160071) | Rhizosphere microbial communities from Vellozia epidendroides in rupestrian grasslands, the National Park of Serra do Cipo, Brazil - RX_R2 | ecosystem: Host-associated > Plants > Roots >... | reverse complement strand
CGAGGGCGAGGGCGAGGGCGAGGGCGAGGGCGAGGGCGAGGGCGCATTGCTCAAGCTGCCGCTGTTCCTGTGGGAATTGAAATCGAATACGCGTGTCGTGCCCGGTGAATTCATCTCCGCAGCGAACCCGGCCTTGCGCAACCTGCTCAACTGCTTGGTCGATATCGGATGATCTGGGCCTTCCCTGTACTGTTCACGAACTAACTTTTTGAACGCGAGGGCGCGATCTGGTGATCGGAGCGACGGATCACGAGCCAAGTCCGCGCCCGTACGCGGCACCCCTCTCACATCAGGAGAAGTTCTCAAATGGAATTCAAAGTACCTGCCAATCGTATCGGCATTGATCCTAAAAATCTGCTTGCCGGATACCTTCCGACGCTGCGGGCTACGTGGGAGAAAATTGAACCCAAAGACGGGGCGCCAGCAATGGATTGGATTCTATTTGCCGCCAATTCAGCGGATGACCCATCCGTTGACGATTCCATTGAAATCATCCGCCAGTTGATACCAGAAGAACTTCTTCCGGAAGATCCAGCCGGCTGGGGAACCTCCCTGCTCATGCCACACGTCATGGCCACGGTTTACTGGAGCAGAGCCGGTAGGGCTGTCAGCATCAGCTCGGAGGCGACCTGGAGCTATCTACAAGATTTCGTCTACTGGCTAGGCCGAGCACACGGTCAACGGGATGTTGATACAGCAGCTGAGGCATCAAAGGTCAGGACGCTGGGAGACCAAGGTCGCAAAGGTGCGGGTGTGACGAACAGCGTCTTTGACCCGGTACGCGAACGTGCGCATGAGTTGGCTCGCGAAAAGATGCCAGTGGATGTCGGCTGGAGGTCCATCACCGCGGCAGCCGAAGCGATTCGCGAGGAGCTTGTGACGTTTGCCATAGAACGCAAACTCAAGATGGTGACGGAAAAGCATCTGAGGGAGGAGTGGCTACCCACCATGCCCGACGCGGACATCTTGTTCCCCGATCGCACACCGGGGCGCAAGAGGGGCGCGTAGCTGCCGACAGAAAGGGCTGGCAGGACTGAAGCGGGACAGACAGCGGGCGTCGCGGCCTTGTTTGGCCCACGCAACAACTTTTTTACCCCACCCGCTGGCGCCTGGGGAGACGGCCCTGTTTTGAGTGGATTTAATTGGCCCTGTCTAAACAACAGGAGCGCCGAATGGCCACGTGTTTGCGAATCAAGAAGCTGTCCCTCAAGACGGGCATCTGTAAAACAGGCATCTACAACAAGCTTCGCCCTGGTGGCAAGTATTTCGATCCAACCTTCCCCAGGCCGATCTCGATCGGTTTGCGCGGAAAAGCATGGATCGAAGAACAGGTCGACGCCTGGATCGTACGACAGGCGCAGTTGTCACTTCAGGAGCAGAAATAACCAAAATTCTTGGTGGAATGTCGGCATAACTTTTCACCATCAACACATGAGGAGAATGCAGTATTTGTGCATTTATCTGCCAATATTGTCGGAAAAAGTTGATTTTTGTCCATTGCGGTTTATTGGTTATTAATAAGATATGCATTAACAAGTATATGCATTAACAGGTATTAAATAACTCCATCACCCAATCCAATGCGTCCATCCATGACTGCATCTTGCGGCATAGGTCTGCCAACCAGCCATGGAGGTGTCACCGAGACCAATCGCTGAATATTTGTTAGAAAGGGATTTCTATGGATAAATCAATTGGTGATAAAATCATCCATGAGAGAAACGTCGTTCGTGCAGCAATCACGGACTTGGTGAGTACCGTCACCAGTAGCGGTAAGGAGCCCAGTCAGCATTTTCCTGACGAGCTTATTGTTCTGATGTACATGCTCGTTGAGTTCTGCCAACTTGTGATAGGGACCGATGAGCCTGCGTTTCGCATGAGCAAGGGGCAGAAGAATCCTGTTCTCGTTCAGGCGTCACGGTTGGTTAAATTCTTTAAGAACTTCCCATACTTCAGCGCGCTGAACGACGAAGAATTGATATTCAGCCCCGATATCGCATTGTTCTTCGAGGCTTATCGCACCTATCCATCGATCCAATGTTTTCGGTTCTGGAATCCCAACGTACCCACGGACGAAGGAATCCGACAGGGCGAGCTCTATGACGGGTTCATCGCCTGGATGCGGCAGCTGGCCATCGAGCAGGGTACGCGCAAGAAGATCTGCGACTGGCGACGCGGCTCGCTCAAGAACGCCAAGCGCCTGCGCGATTTCACGGAATCGCTCTTCAAGGAGCACTCGCGGCTGGTCGTCGTGCGCAACGATCTCCTGTATCACAAGACCGTGCTGTCGCCGGAAACGGCCAGCTTCATAGTCGACCGCCATTACGGTCGTGCCGCTCTCGGCATGGTGGTCCCGTCGATCGAAGAGACGGCTGCGCATTTTGGGCACGTGTTGTCGCGCGTGGATGTGCGTGAGGCTCGCGCTGATCTGCGTGCGTTTCTCAAGGCTTTGCGCCGCAGCCATCTCACGGATCACCTCGTAGGCTACGCATGGTGCATGGAATGGAGCCGCGTCTCCGGTCACCACTTCCACACTGTGCTCTTCTACGATGGTGCCAAGCGCGAAGCGGACGTGTACCTTGGTGAAGAGGTTGACAAGCTCTGGAAGGTGGTGACTCAGGGGCGCGGCTTCGGCCACAACTGCAATCGTGACCGGAAGAAGTACCCGCGCTGGGCCTTGGGCCGTGTGGAACGCAACGAGCCCGCGAAGCGGGCGGTGCTGGATGAATCGCTGTCGTACCTGGTCAAACGTACTCAGGTCGTGCGGGCCAAGCCGACCGGCAAATGCCGGACGTTCCAGACGACGATGCTTAAGCCCAAGAAGAAGTCGAGCGGCCGGACGCAGGTCAGAAGGCCGTCGTTCGGTCGGGTCATGGTGCCGCTGCACCTGCGTGCGTCGGCAGTGGCTACGGGCGGCGGTGATGGCTGAGGTTGGAGGGCTCTTTGCACACTTGCTGTCCGCCCACTCTCAGGCCGTGTAGCAGAATTGGCATGGACTTAAAGCGAGTCGATTGATCATGACAAAACAAAACGAGCAAGTAAGTGGAGTTTTTGGGCGGTATAGCACGGCGAGTGCTGGTGCTACGATCTGCTCGCCGAGGCAGGCGCTCAACAGATGAGTGGCCAGTCGCAAACTGCGGGAGGCCGTGCCACGGAGGCCGGCATGTCCTTCCAGGCTAGCGTTGTCGCATGGTTTGCCGCCCATCTACTTGCGGACATGCCGGTTGGTGCGAAGTTCGGCATGTCTGGCGATACTCGGCTGGTCGGATTTCGGTGTGAGACCGCCGACCCGATGGATGACCTAGTCGCCCGCCTAGCCAATGGCGGCGCGATCTACGTCCAGTGCAAGACGCAAGCAGGCCTGGATAAGGCTTCTGACAGTGCCCTCGGACGCACGATCTTTCAACTTGTCAGCCTTTATCTGGACGTCGTACGGTCCGCGGGACCTGCGCCGATCGTTGCTGTGCTGGCTGTCCAGGAGTCGGCGAGGCGTTCGCTCGACAGCCTGGAAGAGGCCTGTCGCATGTTCGACGCCGGCGGGACGTGGTCCACCGTCATGGCTCAGTTGCCGGCGGCGCGTCGCGATCCCCTTGCCTTGTTCAAAAAACACGTGAGCAGTGCCTGGCCCACGCGCGAGCCAAACGGGCCTAGCGAAGACGAACTAGTTGCGATGGCGCGGCTGTTCCGCATAGCTCGCTTTTCTGAACCATCCGACGGCGCGGAATGGCGTCTGGCGACGCACCTGCTGGGCGAACGGCTGTACGGCGGCCCTTACCGGGGAGAGCAACCGATGCTTGCTTTGCTCGACATCAGTCGTCGAGCCATCAGGTCCGGCGCACCGCAGGATCGCGACGGATTGCTGCGCAGCCTTCGGTCTGCAGGCCACGCGGAAATTTCCGCCCCCGGGTTCGACGAGGACATCGCGGCCGTCTTAACGTACTCGACACAGGAGCGCCTACGGCTTCGGAAACACACCTTGCTGCCGCTTGGCGTCAATCCCATCGAGCGAGATTGCCTCAAACCGCTGCTGAATGCGGCCAGAGACGGAAGCTTGCTCGTCACCGGCGAGCCTGGTGCCGGCAAGACCGGTGTCCTGTTACGCCTAGCCGACCTCGCAGAGCAAGAGCCAGGACCGGTGCTTTTTCTGTCCGTCGAGCGATTCTCCTGGTTCACGCACCGAAGTAACTTCCGCAACGAGCTCGACATCAGGCATGACCTCCTGGATGTGCTGGAGGCGTGGCCGGGCGACACGCCGGGACTGCTCATTGTCGATGCCCTGGACGCGTCGCGAGGCGGTCCATCTGAGCAGGTACTGGCAACCTTCATCGCCGATGCGGTTGCGAAGATCCGAGAACGCTGGTCCATCGTGGCATCGATCCGCAGCTTCGACCTCCGCAATGGCCAGCGATTCCGCGACCTGATGCGCGGCAGTCCACCTGACTCGAACTTTGTTGAAAAAGAGCAGGCCGGCGTTCGGCATTTCCATGTCGCGCGGCTATCTACAGGCGAGCTCGCCGCCATCGCAGCAGGTTCCGAAGCGTTGAGAGACTTGGTGTCGACCGCGCCGGACAAGGTCAAGGAGCTGCTGCGGAACATCTTTAACCTGTCGCTTGCCGCAGAGTTGCTCGCCTCAGGTGTTGAGGCGGATGCCATACGTCATCTGGCAACGCAGTCGGAGCTGATCTCGCGGTATGAGGACGTACGACTGACGGGGCATCGATTGCAGTGTGCCGCGAAGGCCGCCGTGGCACAGATGATCAAGCGGCGCAGACTGACTGTGCCATCCACTGCCATCGAACATGACGCGGTGGACGAGGTTCGCGCTTCCGGCGTGTTGGTGTCTGCCGGCCGCGATCAGGTCGCCTTCGCGCACCACGTTCTGTTCGACCACATCACGGGCCGCTTCTTTCTAGACGCCAGCGACCCCGTAGAGTTGCGTGACCAGCTGCCAAGCGATGCGGCCACGGGACTGTTGCTCGGGCCGGCACTGCGCTTCGCGCTTGAGCGGCTGTGGAAGGAAGGTGGCGTCACCCATGAGAGCATCTGGCTCTTCCTGCTAAATCTCGCCTCGGAAGACAAGCCTGACCCCGTCCTACTCAGCACGGCATTGCGGACCGCAGCCGAACAGGTGGAGGAACCCTCGGACATTGAAGGGCTGCTTCGGGTCCTGAAGGCGTCCGGGCATTCGACGGCGCCCGGCATGCTGCTAGGACAACTGTCACGGTTCGTGGGGATGACAACGGGCCATGCCGCACCGGACAAAGCGGCGGTGCCGACCGCGCTCGCGTGGATGTCGGTGGCGCGATTCGCCGCAGAGTCGATCGACCCACGTGCCGTCGATGCCACACGCATCTTCCTCATGGCATATTCCGAGCGGATCGAGCTGGGCGATCCCACGGTTCTCGCCGGGTTCGGTGAGGCAGCGCGGTCGTTGCTCCGAGCCGCATGGTCGACCTTGTCGAACCATCCCGCGATAGCGTCCGCAGCCATCCGCTTCGTTACGCGCTCGTACGGGTCCGACTGTGCGGCGTCGCGCGCATTGCTCGAGCGAATCCTGGACGACCGCTTCGAACTGCATGCGTCGACGGAGGCTCCATGGCTTGCCGATGGCGTGCGCAGCATCTATCCCCACGACCCGGACTTTGTGGTCCGCATCTACGGCACGCTGTTCGAGCGTGACGTCACGGACCAAGGCAAGACGTGGATGGGTGGCACCGCGAGCCGCATCCTCCCGCTGACGTCCACCCATCGCCAGGACTACGAGCACTCACGCTGGCAATTGGGCAATTCACTACCGCCGTTCCTGAAGGACCATCCAGCCGCGGCAACCCAAGCGGTGATCAGCGCGGTAAGGGGGCTGAACCTGGAGAGGCGAAGCGGACGCGGCCAGACCCCGCCCGCGGTCACTGACGTTGACCTTGACGGACGGCTCATCAAGGTCATCGACGATTACCTGTCGCTGCAAGACTGGCGCGAGAGAAAGTCGTACGACTCCGAAATTCTCACCAACTTTGTGAGTTTCCTCAGGGACTGCGCCGATGCGGCATTCCGTTCCGTCATCGAGACAGCCCTGCAGGAAGAAACCAATGCGGCGATCTGGTCGCGGATATTGGGCATCGCCGCAGAGCGCGGACAGATCGCAGACGACCTGCTCGGACAGCTCGTCTTGCTGCCCCAGTTTCTCGAGATGCCGGGGGTGACGCGAGACGCCATCATGTTCCTGGTTGCCCTCTACCCCAGGCTGGCGCAACAGCAGCGCCGAAAACTGGAGGAACACTTCCTGCAAGACGGCCTCCTTGACGACGAACACCAGGCCCGCCTGCTGAGCCGATTGCTGTCGCTCCTACCAGCCGATCAACTGGAAACAGAGGCAATGCGGGCGCAGCGCGCTGCGTTTGATGTGGCCGGTTACCTGACTGGGAATCGGCCCGCCATGGAGACGTCGTTTGGTTGGGTGCCCAACGACAATTTCGTTGACAACATGTTGCAGCGCAGTGGCGCGAACCTTGAGCAGAGTCCTGACCGCGAGATCCGAGCTGCGAGCCGACTGGTCGAGGAATCGGTCAAGGCGTTGCCGGACGACGCCGACGCGTCGGCTCTCGCCGCCCTTTGGGAGCGAGCCGCTAGTCTGGCCCTGTTGCTCGATGCCGCCGTTGCGCCGCCTCCCCACCCTCAGCTCGTTCTTTCGAGTTGGGGGGCGCTGAGCAATGCGGTTGAAAAGCTCGCCGCCTGCCAGGCCTACGAGCCGGGCGCAGGCGGCATGCCGGATTTAGACGAGCTGCTTGCCTTGGTCGACCGTTTGTCTGCAAGCCCATACCCGGAAGTGGCCGATAACACGTCTAAGGGCATGAGCTGGGGCAACTGGGATGTGCGCGTGTACGCCGCGGAAAGCGTTGCATCGCTGGCGGCTCGATTTGCTGCAAACCGGCCAGACTTACTCGACAGAATGGAGCGGTGCCTGGAAGACCCGGCACCTGCAGTCCGACATCAAGTGTCAGCCCGCCTGAACGTCCTTTGGGATGTGGCTCATGACCGCATGTGGCAGTTGGTCGACAAGGTCGTCGAGCACGAGACTCATCGAGGTGCCCTGGCGTTTTTTGTGTCAGGTCCTCTGTGGCCAATGGCTCGAGAGGACTCGGACCGCACCGCTCAGCTTCTATCGCGTTTACTGGAGAAGGGCTGGTCAACCGCCAGTGCGGATATGCCCGAGGAGCGAGATGATTTCACCGAGGCTGCAGCGAATCTGACTGCGTATCTGTTTGCGGCGCGCGGTAGCGACGTCGCCTGGCATTGGGTCGAGGTCTGGTGCGTTGATCTGCAGCGGGGCGCCAAGTTCCTCACGAGCATGCTGCACGGCTTGCGGGAGGTGTTCTTCTTCGCCTACAGGCCGACGCCAAGCGCGGTGGATCTGCTCACGGTGGAGCGGCTCCATCGCCTGCTTCTTCTTGCAGCTTCCGCTGCCGCAACTGCTCAGGCAGCGGCCAGACCGCATCTTATCGGTACCCCCACTGATGAGACCAAACGCTGGCGGCCCCTGTTTGACGCTGCAGACAACGTCCTCGACCAGATCTGCAATCAGCTCTATTTCGGGTCCGGCGCCTTCGATCCTGGTAACCGGCAGCAGGAGGAACAGCCTGGCTTGCCCAGCCCCGATTCCAAGCTGCGTTTCATCGGCCACTACGCGCCCATCCTCGATATCCTTGACCGCTGTTCCCAGTCCCGCACGGCCTACAACCTGATCGGTCTCTACGGCTTTCTTGCAGAAGGGGACCCGGGCGGGATCTTCGACCGCGTGGCAAAGCTGCTGCTGGGTGCTGGCGCTCTGGACAGGTATCACTACGAGAACCTGGGAACAGAAGGGTTGGTCAAGCTGATCCGGCGCTATCTGGCTGACTACCGCGGCATCTTTGACGATGCGGATCGACGGGCCAAGCTGATCGAGATCCTGGAGCTGTTTTCCGGGGCCGGCTGGCCCGAGGCCCTTCGGTTGATGTTCGAACTTCCGGACCTGTTGCGGTGAGTAACGCTGGGAGGTCGGCCTTCCGGCGAGCATGGCGCGAGTGCGTTGACTTGTTTCGCGCGGAAGAGCCGAATCTCCGCACCACATACGCAGGAGAACTGCGGGACGGCCGGGTGTCGATCGAGGAACTGCTTGAGCGCCCAACGCGCCGGTTCCTAATCGACGGCCTTCTGAAGGCGCTGGATTGGAATCCAGACATTCCTGGCGAGGTTGTCGAAGAGGTACGCAGCAGGGAGCGGAGTAGCGGGCGGCCGCTCTTCTTCGATTATCTCGGCCGGGCCCAGGACCGCTCACCAGCGCTTCTTGTGGAAGCGAAACGCTTTGACGCCGACCTCCCGCGGCTGCCCGGCAAGGACGTTCCGTCAAGCCAGGAGATGTCGCGTCTGATCTGCGACGGGCTGACTCACCTGAAGAGTAGCAAGAACGAGCTGGAGATCCTTTCTTCCTGGAAGGGATGGCTGACGGACCTGATCGGTTACGTCAGATCGCTCCCGGAGGGCGAGCAGAAGGGGCTCGCTCGCGTCATCATCACGGCCGGGCAATGGCTCATCGTTTTCAAGCGGCCCTATGAAAGCTTCATGGCCGATGCCGGCCTGGACCCGGACGACGTCGTCTGCTTCCGGTCGTTCGAAGAGATGGAGACAGGGTCGAACGAAATATTCGACCTGCTGAACCGCGCGCGCCTCGTCGATACACTCTCGCTGACTATGAACATCGGCGAGGCGCTTGCCGTCATTCAGCCTGAAGATATCCAAGCCATGTTCCGGGGCGTCGTCGTGTCAACCCAACTGGTAGGCCCGAAGCGAGCCATCTATCCGCACAGAACCGTGATTCCTGCGGTCGTGTTTCTTGTAGGGAATCGGGAGTTTGCGATCACCCGCTATGGAGGCGATCATCTTGCGGAGCCCGTCCGCGCTGTAGACCTTGCAGAGTTCCTCGGAAAGCTCGCGGTCCTGGGCAATGAGTTTGAAGTCATGGTGCTGCGTCGGTTTGGCCGTGAGGATCTGCGTCCCTCGCCAGTGACCCAATTCCCACTCACGGCCCGAACGCTGAAGGAGCCAAAAAATCCGCCGCTTATCGCATCCACAGCGGCGCAGGCAGCAGCCAACCAGCCTCAACGGCCAAAGTTGGTGATGGAGGTCGATGAATCGGGGGCCGTCGCTGACTACCTTGCGATCACGGGGGGCGCTTGGTTCTACAAGGCCCTTATGCCATTTGAGGGCGATTGTCAGTTCCACCGGTATCCTGCAGCGAAGAAGGCAGGCGTCGCCAATGAAACGATTGGCATGGGCCAACGCTCCGACTCGTACACGGCGTCGGGAGACCCTCAGCATTGCGAACACCAGACGATGCTGTATGAACGAAGGCCTGAGGGCCGTTGTCAGCTGAAAGACTTGGAGACCCATCTATGCTGCCGGGCCTGCGTCTTCCATGGGGTGTGTTGGAAGCCTGAACAGTTGCCGCAGTTGCCCTGCGAGTAGGCGTTTGGCATCTGTCTCAACTGGGCTCAGAACATGGTCCAACTTGAAACTGATGACTCCGGTCAGTCCCGCGTTCAATTGCCCGCATTTGCCGAGAGGCGACCAAGCCAGTTTGCGCATCACTTCGGGCCAATCCGTTCTTTGATGCGCAGCCCCTCAGGCACCATCAGATCTGCCAGGCTGCGCCCCTTGATCTGAGACAGGAAGTCCGCCCACTCCGACATCATGACGCGGCGCTTTTCCAGCGCATCTCCGCGGCGATAGGCGGCCTCGACCTTGTTGTCCAGGGTGTGGGCAAGTGCGGCTTCTGCAATTTCACGCGGGTGATGGGTGCGCTCGCCCGCCCAGTCGCGGAATGTAGAACGGAAGCCGTGTGGGACGGCCTTTAGGTCCATGCGCCGCATCACTTGGGTCAGCGCCATGTCGGAGAGCATGCCGCCACGCGGCGCAGCGAAGACGAATGCGCTGCCGTCGACTTTGGGCATGCTCGAGATGACTTTCAGCGCTGCTGCCGTCAGAGGCACGCGGTGTTCCCTGTTGGCCTTCATGCGCTCGGCGGGAATCGTCCAGACCTTCTCCTTGGCGTCGATCTCGTCCCAAGTCGCGCCGCGTGCTTCGCCACTGCGCGCTGCGGTCAGGATCGCAAATTCCAGGGCCCTGGCCGAAGTTCCTTCGCGCTTGCGCAGATCAGCCATGAACCGTGGCATGGCGTCGATGTCGAGGGCGGGGTGGTGCTCGACCTTTTGGATCTTGCCCGGTGCAGCCAGCAGCTTGTCCAGGTGACCTTTCCATCGCGCTGGATTCTCGCCGCTGCGATACCCGCGAACCGTGGACCAGTCGAGGACGGATTCCAATCTGCCGCGCAAGCGAGAGGCCGTCTCCGTCTTGGTCTTCCAGATCGGCTCAAGAATCTTGAGAATCAACTCCTGCCCAATGTGTTGCACGCCCAGGTTGCCAATGACAGGGTAGGCATAGGTCGCCAGGGTGCTCGTCCACTGCGCTCGGTGCTTGGGATTCTTCCAGGTATCGCCATGGGCCGCGATGTAGGCCTCGGCTGCCATCTTGAAGGTCGTTTCCGCTGCCTGCGAAGCGCGGAGCTGGCTCGCCAGGGCTTGCTTCTGTGCGATGGGGTCGATGCCCGCTGCAACATCGTCACGTGCCTTTCGTGCACGCTCTCGGGCTTGTGCCAGCGGAACATCCGGGAACCCACCCAGGCCAATGTGGCGCCGCTTGGCGCCGACCATGATCCGCAGGACCCATGATCGCGCGCCGGTGTCCGTCACGTAGAGATAGAGTCCGGCGATGCCGCCCACGGCATGATGGCCGACTTGCGTCAGGCGGCCGACGGTCAGCGGGGAGAGTTCTTTTGCTTTGCGGGCCATGGCTGAATGATTGGTGAGAATTCTACCAATGTATCTACCATACTACCTGCGATTGTGCTGAATTTTGTTGGCGCACTTTGAACGAAAAACCTAAGGCTTCCCAGGGAGAACTAGGAAATTTTGATCTTCATTGAGTTCCTTTGGTTCGAATGCGGGCGGACTCCGACTCCGCCAACTAGTTCAAAGCCCGTCCTTGTGACGGGCTTTTTTTTGTCCGCACGCAGCGCCCCGCGCGATGCGGGGCGCGTTCACCACGATCGGCTTACCTCCAGTCGTCCGCGTCGACC
>Ga0213872_10002364_pt1 | contig 11173 bp, 7 predicted proteins | sample VelepicomBERX_R2_FD_160071 | JGI IMG/M metagenome (GOLD analysis project Ga0213872, IMG submission 160071) | Rhizosphere microbial communities from Vellozia epidendroides in rupestrian grasslands, the National Park of Serra do Cipo, Brazil - RX_R2 | ecosystem: Host-associated > Plants > Roots >... | reverse complement strand
CGATGGTGTAATGCTCGATCTCGGGCGGCGCGTCGCTGCCGCCGAAGCCGCGCTGGTCGGGCGCGACAGCGCGATAGCCGGCCGCCGCCAAAGCCGCCATCTGATGGTGCCAGCTGTGCCAGCATTCCGGCCAACCATGGCAGAGAATGACCAGCGGCCCCGTCCCTTGTTCGGCGACATGCAGCGTGATCCCGTTGACCTCGACGCGGCGGCGGATAATCGGAGGAACACTGATTGCGGTGGCCAGGGACGGCAAACTCATCGCCAAGGGAAGCGCCGCCAGGACGGCGCGGCGGCTGATACCGGATTGCATGAGGGCTCCTCTCGCTATACGGGTGGATACCCATGATGGCAGAACCCGGTTGACGCTCACCTGTGATTGATGACAGTTGACGCGTTTACCGGAAACAGGGGCTTGGAAACCGGCGTCATATCCGCGATCTTTACGACGCATAAGCTTTAGGGGGCAGGCATCAATGCGGAAGATTCTCTATATTCTCGGTCATCTTAACGACGACGACATCGATTGGATGGTTAGTGTCGGACAGGTGCGGAAATTGTCCGACGAGGAGATCCTGATCCAGGAATCGGTGGAAACGCCGAATCTCTACATTCTGTTGAACGGCACCGCCGAAGTCCGCGCCAGTGGCGCCGGCGTGGTCGCCGTGCTGCGGGCCGGCGACGTGGTCGGTGAAATGGCCTTCGTGGACCATGCCCCGCCGTCGGCCAGCGTGGTCGCGGTCGGCTCCCTGGAATATCTCGCCGTCGAAAAGGCCCAGCTGCAACACCGGCTCGATACCGATCCCGGTTTCGCCGCCCGCTTCTTCAAGGCGCTGGCCGTGTTCCTGTCTGCCCGCCTGCGCAAGGCCAACGATCTGGTCCGCAGCCTCGAAACGGGCGTCGACACCCCGACCATGGGCGGCGACCAGTTCCACCACATGCTGACCCGCCTGCACGAAACCGGGAAACATTGACCCCCGCGTTCAGCTTCATCCAAGAGCCTCAGGTCAAGGCGGACTGAGCCGTCAGTTCTTCGAGATCGAGCACGCGCTCCAGCTCGTGCATCGTCCGCTCGTCGATTTCGCCGGCGCGGTGCAGCCGGATCAATTCGGCTCGTCCGGCGGCGATCGCATCGAGGATCAGGCCGAAATGGGCCTGGACCCGGGGCGCGTAATCGGTCTCCTTGCCGGCATAGTCGGTATAGACCTTGGCCCGGCGCTGGTAACGCTCCAGCAGCTGCGGATGGATCAGCTTTCCCGCGTCGTCATAGGCGCGGCTTTCCACCAGCGCGGCCTGGGCCTGGGCCATCGCCGCCTCGGCCTGGCTGGCGGTCAGGCGCACCCGCTCCTGCAGGGGCTCGACCAGGCGCGCCTGGCGGATCACGACGCCGAGAGTGGTGCCCTGCAGCAGCACCGGGATCAGGATCACCGCGAAGGCCGTCACCAGCATGAAGTCGCGGCCGGGAAACCCCTCCGGCACGCTCAACGCCACCGCCAGGGTCACCACGCCGCGCATGCCGGCCCAGCCGAGCACCGTGCTGCATCCGACGCCCAGCGCCGTGAAGTGCCGGCAAACGCCTAGCGACCGCAGCGCGATGATCACCAGGTCCGAACCGAACACCCAGACGAAGCGCGCCAGGGTCAGCACCGCGAGGATCGCCAGCACCGGCACCGCCATCTGGTCCAGCACCACGTCCAGGCTGCCGACCCGCTCGATCACCCCGCGCAAGGTCGAGCCGATCAGCAGGAAGACGGTCGCCTCCATCAGGAAGATCATCACCGTCCAGAACGATGTGCCGCGCACGCGCACCGAGGCCTTGAAGATCACGTGCTGATACCAGCCGCAGATCACGCCGGCCGTCACGGTGGCGATGACGCCCGAAACATGGACCGCCTCGCCCAGCATATAGGCGCTCCAGGGCACCAGGACCGACGCGGCGATCATCAGATAATCGTCGCCCAGGCGGCGCACCAGCAGCACCCAGGCCGCCCCGATCGCTATCCCGACCAGGGCGCCGCCGAGAGCGAGCACCGCGAAGCTTTCCAGCGCCTCGGCGGTGCTGAAGGCGCCCGTGACTCCTGCCGCGATGGCGAAGCGGAACAGCACCAGCCCGGTGGCGTCGTTCAGCAGGCTTTCGCCCTCCAGCAATATCTGCAGACGGCGCGGCAGCCGCACGGTGGCCAGCACCGCCCGCACGGCAATCGCGTCGGGCGGCGAGACGATGGCGCCCAAGGCGGCGCAGACAGCCCAGGGCAGCGAAGGGATCAGCATGTGGGCGGTCACCGCCACCACCAGCGTGGTGAACAGCACGGCGCCGATCGCCAGCGAGGCGATGCCGATCATGTGGCGCTTGAGATGGGCCAGCGCGATGAACCAGGCGCCATCCATCAGCAACGGCGGCAGGAAGATCACCAGCACCAGGTCGGGGTCGAGTTCGATGTGCGGCAGGCCGGGCACGAAGGCCAGCACCGCGCCGCCCGCCAGCAGCGCGATGGCCGGCGGCAGGCGGAGCCGGCGCGCGACATAGTGAAGAGCGATGATCGCCAGCATCATGCCGATGATCAGCTCGAACAATTGCATCGAACCCATGGGGCAAATCCCGCGCCAACGATCAGTCCTGTGGCGCCAGTATATGCGGGATCGACGATGTCGATGCCAGTAGCAAAACCAGGCCACAACCGGCAAGATGGGCATGGGGGAAATCCGCATGAACGCGATCCATCCGGTTTCGGAAGATTTCCTGGAGCGTTGGCAAAAAACGCTCGACGTCGCCGCCGCGATTCTGCAGGTGCCGGCCGCCCTCATCATGCGTGTGTGGCCCCAACAGATCGAGGTGCTGGTCAGCAGCGCCAGCGAAGGCAACCCGTATGAGGAGCACGAAAAGGCCGATCTCGGCACCGGGCTCTATTGCGAGACCGTCATGGCGACACGCGCCCAGCTGCTCGTGCCGAACGCGCTCGACGATCCGGACTGGTGCCGCAATCCCGACGTCAAGCTGAACATGATCAGCTATCTCGGCATTCCCCTGATCTGGCCCGACGGGTCGGTGTTCGGCACCATCTGCGTGCTCGATTCCAAGACGCGGCATTTCCCCGAATTGCACCAATCCCTTCTCGGCCAGTTCAAGAGCGTCATCGAAGGCGATTTCCGCCTGATCCATCAATCCCGCGAGATTTCCGAGGCTTATGCCGCCGCCGAGGCGGCCAACCGTGCCAAGAGCCGTTTCATCGCCAATGTGAGCCACGAAATCCGTACGCCGCTCAACGCGGTGCTGGGACTGACGCATCTATTGCGCTCCCATGCGGAGCCCCGCCAATTGGACCAGCTCGACAAGATCCAAGGCGCCGGCCAGCACCTGCTGTCGATCGTCAACAACATCCTCGACCTCGCCAAGATCGACGCCGGAAAGCTCGAGCTCGACAAGAAGGATTTCGAGGTCGCGGACTTGTTCGAGGCCGTAAAGGACATCGTCTCGCACGGCGCCGCGGCGAAGGAAACCGAAGTCCTGCTCGATTTCGCCGCCTGTCCGCCCTTTCTGAACGGGGACGAAACCCGCCTGCGGCAGGCGCTCCTCAATTTCGCGTCGAACGCCGTCAAATTCACCCAGGGCGGCGCGATTTTCCTCCGGGCCGTGCCCGTGGAAAGCGATGGATCATCCGCGCTGATCCGGTTCGAGGTCGTCGACACCGGCGCCGGCATCGACGCCGCGACCCTGGCGCGCCTGTTCGCGCCCTTCGAACAAGGCGGACAGCCGGCCGCAAACCATGGCGGCGGCACGGGGCTCGGGCTCGTCATCGTCAAGGGGCTGGCCACGCTGATGGGCGGCGAGGCCGGGGCGACGAGCCGCCTCGGGCACGGAAGCACATTCTGGTTCACCGCCCGGCTCGGCCTTTGCCGGACACTGGCCCAGCCCGATCTGGGCTCAGCGATGGGCAATATCGAGGAGACGTTGCGGCGAACCAAAGCCGGCAAGCGCGTCCTGCTGGTCGAGGATAATCCCATCAATCAGGAAGTGGCGCTGGAATTGCTGCGCAATGTCGGGCTGGAGGTCGATCTTGCCGAGGATGGCATCCAGGCCATCGAGCGCACCCAGGCCAATCTCTATGACATCGTCCTGATGGATGTGCTCATGCCGAACATGGACGGCTTGGAGGCGACGAAAGTGATCCGAACCCTCCCCAACGGCCGCGATTTTCCCATTCTCGCCATGACCGCGAATGCTTTCGAAGAGGACAAGCGGGCCTGCGAGACCGCTGGCATGGACGATTTCATCGTCAAGCCGATCGACCCCGACGCGCTTTATGCGTCGCTCTATAGCTGGCTTTAGAGCGGTTTGCGATCCATTTGAATCGCGAACCGCTCACGGCGCCGACTGGCGCCGCGCCGGTCGTCCGGCGGAATCGCTGAGCCGGAGGCGATGCGTCACAAAGAATCTAGATCATCTTGTGACCCAATAAGGTCGCAAGATGATCTAGGATCGGCTTCTTTTCCAGCGCTCCACCCTGTCGCGGATGTAAGCGTCGTAATCGTCGCTGGTCTTGAGAGGCGGCACGGCATGGTGCGAGGCGCCCTGCCCGTCGCGCACCGGCAAGGCCGCCGCCATTTCCGCATGCACCTGCTGCAGATGGGTCGGGATGTCGCGCGGCAGCGGCGAAACCGGCGCCGCGGGCGGCGTGATGCCCGCCAGGGGATCGTCGGTACGCGGCGCCGACAGGGTAATCACCGGCCAGAGGTCGGGTGCGGCGGCGTCGCGCGCGGTCAGGGCCGGCACGTTCCAGCGCGTTTCCACCGCCTTCAGGATCGCCGTATGGTCGAGCGGCGTGCCCGCGGCGGGAACCCGGAACACGGTGCCGGCGGCGATCAGCGGCGATATCAGCAGCGTGGGAACACGCGGTCCGAAGCGCTTGAAATCGAAGCCGAATTCGCCGGCGGTGGAATCGGGCGGCGTCGCGGTCCAAGGCGGCGGGACATGGTCGTAGCAACCGCCATGTTCGTCGTAGGTGATGATCAAAAGCGACTTCTGCCACAAGGGGCTGGTCCGCATCGCCTGATAGACGGCGTAGATCAGCCGCTCGCCGGCCGAGACGTCGGACACCGGATGCTGGTCGTTCTGCCCCGTACCCGACCAGGCCGGTTCCAGAAAGGTGAAGGCCGGCAGAGTGCCGGCGGCGGCGGAGGCCTGGAAATCGGCGAACAGGCCGAAATTGGCGTCTGGCGCCGATAATGTGTCCGGAAAATCCCCCCGGGTCAGCGGCGGATTGACATAGCCATGCACCCGCCAGCTCACCCCCGCCTTGGTCAAGGCGCCGAAGATGCTCGGCACGGTGTAGGATTTGGTGTTGTCGTCCATATGGCCCTGCGAGGTGCCGGCCAGGGCGAAGGCGCGGTTCGGCAGGGTCTCGGTCGGGGCGGAGCCGAACCACAGGTCGCACACAGCATAGCCCTTGGCGAGACCCGACAGCACAGGCAGCATTTCCGGCGAGAAGCAGCCCATGATGTCAGACGCCTGGGTGCCCGGCACCACTTCCTTGGGGCGCTGCTTGGGTTCCCAGCTCAGGGTGTATTCGAAGTCGGTGACGAAGCCGGTATTGGACGCGGCCGGCGGCGCGGAGGGCGCGGTGTTGCTGCCGAACAGCTGGGAATTGGTTGCCTTGTACCCCTCGCCCGGATCGGCGCCGGGCATGAAATAGGCGTTGGGCGTAGCGGCGGTGATCGGGAAGACTTTGACCGCCTTGCCCGAAGAGTCCGAATTGGATTCCGAACCGGTCAGCCCTTCGAACGGTTGGCCTGATGGCGATTTGTTACCGGCGGCGGTGTAGAGATAGCCGAGCATATGGTCGAACGAGCGGTTCTCCAGCATCAAAACGACGATGTGCTCTATGGCTTGGGTGGTCATTATGTGTCCCTCAAGCGCCGGGCGCCGCCTTGGGGCGGCTTGGCTACCGCGCCAAGCTATATCGCCTGTGTAACCGCGGGTGTTGCTAGCGCGGGCGCGCAGTCGCGCGCCTGCAACGAATTCGAGAATTCGTTGCCTGGATTATAGGGATTTGCCGAGCCCTGCCGGTGTGAAATAAAAAGGGCAACCGCTTTCAACCCGAGGCCTTTCGTGCATCCCCGCGACCTCCCCTCCACCGACGCCGTGCTGATCTCCGCCGCCGCTCTGATCGAGCGCCATGGCAGGGTGGCCGCGACCGAGGCGATCCGCGAGGTGCTTGCGGATCTGCGCTCCGGCATTCTCGCCGGGACGGCTTTGCCCGAGGTTCCGACCGCTTCGAGCATCGCCGCCCTCGCCGCTGGCAAACTGGAAGAGTCCGACCGCCCGTCCCTCGCCCCGCTCTTCAACCTGACCGGCACCGTGCTGCACACCAATCTCGGCCGCGCGCTTCTGGCCGAGGAAGCCATCGCCGCCGCGACCGCCGCCATGGGCAATCCGGTCGCGCTGGAATATGACGTCGAGGCGGGCGGCCGGGGCGAGCGCGACGATCATGTGCGCGGCCTGCTGCTGGAGCTGACCGGCGCCGAGGATGCGACAGTGGTGAACAACAACGCCGCCGCTGTCCTGCTGGCCCTGAACACCCTGGCGAAGGATCGCGGCGCCATCGTCTCGCGCGGCGAACTGATCGAGATCGGCGGCGCCTTCCGCATGCCCGACATCATGGCGCAGGCCGGCGCGAGACTGGTCGAGATCGGCACCACCAACCGCACCCATGCCAAGGATTACCGGGCCGCCCTCGGCCCCGATATCGGCGTCATTCTCAAGGTCCATACCTCGAACTACCGCATCCAGGGTTTCACCGCCGAGGTCGAGGCGCCGGAACTGGCCCGGATGGCGCTGGATGCCGGCGTGCCGCTGCTCAACGATCTCGGCTCGGGCAGCCTGATCGATCTGTCGCGCTTTGGCCTGAAGCGTGAACCGACCGTTCGGGAAGCCGTTGCCGAAGGCGCCGATCTGGTCACCTTCTCGGGCGACAAGCTGCTGGGCGGGCCGCAGGCCGGCTTCATGGTCGGACGGCGCGATCTGATCGCCGCCATCAACCGCAATCCGATGAAGCGGGCCTTACGCGTCGACAAGATCCGCCTGGCCGCCATCGAAGCGACGCTGAAGCTCTATCGCGATCCGGACCGGTTGGCGCAGCGCCTGCCGACCTTGGCGATGCTGGCCCGTCCCCTGGCCGAGATCGAGGCCCAGGCCGCGCGGTTGGCGCCGGTGCTGGCCCGGGCGGTCGGCGATAAATTCGGGGTTTCCGTCTGCGCCTGCCAAAGCCAGATCGGCTCGGGCGCTTTGCCGCTCGACACCCTGCCCTCGGCCGGATTGGCGGTGTCGGGCAGCGGGCTCAACGACCTCGCCGCGGCGCTGCGCCGCCTGCCCCGCCCGGTGATCGGCCATATCGCGGATGGCCGGCTGCTGCTCGATCTGCGCTGCCTGCGCGATGAGGCTGGCTTTGTCGCAACGCTGGAAACCCTCTCGTGATCATCGGCACCGCCGGTCATATCGATCACGGCAAGACCGCCCTCGTCCGCGCCCTGACCGGCATCGACGGCGACCGCCTCAAGGAAGAGAAGGCGCGCGGCATCACCATCGAACTGGGCTTCGCCTATCTGCCGCTGGCGGACGGGCCGACGATCGGCTTCGTCGACGTGCCGGGCCACGAGCGCTTCGTTCACACCATGGTCGCCGGCGCCGCCGGCATCGATTTCGCGCTGCTGCTGGTGGCCGCCGATGACGGCGTGATGCCGCAGACGCGCGAGCATCTGGCGATCATCGACCTGCTCGGCCTGTCGCGTGGGCTGGCGGTGATCAGCAAGAGCGATCTGGCGACACCCGACCGCATCGAGGCCTTGCGTGCGGAGATCGCGACGCTGCTGGCCGGCACCAGCCTGGAAGGCGCCGAGATCCTCGCGGTTTCGACCCGCAGCGGCGAAGGCGTAGAGGAGCTGAAAGAGCGCCTGAGCGAAGCGGCGCGCGAGTTCGTCTCGGTGCGCGAGGCCGAACGTGCGATGGGCTTCCGCCTGTCGGTGGACCGGGTTTTCACCTTGTCCGGCGTCGGCGTGGTGGTCACCGGTACGGTGCTATCGGGCGCGGTGAAGGTCGGTGACGAGGTCATGGTCAGTCCTTCAGGGCTGCCGGCGCGCGTGCGCTCGCTGCACGCCCAGAACGCCCAGGCCAGCGAAGGCAAGGCCGGCGACCGCTGCTCGCTCAATCTGACCGGGCCGGACATCGCCAAGGACGCCATCCGGCGCGGCGACATGGTGCTGGCGCCCGACCTGCACGCGCCCACCAGCCGGATCGAGGCGTCTCTCCGCCTGGCCGGTCCTCTCAAAGGTTTGAAGCAATGGTTTCCGGTGCGGCTGCATCATGGCGCCGCGGATATCGGTGCGCGGCTGGTGCTGTTGTCAGAGGAACCCGGATCCGACGTTCAGATGGTGCTCGACCGCCCGATCGCCGCCGCGATCGGCGACCGCTTCGTCATCCGCGACAGCTCGGCGCAGCATACCTTGGGCGGCGGCCGCTTCATCGATCTGCGCCCGCCGGAGCGCAAGCGCCGCACGCCGGAGCGCGCCGTGGTCCGCGCCGCTCTCGCTTTGCCCGATCCCGCCGCCGCGCTCGCGGCGCTGCTCGACGTGCCGCCCTACGCCTGCGACCTCGCGGCGTTCACGCGCGACCGCGCGCTGCCGCCTTCGGCCATCGCCACGCAGGACCTGGTCACGCTCGATCGCTTCGCTTTCTCGCCCAAGCGCTGGGAGGAGTTCATGGCCGGCATGACCGCCGTGCTGGCTGCCCATCACGAGGAGCATCCCGACCAGCAGGGATTAGGCCGCGAACGGCTGCGCCTGTCGGTCCAGCCGCGCCTGCCCGCCGCGCTGTTCGCGCTGGCGGTTCAGCGCGCCATCGCCGACGGCAAGCTGGCGGCCGAGGGGTCGTTCCTGCGCCTGCCCGGCCACAAGGCGCGCATCACCGAGGCCGACGAGGCGGCCTGGACAGAATTCGCGCCGTTGCTGGAAGGTGCGGCGCGCTTCCGCCCTCCGCGGGTGCGCGACATCGCCGGCGAGACCGGCCGCCCCGAAACCGAAGTGCGGCGCATCCTCAAGGTGGCCGGGCGCATGGGCTGGGTCGATCAGGTCGCGCATGATCATTTCTTTCTGCGGGCAACCGTGAAGGAAATGGTCGGCATCGCGGCCGAATTCACCGACTGGTTCGCCGCCGCGCAATTCCGCGACCGCCTCGAAGAGGACGGCCAAGACGTCGGCCGCAAAGTCGCGATTCAGATTCTCGACTTCTTCGACCGGCATGGCGTTACAATGCGCCGGGGCGACGCCAGGAGGATCGATCCGCGCCGGCTGGACATGTTCGGTTGAGCGTGATCTTCTCTGCTCCTTCTGGAAGGGAATCGTCTCCGGTGGGGCGTGCGGACTTCAAATCTGTGTGAGGCGGCTGGACCGTCTCGGGTGGGTTCGACTCCCGCTCCCTTCCGCCAGAAATCTTGGGCGTGAGAAAGCGATGTCTGGGCACGTGGGGCGCTCTATCCGTGCTTTCGTCACACTGGCGCTGATCGCCGGCTGTCCGCCGGCCTCGGCGGCGGCCGAGGCGATTACCATTCTCAAGGACGGCGCCTTCGACTTTTTTGATTATGACGGCCTGTTGGAGCTGCTGGTCGGCAACGGCGCGCCTCTCGTACTCGATACGGCCCCTTCGGGGCGGATCACCCATGACCTGGCGGGCGATCGTCCGCTGTGCGCCTTCATCACCTCGCGCAGGATTCCGGGACGGGAGAATTTTCACTGGATCGCCGAGACCCTGCGCTACGACATCGTGATCGCCAGCCCCGACCCCGCCGCGCCGCCTCCCCAGCCCGGCGACCTGGTCGCCGTCTACAATCTGCGCAGCCTGCTCGACCTGACCAGGACTTTCGGTTTCGAAGCGCTGGTGATCAAATCCTACAGCCAGTTTTCCGGCGTGTTGGCGTCGCACCGAACGAGATATGTTTTCGACAGCGAGATCATGCTGGACAGCCTGCGCTCCAAATACGGCCTCAGCCTCGCCACCCGAGCAATATTGACGCGCCAGGCGGCATGGCTGTCCTGCAACGAGGCGGTCTCCGAGGCCGACGCCGACAAGATCGCCCAAGCCTGGAGGCAGGGACTGGAGAGTGGACACATCCGCGCCCTCTATCTGGCGCGAGGTCTGGGGCGCTATTTCCCCCCGGACAGCGCCCCGGAAAGCGTCAGGTGATCCTGACTTTGGGCGCGCCGGCGACGGCATGGCCGATGATGCGGGCCGAGGGATAGCCGGCCTGGGTGATGCCGACCAAAATCTCCTCGGCGCGGTCGGCGGCGCAGGAAATCAGCAATCCGCCGGAGGTTTGCGGATCGGTCAGCAGAGCGCGGCTCCAATCGGCCAGGCCTTCCGGCAGCACCACGCCCTCGCCATAACTCGCCCAATTGCGGTTCGACGCGCCGGTGATGCAGCCGGCCTGGGCCAGCGCTTCCGCCTGGGCCAGGAATGGCAGGCTTTCCAGCGAGATCTCCAGGGTCAGGCCCGAGCCGCGCGCCATTTCCAGGCCATGGCCGAGCAGCCCGAAGCCGGTGACGTCGGTGATGGCGTGGACGTCCGGATCCTCTGCCAACACCGCCCCCACCGAATTCAGCAGGGTGGTCGAGGCGATCATCTCGTCATAGCCGGCTTTATCCAGCACCTGCTTCTTGAAGGCCGAGGAATAGACACCGACGCCCAGCCCCTTGGTCAGGATCAGCGTGTCGCCGGGCTGCGCCGAGGCATTGCGGCGCACATGGCCGGGCGAGGCCAGGCCGATGACGGCGAGGCCGTAGATCGGCTCGGCGGAATCGATCGAATGGCCGCCGGCGACCGGAATGCCGGCCTCGGCACAGACCGAGGCGCCGCCGTCGAGGATGGCGCGCACGGTCTCGATGGGCAGCTTGCCGAGCGGCATGCCGAGGATGGCCAGGGCGAAGATCGGACGGCCGCCCATGGCGTAGACGTCTGACAGGGCGTTGGTGGCGGCGATGCGGCCGAAATCGCGCGGATCGTCGACCACCGGCATGAAGAAATCGGTGGTGGCGACGATGCAATGGGTCTCGTCGATCTGCCAGACCGCGGCGTCGTCGCAGGTTTCGGCGCCGACCAGCAGCTGCGCATAGGGCGCCGTCTGCTTCT
>Ga0213872_10002363_pt1 | contig 11179 bp, 12 predicted proteins | sample VelepicomBERX_R2_FD_160071 | JGI IMG/M metagenome (GOLD analysis project Ga0213872, IMG submission 160071) | Rhizosphere microbial communities from Vellozia epidendroides in rupestrian grasslands, the National Park of Serra do Cipo, Brazil - RX_R2 | ecosystem: Host-associated > Plants > Roots >... | reverse complement strand
TTCGAGACGGGCGCGGCGCATGCCGGCGCGCACCCGCTCGATGATCAGGTTGCGTTCGAGCTCCGCGATGGCGCCGATGATGACCACGATGGCCCGGCCGAGCGGGCCGCCGGTATCGATCTGTTCGCGGAAGCTGACGAACTCGATGTTGAGCCGGTTCAGCTCGTCGATGATTTCGAGGAAGTGTTTTACCGAGCGGGCGATCCGGTCCGAGGCCCAGACCAGCACGACATCGAAGCGGCCGCGCCGGGCTTCCTTCATGAGCTGATCGAGACCGGGCCGACGTGCCTTCACGCCGGAGATCCTGTCAGTAAGCTCAGCGACGATCTCATAACCGCGCTGGGCGGCCATCTGGCGCAGGTCATGAAGCTGGGTCTCGGGGTGCTGATCGACGGTCGAGACCCGCATGTAGAGGGCGGCGCGTTTCACTTACGCCGCCCCTTGGGATTGGTCGACTGCTGGTCGACGCAGTCCTGGATGTACTTCAGCAGCACGTCGGTCATGGACGTGCCCTCAGCGGCAGTGAGTGACTTGAAGGCGTTGTGCAGGCTTAAGGGAATGTTCAGGTTCATTCGTTTTAGCTCTGGCTCCTGTTGTGCTTTCGCGATCTTGCTCACCTCCTCTCTCCGGAGATGAGGTTATACGGCTATGAGTAATCAAGGCCAGCCCCGATTCAGGCTGCCCAGGCTCCCTGGCAGAGATGAACCAGCACGGCCATGTGATCGAAGCGGACTTCGAGCGCATCAGCCATGGAACGGAGACGGGCCCCATCGTCCGACAAGAGATCGGCCGGTACATGACCGGCTTCAATCGCGGCCCACTCCGAGGACGCCATGCCGGACAGCTGTGCAGCTTCTTCCACTGAGCGGCCGATAGCTTCGCGGCGGTCCTGGATCATGCCGCCGAACAACTGACACCAGGCGCGGCGGGAGGCAGAGGATGGGGCGTGAGACACTGAATAAGCCATACTCAATTACTCATACTCCTTGCAAGGGCACTCCGTCAAGCAAAATCGGCGCGCCCGGAATTGAACTACACATGGAGTATGGGCCCAGTGATGAAGCGAACCAAAGCTAAATGGCAACACCCGGCCCAATTGCCAGTATTGCCAGGGCGAAGGCTGGCAGTTCTACGAGACCGAAGAGATCATCGCCATGTACCGCGGCGTGGCTCCGGTCTACAAGCCCGGCGTGCTCGCAACCGGCCAGTATCCGATGGCCGGCATGGGCTACACCGATACGCAGCGCGCGACCGGCTACATCGAGGTCTTCCGCGAAGACGGCAGCCAGACGTACCCGAACTACGAGCGGTACACCATTCAGACCGCCAAGAACTACGACAAGCTCTACGAGCTGAAGGTGGATCCGCATGGCGAGCCGGTTTACGGCACAAACGGGTACATTCGTTCCGCCAAGTGGAAGGTGCTTTCGCTCGTGCCCTGGGAGGGAGACCAGGTCTCTCCGTCCTGTGAGGACCAAGAACCCTCGCGCGCGGGCGCGGAAGGCCCGCCCTGGGGCGGCCGGCAGCCCTCCCCAGGGCTCGGCAGGCAAGGGTTAACTTTTCCGGTTCAGGATCGATTTCAGAAGGTCAATCGCTGTTGCAGATTCTGCAGGAAGAAGCCGGGGAAATGCATTTTCCCTACGTAGTCTTGCAACTTCATAAACAAAACACCGGTTTTGATGTCCGGAATTTCCCGCTCTAGTATTGCCCGACAGGCCGCAACCGGTGATTTTCACTGCGTAACGACCCCCGTTTCCGGCCCGAAATACCCCCTTCACGCGATCCGTTCATGACTCGATCCGGTAGATTCGATCCGGCACCGACACCCTTACCACGAACTCTGCTGTTCTCTACTCTGATGAGCTGCTCTTGTTTCCCCTGACGCCCGCCGCCCAAGGGCGGCTCACGTCACTGACTGTGCCCTTGATTTGCGCGCCGCCAGGTTCCGGGACCACCGTTTCTCCGTCCTGTGGAAACCAAACGCCTCGCGCGCACAGGCGCGGAGGATCGGCCGTGGGGAAGGCCGGCTAGCTCCCCAGGGTTCGGCGAACAGGGGTTAACTTTTCGGTTCAGGGTCGATTGCAGAGGGTCAGATCGTTGTTGCAGATTCTGCAGGAAACCGCCGGGGAAATGCCTTTTCCCTACCTAGTCTTGTAACTTAGGCAGTGTTACGCACCCTTTCCGGGCTCCGAAGGGCCGCTCTAGTATAGACCGACAGCTGCGTAACGGTGATTTGCAGTGCGTCACGGATCCGGTTTTCGCGCCCGTCACCGCCTCTTCACAAGGTCCTTTCCTACCATTTCTATCCGGTAGATTTGATCCGGCACCGAAGTCCTTATCATGAACTCTTCTCTCTCCTGTCCTCTACGCCCCCTGATCAGCTGCACAACTCTTCCTTCGGCGCCCGCCGCCCAAGGCGGCTCATAGCACTCGACTGCATACGAAACGGCGCCAGCGATCCCCACTGTCTCGGGATCAGCTTGGGTTGAGCATATCCGGCTCGCATAGGTGGCGCTCGGATTTCGATCAGCAATTTAAATTGAACGTTTGAGACAAACGCTTTTAACTTATTGTTTGATGACGAAAGTGGCGGACCATCAAGAGCTAGACGAAACAAGGAAAAAGCTCATCGAAGCAGCCGGTGAGGTATTTGCCGAGGTCGGTTTCAACGATGCAACCGTGCGCGAGATCTGCTCGCGAGCCGGAACGAATATTGCCGCGGTGAATTATCACTTCCGGGACAAGCTGAGCCTCTACACCGAGGTCCTGAGGTCCTCAATGATGGCCCAGGCAGGCGCTGCGTTGAACTCGAGCGCACCATATCCGTCGGACCCGAAGGCTGGGTTGAAAATATTGATCTACGAATGGTTCGAAAGAACCCGGGAGGGCGGCAGACCAAGCTGGCTGGGGCGCATTATGGCGCACGAGATGGCGCATCCCACGCCCGCTCTCGACTATGTAGCCGAGGCAATGGCGCCTAATTATCTTCATTTCAGAAAGCTCGTTGGTAAAATCATCGGCCGCGGACCCGATGATAAACGCACGCGCATGTGCGTGCACAGCGTGGTTGGGCAGGTCCTGCAATACATGCAGTCTCGTCCGATGCTCGAACGGTTGTGGCCGGACTTGGATCTCGACGACGAAAAGCAGCGTCGCACGATTGCCGATCACATCGTGGAGTTTTCGCTCGCCGGGATGGAGACGGCCGCACAACAAAAGACGCGATTGTCTAAGCAAAAACAGGAATAACCCAAGGCGGCCAGCTCCTCTGCGCCACTCATCGCCATTCGCATTTCCAAACGCCGTGAGCTCAACTCGCGATGAGTTCCGAGTCTCGGAGTTTCCGGTCTTTGGTGCCTATGTGGTATTCTCTCAACCCCAGATGAGACTCCGCGCAAGTAGAGGCACGACGGTCCTCGGCGTTTTGCTGGCGGGCTGCACCCTTGCTTTTGCCCTGAACCCCTCGCTGCAGGTCAGTCAGTACGCGCACAACTCTTGGACCGTCCGAAATGGGTTCTCCCTGGGCAATATCTATGCGATGGCTCAGACGCCCGATGGATATCTTTGGTTCGGCACGGAATTTGGGTTGTTTCGCTTCGATGGCGTTACCACTGTTCGCTGGCAACCACCTGCGGGTCAGCATCTACCTGACAAGAACATCAACAGCTTACTGGTGACCCGGGACGGCGCTCTTTGGATTGGCACGTTTGCCGGCCTTGCAAGCTGGAGTGGAGGCAAGCTGACCCAACATCCGGAGCTTGATGGACAGTTTGTGGCATCGCTGATCGAGGATCGCGAGGGGACGGTGTGGGCCAGCTCGCAAGGCAATGGGACTCCCCCTGGCCGGCTTTGCGCAATCGGAACCGGGAGCGCAAAGTGCTACGGGGACGATGGCTCGTTCGGAGACTACATTTCGGCCTTGTATGAGGACAGCTCGGGCACTCTCTGGGCCGGCGCACAATCCGGACTTTGGAAAATCAAACCCGGTCCTCCAAGACGATTTGGGCCATTGCCGACCAAGCCCAGTGCGCTAAATAGGCTGGAAGACTCGCAGCTGCTAATTGCCTTGTACGGGGCAGGGCTCTCGGAGCTTGTCGGCGACAAAATCGAACCGTATCCAATCCGAGATGCAATTAATTCGAAGAGACTTCTCCCGGACCGCGAGGTCAATTCGAATAAACTTCTGCGGGACCACGATGGAGGTCTATGGATCGGAACAGTGGAGCGGGGGCTGATCCACCTGCATAGTGGCCGAATGGACGTATTTTCACAAGCTAATGGCCTCTCAGGCGATGTCGTCCTCAGTCTTTTCGAGGATCGTGAAGGAAATATCTGGGCCGCCACTACTGGAGGCCTCGATCGGTTTCGAGAGCTCCCCGTCACCACCATTTCTGTCAAACAGGGTTTGTCGAGCGATGCTACTCACTCCGTGCTTGCAGCCACAGATGGAGGCATCTGGATCGGCGCTCACGATGGATTGACCAGGTGGAAGGATGGACAAATCACCGTCTTCCTCAAGGCAAGTGGGCTGCCCGATGATTTACTGCAGTCTCTTTACCAGGATGGTGCGGGACGAATCTGGGCATCCACGCGTCGCGGACTCGCTTATTTCAAGGACGCCAGGTTCGTTGGTATAGATGCAGTACCTGATGGAGAAGTGTATTCCATCACGGGCGATAAAGAGGACAACCTCTGGCTTTCATTACATCAGGGTCTGTTTCATTTGCTGGATGGACATTTGGTCGAGCAGATCCCCTGGCCAGAGCTGGGACGTCACGAACAAGCCAAGGTTCTACTCTATGATCGAGGCGGATTGTGGCTTGGATTCTGGACTGGCGGAGGTGTGTCGTACTTCAAGGATGCCCAACTCCGAGCGTCGTACACGGCCGCTAATGGGCTGGGACAGGGCCATGTTCCCAGCCTTCAACTCAACAAGGATGGCGCCCTGTGGGTCGCAACCCAGGATGGCGGTCTTAGCCGGCTCAAAGATGGGCACATTATTACGCTCTCAAGCCGAAATGGTTTACCCTGCGACTCGATTCATTGGGAAATCCAGGACGACGATCGTTCGATTTGGTTGTACACGACGTGCGGCCTTGTACGTATTTCCCGGACGGAACTGGACGCTTGGATCGCCGACCCGAAGCGTCGGATTCAAACGACGGTTTGGGATTCGGCGGACGGTGTCAGGCTCCGCTCAAGTGCGGTTAGCGCTTACGGTCCCCCTGTCGCAAAATCCACTGATGGCAAACTCTGGTTCGTGACGGGAGAAGGCGTCCAGGTGGTCGCTCCTAATCATCTCGCTGTTAACAAACTCCCGCCGCCGGTACACATCGAGCAAATCGTCGCCGACCATCAGATTTACTGGCAAAACTTATCGGGCGCGCCGGTCTCGCTCCTACGTCTGCCTGCACTGATTCGCGACCTAACGATCGACTACACCGCTCTGAGCCTTGTCGCGCCCGATAAGGTTCATTTCAAGTACAAACTGGAGGGGCAGGATTGCGACTGGAGAGAGGTGGTCAACGACCGCGAAGTCCAGTATTCGAACCTTCGTCCGAGGACCTACACGTTTCGCGTGATCGCGTGCAACAACAGCGGAGTGTGGAACGAGCAGGGCGATACGTTGGAATTCTCTGTTGCCCCCGCGTATTACCAGACAAACTGGTTTCGCGCCCTCTGCGCAGCCTGTGTGCTAGCAGTCCTTTGGGCGTTATATCAGTTTCGCGTCCGGCAAGTTCGGCAGGAAGTTACGATAGGACTTGAGGCAAAGATCAGCGAGAGAACGAGAATCGCAAGGGACCTGCACGACACACTGTTGCAGAGTTTCCACGGTCTGCTGTTCCGATTCCAGGCGGCCCGCAATATGCTTCCGGGGCGCCCCGAAGAAGCCGTCCAAGAGCTGGACAGCGCATTGATTCGAGCGGAGCAGGCACTGGACGAAGGTCGGCAATCGATTCAGGAATTGCGCTCCGGGGTGTTCCCGGAAAATGACCTCGATCAAATGATGATTGCAATCGGTCAGGAACTGGCTTCCTCTCCCGCTGGTCCGGACGGTTCACCGAATTTTAAGGTGATCGTGGAAGGCGAGCGCCGGGGCCTGTACCCGATCACCAAAGAAGAGATTCTTAGAATTGCACGAGAACTGCTGCAAAATGCTTTCCGGCATGCACGCGCACGTGCGATTGAAGCCGAAATACGTTATGAGCCTTCTGTTTTTCGCTTGGTTGTACGTGACGACGGAAAGGGCATCGACTCAAAGATACTGAAGGATGGTGGGCGTGCCGGCCACTGGGGGATGCCAGGTGTTCGGGAACGCGCACGCGGAATTGGAGCACGATTGGAATTTTGGAGCGAAGCCGGAGCAGGTACGGAAGTTCGATTGACGCTCCGTGCAGATATAGCTTATGAAAGCTCAGGGAATGGCGCTCGCTTCAGGCTATTCCGCAAATGGAGGATTCATGGGCAGCAGTCCTAGTTTGATTCGGATCCTCACGGTTGATGATCATCCCTTGTTGCGCGAAGGAATCGCAGCTCTGGTCAGAGGTGAGCGAGACATGGAGCTGGTAGCAGAGGCATGCGACGGAGAGGAGGCAATCAAACAGTTTCGATTGCATCGTCCGGACGTGACATTGATGGATCTTCAAATGCCGCATTTGAACGGTACCGAGGCAATCAGCCTCATCAAGAAAGAATTCCCGAACGCGAAGATCATCGTCTTGTCGACCTATTCTGGTGATGTTCAAGTCCTGGGGGCCATCAAAGCGGGTGCGCGCGGCTACATCCTCAAAGGACACGTGGGTAGAGAGCTTTTGCAGGCCATCCGCGCTGTTCATGCCGGCCAAAAGCGAATACCACCCGAACTTGCGGTGGAACTGGCTGATCATGCTGGTGAGGAGGAGCTGAGTTCGCGCGAAGTTGATGTACTTCGGTTGATTGCCGCCGGAAATGCCAATAAACAGATCGCCGACAAGCTCTCGATCGGGGAAACAACCGTCAAAAGCCATATATCGAACATACTTGCCAAGCTTGGTGCGAACGATCGGGCACATGCGGTTACCATCGCCCTGCAACGCGGCATTATCGATCTGGACAAACGCCTAAAGTAGGATTCCCGAATCCTACTTTAGAACGTACCGATCCCTTCAGGCATCCACTACCCTGACGCCAGGAGAATACCCTGCAACGTCTTTTTTCCACGTTCGCGGAGGGCTGGCCCGGCTTTGGTCTTTTGCTCCAGCGGGTTTTGACGAGCACTGTTCTACTTTATTTCGCGGGTATGCATCTCTTGGAAAAGGGCAGCGTAGCGACAATCCTCCCACATCTCATCGGGGCTATCGCAGGGATATTTCTACTGTTCGGCCTCTGGACACCTCTCACCGGAATCGCGATTGCGGTTGTCGAGGTCTGGATATTCTTCACATGGTTGGAAAATCCGCTAATCGCCATCATGTTGGCTAGCGCTGGGGCCACTCTGGCGATGGTTGGCCCTGGAGTCTGGTCCATCGACGCCCAGCTTTACGGAAGAAAGCACATCGAACCGTTGCGGGACTGGACGACTTCTGATCCTCCGGAAGTATGAGCGCTTGCAGTCCGGCAAGTACAATCCTCACTTCCCACCATCTTCCGACCCAATAATCCCACGAATTGCTGTTGTAGCTGAACGCAAGTTGTCGCAGACTCGCCACAGACTTTTTGCAGTAAAAGCAGCAAGTCGATCGAGCCATTCGCGATGGTTGCTGTTTTATAAATTGAACGCGTCGATCTACTGATGGGTTTCATGTGAGATCCAAAACAAAGTCAAAGCAGACAGGAACATTCAAATGAATGCCGAGATTACAGTTCATCCGAAGCTGCAACACTGCGGGCTGACTACGGGAAACTTGGACGCCATGCTCGCGTGGTACGGCAAGGTGCTGGGCATGCTGGTGAATAAGAGCGTGGCTGCGCCTGAGGGAACGCCTTTCACGACGGTAACATTCATCACCAATGACGAGTGCAATCATCGCCTCTCCTTCTTTGAAACGCCTGGCCTTCCGGCCGATACGGACAGAGACCGTCACGCACGGGTGCAACATATCGCCTTCGAATACCCGACCCTCGACGACCTGCTAGGCACATACGTGCGCCTTAAGAAACTCGGCATTCCACTACTGTGGGCCGCGGACCAGTTCATTCAGACGGCTCTCTATTACGAGGATCCTGACGGGAATATCATCGAGCTCAACGTAAACAATTTCACGAGCGACTGGACGGTTACGGAGCAGCTGAAGAATTTGCCCTCTCGCCTACACGTGAATGTCGACCCTGAGAAGTTGATTGCAGCGCGAAAGTCAGGCGCATCGCCTTGGGAGGTGCATGAACGCTCCGTGGCAGGAGAGTTCACTCCAGACGCCTCATTCGACCTGCATACAACCCGCTGGTAACCGGTTCATGAAAGATAGGCGATGAGTGAAACCCAATGCTACAAAACGCGGAGCGCGTGACGACTGTCGCGATGCCCAAGGCTTGAATGGGAGAACGCCATGATCGGAAGCAAGCCTTACGCACGGCTGAAGTATCGCGAAGTTAATGGCAACCGAATGGCGTACATTGACGAAGGCAGGGGCGACACAATCGTATTTCAGCACGGGCAACCTGCATCGTCTTATGTGTGGAGAAACGTTCTGCCGCACTTGGAAGGAATGGGGCGGCTAATCGCATGCGATCTCATCGGCATGGGCGGTTCGGACAAACTCGACGCGTCGCTAGGGCCGGACCGGTATTCTCTCGCAACTCACAGGAACTATCTTTTTGAACTGTGGGATCAGCTAGACCTCGGGAATCACATAGTGCTCGTGCTTGATGACTGGGGCGCAGTCCTGGGCTTTGATTGGGCCAGGCAAAACAGTCATCGTGTGCAAGGCATCGTTCACATGGAAGCTGTCGCAGCCCCTTTGACATGGTCGGACATTGCCGAACCTGCTCACCCGATATTCAAAGCGCTTCGCTCGCCGAAGGGCGAGCGATTGGTGCTCGAAGAGAACATCTTCATCGAGAAGATTCTGCCCCAGGCAGTCATACGACAGCTCACCGATTGGGAGTGGAGTTATTATCGCGAGCCCTTCCGCGACTCGGGTGAGGGTCGCAGACCGATGCTTTCATGGCCTCGCAGTCTCCCGATCGAGAGCGAGCCAGCCGACGTCGCCGGGATCGTCAACCAGAACGCTAGTTGGTTGGGTCAAGGCAATGTGCCCAAATTGTTCATCAACGGCAATCCGGGCACGCTCGTCCGAGGGCGCCTCCGCGAGATCGTCCGCCAATGGCCGAACCAGAGCGAAGTTACAGTGAACGGCCGAAAGCTATTACAGGAAGACAGCCCCGACGATATCGGCGCGTCCATCGCGGCCTTCGTTAGGAGGCTGAGAGATCCTGATAAACGATCTAGCGAGTGGCGATCCATATAACAGCGCCTGACGTGTAACACGAGCGAACACGCTTTGTTCCTTTGTTCGGCCTATGGGATACGGTTTCTTAGGCAGAGCGCCGACCGGATTCCGAAACCACCACCGAGACCAACCTTCGGAGAATGCAATGTCAAACGTCGATGTTATCGCCGAGACCCATTGCCTAGTCGATGATCCACTGGCGTCGTTTGCTCACGAAGCCGAACGCTCGCTTTCGGCTCTTTACCGTTCCGTGTGTGCCTCTTACGGAGAGAAGATCGCATTTTTTGTTGCTGAACGATGGCTCGCGCTCTTCGAGAAGCGTCTCGCGGTCTGTAACGAGCTCCCCGAAATAGGAGAAATTGCTGCATTCGCGATCGCAGCCTTTCTGGTGCCTGCGACACGTGAGAAGCCTCTCTCCGAGTGGACCTGAAGGAATGGACCACGATGCGTGACCGGTGTGGATATTGCATTACTAATGAAAAACCATGATCTCTGAATGTGAGTACCGTATCGAAGATGTTGCGGGCAAGAGCCCAGCCCATGCCGTTTGCGTAGAAGCAAGCGAGGCTGAGCTACTCTCCGCAGCCAAAACAGGGAATCAGTATGCCTTTGTCGAACTGTGTGGTCGTTCTACTCGGAGTGTAAAGAGAAGAATATTCCGAATAGTTCGAAATCGCGAGGACACGGAAGACGTTCTCCAAGACACCCTTCTGCGCGCCTATAAACACGTCGGTAAGTTTCGAGGAAGTTGCAGTTTCCAAACATGGCTCTCACTTATTGCGACCAATAGCGCATTAATGCTCCTGCGTAAGAGAAAAAGCCTCTCCGAAACAAGTTTCATGATCGCGGATGAAGAAACCGACCTTCGCGGCTCATGGGAGGTAGCTGATGTATCACCCAATCCTGAACAAGCCTGCTTCAACAGGCAAACCAGCCAAAGGTTGAAGCAGGCCGTGAGCCGCCTGCCCGCGAGCTTCCGCTCCATTTTGGAGCACTATCACTTGAATGAAATGAGATTGACCGATGCTGCGTCCGCACTCGGAATTTCGGAGAGCGCAGCAAAATCACGGTTGTTGCGAGCGAGGGCTGCACTCCGCCGTCGTCTCAAAAACCCGGTGGATCGGTTAGCCATGAGAGCGGTTGTACATGGTAGTCCCTCTCGAATGCTCGCGATGCCAATTTGCACAAACGCCACCTGTGATCTGAAATCTCCATCGCCTGACTGAAGTTAAGAAGGAGAACTCCAATGAGAATTGCTTCGACCATAGCCCGGTATTTGCTCGGGCTCATCTTTTTCGTTTTCGGCCTGAACGGATTCCTCCATTTCATTCCGATGCCGATGCCGCAGGGAGTTGCAGGTCAGTTCATGGGGGCTCTGTATGTGTCCCGCTACCTGATCCTCATTCATCTCCTGCACCTCGTGCCTGGCATTCTGCTCCTTCTTAACCGTTATGTGCCGCTGGCACTCACGCTGCTCGGACCCATCATCATTAACATTCTGTTCTTCCACATATTCATGGAACCGAGCGGGCTACCCATGGCGCTGATCGTCTGTGTCCTGTGGCTGCTCACTGCCTACAACGTGCGCACGGCATTTCAGGACCTATTCCAAAAGACGGCCCAAGCCCGCGCGGCCGGAAACGCGGTCTGATCCAGTACCGCATCGCGACTCATTGAAGAGAGGTAGGAGTATAACTTGATGCCGATTCAATTCTCACCGATTGTGGCTTCGCGGGCGATGGGCGAAGACT
>Ga0213872_10002361_pt1 | contig 11183 bp, 4 predicted proteins | sample VelepicomBERX_R2_FD_160071 | JGI IMG/M metagenome (GOLD analysis project Ga0213872, IMG submission 160071) | Rhizosphere microbial communities from Vellozia epidendroides in rupestrian grasslands, the National Park of Serra do Cipo, Brazil - RX_R2 | ecosystem: Host-associated > Plants > Roots >... | reverse complement strand
TTTTCAGATTCTATTAGCGGGCTTGAAAGGCGTGCCACCCGAACTCGCAAATCAATCGATCGTCATCGAAGTGGGTCCGGAAGAGATTTCTCGGGCCGCCTTGGCCGGTGAGAAGGAAAAGCCGGAACGCGACTTAGCCGAGCGGATAGCGCAGCGAGTTGGCGCGGAGGTCATTCAGGGCGAGTTGGTGTCTGGTCCGGAACAGAGTAACTCGATTGCGCAAATCGGGTCATTGCCAGACGCTGTGCGAGAAAAACCTCCTACTCTGCAACGGGCCGCAGTACGCGCGTGGCTTGTCTGAGCCGCAACCAAAAGTAGCTATCAAGGAAGGTTGAGTAGAGATAGCTTACGTGACGGTCACGGAAATCTTGCCCAACGCTGACAGGCAAGCTGCCAAGTTTTTGGAATTCGGCGAACTGGCTCGCTCACCTAAAGTCATAAGTAAACGGCTGACCCCAAACCCTGGGCTATTCTGTTGTCCCCTTTCAGGGGATAAATTCGAGCTCCTTCCTTAAGTTAGCGCTTATGGGACTTCGCCCTGGGCTAAAGTCCGTTGTCACTTCGTGGCATAAATCGACCTCTAATCCTAGATCCCGAAGTTGGGGAATCGTCCTCGTGCTCGCGCTCGTGCTCGTGCTCGATCTGGTTGCCATTCGCGCCGAAAAGAGGGCACGATCTTTCCGCAACTTTTTTGTTCCGGCCAGCGTAGCAGCGGCTCGGAGCTTTTCTCGATTACGAGCACGAGGACGAGCACGAGCACGACTTCTTGACTTCGGGGGTCACGTTAAGTCAACGGCTGACCCCTGCGCGGCTGACCGCAGCGACCCCAACCAGTCGACCTTGACAACTCATGATGAATGGGCCTGCCAGATTAACCGCTTTGGCTAACCCGCCCTGCCCGGCGATGGCTTCTTTGATCTTTTCAAATTTTTCTCCCTTAGCCTCACGCAGTTGCACCAACCACTCGCGCTGAACCTCTGCCAAGGCTTGCGGTGCGTTACTGCCCCGGTGGACCGCCTCGTAAAAATCGCTCATGATCTGCACTGTGGCCTCGTCACTGATAGGCCACAGGGTCATGAGGAGGTTCTGCGCTCCAGCCTCAATGAAACCTCGCCGCAATCCCATCACCCCTTCGCCGGCTCTGGCCTCCCCCGAACCCGTATCGCACGCCGACAGGGCCACTAGCCAGGTCCCCTTAAGATCCAGGGTACTCACATCTTCGGCAGTGAGAATTCCGTCCTCTTCGCTTGGGGGCGCTTTACCGCGTTTCCAGGCCTTGATCGTCGAGTTGGCTCCACTCAAGGCCAGGCCGCTGCGGTGCATCGGGTTACTGAAAAACCTGGTCTTGGTTAAATCGAACCTGATCTCCCTCGAGCTCGACTCATCTGGCCTGGCACCCGCAGTGGGATCATCGGGCTCAAAGAACCCGTGGGTGGCAAGGTGCAAAATGTAAGGGCCATGCAGCTCCGCGAGCGCGCGCTTGGTCACCTCGGTTTCCGTAAAAGATTTGGCAGGCCAACCCCACTCTTTAAATTGCGCTAACAAACGATCGCTTTCCTGCTGCGTGCCTGTCAGTTCTTGAAAGCTCAGGTCCTCGAAGTCGCGCTTTTCCGTACCACGAAGCGCGCCGGATCCTTCGCTGGGTAGATCGCTTTTAGCGATTTGGATACTCAAGTCTTTGTCGAACCTGGGATTAGCGAAGACCATGACCTGACGATTCTGACTGGGACTAGCTTCGCGCAACAGATCACGCCCACTGGCCGAATATTGGATGGAGTATTTCTCCGCTACAAAATGTTTCTGTTCATCGAGCAACGTTGCGAACGACAGGAAATTTAGTTCCCCATCCGGGCTGACTATTACCGTCTTGATCCTCTCCGGAAACGCCTGCTGCACGGGCGCCCAGAGACTGTTGTACAGCTTGCGCAGAAGCTCTTGCAGTTCATCATCGGCGCCGCCGGAGGCGCGCACGGAAACCTGGTAGCGCCTGACGGCGGTTTCAATTTCCTGGGCATTGCCCAGCGCGATCCAACGTGCTGGAGTGCTCGCCGAAAGTACGACCGCGGCGTAGCTCGGTTCACCTTTGGAGTTTCCCAGATAGCGGCCGTAGCGGACATATTCCACCAGAACAGCGTCATTTGGGATGGCCGCTGCCAACTGCTCAACCGTAATTGTCAATGAGCGCCTGGCTTGTCCAAGATCAATAATCTGGCGAGCCAGCTTGCTCTCGATGTTTTCCACTTCCTGTTCGAGGGTTTTGATGCGTTCGCGAGCTTCCTTTGGAGAAGCCTCCGTGGTTTGCAACGAGAGCTGTGCCAGAGTTCGCTTTTCAACATTCAATTGCTTAACGAGTTCCCGGTTTGCCTCCTGTTTGCTGGTTTCGGCCAACAACCGATCTTCAATAATCGAGTCAAGCACCACCCCTTTGTAGTGAATCACTGCGCCCGCCAAGAGAGTGTCGGTCTCGTGGAGCGCGGCAACGAGCGTGTACGGATGTAGGAGCCGCTGTTTGGCGAGTCGCTGGTCCTCTGAACCAAAGGAAAGAATTTGCGAAAATACCTTTAGGCCGGATGCATACCCCAGTTCCCCATACCGTTTGGCTTCCTCAGTCTTTCCTAAATCCAATTCTGCGAAGGCCAGACCTTCCAGGTTTTTCACTGTCAGGGGATGGTCCCGTCCAAGAAGGTTCTGGTCAATTTTCAGCGCTTCTTTGTACAACGGTTCGGCTTTATCGTTGTTGCCCATGGTCGCATAAAGCTCCGCCAGGTTATGCAGGTTTGTTGCCGTCAGCGGGTGTTCGGGGCCAAGGACTTTTTTGGAAATCTCGAGCGCTTCTTTGTAAAGCGGCTCGGCTCTGGCATAATCACCCGCTGTCTGATAAAGCGCCGCCAAATTGATTATGGCTGATGCGGTATTGAGATGCTCAGGGCCAAGCACATGCTGGAAAATCTCGAGCGCTTGTTTGTACAGCGGCTCGGCTTTGCCGTAATCGCCCATATCCCTATAAAGCGCCGCCAGATTGTTCATGCTTGTGGCCGTCTCGGGATGCTCCCGGCCAAGGACTTTCTGTCGAATCTGGAGATCTTCTTGGAATAGCGGTTCGGCCTTAGCGTAGTCGCCGATTGCCCAATAGAGCCCCGCTAGATTGTCCATAGCTCGCGCCGTATCGGGATGCTCCCGACCAAACACATGCTGGAAAATCTCGAGCGCTTCTTGGTACAGCGGCTCGGCTTTTGCGTACTCGCCCATCGCCCGGTAAAGCTCCGCTAAATTGCCCAGACTTGTCGCTGTATCGGGATCCTCCGGGCTCAGGGTTTTTCGACGAATCTTCAGCGCTTCTTCGAGCAGCGGCTCGGCTTTGGCAAAATCACCCATATCCTGATAGACGAGAGCCAGATTGTTAAGGCTGACCACCGTATGGCGATCCTCCGAGCCGAGGGTCTTCTGAAAAAAATCCAGAGCTTCTTTGAGCAGTGGTTCGGCTTTTGCATAGCTGCCCATATGCGAGTAAAGCAAACCCAGATTGTTAAGGCTTGTCGCCGTGATGCGATGACTCCGACCGTAGATTTTCTGGCGGATCCTCAGCGCTTCTATAAACAGTGGTTCGGCTTTTGCGTACTCGCCGGCGTACTCGTAAAGATGGGCTAATAGATCGATCAGACCTGACGTCTCCGCCTCGTCGGGTGGTTGAGCCTGCCTCGCCAGGGCAACCAGTTTCTCCGCCAGCGGTATCGCCTCTTGGTATTTCCCCTGTTGATCCAGCTCGTCAATCCGTTTGAGCAATTTGTCCGGCGAGTCGTCCTCGGCCGGAGCATGACCGGTGCAGAAAACGCTCAGGCCAAGCGCCAGGAAGATAACGATTGCATTCTTGGAGGTCACAAAAATCTTTGGCACGTCGCATTTTCTGGCGTCCCATACGTTTTCCGCAACGAAGAACCAAATACCGGAGTCTTCCTTTCTGGTGGAGTTTTTAGAAGGAACAATCGTTATAGAAACATCCGATTTTATAAGAGTTGCAGCACGCGCCTCTAAATAACCGGTGCGCCGTTGGAGCAACGCAATCGGGCTCGGTGAGTTTTCGCCAGAGGCGGGAGCGCCCAAGGGTTGAATTTTGTTCCGAAACATGAGTTGACAGGCTAGTATCCAAGGAACACGCAATTGCTTGTGCAACGGGACTACAGCTTGCCAGGCGCTGTGCTGGCCGATTTCGCGCCACTCGGTGGAGCGTTGCGTTGCTCTTGGCTCAGGTTCCGGCTGAGGGCGGTTAGGTCATGAGCACGGAGCCTCAACGCACCTGCCCGAGCTGCGGTAACGAGCTTTCTGCAGCGATGGAATTCTGTCCCGTCTGCGTGCTTCGCACGGGTCTTACGGCCGCCGTTGAGTCCAGCGAGTCTTCTGCTTCCGAGGGTACAGGGAAGCCGACTTTATCCGATCAGGATGTGCAACGATTTGAGCATTACGAATTGGTGACGGGGGAAAATGGGAAACCGGTCGAGTTGGGTCGCGGCGCGATGGGGGTTACTTACAAGGCGTTTGACGTCGATCTACACTGTCCAGTGGCCCTGAAAGTCATCAGTGAGCGATATCTCGGGGATGAATCGGCGCGCCTTCGTTTTTTGCGCGAGGCCCGCGCGGCGGCGAGACTGCGCCATTCAAACGTTGCGTCGGTTTTGCACCTGGGCAGAACTGGCAGCAGTTACTTTTACGCGATGGAATTTGTTGAGGGGGAAACGCTCGAGAAGCTCATCAAACGCTCAGCTCCACTGGAGGTAAAGCTGGCACTGGAAATTGCAACCCAGGCCGCCGCCGGTTTGGCTGCGGTACACAAGCAGAAGCTCATTCATCGGGACATCAAACCGAGTAACATCATGGTGAGCCTGGAGGAAGGAGGCGCCGTGACCGTCAAGATCATCGATCTCGGCCTTGCCAAGTCCGCACCCGATGCACCTCCGGAAGCCGCCGCGATTTCAACTCATGGAGCTTTTGCTGGTACACCGGAGTTCGCCAGTCCGGAGCAGTTCGCCGGTGTCGGCGTGGACATTCGCTCGGATCTGTACTCACTGGGGGTGGTGCTCTGGGAGATGCTTACCGGCCGTGCGATGTTCAGGGGCGCCCCTGCAGAGGTTATGTACCAGCATCTGCACTCGCCGTTGCCGATCGAAAGACTCGAAGCTCTCCCGAAACCGGTTGTGGTGCTACTTGAGGCGCTCTTGGAAAAAGATCCGGCGCGGCGTTTTCAGAGCCCGGCCGAACTTTTGGACGCGTTACCAACAATTGCAGGCGCCATCGCCGCCCGGCGTAGAGTTACTCGTCAGAGCTTGCAAAAGAGCCTATCAACCGTGGCGCGGGCCGGAACTCGCAAGCCGCCGGCAAGAGTTGCACCAAAGAAGATTTCTGTAGCCAGGTTACCCGTCACTGGAAGCGATGTTTTTGGGCGAGAGGAGGATATCGCTTTCCTGGATCGAGTGTGGGCCAACAAGGATGTGAACGTCGTTACCATCGTTGCTTGGGCCGGGGTCGGAAAGTCGACGCTGGTCAACCATTGGCTCCGAAGGCTGGCCACTGATCAGTATCGCTCTGCAGAGTTGGTTTTTGGTTGGTCCTTCTACAGACAGGGCACCAGCGGTCAACCCTCGTCCGCGGATGAATTTCTGGATGCGGCTCTCACTTGGTTTGGCGATCCGGATCCACGGCTCGGGACGGCGTGGGAAAAGGGCGAAAGATTGGCGAAGCTGGTCGCGCAACGTCGAACCCTATTAGTCCTTGATGGCCTGGAGCCGATCCAAAATCCGCCTGGTCTGCAAGAGGGACGGTTACGTGAGCCTTTTCTCCAGGCGCTCCTACGCGAACTTGCTGCTTTCAATAAGGGGCTTTGTGTGATCACCACGCGGAGTCCGGTCGCTGATATTGCAGATCACGAGGGCAGCTCAGCGCTGCGTCGTGACCTGGAACAACTGTCCAGCGACGCCGGTGCGAAACTACTCCGAGCGCTGGGTGTCAAAGGTTCTGAGGCAGAATTACGAAGTGCCAGCGAAGAGTTCGGCGGCCATTGTCTAGCTTTAACGCTGCTGGGCAGCTATCTGACTGATGCGTACAACGGAGACATTCGTTGCCGTAACGAAGTGTCAGGCCATCTTGCTGATGACCTACGACAGGGAGTCCACGCGCGAAAGGTCATGGAATCGTACCAAACCTGGCTTGGAGAGGGTCCTGAGTTGGCCGTTCTCCGCATGTTAGGCCTATTTGATCGCCCAGCGGACGAAAAGGCGCTGGGGACTCTGCTGCAGTCGCCAGTGATTCCTGGCCTAACAGATTCATTAGCTGATTTAAGGCCGACCGAGTGGCGCACGATTCTAGCCAAACTAAGAAGAGCGAAACTACTGGCGGGTGAAGACCCGTATAATCCTGGACACCTCGATGCTCATCCGCTCATTCGCGAATACTTTGGCGAACAGCTTCGCAGCCAACAAACAGAAGGGTGGAAGGAATGTAGCAGGCGGCTCTTTCACTACTATCGAACGCTTGCGCCGCAGCTGCCGAATAGTTTCAGGGAGATGGAACCACTTTTCTCTGCAGTCATTTGCGGCTGCAATGCCGGTCTGTTTCGAGAAGCGCTGCATGAAGTTTACATTCCGCGTATTCAGCGAGGGGATGCCTGCTTTGCCGCTAACGTACTTGGAGCAACCGGGCCACTCCTCGCTGCTTTGATTCAATTCTTCGAACGCGGACGCTGGGGATCACTCGCTGAAACGGCTATCGAAGGGCAAAATCTCACGGCGGAAGATCAGCTTTTCATCCTCATGCAGGCGGGGCTCTATCTAACGACCACGCGATGAGTGGGGGCTCCCGAGGCACGCATCTGTTACGAGCGTGCCGAGCCCTTATGTCACTCGCTAAATGATCCTCGGCTCCTGTACGTGGCACTGATGGGTCAGTTTCGCTATACACTGATGACGGACAAGCTGTCTGCTGCCATGCAAATTGCGGAACGAGTTTCCGCTCTGACAGGGCAACAGAATGACGCTACGCTTACAATTGGAGCCTATCGCGCTTTGGCATGTACGCACTACTATTTGGGTAATTTCGAGTCCGGGCGAGAATACGCGCTGCGTGCGGTTGAGATCTGGCGCTCGGGGCGCGTCCAGTCTTATGCGGAAGAGCATCATACGCCGGTCGCCAACTGTCTGTTTTACGGGGCCATGTGCGAATGGTATCTCGGAGAAAGCGTCCGTTGCCACGCGATGATGGAGGAGGGGATCTCACTAGCAAAGGGGCTGAATGATATGAACTCATTAGCCCTGGCACTACAATTCGCGGCGACTATTGCTCGTTATAATGCGACTGAATTGGAACGCCTGGCGTCGGAATTAATTGAACTGGCGACGCGTCACAATTTTTCGTACTGGCTAACCATCGGAACCATGTTCCGCGGGTGGGCGCGTAGCGCTATCGGTGACACCGTCGAAGGCATAGCGTGGATTGAGCACGGCATAAGAGACCTTCGGGCAGGCGGCTCCGTCTTCGGTCTGCCAACTTGGTTGGCGGTCAAGGCCGAAGCTTTGCATCTCGCGGATTGCGCCCCGGAAGCTCTTGCAGCTATCGACGAGGCGGAGGCGATGGCTCAACGATTTGAGCACCGCAACACGTTTTCCCAATTGCATCGGCTCCGGGGTGTGTTTCTCGCGGCCATGGGCGCCGAGGAGACGCAAATTGAGGGTTCGTTCCGAGCAGCCATTACCATCGCACGGGAGCAGAAGTCTATTTTGCTGGAGGAATGCGCCGAAGAAACCTACGCAGAATATCGGCGGCAAAGCGCAAGTCTGTCAGGGGGACGTCTGATTCGGCTTCCTCTTTGGTGAGTCAGCGGCGAAGCCGAGACAGATGATAGCCTAGGCTAAAATCTGGCAACCGCTTCGCGGCGAAATCCGATAGACGCCTAGGCTATCATCTGTCTCGGCTTCGCCGCTGTTTGCCCGGCTAACAGATCGCGGGCGTCCCACCCGTGTCACAATGAGGCAATCCTATCAGAATCCTGCCAGGACGATCTTGCCGATTGTCCGTCCGCTTTCGACCAGTGCATGGGCTCGCTTCATGTTTTCCGCCGTTATTTGTCCTAGGTTAATTTGAAGAGTGGTTCTGATACGGCCCGCGTCCATCAACTCGCCGACTTCGGTCAGTAGTCGACCTTGTTCGCCTATGTCCGCAGTCTGGAAGCGTGATCGGGTGAACATGAACTCCCAATGCATCGCGATGCTCTTTGGCTTGAGCTTGGTAATCTCGAGCGGTCGAGCAGGATTTTCGATCAAGGCCAGGGCACTTTGCGGCGCCATTGACTCGATGATTTCATCAAAGTGGTCCTCGACCTTGGTCAGTGCCATCACGTAATTCACGCCGCCGGGTACAATCGCCTTAACCTGGTTGCTCAGCGGCTGGCGATGATCGACCACGTAGTGGGCGCCCATCTTTAAGCACCAGTCGCGCGTGTCAGGGCGCGAAGCAGTGGCTAGCACGTTGAGCTTGGTCAGTTCCCGCGCGAGTTGCGTGGCGATTGATCCCACGCCGCCTGCCCCGCCGACTATGAGCGCACTACCCAGTTGGGCTCGATCGACCTTGAGACGGTCAAAGAGCAGTTCCCAGGCGGTAATAGTCGTAAGCGGCATCGCGGCGGATTCGGCGAAACCAACAGTCTGCGGTTTTCGACCCACGATGCGCTCATCGACACATTGAAACTCCGCGTAGCAGCCGGGGCGATCAACCGCGCCAGCATAGAACACTTCATCACCAGGAGCGAAGAGCGTAACATCAGGCCCGACCGCACGGACGATTCCCGCGGCATCCCAACCGAGGATTTTCAGGTCGCCACTTGGGCTGCCGGGACCTCCGCCGGCGCGGATCTTGGCATCGACGGGATTGATGCCGATGGCTCGAACCTCGACCAGCAAATCATGAGCTCGCGGCGTTGGTTCGTCTGCGCTGAGGTCCAGGAAGCTTTCCGGATCCGAAACTGGCAATGACTGACGGAAGCTAATAACTTTCATCGTTTTTCTCTTGGATCCAGCCTGCATCGCTCACAAATCTCTGGAGATTTGTGAGCGATGCAGGCTATCGCGGTTCAGAGACGAGCTATGCCCGGTAGAGCGTTGAGCACCAACCAAATTAGGATGGAAGATCCTATAGGTGCGCCGATAGAGAGTGCTGTGTATAGAATGGTTTTCATGGTTTGGAAGAGGAGGATTTTAGATTAAAAGGGCGGCTTCTTTCGTGCATGGCCGCCAGCTCTTTTTTTCTTTTGAAGAATTGGCGTATGCGCTTATTTACAGCGTTGTCGGAGTAAATCTTCTGAGTGAGATCGAGGAGACCGTTGTTGAGCTCGTCTACGGTCATCTGCTTGGGTAGGTAGTTAATGTCGAATAGGGTGCAAAGTTCCCATGCCTCTGATTTCAAGATTCTGTTCTCCCGGAGAAGACGATCGTATAGTGGCGTCGCGGGGAACGCAGTCATTACGGTGATCTGGACCTCGTACAGTCCGCTTCTTTGGACGAAATCCCAGACACCCTCGAATGATGTTATGTCTGCGTTGTCCAGGCCAAGAACGAAGCACCCGTTTACGGTGATACCGGCGTCTTGGATTCTTCGGATAGCGTCTATGTAGCAATCGACCTGGTTGAACTTCCAGTTGGCCTTTTGTTCGACCCCATCAAGGGCGGATTTTTTAGGGCTCTCCAATCCGATAAGGATCTGCGCGCAGCCGCTTTCTTTCATGAGTTTCAAGAGCTCTGCATCATTGGCTACGGAGATGTCTGTCTCCGTGAACCATTGGAGCTCTAAAGGGATTAGGGCTTTAACTAGTGCTCGGCCATTTTTCTTGTTAGCGAATGTGTTGTCATCGGCGAACTCGATGAATGGTTTTGGCCAGAGTTTTTTGATAGCGTTTAGTTCCGCGACTACTTTGTGAACCGGCTTCTTCTTGTATTTTGAATCAAGCCGGATAGATGCTGCGCAGAACTCGCAGGCGTATGGGCAGCCTCGTTGAGTTTGTACGGTGAGTCGGTTATACCTTTGTATATCGAGTAGGTCAAACCTGGGCATGGGCGCTTCGGCGAGGTCAAAGCTCCTACCCTTTGCGTTGTAGACTGGCTTTAGCCTGTTCCTCTCAAGGTCGGAAAGGAGTTCCGGCCATACCGGTTCTCCTTCACCGATTACGATTGTGTCTGCGTGTTGAAGGGCCTCTTGTGGACAGGCGGTGACATGGAGACCTCCTAGGGCGACCTTTACGCCGCTGGCTCTGTAGAGATCAGCGAGTTTGTAGGCTTCTTTTATTTGAGCGGAAAAGCTCGAGATAGCCACTAGATCGAAGCTTCCGGGCAGGGATTGGAGATCCTGTATATCAGCTACCTCTATGTACGTGGCCTCCCAGTCTTCTGGGGTTAGGCCGGCAAGCGTCAATAATCCTAAACTGGGGAGAGAGGCGATCACTTTGCTTCTTTGTACGAATCCCGGGAGCGTTAGGCCGAGCTCCATCAATTTTTCGTTGCGGCAACGCACGCCGCTCAAGGCGATGAATCCAATTTTCACGGGTTTTACCTTATGGCGAAGAGGGTGCAAGCGAGTGCCCCGCAGATCAACGCTACTGGGAGGGGGAAGAGATGACGCAAAGGCTTCTTCCACGCTGAGAGAAAGCAAGTTATCGGCATGGTAATCGCGCCGGCTAGGAAGAGTAGGGAGGCCATCTTTGCCACTTGGCCTTGCAGCGCCTGTTCTTTGGCCGTTAAGGCAAACATGAAATTGAGGAATGCGAGGCCAAAGAACGAAATGTGGCCCAGGCGGAGCATTCGGCGGGGCCATGAGTTGTAGCCTCCAAGCCAGTCTTCTTGGTGAAATAAGAGTCCGAAGAGGGCTCCGGTAAACACTCCCAGACAGATGCCAATCCATCCGGACAAAATGTTCAGGGTTTCTATGGTCATACTGCTGAGACAGCCTCTTTGCGTTGGTTGAACTTTGCTGCGGTGAGCTCGGATAGGTGGAAGCAGGCCTTGCGGGAGTTTAGCGCTTGAACCATGGCGCTTAGGATCTCGAACCGCTCGGGTGTTTTGCCCACGGACGTACAATTACATCAAATCGTTTGATGTCAAATAAAATGGAGAAAATCTTCGCGCTGCCTTTAAGAAGCGGTGGAATTGTCA
>Ga0213872_10002360_pt1 | contig 11185 bp, 10 predicted proteins | sample VelepicomBERX_R2_FD_160071 | JGI IMG/M metagenome (GOLD analysis project Ga0213872, IMG submission 160071) | Rhizosphere microbial communities from Vellozia epidendroides in rupestrian grasslands, the National Park of Serra do Cipo, Brazil - RX_R2 | ecosystem: Host-associated > Plants > Roots >... | reverse complement strand
GTCGAACGGCCTCGCCCTTCTTTCGGCGATTGAACAACAACCACAGAGCAAAAGCCAACACGAGCACAAGCAACAAAATCAGTGTTTGAGGCCACGACATCGAGGCTGCTGATGTTGGCTTCTCACTTTGTCGGACAGAAGGATTGACGTTTGACCGACCTTCCGCGTCCAAACTCGGTTCAGCACCAGCCGACACGTCAGCGCTCTTTGGCTGATCCGCCAGGGCTTGGATCGATTGAACCACCACGTTGTCGCCACGCTCAACGGATGCCCCCACCGCAGCGGCCAAGACTTGCCTCAGTTGATCCTGCTGCGCTGCGCTCATGGCCCGTTTGACCACGGCAACCAGTTGGATTCGCCGGACAGAACCAGCGGCGCTGCTCACCTGTTCCACACGGCGCCCCACCTGGTACTCGACCTCGCGCTGAGTGCTACCGGCGCCGGCCGCCCCACTGGTGCGCGGGGCATCCAGCGGAGCCACATTCGCGTCATGAAGAGACTCCCTCTCTTTGACGATGACGCCTTTGCTGTCCACCCCTTTGGATGGCGCAGGAAGAATATCCTCCGTGGTGGTTTTCACCTGGTCCATGTTCAGGCTGACATCTACGCTCACCAAAGCCTGCCCGACACCGAAGGTGCGATCCAAAATGGCACTGGCTTTGCGTGCCAGTTGCTGCTCCGTTTCCGACTTCAATTCAAGCCGGCCATTGCCGCCGGCTGTGCCAATCGAGCTGCCATGGTTGTCGCCCGCTTCATCGGCCATGCGGCTGAGGGCCACGCCTTGAATGTCCACAACCGTGACATCCTCCGGCGTCAATCCCGGTGTGGCCGCTGCCACCAACCGCTGTATCCCGTTGACCTGCTCCGGACGCAGCGTTTGTCCATCTCGCAGACTCAATGTGATGGCTGCTTTCGGGTGAGCCGTCGCCTGCTTGAACAGGCCCTGCTCGGGCAGTGCCAGGTGCACCCTCACGTCTTTCACTTCGGAGAGAGACAAAATCGTACGCGTCAGCTCACCCTGCAGCGCACGCTGGTAGTTGATCTTCTGCGCGAACTCGGTCATCCCAAAATCGGTGCTGTTGAACAGTTCAAAGCCGACCGCACCCCGCAACGGCAAATCCATCGCCATCAGCTTGATTCGCGTCGCATGGACCTGGGCCTTGTCCACCCAGATCACACCCGCGTCTTCATCCGCACGGTAAGCGATCTTGAGCTTGTCGAGCTCAGCCTCCATGGCAGCCGCATCTTGCGGCTTGAGATCAGAAAACAATAGCTGATAGTCCGGGCGCAAAACCCAATAGCTGCTGGCGCCCAGGGCCAGAAGGACGACAAAAGCGCCCAGCCCAAAGCGAAGCTTTGCCCCCTTGCTCAGGGTATTCCAAATCTCAAACATTCAATTCATCCTTAGACTGCTCAATAGACGCCGAAGCTCCACGGGGAAGCCCCGCGGTGCCTATACCTGCATCTTCATGACGTCCTGATAAGCATCCAGAAGGCGCCCGCGAACTTGCATCATCAGTTGGAAATTCAGACGACTTTCTTCCATTCGGATCATGACCTGGTGCAGCCCTACACGATCGCCGACCGCCAGGGCCTGCAGCTCCGTCTGATTGGCAAGCAGGCCTTGATTGACCTTCTCAAGTCCGTTGACGAAAAGACTCCCAAAACCACCACCCGCCTGCGCCGAAACGCCAGGCTCGACAATGTTCAGTTGTGGGATCTGAATACGCTCAGACGTCATCGACGCCTGGGCCAAGTCCTGCAGCGAGGACAAGGCATCAACCGCAGCAATGGCTTCTGCACTCATGAGTTGCCCCCAATCTCCAGGGTCCGTTGGGCCAAAGTTCGTGCCGTGTTCATCGCCGCCACATTCGCCTCATAGGCGCGCGTGGCACTCATCAAGTTCACCATTTCGGTGGCGGTGTCCACACCCGAATACGCCACAAAACCACTCGCGTTGGCCGAAGGATGTCCCGGGTCATACACCATGCGGGGACTGGCCACTGTCGGCACCACCTGGTAGCGCACCTCGGCCAAGCCCTGGTCGACCGAGTTCGCGAAAGCGGACTGGGCCACGACCCTCAACGGTTGAAACCCGCTACCGTCAGCGTTCAGGGCGGTATTGGCGTTGGCCAGATTGACTGAGGACGCCTCCACGCGGGCGCGCTCCAAATTCATGCCACTGGCACTGATCGCGAAAATCTGGGAGTAGTCCATAGGAAATTCCGTGAAAAGCAGAAATGCAGTGCGCCTCAGCGCTTGCCGTCGTTCACAGCCAGAGACATCAGGCTGAAGTGATGGGACAGGCCCTTGAGCAAGGCTTGATACCGCAAAGTGTTTTCCGCCATGGCCGCAACCTGCATGTCAAGTTGCACTTTGGCAGGCATGCCATTGGCGGCCGTCTCCAAGGCAATGGGCGGGGGAGCGCTCACCATCTCCTGCAGCGTGCTTTCATCAACAGCCCCACGGTCTTGAAGCTCCATCCGGGCATTGCGCATGTACGCGTCGAAGTTCACCGTCTGGGGCACGTATCCGTCCACATCAACATTCGCGATATTGGTGGCAATCAATTGTTGACGCAGCGACACCGCGCTCAGTGCGGCGGACAGCAAGCCGGCGGTGGTGGATTGAATTCCTTCGATCATCTGTGGGTCCAATCAAGACTATTCGACAACAAGCTCGGCATGCAGTGCCCCTGCGGCCTTGACCGCTCGCAAAATGGAAATGATGTCTCGGGTACTGGTCTTGAGGCGGGCGAGCGTCTGGACCAGATCTGAAACAGTGTGCTGCCCAGCAACAAAGCCCGTGCCCGGTGCTTCGTCCGCCCTGACCGTGGTGTTCGTCACCAGTTCCGTGCGCACGCCCGGTCCGGTTTGGCCAATGAATCCGGTGGGCTGGGAGGCCGTCGTGTGATTGACGATGGACAGCTTGATATCTCCATGGGAAATGGCAACCGCCGACAAGCGCACATCGCCCCCAGAAACCACTGTGCCGGTTCGCTCATTGATCACAACTTTGGCTCGCCGATCTGGCTCCACAGTGACCGACTCCACCTTGGCCATGAAACTGACCAGGCGGCCCATCTGATCGTCCGGCACTCGGACGTCAATTCCCGTGGCATCACGGGCTTGTGCCAGACCCGCACCGATCTGTCGGTTGATGGCTTCTGCGACGCGATTCGAGGTCGTGAAATCGGCCTCGGCAAGCACGAAGGTCATGTGATGGTCAGGTTGCACCATTTGTGCCGTCACCCCCACTTCGACAGTCGCGCCGCTTGGAATGGCGCCTGCCGTGGGGTGGTTCTTTTGGACCACGTTGCCATTTGCATCGTAGCGATAGCCGCCAACCGACAACGGCCCCTGCGCCAACGCATAGACCTTCCCGTTGGCTGCCTTCAACGGCGTCAGCACCAGGTTTCCGCCCACCAGACTGCGGGCGTCTCCCATCGACGTGACCGTCACATCCAGCGTGTCACCTTCTCGCGCAAACGCCGGCAACGACGCATCGACCATCACCACGGCGACATTGCGGGCTTGAATCTGGTCTGCAGAGACGTTCAGGTTGAATTGGGCCATCGCATTGGAAAGCGCCTGTTGGGTCGTTCGCGTGGTGGATGAGTCCCCCGTGCCCGCCAAGCCCGTGACAATGCCGATGCCAGTCAAAGCGTTCTCGCGCCAACCTTGAAACTTGCCAAGATCCTTGATTCGAACTTTTTCATCTTCTGCGGCAAATACTGCACTGGCAACAAACCACGAAAGAATTGCGACCAAAAGGCAGCGCAGGGCAAATGCAAGTATCTTCATATCAAAAGCCCGCCCAATCCAGGAAGCTTCGCCACCACGGACGATGCGACCGGTCAGCAACATCCCCCTCCCCCACATAGGTGATCTTGGCGTCAGCCATGCGCGTCGAAAGTACTGTGTTGTTGGCAGACACATCCATTCCTCGCACACGCCCCTCCAACAGCACCTTCTGCGGCTCCTTGTTCACCGTGACCAACTGTTCGCCGCTGATCCGCAAGTCCCCATTGGGAAGAATCTCCCGCACGGTCACCGTCAGCGTCGCCAACACATGGTTGGTTCGTTGGGTCTGGCCCCCCCCATCAAAGTCGCCTGACACCGACGCCGTGGTCTGGCTGGAACTGTTGGTGTGAGCCAGACTGGCCGACAAATTGTTGGTTCGATGCGTCCCCGTGTCTGCGCTCGTGGTGGCATTCGAGTCTTCAATGATCTGCACTGTGATCAGATCCCCCACTCGAATAGCCTTGTTGTCCGAGGTCAACGGCCGGAAATTCATGGGGTCATAAAGGCTCTCCGCCCATGCCTGATTTGTTGAAAGCATGGAAGCGAAGAACAGACTCAGCATCATGACCAACGGAGCAAGCCCGCCATAGCGTCCGAGTCGATTGAAAAATAGCGACGACAACTCGTATTCCTTCATGGCTGGAGCTCCACCACCCCAGGAGCACTGACCCGGGCAAGAATCAGTTCGTGGCTGCTTTTGGCGCGAACTCGGACTTGCTGTCCAATCTGGCCATCTTCCAGCACCTGCACCTGGGTCTCTACTTGCAGATCGCCATCCTGGAGCACAAGCTTGGCTGAATCGCCTTGCAGTACGGCGGGCAGGCCTTCGACTCGAGAACGTGTCAATGCCTCGCCTTTTCTGACATCCTGCTTGAGTCGGTATCCCGCCGCAGGGTGGTCTGGGGTCCACAAGGGATCCGAGCCCAGAGAGGCAACGTCCACCTCTTGCAATTCCAGTTCATTGGCCGGCAAGGTGCCCCCCATCGGCAAATCCACCCGAGCCACAGGAACGGCGGCAAAGACATGGACATTGAAATCAACAGGGATCGTGCGCACAAACTGGTCACCCTCGTAGGCCTCAACCCAGACTCTCATGCGCTTGTTCAAGGCCGCTGCGCTCAACGGTCGGACACTCAATCGATCCACGCCGGCTGGCAATGAAATCGATAACCCTTCACGCGTAGGTTCGATCTCGACACGGGCTTGGTTCAATTTCAGCCGGGAAGTGACTGCATCCAGTTGCTGACGCAACTCGGCTTGCGCGACCGTCAGCAACTTGTCGGCCGGCAGGGGCTTGTCTTCTCGGACAATTCCGACCTGTGAGGCCCCAGACCATTCGATTTGGTCGTCACGCAAACCCACCTGCCTTTTCAGCCAAGGAAGAATCCGCTCTCGGCTCAGGCTGACCTCACTGTTGGCTGCACTCACGTGGCCCAACGGCAGGTTGGCGACCTTGCGGAGCAAATCCACGTTCGGACTGGTCAATGCCGCCACGTCCCCCAAACAGACGGCCGCCTTGCTGACCGTCGCATGAGCCTTGAGCTCAATGCGCATCAGCATGGCTTCGTCCGGCGCCTGCGCATGCACTGCAGTGGCCGCCAAGCCCAGCAAGACGGCAAGGCTCCAAGGTCCTGAAAACATCAACTTGAACACGGCCCGGCTCACTTGCGCAGGGAGTTGACCAGGCCCAGCACATCGTCGGCCGCTTGAACGATCTTCACGTTGGCTTCGTAGGTCCGCTGCGCCACCATCATGTTGATCATCTCGTCGACCATCTTCACGTTGGAAGCCTCCAAGTACCCTTGCGACAGGGGGCCAACACCCTCGTCGCCCACCTTGGTGACAACCGCATCGCCCGAGGTGTCGCTTGCCAGGTAAAGGTTGTTTCCTTGAGCTTGCAAACCCTGAGGATTGGAGAAGCGAACGAGTTCAATCTGACCCAGACTGGCGGGCGTGGTGGAGGTCCCCACCACCGCCTGCACCTGTCCATCACTTTGAATCGTCAAATTCTGCGCACCATCGGGCACTCGGATATTCGGCTTGAGGGGGTAACCATCCTGAGTGGTCAGAAGACCGTTGCTGTTGACCTTGAGCGTGCCGCCACGAGAAAACGCACGACTGCCATCTGGCATCAGCACCTCAATGAACCCATCGCCCTGAATGGCCAGGTCGAATGCGGAGCCCGTCTGCTGCATGGTCCCAATATCGAACTGCTTGAGGACCGACGACACAGCCACCCCCACGCCACTCAATCCTGGCAAATGAAGTAAGTTCGCTTCGGTCGCATCAAACGAAGGGGACGGCGCACTTCCGTCCTTGACCATCAAATCCGTGAAACTGGCTCGGGCTTTTTTGAATCCGGTCGTGTTGACGTTGGCCAGATTGTTCGCAATCGTGTCCAAATTCAATTGCTGGGCCTGCATGCCAGTGGCCCCAATGTATAACGCCTCAAACATAATTCCTCGCCTGTCTATTCTTCTCGCACTTGGGTGTCGGCCTCTTCGCCGACCTGGACCTACACGGTCAACTCAAATCGGCCAGCCGACGCACGGCCTGACCAGTCATATCGTCATACGCCACAGCCACCTTTTGCATGGACTCCAGATGACGCATCGTCTGGATCAGATCCACCATTTCGCGCATGGTGCTGACATTGGAGTTTTCGAGCGCCCCTTGCTGCACATGAATGTCTTTGTCCTTCAAGGCACTGGTGCTGCCCTTGCCCAGCACCAGGCCGTTGCCCAAAGGCTGCAAGTCGCCGGGAGAATCGAAATTGACAACCTTGATCCGTGCCAAGGCCTGGCCGTCCATGCCACGTCCGGCACCTCGGCCCGTCACCACCGATGCCGACGCCTTGGATGAGCTGTTGGTGGAGGAAAAGACCTGTCCCGTGGCATCGATGACCGGGTGGTTGTCTTCCAGAAAAATCTCCCCCCCCACCCCCATCACAGGCATGCCCAACGAGTTCACCAACCGTCCTTTTGCATCGCGCCTGAAGTCACCCTGGCGGGTGTAGGCAGGCCCATTTTCAGTGGCCACCTCAAAGTAGCCAGGCCCTGTCAGCGCCAGGTCCAGACTTTCTCCCGTGACTTTGAGCGTGCCAGCACGGCTGTCCGTGACCATGGTTTGGAAGGACGGCGACAACGACATCAGCCCCGTCTGCGTATTGGTTTCACGCCCTGCCCCCCCGCCGTCAACAAGGCGAGAAAAATCAGATGCGCCGGCAGCAACAGGCGACGGGGCCATCATTTGGCGCTTATAGCCAGGGGTGGTCGCATTGGCCATGTTGGTCGCAATGCGGTCCAGCCGCTCCATATCCTGATGGATGGACTGCAAACTGAGGGCAATGATTTCCTGCATGGATCAAGAAGGATCTGTTGGACAAGTACGGCAGCGCGTCGATGCAGGGCCTCATGGCCCCGTCAGACTGATGACGGAATAGGACTTCAACTCGACGCTGCCGGGGATCTCCGCCATGGACAGCACGCGAAGATGTGGCATGACCCGCTCCGACAACGCACGGACATGCCTGCGCAATTCTGGAGAGCAAAGCAGCACAGGCAGCAAATTGTTTTTCATCATCCGCTCGCCATGCTGGACGAGGCGCGAAATGAAGGCTTCTGCCAATTTCGGTTCGATGACGAAGCTGGCCGCTGGCGCGGCCTGCCCTTCTTCGCGCGGCTTTTGAGTGGCCTGGATACTTTGCATGAACTGGCTCTCGATCATCGGATCCAGCGTCATCACCTGCAAAGCCGTGGCTTCGCCCAAGAGGTTCTGGCAAATCGCATGCGCCAGTCTGGCCCGCACAGTCTCCGTCAGCACGCCGACATCCTTGCTGTGCCTGCCTGTGTCCGCCAAGGTCTCCAAAATCGCCTCGATGTGACGAATCGAAACTTTTTCGCGCAGGAGGTTTTGCAGAACCTTCTGGATGTCACTGACGGACAGAACCGTTGGAATCAATTCTTCGAGCAAGCCTGAATGGGTTTTGCGCACGCGCGCCAGCAGTCGCTCGGTTTCACTCCGGGTGAGCAAACTTGCAGATTCGCGTCGCAGCACTTCGGTGAGATGGGTCATCAACACGGTTTGCGCATCCACCAGCGTGAACTTCGCGGCCGCCGCAGCCTCTCTTTGGTTTTCTTCAATCCAGATGGCAGGCAGGTTATAGGTCGGATCCCGAGTCAATTCGCCAGGAATCAGATCCGTACGCCCAGACGGATGAATGGCAAGCACACGGTCCAAGCGGGCTTCGCCTTTACCGCACAACACCCCATCCAGATGAATCTCATAGCGCGAGACCCCCAGGCGCGCGGCATCCTTGAATCGCACTCTGGGCAACACCAAACCGAATTCCTGAGCATGCTGTTTACGGAACGCAGCCATGCGATCCAACAACACGCTGTCTGCCTGGTTGACCAACGGAATCCATGCGGTCCCCACATGGACCTCAATGGGTTCTACAGGCAACAACCCATAAGGGTCGTCAGCTGCTTCGTCCGAGCTCTCCTGACCGTCCTTACCCGTTCGAGCCGCCGAACCGGTCGAGGGATCTTCGCCTGCCAGGGCGGCCTTCTCGCGCAGGCCATACACGGCCCAGGCGACACTCCCGACAATGGCAATCAAGGCCAAGGCCGGCCAGGCAGGAATCCCGGGGATGAAAAGCAACCCCACCAAGACCGAGGCGACAAGCAACAGCGTCTTGGGAAACGAGGTAATCTGACGCAAGACCTCCTGGCTTAAATTCCCATCCGAGCCCGAGCGCGTGACAATGATCCCGGTCCCCACCGCAATGACCAAGGCCGGCACCTGGGTCACGATTCCATCGCCAATGGTCAGCAAGGTATAGGTTTGCAGCGCCTGATCCCAGGGCATTTTGTGCTGCATGACCCCAATGATCAAACCGCCCACGATGTCAATCAGCAAAATGATGATGCCGGCAATGGCATCGCCTTTGACAAACTTGCTCGCGCCATCCATGGCACCGTAGAAGCCCGCTTCCTTTTCGATATTCTTGCGGCGCCTTTGTGCTTCGGCCTGATCGATGAAACCCATATTGAGGTCGGCATCGATGCTCATCTGTTGCCCCGGCATGCTGTCCAGCGTGAAACGCGCAGCCACCTCGGATACACGCTGCGCCCCCGAAGTCACCACCACGTACTGCACCACAATCAGGATCAAAAACACGATCAGACCGATGACGTAGTTTCCCCCGACGACATAAGAGCCAATCGCAGCAATCACCCGTCCCGCGTTGCCGTCGGACAGGATCAGGCGAGTCGCGGACACGTTCAGCGAAAGCCGGAACAGGGTCGCCACAAGCAGCAGCGACGGGAAGGTTGAGAACTCAACCGGTCGCTCCATATAGAACGTCAGCAACAGGATCAGAAACGCAAAGCTGAAGTTCGCGAGAATCAGGAAGTCGAGCAACGGACTGGGAATGGGGGCGAACAGAACCACCAGCACACCCAGCACCAGCGCCACCATCACGATATCGCTGTTGCGACCAAAAAAGCGTTGCAAACCGAGCACCTCAACGCCCCCCGGTCTTCAACGCTGGCCTCTGGCGATCTCGCATCGCAAAGACCCAGACAATGATCCGAGCTACTTCCACAAACATATGCTGCGGAACGTGGTGTTTGACATCCATCTCCTTGAAGATCTTGCGTGCCAATGCCGGGCTCTGCACAACCGGAATGCTGTGTCGTGCGGCGATTTCGCGCATGGCCGCCGCAATCAGACCTGCCCCCTTGGCAATCAATTGCGGCGACACCATCTCTCCATGTACATAGCGCAGTGCCACCGCCACATGCGTGGGATTGGTCAGCAATACATCGGCCCTCTGGGTCTCACGCAGTGATTGGGTCTTCTTTCTCAACTCTCTGCGCAATTCACGCATGCGGGCCCTGACACGCGGATCGCCTTCCCGATGCTTGTTTTCATCGGTCAGTTCCTTGCGACTCATGCGCATCTTCTTGGCGTACTCGTGGCGCGTGTAGATCAAGTCCACCAGAGCTATCAGCCCCAGCAGAAGCACAAACTTCAGGGCGAGGCCCGACAGATCGTCGATCAACAACTTCATGTAACCCAGCGCCGACAGGCTGGCCAGGCCGAAGAAATGCGGCACCAAGCCTTTGAGCACGAAGTACCCGACACTCAACAGCAAAACCAGCTTCACCACGGCCCGAAGACCATCGAACACCGTGCGCAACGAAAACACCTTCTTCAGGCCGCTCACGGGGTTGATGCGCTGCAAGTCCATCTTCAGCGGTTCAAATGAAAAGACAAAGCCGATCTGCATCAAGTTTGCAAGAACCGCCGCAATCATCAAGCAGGCAAAAAACGGCAACAAGCTCATCAAGCTCAAAACGAGTGAGCTCTTGAGCAATGGCCATAGCGCCATGGTGGGCGCCGAACCGACCTGCCCCAACAGGGCGAGGTCCAGACGGAACTGCGAGAGCACCACGGACCATCCTTGCCACCCCGCGAACACCACCGCCACGGCCAGCACTGCGGTCGAAATCACATCGTTGCTCTTTGCAACCTGCCCCTTCTCCTTGGCTTTCTGGAGCTTATAGGGGGTGGCTGCTTCATTTCTGTCGAGGTCTTGCTCTGCCATCAGCCGACCTCACCTACTGTCATGAGGGCGGACACCGTTCGCAAGCGGTCAGACGCTCCGTCTGCAGCAGCAAATACAGCCGTCCAGGTGTCGAACATCGCCTTGTAGACCCGAGCGGCCCCGCCGCCCATGAGTGGGAGCCAAAGCGCCAACAAGGCCAGACCGACAGCGAGCTTGAGCGGGACACCCAAGGTCAGCATGTTGATCTGGGGCAAGTTACGCGCGACGATGCCCAAGGCGACCTCGGTCACGAGCAGGCAAAGAACTGCCGGAGCGACCAGCACAAAACCCAAACCAAAAAGTTCGGCAAAGGTGGTCAGCCATTGCATTGAGAGGGTCGGTACCTTCCAGACGGCACCGACGGGAAAACGATCCACGCTGTAGGCCAAGCCCCTGAGCATGGCATGGTGTCCATCCAGAAGAAAGAAAAGCAACACGCCCAACATGCTGAAGCCCACACTGATGATCGGCGACGGGCGATTGGTGCCAGGATCCAACACTTGCGCGATACCCAAGCCGATCTGCAGATCCATCAGTTGCCCAGCCATCGAGAATGCACTGAATGCCATCAAAACACCCGTGGCCATGCTGAGCCCCAAGGCGGTCTCTCTGCTGAACGCCTCAATCCATTGCCCCGGAGTCAACATGAGGGTCGTCACATGAGGCGATAGAGCTTGGGCGAGACACACTGAAATGGAGACACCCAGCAACACCTTGACTCGACCGGGGACAGGAAACGCCAGCATAAGAGGCGTCAAAAACATGACGA